>Ga0105239_10010190_pt1 | contig 10529 bp, 5 predicted proteins | sample KBSC44metaG_FD_92761 | JGI IMG/M metagenome (GOLD analysis project Ga0105239, IMG submission 92761) | Corn rhizosphere microbial communities from Kellogg Biological Station, Michigan, USA - KBS C4-4 metaG | ecosystem: Host-associated > Plants > Roots > Rhizosphere > Soil | place: Michigan, USA...
CACTACGGCGGTGAAAGGCACCGCGCCATCGGGCAAGGCATCCGGCAGGACGATCTCGCGGATCTCCGCGACGGGGGAATTTGGGAAGCTGGTCGCGCTACGAAGCCGTACGTTGGTTGAACCTAAATCAAACCCAAGTAAGTGGCGAGCGGTTTCGGGCGGCATAACTCCGCCTCCATAATACACCCGCTATTGCGAGCGAATGGCACGTTGCCCTCGGAACCGCAAGGGTTCTAGGTGTCTCCTTATTGCGGCTAGTCCCGAGTGCAAACGGTGATTACGAGATCGCTCACGCGCCCATCGACGCCCGTGGCGCCGATTCCCGTGTATCGAATTCGCGACCCATGCACGACGCCGGGGCGGATTTTGATGCTCTTCTGCTTGCCGAAGACTAAGACCGAACGCTCGCACCCCTTTGCCGCTTCCTCGGGAGTGAGGAAAAGTTCCATGTGGCTGGTAGGGACGGGCGGCGGCTTTGGCGTGGTAGTGGCGGGTGGCACTACCGGAGAAGCGGCCGGGGCATGAGCGCTAGCCGGCGCGGCCGGAGAGGGAGCCGCGGGTACGCCCCACGTAGGTTTTGCTGCCACTGGTTTGGTAGCGGTCTTCGTCTCCTTCGGCCGAAGCTTCATGGCGTCCTTCTCCGCCGCTTCGCGGTCTTTCGTCTCCTGCTCGATGCGCAGGAGACGCGCCTTGTCGGCGGCTCGAATGTCTGCGACCGACGACTTCATGGTCTCCATCACGTCGGCGTCCGTAACCCGAACCTCGCCGCCGCCCTTGCACCGCGGAATTCGAATCCAAACCGGTTTTTCCTGGTCTTGGCTGAAGAAGATCGCCTCGCCGACGCGCAGCCGGGGGATCATCTTCTGCTGGTCGTCGCTCATCCCCATCGCCGCGCCCATCGTCTGCCGGTCGTCAGGGGAGGAAAGCCGGTGCAAAATCTTCGCGCTCGTGTTCTTGATGACGTCGGGAATCAGCTTCGCCGGCGTCTGGTCGACGATCAAGAACCCCTCGCCGTACTCCCGGATCTCGGCGAGCATGTTCGCGAAAGAATCCGCTGCCTTCCCGCGCGGGTTGGCCACTTCCGAGACGCCCGTCGGCCCGCCGGACTGGCCCAGTAGCCGGTGCGATTCCTCTAAAACCGTGAGGTGTTTCAGGCGCGCATCCGGATTCCACCGATGCAACTGCTCGCGGTATTGGTAGAGCTGCACGAGGATCAGCGCCATGAGGAAGCACTTGTCGTCGTCGTCTCCCACGCCTCTTAGCTCAAGAATCGTCGGCGCGTTGTAAAGCTGCTCGTACGGCAAGCCGCAGCGCACGTCAAGCATGCATCCCTTGCTTCCCAGCAACAAACTCTTGATCCGGGCCCTCAACGCCGCGCTGAAGTTGCCGCCGATTTCCTGGTTGAAGCCGGTCTTCTTGATGACCTTGTCGATCATATGGAAGAGGTCGGTCAAAGTTGGCAGCCAGTCGGCGTAGGAGTAGTCCATCTCCCCATTGCGCCATTTCTCGACCACCGCTTCCATGTCGAAATTCGAGTTTGAGGAGTCGATCAGGTTCCATCCGCGCTCCTCATAGCACTGCTGAACCGCCTCCTCGAGCATGTAAGGCATCGAGGCGTACATGGGGAACGAGGCGTTGAAGATCGACTTCAGGTTGTCCAGGTGGGAGACGAGGTTGGTGCCCGGCACGAACTGGAACGGGTTGATCCGGAACGGCGAGATCATCTCGTGCCCCAGCGTGTAAACCTTCAGCCCCGGCACGTCCTGATGCGCGAGCAAGTCACGGTACTCGCCCTTCGCCGGCTCCAATACGAGGAACGGAATCTCGCGCCGGCTGAGACTCTTGAGGATACGGAAACAGGTATTCGTCTTTCCGCTGCCCGTGATGCCGGTGACGAAGAGGTGGCGCGTAAGATCGCCGGAATCGATCCCGACGGGGATGTTCAGCTCGCGTCCGCTATCCACGACCTTGCCCAGCGAAATCGAATCCGCCGAGTTCACGGGCTTCGGGTTGAGGCCAAAATCGGTAAAGAGCTGCAGCTTCAAGCCCGGCATTTCGCGCCGAGGCAGGTTTACGAATAGCGACAATTCTTCGGTGTTGAGCGGCGTGCTCAGACCCCGGTGCAGCTTGCCCAGGGGGTGCGGAATTTCTTCGCCGGACCCCGGCATCAGGAGCGATACGATCGGATTCGTCAGCGATTCCAGCACCCGGCCAACCCGATCCCGAGCGCCGGGAGCCGACAGATTCAAAGAGCGGATCGGCTCCTGGTGGCTGGACTTGCCGGAAAAGAGCGCGCGAAGCTGAGCGTTGCCCTGGGCAAACGTGCTCGCGTCCTCTGCCAACAGATACACGCCGACGTTCCATAAGCCGAGGTTTTTCGCCTTCTGAAGCCGCTCCACGTAGCCGTCGATGACCTTTTCGCAGTACTCGGCCGTCTTGTTCAGGTACTCGAAGTTCACCGACCGTGAGTTCGACGTGCCGTCGGAGGAGCCAGAGGTCTTGGTCATGGACTCGCCCCAACTGCGGGACTCGTTCGTGCCGAAGCTGTTGCTGATGTTGTCCGAGGCGCTGCCCTTCCGCCCGGTGACCATCGTATTTACCATTCCACCGATGGCAATGGGCGCGTAAGCGAGGCCGGCGCTAAGGTGCAGCGTCGTAGCCATTAGCAGCGAAACTCCCGCTCCAAGTGCTCCGCCCAACACGGCTCCACCCTGCTTCGTATCCGCCCTACCGGACGACTCGTTCTTGTTCGATCCGCTGCTTCCGCCCGAATTCTCGCCCGAAGACTCGGAACTCGTCGTACCCGTGCTGGTGCCGTCCGTATGCCCGTACGACGTCTTCACCCACGAGTGGACGTCGCTGTTCATGCGTAGGCAGTCCGACAGCACGTCGTTGATTTGCCGATCCGGCACCGGTTCGGCGATCACGAGCACCAAATACGGTTTCCCTTGCATCGCTTGGATGAAGCGGTCGAGGCTCTGGGCGCTCTGGTCCTGGCGGTCGGTGCGCAGGGATGGAATCCCGGTGATCGCGCTCAGAAACGGGAAATCCTGGATCGGCTGGATGATTTGGTCGAGGACCTCATTCGCCGGACACACAACCCGGTCCGCGCGGTCGTAGCTGTGAAACGTCGTTCCCGGCAGGTTCCCCTCGATGCTGTGCCGAAGGTTCTGCACAAAATCGAACGCGGCGTAATCCGGCGCAAGTCGCTCCCCCGGCAACGCTCCGCGGCTACGTCGCGTGCTTTCCGTGTCGGTCATCCGGCGCGCTCCCATGTACATGTGCACCTGGGGGCCTGTCGAGCGGAGACCGAAAACGAAGCTGTGCCGCCCCTCGCGGAACGTGCCGAGCACGTTCTGCATATTGAGGATGTCCAGGCTGCGGTCCATCCCCGTTCCGTGCCCGATTTGCTCGATGCGCAGCATCTGCAAATCACCGGGGTTCAGCGGTGGAAGCGAGTCCTCTTCCGAAGCCGGAAAGTGATCCAGATCCAAGTACTCGAGGTGCCGCCGCTCAAGCGCGTAAAGCACCGCATCACTCAAATCATGAATTCGACTACGGAATTCGTCCGGAGCCGAAAGCGCGGTGGAGTGATTGGGACGGTCAGGTGAACCTGGAGCGAGCATGCTCATTTAGTTTGCAACTTTAAAGGTCTTGGCGAATGCCTTTTAACGCCGATGGCGTGTAGTCCGCGCCTTTGCCCTCCGGGGCAAAGACGTGGGACAGCGTACTGGAGACAAACCCATCTCCAAAACACCCTCCCAAGCCTTTGCTCCGAAGAGCAAAGGCTTGGACTACAGCTGCCGCTGGCCGGATGGATTAGTGGTGCCGGCCAAACGTGAGCGGCAACTGCGAGGGGTGAATCTCACGTGGCAGCTCGCGGACGACCTCTCGGGTCACCGGATGCACCTCGATGTGATTGACACGATCCAACAGGTTGCCCGTCTCCGGGTGGATGGCAAGGCCGGTTTCGGCGTGGATCTTGAAGCCCGAGCCGCGCTCCAAGAGCTCGGACGTGTGCGGGTGCTGCACGTACTGCTGCGAGAAGATCGGGTGGCCCGTGTGCATGTCGAACAGCTTGCCGGCGTCGGCCACGTCTTTCAGCAACTGGGTGCCGCGATCGATCAGCCGTCCAAGGTCGTCCATCTCCGGCTCCTCGTTGACATCGCCGTTAACGTCTTCCTGGGGCGCCGCCTCGTCCTGCCCTTCGGCCGGAGCTTCGGTCGGAATTTCACCGTTGCCGGACTCGCCTCCACCCTCGACCGGAGCCGCGGTGGAAGAAGCGTCCGTGATCGGGACGCCGTTCGCGTCGGTCTGCACGAGATCGCCGATATCGCCCTTCGTCGCTTCGCCTTTCGAAGCGGTGGCGTCCGAAATCTCCGTCGTAACCGCAACGGGGTTGGCACCCGGGATTCGGCCCGCGAAGGCTTGGGTATCCGCGTCAAGGTAGACGCCATTGGCCTTGTCGATCAGCAGCTTGCTGTGCGGGTCGATCGGCAGGTTCGTGGATAGGTCGATCTTGAAACCGGTCTCGCGGTCGATCGGCATGGAGGTCACCGCGTCCAAGCAGTGGCCCGACTCCGGGTCAATCTTGAGACCTCGGTTGAGGTCGATCATGTGGCCTGCGGAATCCTCTTCCCAACCCTGCTCCAGGTTCACCCGGTGGTTGTTATAGGGGTTGATATAGAGGGTCGACTCCGGGGTGCTGCGCTCCGCATCCTGCTCCAGACCGTGGTCCGGCAGGGCGACGCTTTCCTTCGTGAACGGGTCGATCTGCTGCTCGGCCGAGATCGGGATCAGGCGCTGGGTCGTCTTGTCCAGCTCGAAGCCGCGGGCTCGGTCGATCAGGTTGCCGGTCTTGTCGTTGATCGGGAGGTTTGTGGCCTCATCGATCTTGAGCATGGAACCGCGCTCGAAGTGAGCGTGGGTAACCGGATCCACCAGCCGGCCGTTGGCCTCCAAGTTGTACTTGCCGTTTGTCTCGGGCGCCGGAGCGAGGGGAACATCCGCCTTCGGAGCGAGCGCGTCGGTCTTAACCGCGACGCCATCCGTGATCGGCACGCCGTTCGCATCCGTCTTCAGGAGGTCGCCGTCGGCAGCGGGAGCCACCGGAGCGCCATCGGCGCGAGCCGGAGGAGGTGTCGTACCTTCCGCCTTCGGAGCCTCGACGGCAGGAGCACCTTCGGTGGTCGCCGGAACTGGCGTCGTTCCCTCGGCCTTAGGAGTCTGAGCCTCAACCGAAGGAGCTGGCTTGATACCCTCGCCACCGGCGGCCGGAGCCGTGCCCTCGGCGATCGGCACGCCGTTCGCGTCCGTCTTCACGAGGTCGCCGGATTCGCCGATCGTCGCTTCGGATTGGCTTGCGCTCGCATCGCCGGGCTTCACTGCAGTCTCGCTGACCGTCGCGCCCGCTTTCTCGTCGTCGTCACCGTCTTCGTCGGCGGAACCGTCGCCCGTACCGTCACCGGCGGGGGCGGCCTGGCTCTCGGGCGTCTCTTCCGTTGGTGCGGCCTCGGTAGGCGCCGCGTCTTCGGAAGGAGCGAGCTCGGTCGGCATTCCGGCCGTCGCCTCGCGCATCGAATCGACGAGGCCGTCGAAGTGGGCGGGGTCGATCTTTACATTGGGGTTAGACATGTCGACCTCAGCCTCGGCGGCTTTGTCGCGCAGTCCCATCAGCGCCTTTACGGTGCCGGGGTTCGCACCGATGGTGCCTTCAAGCTGGGCCACTTCGTTCGGCATCGCGGCAGGGTCGGCGTGTGCGTCGCCCAGGCCCTCTTGGAAAAGGTTGTCGAGGCCGCTGCGCATGTTGCCCATCGCAGACTTGAGCTGCTCCGCGTCGCGGGAGTTTTGGGCTTCGACCAACTGGCCGCGGGCCTCGCCGACATGACCGAGGGCAGCGCCAACTCGCTCGTTATAGCCTTCGGCGGATTCCGCCCCGACTTCAGTTTTCATTGCACTTAATTCAATTGACATCACTGACTCCGTTGGTCAAGCGAGTTGACCTTCTGGCGGGATTGACCCGCGACCCAACCGATCCATTACAGGCATTACAAAGAATTTGAAAAAAATCTTGAGGATGCGAATCTTTCCATCTAGCGGGGCTAAAAACGGCCAATCGTTCTCTAACTGAGCTCCTCAACCCCAACGGATTCGCATCTTGTTCGGCCCGGAGAGGATAGAACCCCTACAGGGTTCGGTCGATATCGGCGCCTTCGTCCCAGGGTAGATTCCAGCGGAATCAACACTGGGCTGAACGGACAACCCGTTCCGGGTTGGAAGCATCTCCTCCGGGGACAGGCAGGTCAGGAAGACAAGCGCGTAGATAGCTTCCCCAACCCCAACGGGGTTGTCTGTCCAGCGAAGGGTTGCGCCTCCTGGCGCTACCCTGGTACGTGAAACCGGCAGAAGCAAATTCATCCTTAGATATATGCCCTTCAGGGCAAATCGAACCACGCGACAGCTGACCGGCGCACTCCTAAAATTTTATAATTCGCCCCACGACGGCGGTGCAATGGTCGTGGCTTCCCTGGGCGATGGCCCGCTTCGTGACCGTCTCCGCCGCCGTCGCCGGCTCTTTCGTAAATAAAAACTCGGCCAGTTCGTCCTCATGGACGAACTCGGAGATCCCGTCCGAGCAGAGCAGAATCCGGTCCCCTTCCTCCGCCGCGATCGTCCCAAAACTTGGCTCGACCACCTCGCGAATCCCCATCGCGCGGGAGAGAATGTTCGAGCGCGGGTGCCCCTTCGCCTTGTTCTCCGGGAAGTTGTCTGTCTCCACGATCCGAAGGTGATCTCTTGTGAGCCGCCGGCAGTAGTCGCCGCGGAATAGCGTCGCCCGGCTATCCCCCACGTGGGCGTAAAAGAGTTGGTTTTGGCAAAGCACGACGGTCACCAGCGTAGTTCCCATCCCCTTTCGTTCCTCTGAGGTTTGGGCGTCGCGGATGATCGCCAGATTGACCTCGGCGAACGCCTCCTCCAAGACGCGTTGCGGGTCGGTGAAGCCACGGGTCTCGAACGCCTCGACGATCGTCGTGGTGGCGATGTCGCTTGCGATCTCCCCCGCCGCGTGGCCGCCCATCCCGTCCGCGAGCACGAGCACGGTCCCTTCGCCCCCTCGTCCGACAAAGGCTCGCGCGCGGTCCTGGTTCGGCTTCGCCGACTTGCCGCGATCCGAGGAAATGCCGACACAAGGGTCGAGCATCGCCAGCGTGGAGGGCCGGATTGTGGACATCAGACGGGTGGGTTGACTCATTAGAACTAAACTCGTCCCCTAAGGAGATGGCTGATTTGCTTAGGGTCGGAGAGCCTTTGTCCAGGCTCAGGGGTCAGCATGCGCATCAAAATGTCATTCAGGTCGTCGCTGATGTCCGGGATCCGGCTGCGCGGGGCGACGATCGTTTCGTGGGTCTCGTGGCTGCGCTTGACGTCGGTGCGACTCCCCTCGAACGGGCAGACTCCGCACAGCATTTCGTAGAGGGTGCTGGCGAGCGAGTAGCTGTCGGTGGCGGGGACGGGGGTCTGGCCCGCGATGTGCTCCGGCGCCATGTAATGGTACGCGCCCCACTTGTTCGGTCCCGGCCGGCCGATGCGCCAGGCGATTCCGAAATCCGCCAGCTTCACCCGGTTTGAGGGGTCGAGCAGCACGTTCTCCGGCTTGATGTCGCAGTGAACGTATTGATTGGCGTGGACCACGGCGAGCGCATCCGCGATCTCGGCCCCGATTCTTCGCGCTTCGACCTCGGTCATGGTGCGTCCCTCGGACCGCAAGTCGTTCATCCGCCGGCGCAGGCTGGAGCCCTCGACCAACTCGACGCAAAGGTACGGCAGGCCACTCGCCAGGTCGCCGGATTCGACGAACTTCACGATATTCGGGTGGTCCATCAGGCCGGTAATCTCGGCCTCCTCGGTGATCCGCCGCCGTCGTTCGGCGAGGTCTTCCTTGTATTCCTTCGGCAGCTTCACTGCCATATCCCGCCGCGCGCCGCGACTTCGGATATCCTCGGCCCGGTACACGACCGACATTCCGCCCGTCGCGAGCTTGCCCTTGAACCGGAACGGACTCGTATCGCCAAGCTCCCCCGCCACTGCGCCCTTCGGATCGAGGAAGCGCAGCTTGTACGGGAGGATCGTGATGATGTCTTCGTTTTCAAGCCGGATCCGCGAACTGACGCGGTTCCCATTGAGGAAGACTCCATTCTTGGAGCCTGCGTCGATCAGGTAGTACGCGCCCTTCTCGCACACAATCTCCGCATGGCTGCGTGAAACCCGGCTGTCGAAGAGCACGAAATCCGGAACTGGCTCGCCCTTGTGCGGCCGCCCGATGCGGATCGATCGGCGCGGAAAGAAAAGCATCTGCCGCGCGGGTAGGGGATAGAAGCGAATGAACACCCGCTGCCGCTCGGCGTCGGGGACGTGGATCAGTTCGAGCCCCCGTCCGGACTTCCCGCTCTGCAAATTCTTGAGCAGGTAAACGAGGATCATGGCGAAGACGACCGAGCCGCCCGCTACGAAAAGCAGCAGGTTCGTCGAATTCACGGAAGGTCACCTCGAGCTTTCATCGCTAGTGGTCCTTGTCGATGGGGTCGACTTCGAGTCCCGGTTTGGCACTTGCCTCTGGCGGCGCCTTCGGTTTCGCATGCTTGCCGTCTTCATGGCTTCCACGATGTGGTTCGGGCCGTTCTGGCGTCTTCGCCGGCATAGGTGGGGGTTTCGGTGCGACAAGGATTTCCACCGGCTCCGATCGGGTGGTGCGAGCCCCCGCCACAAGTCCGCTTGCTTCTACATGCACGTTGAGCGGAGCCGCCTCCTTCACCATCGGCATACGCAGCTGAATCTCACGTATGAGCTGATGCTGGTATCCGGGATCCGCCTTGAACGGACCCTTAGACTTAACGATCTTCACATCGCTATCGGCGACCGGTTGGAGCGCAGCCTTCAGGTTTACGTGGCGCAACGATTCGTCGTCGCCGACCAGAGTTAGGGTTCCATTGACTAGGTCTCCCGGGTGCTTAGGTCCCTTACTGTCGTGCTGAAGCACCAGCGAAAGCACTACACCCGTCTTTACCGGCGGCGCGGGGTGGGTGACCGCCGGAGGCTTCGTGGCGGACCCAGAAGAGGAAACCACTCGCACAACCGCAAACGAGACGAGCACTAACCCCAGCGCGCCAACTCCGATCATGACGCTCCGCAACCCCGCCGGCTTTGCCCCGCGCCGGCGGACGTTCCGGACCTTCACCCATTCATCCACAAGGGGACGCTCGGTGGGGTCGAAGTCGCGAAAATCGGTGGGTTGAAACGCCATGGCTAGACCGCCTCTCCGGCCAAGGTGGGCGTAAACTCGCCGGTTTCGGAGAACTCAATGATCGCGTTGCCGATCTTGATGCGGTCGCCGTCGCAAAGCACTTGGCGGGTCACCTTCTCCCCGTTCACAAACACCTTATTGCGGCTATTGAGGTCGACGATCGACCACGCGCCGTCGTCGTAACTGATCTCGGCATGAAGCGCGGACGCCGTCATATCGCCTTTCAAAATCACGTCCCCGCGCTCCCGTCCAAACTTCAGTTGGTGCTTGGCGGAGACGATAATCGTTTCTCCAAACGCCGGCGTCACGCGCAGCTTCGGCTCGATGTATCCCACCGTGGAGCCCCGGTCGAGCTGCTCGTAGCTTTGCGTTTCCGCGTGGGTCGTGTTCCCGGTCATATCGGCGAAATCTGGTGGTGCGGTGGTCATCGCGGATCGGCCCTGCGTGTAGAATCCGCCGCCTTCGACTACGTTCGTTTCCCCCCGCGTCGCCCCATCATCGGATCCGCTGCCCGTCATCCGTTCGATGTACACCCCGATTCGTCCGCCCCGGCGGCTAGAAAAGGCGACGAGGATGATTGCGATCGGGATAAGCGCGTAAGCGAAATAAAGCCAAAGCGGAATCGGTATCCGGAGCGAGGTCGTACCGGAATCGGAACCGCGATGGTAGGTGAGGTCGAATTCCGGAATGGGGTCCGGTTCCTTGGCCGTTTCGATCACCACGGCGTAGGCATCCTCCATCGCAAAACGAATTTGCCCGAGCACCTCGCCCGCGGCCGTGTTCGCCCCAGTACCTTCGATGCTGGACGCGGGAATGTACTTCCCGCCGGACTCGTTCGCAATCCGCGTGAGTTTCTCATCTGCGTTCGCACCGAAATCCACGACGAAGAGAGGCCGGCCAGAGGTCTTCAATGCGGTTTGCAAGGACTTTGCGTCGCTTGAGTCCGTCCTCCCGCCTCCGGCGGTGACGAGGACAACCGCGATGCGGGGGTTCTCGTAAGCCGTGTCATTGAGGTTCGCGGCCTTTGCCGCCGCATTGTAGAGCGGGCGGGTGGACAAGCCGTGGTCGGCCTTCTGCTGGTCGACAAAATCGGTCTGCTCGTCAATGGACGCGGTGAACTTGCTTGGCCGTGCGCCCTTCGAGTCCACCGCGACCACCGCCGCGGTTTCCAAGTTGGCAGAGCTCAATTTGTTCAATATGGTATGCGCAAACTTACGCATAGCCGATA
>Ga0105239_10010191_pt1 | contig 10528 bp, 10 predicted proteins | sample KBSC44metaG_FD_92761 | JGI IMG/M metagenome (GOLD analysis project Ga0105239, IMG submission 92761) | Corn rhizosphere microbial communities from Kellogg Biological Station, Michigan, USA - KBS C4-4 metaG | ecosystem: Host-associated > Plants > Roots > Rhizosphere > Soil | place: Michigan, USA...
GATTTACCTAGCAAAAGGTGTAAGCTCGGCAGTTGAAGAAATGATGGAAAATCCCGCATTCTTGGGATGGGATCGAACACTTACTTTGCATAGCGAGAGTGATGGTCAGCAAGGGTCGTCAAAATATATAGAGGCTGGTGGGACGCTGGAGCCAGCGCTACAACATAGCTTTCCAGACAATGTTGTTAATCACCTTAGGCAAGCCCAAGAAGTTCACTTTCTGTCCCTAGATGCGGATCGTGCCTATCCTAACAAACCTGTACAAACGCACGATATGATTCAAGCTTATGAAATCCAATGGGATACAACCCAGTATACACGCGGACGTTCGTTTGCTACGACTTTAACCTTATACGATGAATGGTTAAAGTATATTTTGGCGTTGGAAAATCAAGCCGGAGCCAAGTTGTTGAAGGATACTCGTAAGGCCAGAGAGTCGTGTGAGGTTGATCCTATTTTTGACGACCATTTCAAAAGCTATCGAGAGTCAGTGGCTAAAGTGCTTCCCCATATCGTATTTTCCGGTGTCGATACAAAAAGTAAGAACTTGCTATTTAATACTGCTGGTCTGGAAGTGTCCTTTAACCAGCTCAGTGGGGGTGAGCGAGAAATAGCTTTTCTTATCGGTCAAATTGAGCGTTTTGGATTGAGGAATGGCCTTTTTCTAATTGATGAACCTGAGCTTCATCTAAATCCAGACTTAATTCGAAGGTGGATGGAGTATTTGATGAGTACCGTGCAAACCGGGCAAATCTGGCTAGCAACACATTCGTTAGAGGCTGTCGAGGTAGCTGGGCCACAGGCCACTTATGTGATGGAAAGAAACGATGAAACGCGTCTAGTGGATAAAATAGATCGACTGGATTGCAAACCTCTACTCTCTGCATTGTCTCGATCTCTAGGCAGTCCTGCTTTTTCAATTTCTAGCCCTTTATTTGTTTTCGTAGAAGGGCAAGCCGAACTCGGTGAACGTGAGCGATTTGCTAGACTAGTTCAAACCTCTTCTGACGTGCGGTTCATTGAATGTGGTTCGTGCAATGAGGTAGCCCGCCAAGTGGCTGTGATTAAAACCCTGGCACATGAAGCGAAAATTGATATTAAAATCTTGGGCATTGTGGATAGTGACTTCAAAAGTCTGAATGCGGTTGCAAGTTTAGAAAGTAATGGGCTTTACATTTTGGATGTACATGAGGTCGAAAACTTTTTTCTCAATCCCGATACATTAACAGTGTTAATGACTCAAAATGGCTTGGAGCACTGCGAAATGAAAAACGTGATCTAACAAGAAGCAGACGCTAGAGCAGGTAGCTGGATCTTCCAATATGCAATGGCTAATTTAGATCAGACAGTTCATATCGAACAACCCCTAAAAAAGCTGATCAAGGGGCTGTCTTGGGAGAGTTTTGACAATAATCTACGATCCACAGCTGAAAACATACTAAACTCGCAAAGTTTTCAAGAGACAGAGGAATTAGCCTTTTCAGAAGGCTTAAAGGTGGCTATCTCCAAATATCGGGAGCTACGGCAAAATAACTCTCTTTGGAAAATTTGCGAAGGCAAACAGATTCTTCAGTCTATTGCAGTTAAAACGGGTTTTTCTAAGCAACAATCCTTGATCTCAGCATCCTTTGTTGCCTGGAATAATGGCAAGGCCTCGCTTCCCACAGAATTAGGAGCGTTGCGAGCTAAAATTGAAAGCTATTTCCATTAATCCAGCTTGGCAGCTTAGCTAACATTTACAATGCGACTGAGTACAATAAGTTTCAAATTTAAAAGAACTTATTGTAAACCTTCGCAATAACCATTTGAGCCTTTATCCACAGCTGAAAGAATCTCAACGAGCTGATCGCAGAGATTACCAAAAAACTTCACGCGACGTTCAGCCGGTGTCAGGTAACTATAAGAACGAGGAGACAAACCAACGCGATTAGCTGCTTTTTCATCCATTTTCGCCAGCATCATTTCAACAAATAGATCCCCATCCTCTAATTCCAATAAGCGAAAAAACTCTCGTAGAGCATTTTTCAGGGGGGTATTCCCTTTGAGTAGTTCATGCAGGCCACCGAAAATGAAAAAATTGAGGAAGTCGAGTTCGGTTTTATTCCCCACTCGATGAAACGCCTCAATGAAGGGCTCTAGATAGGCAAGCTTGGCGGCTTCGCTTGTTGAACCCTCAGCCAAGATCGACAAAGCACGGTTAGCCTCTCTCTGCTTCTTGATTTCCAGTCGTAAAATCGCGGCGTTTTTTGAATAACCCCCATGGCGCAGATTAGCTTGGCGGATACGCTCTCTTCCTTCGCGAGTTTTTGGGCCAGTGGATTTTCCGCCATGAAAACGACAGACTGCTTTACCGCGCATTCTCGGCTGCCTACAAGGGGCCAAACTGCGTTTTGATCTAGCTTGGCAATGAAGCTGATTTCTCAGGTTGGATGAACTTGGCTCGGACATGGAGAAATACCCACAAGAATGAAAACCACCTATTTCCATTGTAGCACAAGGCTTTTGACCTTGCCTCAAATCACCGAACATGGGGATATCTTACCTATCGTGCAGCAACACTCATAAACACGGAGAGAGCGAAGAAATTGTGGGTGACAAGAACAATATTAGCCGCCGAGGATTCCATTTCGGATAGTGCATTTCAAAAAGGAAATTGAACAAACGTGCTACTGTTTTATTCAACTCTAGTGCAATTAACCATAATTCTGATATTAGATTGACACATTTAAACTTAGCGATATACTGCCGCTGTAGACAGTTATATATCAATTAGTCGTTTACTTTGTATGACATTTGACAAAAACAACTTTGCTAGTATACTGCCGGTTGTAGACAGTTAGATTCAATATTAATGCCATTTTTCAGCTTTTCGCTAGTTGACTCTTGTCCCCAGATCAACTAATATCTATCCATGGTTAGCTGCACTGCTACCTACCAGTGGTGGAGCCCCCGCCTTCTTATTAGTTGTTTTCTGGGAACTGATTACTCGGTGATCAGAATCTTGTTTTGCTCTTAGGAGTTCAACAGGATGCAGTGAATGCGATCATGATCAGGCTACGGTCTGTCTAGCGTATCGCGACGGAGGATCTTTTCTCTTTGGGGACTTAGTCCTCTTAGGAATTATTCTCTATAGGATTATCTTCATTGGTATAGTCCTACCGAATGGAATCCGCGTGAGCCGCTGGGAAAAGCTCATTTTACACTTGGTTATCATCTACACAGCCACAAGCCTGTGTTCCTTGAAATGTCTTATCGGTCGCATATTTCTAATATCTCTTTAAGCAAAGTAAACTGTTGGGGATGCTCATGAAGAATCTTGATTCATTTAAAAATGTTGTCGCTTGTACCTATCAGGGTACGAGTGATAGCGGTCACGAATTCACAATATCTATGCTTATGGATCAGCATTCTGAGGAATTGGTTGATGAGCCCTTTCCGTTGTGGTGGGTCTATAGACCCTTTTAATTGGTCTTGTTCTCAATCCAAATACTGTGAAGACCTAGAAAGAGAGGTGATGCCGTTCTTAAAAAATGTGGAATGTAGAGGCCAAGTTTTAACCGGCCTCTTTTAATGCTTTTTCCAAGTCGGCAGGTACATATAAAGGATGCTCTATTAGGTTCGAGAACCATCCTTCCAGGTCCACCATCTATCTTTCAATAAAAGATAGATAACAAATTTGATAAATCGGAAGTTTTTAGCTTCCGATTTTTTCGTTTTTAATGTAATTCTTGAGCTGCAGATAGTTAGCCTCGGTGTGCCGACCGCAGATGCTGTTGACCTGGGGGTATAACCCGATTGATCTCCTCGATCGTTGATAAACCTCGAACGACCTTATTAATGGCTGATTCATACAGCGTTTGAATCTTTTGCGATTGAAGGTGATGTCTTATTTTTGTGAGTTGCTCTTTATGATAAATCAAATTGCCTAACGTATCATCGAAGGGCATGATTTCAAAGATACCTTCGCGGCCATAATAGCCCGTATGAAAGCATTCCTCACAACCGACCGCTTTATAGAACTTGTAATGCTCATGAATAGGCAAATTAAGGCTTTTTAATAAGTCTGATCCGGGGGTATACGCTTCTGCGCAACGCGGGCAAATTCGACGAATCAAGCGTTGAGCCACAACTCCCAACGTAGCACTTGCTATGAGATAAGGTTCGATTCCCATGTCGGCAAGTCGAATAATGGCGCTGGGGGCATCGTTCGTGTGCAAGGTCGATAAGATGAGGTGACCGGTTAGGGCTGCTTGATAGGCAATTCCTGCCGTTTCCGCATCTCTGATTTCGCCAAGAAGAATGGTATCCGGGTCCTGACGCAAAATAGAGCGAAGTCCGCTGGCGAAGGTCAGTCCAACCTTAGGGTGTACTTGAACTTGAGTGGTTCCTTTGAGGGGATATTCGATGGGATCTTCGATAGTGACGACATTTTTTTGCGCATTTAACACATGAGTCAGGGTGGTATAAAGGGTACTGGTTTTACCGGAACCGGTTTGCCCCGTGATCAAGACCATTCCCTGGGGTTGATTGATCCATCGCTCATAAATCTGCAGGGCTTCTCCTTCCAGCCCTAATTCATTCAATCCCTGGAAGGGATTCTTATTCGGGAGTAAGCGGATAACTACCTTTTCACCGTGGAGTGAAGGTAAAGTACTCACCCGTAAATCGACAGACTCATTTTCAATACGCTCTGTGATGCGACCATCTTGGGGGATACGTGTTTCGACAATATCGAGATCGGCAGCCACCTTGATTTGTGAAACGAGCTGCGTATTGAAATCAAAATCTTGAGCTTCCAATGTTTTGACTTCATGTAAAAGGCCGTCTATACGGTAACGAACCAAAACGGAGTGATCCAGCTGAGGTTCCAGGTGAATATCACTTGCTCGATATTGTTTAGCTCGCAGCAATAAGTCTTTGAAAATTTGGGTCAAAGAGTGTGCATCGGGACTTTCCGTAATAACGGCTTTTAAACGGGCCTGAATCACTTCGACATACTGCCAGAATCGAGTCAAAGCTTGTTCGGAGCAAGAGTAGAGACTAACGGGTTGCTGCAATACCTCGCTCAACTCTGCCTGTTGTTGTGCATTGGCATTAGGACGAGCCATATAGAAACGGTTGTGCACGGATGCAATTGGTATCAGCTTGTTTTCTCTGAGCCAGGATAATTTAAAGGATGTGATTAAATCCCAGCCGAGTGGAGGCAAGTCGTCACTGATTTCCAGCAAGGTGAGCCAATGAAGCATGACGGTATTATGATCGCCCTGCCTGAGGGCTTCCATAAAATTCTCGTAATTTGAAAAATCAAGGCTGCTCATATTTTGGACTGTGGTATCCCAACTCGTGACAGGTACCCCAACTGATTTTACCAAGCCACTGTCAGTCTGATGTCCCTCATGTGGGGGGTCTTCTAGGACTCATTTAGGGTTTTCCGAAAAGTTTCTGAAATGACAATGTCCTATGAGCAACCGATTGTCTTGCTGCGCGGAGTCGCAGCATCCAGAAAGCTGGTTTTCACTCTGGATTCCGCGACTAACGCGCGGAATGACGGGAAAGAGGGTAGAGATTCTCATGAATTTTTCTTAAGAGACAACATTTACAAATCTTGTGCATCGAACAAAAATTCGATAAGCTGTAGGCTTAGTATTGATTCAGCTTTGAAAGCAGGGCTTGTATGGAACTCCTTCAGCCGCAGTTTAAACGCGCCCAAACACCAACGTTAGACTTTACAACCGAAACCGGTTTTCAATCACCGGCACATGATTATCGTGTGAAATCTTTGAGCCTGGATGAACTCCTGATCCGTTCACCTGCTGCGACCTTCTTTGTACGAGTGGATCACAGTGATATCGATGGCATTGAGCGGGAGGATATTCTCGTCGTCAATCGGGCGCATGCTTTGGTAGAGGGGCGTGTTGCCATCATGGTAATCGATGACGAGTTCGCTTTGCGTCGCCTTCGACGCTATGGACAAACCTGGCTTTTACAGACCGATACCGTGACACAGCAGCAAAAGATTGATTCAACGATGATTTGCTGGGGGATTGTTGATGCCGTCATCCGAACTTGCTGGCCTTGAGCTTCGCCCCTCCAGTCGGGTATATGCCCTGGTTGATTGCAACAGTTTTTACTGTTCCTGTGAGCGCGTCTTTCAGCCTAAACTCAATGGCAAGCCGGTAGGCGTGCTATCGAATAACGATGGCTGTATTATCGCGCTGACACCGGAGTTAAAAGCACTGGGTGTGTCACTGGGTGCTCCACCGCATTTGCACCGCAGCGTTCTGGAGGATAATCAGGTGGCCTTATTTTCCAGTAACTACGAGTTATATGGCGATATGTCTGCGCGAGTGATGGGAACTTTGCAGCATTTCAGCCCTATGGTGGAAGTGTACTCCATTGATGAAGCCTTTGTGGATTTGAGCCACTACGCATCCGACTTGCTGCCCGCTGTAGGAAATCAGATTCGCAATGTGATTTATAAGCGAGTCGGTATTCCAGTCGGCATTGGGATTGGTCCGACTAAAACGCTGGCCAAGCTCGCGAATCGGTACGCGAAAGACCATGGTGGCGTGTACTCGTTTATGGGGCCATCCCAGCCTGAGTTGTTAAAAAATATTCCTATCAGAACGATTTGGGGTGTAAGTCGTCAGTATCAGCAGCGCCTTCACGCAAAAGGGATTGAGAGTGTTTGGGATTTGACGCAGGCCGACGATACTTGGCTCATGAAATTTTTCCCGGTGACCCTGGTACGAACGGTTTATGAGTTGCGCGGTTATGAGTGTTTAAGCCTGGCGGAGTTTCCGAAATCGAAGAAGCACATTCTCAACTCCCGATCCTTCGGGCAGTATATTTCTGATAAAAAGATCCTGGCTTCCGCGTTGAGTTATCATGCCAGCTGGGGCGGGGAGGAAATGCGCAAGCAAAAGCTGTGTGCGAATGCATTGAGTATTTTCATTAAGACCAATCGAAACCGCGAGGATTTGCCCCAGTATTACGGCAGTACGACGATTGGACTGGAGTCGCCGACGGATTACACCCCGGACTTGATTAAGGCGGCTTTGCAGGCCTTGGATCGGATTTATAAGCCCGGCTACAAGTTCCAGAAGGCGGGGGTGATTCTATTGGATCTGGTGCCGGATGGCGTTCGTCAGCAGTCCTTGTGGACGGCAGAGGATACGTTGAAGGGTCAGCGGGTGATGCAGGCCATGGATACCGTGAATGGATTGATGGGGAAGGGGACGCTGCGTTTGGCGACGGAGGGTTTTCAGAGGGACTGGGCCATGCGTCAGGAAAAGCTCAGCCCGCGCTACACCACCCGCTGGGATGATCTCCTGAGGGTGTAAAGCACATTTCAAATTCCCCTCCTTGGGAGGGGTGGCTGGCGAAGCCGGACGGGGTGGTAATCGCACGGTAACAGGCAAAACTTGTAAAACTCGTCGTGCTGTACTGGCAAACCACCCCGCGCTAGAGCGCACCCCTCCCAAGGAGGGGAATTTGAAGAACCTATCAATAGTCATTCTTAAAGGGGCTTTCACGAAAACCGGATAAAATGCTTGCGTTTAGCATGCCTTTTAGGAAGAATAGTATTCATAGATTCCCTTGGGAATGCGGTGTGCGCTCGTAGCTCAGTTGGATAGAGTGCATGGCTACGAACCATGAGGTCGGGAGTTCGAATCTCTCCGAGCGCACCATTTCGATAGACCCATTAAGGCCATCAGAACATAGTTCTGGGGCTTTTTTAGTTTCTAGGGATGCTGGTAAAGATCTAACTTCAAGTGGAAAGAACACCAACAAAAAAGAGAAAACTTCCACAAAAGTTCAACATGTTGGAGTTTGGCTTTCAGTAAAAGAAGCTGCTCAACAAATGGGTGTTTCCCCGATGACAATCACGCGCTGGTGTGAGTCGGGTAAACTTCCGGCCATGGCCAAGCCTTACGGAAAAACGCAAACCTACCTGATTAGTCCTCAAGCACTCACAATGCTAGCGAAAGAGGTAGAAGCGAAGGCATTAAAAGCAGAGGAAAAGAATAAAAAATCAACAAAAACGGCTCAAACGCCTCATTCTGCTTTTGTAAAAGGTTGGGACGCAGCAATGCAGAAGGGCTTAATGACGGGTAAACCCTTCAGCATAAACACCAGTCAAGCCTATAAAAAGGCTGTAGACAAATTTCTCACAAAGCACATTCGCCTTTCTACAAAGACCATGCAAAGCGCTTTAATGGCTGTCCCTGCCCATCAGTTTGCAAAAAAGGCCCGACTTTATGAGGCATTGATCTGCTTCGGGAAATATCTCTCCCGGCAAGAAATTATCGAAATGGCATTCTTTGATGAAGCCAAATTATTGAAGCCTAAACGCCATTTGCCAGCAAAACGGACAACGATTGATGAGGAAGAATTGCAAACTCTCTTGAAAGCGTGCGACTCTGCATTTGAACGGTTGCTTGTTATTCTGCCAGCGAGCACCGGTTTACGTGCCTCGGAAGCTTGTTCTCTGAAGTGGGAGGACATTAACTTTGAAAAAAAATGTTTGACGGTAAAACTCGGTAAAGGCAATAAAACACGCAGAGTCGGGCTTTCTACGATTGCTTTTGATGCGATTGTAGATTATCAAAATTCACTTGAGGTTGAGGTTCAAGCTCAGGGAAGCCTATTTCTCAACCGCCTATCTAAGCAAATGGATCGCCACGGTTTAAGACAACGCTTAGAGCGGATAGGAAACAGCGTGAATATAACCGTTTGCCCTCATGCTCTACGCCGTGCCTTTGTGACGATTAACGCCAATAAAGGACGACCCTTGCAAATGCTGCAAATGGCTTGTGGACATGCAGATATTCAAACGACTCGCGCTTATTGCCTTACCAAAGAGCAAGAGGTAATCGATGCTATGAAAAGCTGGGGTTGATTAATCGAAGCAAAAAGCCCCAACCGTTAGATCAGGGCTTTTCACTGGGTTTAGAGTCGTTAGTAAGCTTGAACCATGTTGTAGTTCATAGTGGCGTCCCCAAGAACAAGAACGGTAGAAGCCGCCGTCTGATATCCCATAGCCAAAACATAATTTTGATCAGCAACAGCCCCTACAGGGTTTTCATAGGCTGGTGTGTTCACTGTAACTGTTGTTAGTCTGAAGTTTGGGTCTATTGTTAAAACAGAGGTTACGGTGACTGGTAGCGTGTCTCGGTTTACGTTAGCAGGGACGTTCACTGTCGGATTCCCAAGATTTTGTTTGTAGAGAACGGCTGTAATTGCCACCATGTCAGCTACTGTTGCTCGGTGAACCACATTAAAAGAAACGACTTTAATGCCGTACTGATCCGTGCGTCTTTCAAGGTTGAACGGAATGGAAACAAAGATCGTTTCGGCTGCGGCGGCTTTGGTCTGAATAACCAAACCTCCGTTAATCGTTGGTGTCCAAGTGCCACCCGAGAAAAAATAGCGTGTTGCTGAAACCTGTACTTTACAAGGTAACTCTAAACCCATGAGAAAGCTCCTATTCTTCGGAAGCTCCTCTCATCCGGTAATCGTTATTCAATAAAAACCCGCCAGTGAAAGCCAGCGGGAAGCAATTTCCTAAAAATGAATCTTTATGTCAGAACACTTTAAATGCTTTTTTAGAAAACTGCTTATAACCCTATTATAGCAGGGTTTTGCATAGGTTAATAGCCGTTACAACTTGTAGTTGTCTTTATATTGCTATGATTGTAGTTTATCGGCTTGGTCGGTGTTCTCAGATATTGAGGCAGTTCAATTCTTTTCTTAGTCTCTTATAGGCTCTGGAAGCAAATATCTAGCCCCAATGACATAACTTCCAATTGTTTTGTAGTCGGTTAATGAAATGGGAAAATCTGATTGGAAGTCGTAAGCAATAACTTTTCCATTTTTATCAATTATCCTAGAAAATTCGTTTGAACTTAGGCGTTTAGAAAATATCCTAAAACCGTCCCTGTCGAAAATATGTAAAGTAAATGAATTAGCAGAAAAGAAAGGGATTTCTTCTAAAGACTCGCTGAGTTCTTTCTTGCTTTCAAGGCTTAATTGATAAAAAGCTTGTTTGTGTTTATAGACAGTTTTAAGGTTTGCTTTATAGGAGCTCGCTACTGGAAAACTGAAGGTCGGCCAATCGAAAGCGTGATAAGCATTTTGATCATCAATAAAGCCTTTAACTGGAAAATAAAACAACGCAATAATTACAGTAAGGGTAAATATCCAGTTATAGGACTGTGCTTTATTTTCTGGCTTAGACATCCTTCAACCTTTCTTCTGGTTTGTTGTTAGCTTGGCTTGCCATTAGACAGAATAGCGTTACAAGTCGCTTCATTGATAACCCCTTTAATGCTGCCAAACAGCTTTATGTACACTCAATCTTCAAAATCAAACAGTGCGCAACAATAATAAAGCAAAATATAAAACTAGAGCATATCCCGTAAGTTTTTGAGATAAAATAAGGTCTATTTGATTAGTTAGAGGGCTTCTTGAATGGCTGTGATTCGATTAAATAATGAACAGTGGACGTTTATTCAAGAATTTTTAC
>Ga0105239_10010193_pt1 | contig 10528 bp, 12 predicted proteins | sample KBSC44metaG_FD_92761 | JGI IMG/M metagenome (GOLD analysis project Ga0105239, IMG submission 92761) | Corn rhizosphere microbial communities from Kellogg Biological Station, Michigan, USA - KBS C4-4 metaG | ecosystem: Host-associated > Plants > Roots > Rhizosphere > Soil | place: Michigan, USA...
AACTGAATTTCCCCAGCTCCAGCCAGAATTGTGGTTTGAACGTCCGGGAAGGTTGTATAGATCGGCGCCACCCGAGCATCACAATTCGACTCACCAATTCCCGCAATTTTCAGCAGCCGGGTAGCAATGAATGCTTGTGGAAGCTTCGCCCGAAGCCGTGCCACCACCTGTGCCTCAACCAATGCCTTCAGTTCATGCGGAGGTCCCGGAAGGAGGATGATGATGCGCTCGCGGCCCTCAAACTTGCCGGTGATCCACTGGCCGGGAGCGGTGCCGTTTGGATTAGGTAGAACGGTAGCTCCAGTAATGACATCGGCTTGCTTAAAATTGTTGGACGACATCTTGAATTTATATGAGGCGAATCTTTCCTCAATCCACGCGAGAATCTTGGGATCCCGCCGAAGCGGAAGTCCCAATGCATCCGCCACTGCCTCGCGAGTGAGGTCATCTTCGGTCGGACCCAGTCCTCCCATAAAAATGATTACATCTGACCGGCTGAGCGCGAGCAGAGCGGTCGAAGTGAGGTGTTCGCGGCTGTCCCCGACAATAGTTTTGAAAGCAACTTCAACACCAAGGTCGTTAAGCTTTTCGGTGAGATGGAGAGAATTAGTGTCCTGCCGGAACGGAGTGAGCATCTCCGATCCGATAGCAATGATTTCCGCGTTCACGCTTAGAGTGTAAATGAATACGCAGAAGGGACGATCACGACACGAGATCCGGGATGAGCGGCAGCCCTTGAATGTCCCACGATAAATGATGCACTTCTCCGGTCGTCGCCAACACCACTGATCGCCCCGGAGCAAATGCCAGCCCGACTAGGTTCGAACCGGCTACCTGCAGCGCTGCTTTTCTGTCTGGGGCGATCTTCACGATGCCGCGTTTCCCGGCCAGGGACGCCGCTACGTACAAGTTGCTGTCTTTATCGAACGCTAAACCCTGAGGACGCCCCAACCCGCGGAAGAAGGTTGACACCGCACCGTGCCGGTCGATCTTGTAGACGGTGTCAAAACTTGACGTGGTGGGACCGGTCACAAACAAATTACCCAGCGGATCAAAGGCCAAGTGGTAAGCCGAGACACTCGGTTCAAGTGTCGCGAATACGAATATCTGACGATCGCGACCGATCTTGAAGATAGTTCCACTGCGATCACCAACATAGAGATTCTCTTCGCGGTCAAAGGCCATGCCGGTAGCAATGCCCATGCCTTCCGCATACGATGTCATGGTTCCATTCGACGCCACCCGATACACCGTTCCATCGAAGCGCGACGACACGTACATCTGTCCGGCACGGTCGAAAGCAATTGCGGTGGGGTTCATCATGTCACCCACGAAGGGCTTCAATTCGTAGTTGGTGTCGATGCGGAAGATCGCTACTGGAACTTTTTGTCCGCGCGATCCCGAGAACGTCACATAAATGTTGCCCTCGGCATCCAGCGCAGGGTTGGTTACGGGATGCAAGTTCTCGGCAATGGTGACGGCTACCTTCAATTGATGCGGATTGCTGGAGTGGCCATTGGTCGAAATCACAATGGGCCCGGATGACGCCCCTGGCGGGACCCTCGCCACCATGAACTCATCAGAGCTGATTACAACCGCTCCGTCGAGCTTTCCAAATTGCACTCGCGGACGGCGAAGCTCCGCGGGGCGCAGGGCTTTGCCATGAATGCGCACTTCGCCCCCCGGCAGGGCCGCAGGCGGCGAAACTGCCTCAATCTGAGGGCTTCCATTGGCGGGTTTCTTGCCGAGCAGACGATCTGAAATTCCCATGGACGTATTTCCTGATACACGCGCCGGGGACTAACGGGACAGCAAGCCGAAATGCAAAACCACCTGCATCACAGCCAGCGCATAAAGGCCGGCTCCTACATCATCGAGCACTATGCCTGTGCCTTGCGGAAGGCGTTCCAACTGCCGAACCGGTGGGGGCTTCAAGATATCGTACCCACGAAAAAGTATAAATCCCAGCAGCAGGGATTTCCATGTTAGCGGGACTGCAATTACAGCAATCAGCTGCCCGGCCACTTCATCGATCACCACAAACTGGGGATCTTTCTTACCATAAGCCACTGCGACTCGAGTTGCAGCCGGAATGCCGATCCCAATCGCCAACAGTGCAAGTAGGATCGCAGCGACGGGTTGGAAGTGAGGCTCAATAAAACGGCTCACCCCCCACCACAGAAGCACGGCCCCCAGCGAGCCCCAGGTACCGGGCCCCGGCTTGAGCCAACCAATGCCGAAGAAAGTAGCTACGAGACGAGCCCAAAGTGGCGCCACTCCGTCATTCCGCAGAACCTGATTCATGGTAGCCCTGCAGTTCCACCGGCTGGGGTGCGCGCCCGCGCCTCAGTGAATGCTTTCCGGTTCGTCTTCTTTCCGGACCTCGTCCTCAACTTCCGATCCTGGGGAAGCGATCCTGTAGGCGCCGCTGGCCCATTTCCCGAGGTCGATAAGCCGGCACCGGTCGCTGCAAAAAGGAAACTCCGGGGCTTTCGCCTGGACGGTTTTCTTGCAGATCGGACACTTCAGCTTTAGTGCGCGTTTACCTGCCATGGTTTCCTACACTATCTTGGCCACCAGATCGTAATCGTGCGATTCTGTAATTTGGCAACGATAGAACTGGCCGAAGGCCGGCGTCACATCTTCCCGCACATCGTTCACGAATACCTTTCCGTCGATTTCCGGCGCATGCATCACGGTGCGTCCTTCCAGTAGTAAATCGCTTTCCTCGGAGATACCTTCCAGCAGGAGATCGAATTCCTTGCCAATGAGAAATCGTTTCCGCCGCTTGCTGATACCGCGCTGGATCTGCATCAAGTGCTTCCGGCGGCGTTCAATTTCGCGGCCCGGAACCTTGTTATGCTGAGAGTACGCGGCTGCGCCTTCCTGGTCGGAGTAGCTGAACGCTCCCGCCCAATCAAACCGAGCCTCTTTTACGAACTGGCAGAGTTCTTCAAACTCCTGCTCGGTCTCTCCCGGAAAACCTACGATGAAAGACGTCCGCAGGGTAACTTCCGGTATCGTCTGCCGCATCCTTTCGATTGATTTCATGAATAGATCAGAGCCGCCGCCACGCTTCATGCGTTTCAAGACCGATGGCGACGCATGTTGCAGCGGAACGTCGATATAGGAACAAATCTTTTCATGGACCGCGATCGTGTCCAGCAACTTGCCGGTAATCTTATTGGGATAGGCGTATAAGAACCGTACCCAGCGCAGATCGTCGATTGCCGCTAGTTTTTCCAGCAGCAACGCAAGCCCGTCTTTCAGACCGAAATCTTCCCCGTAGCAGGTCGTGTCCTGGCCAATCAGCGTTATTTCCCGGACGCCAGATCGCGCCAGTCGCTCGGCCTCAGCCACGACAGATTCAAAACGCCGCGAACGGAATTTTCCGCGCAATTGCGGAATAATGCAGAAACCGCAAGGATGGTCGCAGCCCTCGGCAATCTTGATATAGGCAGTATGTCCGGGAGTGGCAAGCACGCGTGGAGTGGTCTCGTCGTAAAGGTAGTTGGGAAGATCGGCGATCGCGCCGTCCCAGCTCTCGCGCGAAAATCTACCCTGCGATTCCCTAAGATTGCCCTCCGCCCGGCCTTGCAGGATGGTGAAAGGTGAAGTCGGCTCTGCTGGAGAGGCAATCCCGGCCGCGGCAATAATTTTGTCCAGCTCACCGGTACCGACTATCGCATCGATTTCCGGAATGTTTTTCCGAATTTCATCGCGGTAGCGTTCCACCAGGCATCCTGCGACCACCACTCTGCTGGCACGCCCCTTGGTCTTATGCCGCACCATCTCCAGGATGGTGTCGACCGACTCCTTCTGCGCGCTTGCTATAAAGGAGCAGGTATTGACCACAATCACGTCTGCATCCGAAGAATTGGGAGTAAGTTCGGCCCCTGCCTGCTCAAGCATGCCCATCATCACTTCGCTGTCCACCAGGTTTTTGGGACAGCCCAAACTCACAAAGCCCACTTTCACAGGCTTCGCGGCAGAAGAATCGTTCTCGGCCACGACAGATTCCGGTAGTTCGGTGGAAGGAGATAAGGGCATGCGTTGTTACTATCTTACCATCGCTTCAGGAACGGACTTTCGCGGCTGCGGGGGATGGCATGGTCATCAAAACAGGCATCTTGAAGGGATGCAAACATTTGCAACCGTGCTACTCTAGGAAAATAAAATCGGGCGATTGCAGGAGGAAAGATGGTACGCAACACATTGCTTACGATGTGCGCAGTGTTTCTGATCGCCGCCGGTCTGTCTGCGCAGGTGAATGACGTTTCAGCCGGTTTAGGCCGCACCTTTATCAGCGATCAAGGTGTGCAAGGTACCATTCTAAGCGACAGCAATATTCATTTTGGTGATGGGTTCAGCTATTCGCTCAGCTACGGACGGCGATTGCTGGATGCAGGTTTCGCTTCACTAAGCGTTGAAATTCCGTTTGTTCACGACCCTACCATTGATTTGAATTTCGGCGCCAATATCGTACCCAAGAGTTACAGCGCCATCTTTCTTACACCGGCAATTCGAATCAATGCCTTTCCGCATTCCGCGGTTTCTCCATGGATCAGCGGCGGTGGAGGATTCGGTCACTTTAGCCCTAGTTCCACCCTCGTGGCTGGCGGGGCCAGTAGTGCTAAGAGCACCACCAAGGGAGCAATCGAGCTAGGAGTCGGCCTTGATATTTCGCTGATTGGCAACCTGAAGCTGCGTGGCGAACTGCGTGACTTCTACACCGGTGAGCCAGATTTCAACATCAAGCCCCAGAGCTACATGCACAACTACTTTGCTGGTGCTGGGGTGGTCTTGAGTTTCTAGACAGAATCTCAGCTGAGATAGCTCAGCTACGTCTCTGTCAACCGCACGGTGGCATTACTGGCCCTCGCCGCATAACGCCTGCAGAAAATTACTTTCGCGCCACCACATCCTCATACAACTCCGGCAACCGCTTGGCGCTCTCTTTCGAATCCCCGAAGCGCGCACCCTCATAGTGTTCCGTAAATACTGCCACCTTCTTCTGTAAAGGTGGGTCTTCAATTGATCCCAAAAATTCGCGCGGCGTCTGGGCCTCTGACTTCCTCCAGCCGCGCCTCCCGACCGAAATCGCCATCCGCTCGTACCATAGAGCGGCCGCTAGCCGCGGAGCATCCGCCGGGTGGGCCGCAAGCCTACGACGCACCCAGAACCGTCGAAGCCGGTTGACGTTCACCAGCAACATCAAACAGAGAATTCCCGTCGCAGCGAATATGCCCCATTGCCTCGGGAATGCTCCGACTGAAGTCGCAAGCTTGCGTGCGTTACTCAACCATCGTCGATAATGTCCCCGGTACCACTCCTGCGACTGACGGATCCATTGCCGGCCCCCAGCCACTGCTTCCTGTCCTAATATCTGTTGCTGGCCGGAGTCATAGCTCACTACCCAGTCGCGCCAGAATGATTTGGCCGCGTCCAAATATAGCAAGGCTCGCCTCCACAAGGTTGGAGCAACCGGCGCTCCCGAGGGAGTCGGATCAAAACCAACCCAGCCATACTGCGGAAAGTATCCCTCTACCCAGGCGTGGGCATCGCTGGCGCGAATTACATATTGCGAAGTCAGATCGTTGAATTCCCCGCCATGGAAGCCTGTGACCATCCGGGATGGTATTCCTAGCCCGCGCAGCATCACGGCCATCGCCGAGGCAAAGTATTCGCAATGCCCTTTCTTTCGAACAAACAAGAACTCTGCAATGGGATCATTGGCTAAGGTGCCCGGCAATTCCAGGGTATAGCCGAAGTGGGTTCGCAGATAGCGCTCGATCGCCATTGCGCGTTCATAGTCGGTCGGCGAGCTGGTGGTGATTTGCCTAGCCAGGGCAAGAACTCTAGGATCGAGCCGAGGCAGACTCAAGTTCGTCTCTTCTGCCTGCGGGACGTCATAATCCACGGTTTGCCTGGGCGGTGCGGGTTCGAGGTCGGACCAGGCCTCATAGCGGCTGATGGGATGCGCTCCATCGATGTTGAACACCGCACCGGCCCGGTCAATGGCTAACGCACGGTAGTGACCGCGCAAGACGGAAGCTGTGGGCGCGAGGAAAAAGACATCCGTACCGATTGGCTCCATCAAGACGCTGTAGTGAATCGATTGCCCGGCGCTTAACGAAGCTCGCCGCAATGCCGGCCTGCGATCCGGCGGGGCCACAGAGAAGTCTCCACCCGGGGTGTGAGGAGCGATGTGGCGCGACTGCGGATTCGACCACCTTCTGCCATTGAAATTGCTTAGGGATACTCCGCGCCACTTCAAATCGTGACTTCCGCCATCGTCCCCTTCGATGCGAATGTGCATCACTACCGCACGCGATTGCTGAATCTGGCCAATGCCTCCGAGTTCGACCTGGTCGCTGAATCCAGTTTCGATGGTGCTCTTATGCGCAAAGGCTCCGAGGTAGCTGCCCGAAATCCGGGGCAATACGAAGAAAATCGCTGCTGCCACCAGGAGAATCGCAAATACGATAATTGGCGATAGCTTGCTGAGCGAGGCCACCATTTGCTTTTGTGCAGGCCCTCCGCCCGAATCGGTTGGCTCGATCGTGGCCTTGGACGCAGTGCGCTTCATCTCGACTAACATCACCGTGCTCACCGCGACCAGCAAAAACAGTGAAAACGCAACCAGGAAAATGCTGTCTACGGTGAGGATGGCGGCCGCCAGCACCAGCAGAAACGCAATCAATGAAAGGAAGTAGTAGTCGCGGTCCTTGCGCGCCGAGTACAGGCGCACCACCATCACAAACACCACTAGGTGGACAGTTGCAGTCACAAAACTCCCGGAGATCAGGAAGAAATCACCTAGATAGAACGCGACATAGCCCAGAGTCAGAAAGGTAGTCCACGACTCGGGAATCAGCAAAGACTGATTGGTAGCCAATCCGCAGCCCCGCAACAAGAGTGCGCTACAAGCGAACAAAAGTGTAACGACGTCCAACTGTTGCGTGGAAGCTAGCGTCCCAAAGCCAATCGCCACCAGAAGATATACAGATATCTCGAAGTACCGCTGAATGCCGACGGAGATCGTCGCAGTGCGGATGGTGGGCGGCGAAGCCATAATCCTATTGTTTGCGATTTATGAGAAGAATGGAAGGGTACCTTTGTCAGCAGGGGAGCCAGCATCCGAACTGTTGGTGCGGGCCTTGCGAATCATCAAAAGAAAGGCAGCCTGCAAGCAGGCCGCCTTTCTACCCAGAGATTTCCCGTCAGAACCGGAAATGGGGCCCGAAGGTGACGCGCAGATTGTGCTGGGCACCATCATCGAAGTAAATCTCGTCGCCTACGTCCAGTCGCAGTCCGACCGGGCCTAGGAAGCCTTCGACACCAGCGCCTGGATAGAGTGCAAACTTGGTGTCGCCGCTGGTCACTCCACCCAAAGCGCCCTGAAAGCCGCTGCTGGCATTTTGATCAGAGACGCTGAAGTTAACAAAACCAACTTTGCCGGTCACGAACACCCGGAATGCTGAAGACCGTCCTGCCTGGAAACGCGGTCCAAAAAGGGCATGCAAAGGACGCAGGCCTACATTCACAAACTGGGTGGTCACGCCGTCGGAGAAGGTAGTGGTGAAATTGCGCTTAAAATCATAGGCCATCTCGGCTTCCAAGGCCACGTTGGGGTGGACATTGAAAGAAGCGCGGCCGCCAATGCCGACAAAGTTGATATCGGGTGTAGTGCGATCCAGCCGAAAATAATCCGCGAATACCCCGACCTCGCCGTGGTCATAAGTCTGTGCCATCACCATGGAAGGCATGGCGAAGCAGAAGCCGATTAGAGCCATTAAAAGACTGCGTCTCATACGATTGCTTTCTCCTTAAAATTGCCTGGTACCGGCGGTCCAGCCGCCGGCAGCAAGACCTGTGACTCATAAGTACCCCAAACGGGCGATTGGATGCCCTCCCCAGGGCTATGGTTGGTATGATTTGAGTGGGTGCGATTGACCGCAAAGATTCTCTTTGATGTTTATGAATCTAAGCCCTTTATCGGAGCATCTACCAAGCCGTTAGGAGGCAGTTTTAGGAAGTGTCAGCGGCTGTTGCGCGGTTAACACAACTGCTGTCGCGAAGCCGGGTTATAAGGTAATTGGAAAGTGCTTGGATGCGGAATCAGATGGGAATTCTGGGCTCGGACGACATTTTAGAGTTACCATTGGGGCAGGCCGGGTTTGGCGGGTGGTGCCAATCTGGTCTGATAGCCTCGTCCAGCGAACTTTACAGACGCGAATCGCTGCAAATCTGTACAACGAAATAATGTTAGGCCCGCATCAGACTAGGTGCGGCCCGAAAAGGCCAGTTGACGACCGCTAGAAAACTAAAAAGTAAAGACCTCAACGAAGCCGAGGCCATTGAGCGGGCCAAGCAAGGGGACGCGGAAGCGTTTGAAACCTTGTACGACCTGCACCGGCGCCGGGTGTATTCGTTGTGCTTGCGAATGACGGCCAATACGGCGGAAGCCGAGGACCTGACGCAGGAAGCTTTCTTGCAGTTGTTCCGCAAGATCGGAACGTTTCGCGGGGAGTCGGCATTTTCAACTTGGCTGCATCGCATGGCAGTCAATGTAGTGCTCATGCGGTTGCGCAAGAAGGGCCTGCCGCTGGTTCCATTGGAAGACACGGTGGAAACCGAAGAAGAAGGGCCGAAGAAGGAACTGGGGGCGCCGGATGCGGTGTTGGCCGGTTCGGTGGATCGCATGGAGTTACAACGTGCGGTTGAAGCGTTGCCTCCAGGTTACCGTTCGATTTTTGTATTGCACGATGTAGAAGGGTACGAACATAACGAAATTGCCAGTCTGGTTGGTTGTTCGATTGGCAACAGCAAGTCGCAATTGCACAAAGCACGCATGAAATTGCGTGAGCTCCTGAAGACGAGCAGAGCCGAAAAGGCCATTAAGCCGTGGGGAGCAAAGTGACTGAGGGGGCGCTGGGGAGAGAGATAGTATGACCTGTGCTGATTTTGAGAAGATTTTGCCTGATGTTGTCGAAGGCGTACGCAGTATTGACCAGGAATCCCATCTTAAGTCCTGCCCAAGCTGCCTGGATCTGGTCGCAGATTTAGAGCTCATTTTTCGAGAAGCGCGCCAGCTAGAAGGTTTGTACGAGCCCAGCCCGCGCGTCTGGAACTCCATTGAAGCGACCCTGCGGCAAGAGGGCATCATTCGAGCGCCCAAGCCGGCGCTGGTGCCCCCGTTTCGGAGGCCTTGGGCGTCCGCGTGGATAATGGCCCCGGCCGTCGCGGTAATTCTGTTGGCAGTGGGCCTCTTCTATCAGCGGCAAAGCCACCTCCAGACCGCCACCAATAGCGGAGAAGTGATTTCAGCTACTTTGCGGGCCGACGATAACAGCCCGGCAAGGCCACGGGTCGAGGGCAAGGAAGATCATGGTCTTTTGGAAGCAGTGAGCTTTCCTACCCCTGCAGTTCGCGCCACCTATGAAGCTAATCTCAAGGACGTGAATGCTTATATCGAAGATGCGGAAGCTTCTGCCAGGCAGAATCCTACCGATGAGGAAGCACAGCAGTCCCTGATGAACGCGTATGAGCAAAAATCGATGGTGTATGAAATGGCCTTAGACCGCTCTCAGCCGTAAGCGATGGTCATGAACGTCCAAGTGGCAGAAGTTGGGAGAAATCAAATGGAAAGCAGTCAGCGCGTTACGAAATTGGCTCTGGTAGTAATCATCGGAGCTGCGACTCTGGCCTCAAGCGAGACGCGCAAGGAATTTCGCTATACCGTAGGGCCGAGAGCAAGTGTATCGGTCATCAATCAGTATGGTCCGATCTCTGTAAAGCCTAGCGGTGGCAATCAGGTATTGGTTACAGCCGTTCTGCACTCCGACAAAGCAGAAATCGACCAACGCCAGAACGGAAGCCGCCTGGATATCACCTCCCACCTTCTCCCCGGAGCTGATGCCGACAGTGGACGGGTGGAATACGAAATTTCGGTACCTGCTGATGCCAGCCTGACGCTACACTCCAGCACCGGCCCCATCAAGGTGGAAAAGCTTCACGGTGACGTCACTCTGGAAGGCGCCAGCGCCGCCATCGAGGTGCACGACATTCATGACGCTCACGTCCACGTAAAAACGATGAACGGTCCGGTCACCCTGGGCAACATACGGGACGGACACGTGGAAATTGCCTCTGTCAGTGGCGACATTAATTTGAGTTCCGTAAGCGGCAGCCTGGTGGAAGTCAGTTCCACGAGTGGCAAGATCCGCTACGACGGTGACTTTGGCGCGGGCGGACGCTACTCGCTTTCCAGCCATTCCGGCGACATCGAAGCTATGGCACCCGCCTATGCTTCCATTGACGTGGTCGCTCGATCGGTGAACGGAAGTGTCGAAAACGATTTCCCTCTAGAACCCGAACACACCTCTTTCGTGGTCAAGGCAGGGAGTGCCTTTGCAGGCACCCTGGGCAAGGCCGCATCTTCGGTTAAGTTGTTTACTTTCAGTGGTAAAATCCACCTCAAGAAGCGCTAAAACTCTTTCGGGCGGCACAAGCCGCCCGGGTTACC
>Ga0105239_10010195_pt1 | contig 10527 bp, 7 predicted proteins | sample KBSC44metaG_FD_92761 | JGI IMG/M metagenome (GOLD analysis project Ga0105239, IMG submission 92761) | Corn rhizosphere microbial communities from Kellogg Biological Station, Michigan, USA - KBS C4-4 metaG | ecosystem: Host-associated > Plants > Roots > Rhizosphere > Soil | place: Michigan, USA...
ATTACGCAGCTGCGGATGGAGAAGGCACGGACTATGTTGAGGGAGACGGATGAGTCCGTGAAGCTCATCGGGATGGAGTGTGGGTATAAGACGCTGAGCAGCTTTACGAGAGTGTTTACGAAACTGCACGGTATATCGCCCACTCAGTATAGGAGTTTAGGTCATAGTAAGGAGATACTCTCAGAAAAAACGAACGGATCGGGCAATTAAAGATGTCGAATGGTATATAGTAAAATTTGGAAAGGGGTCGATAGGTATCGTAGATTTGCTTCAGTTATTTAATTCAAACCTATCCATACAAGTCATATGAAACACACAAAAAGTATCCGACACAAAATTAATTCAACTCTTCACGATCATGCGCGACCTTCTTAAATAGTATGATCATTTACCTGGAATTTTTGAGAAAAATCAACTCCTCACATATTTTGGTTCTGTAGTAGCTGCTCCAAACGGAGTTGTATACTAATACCGCTGCATGAATTATTTCAGGCTGGACATGTTGCATGTCCCTGCGAAGAAATATTCGTAATGGTAATAGTTACGATTAGTATGTCTCTTTTCCGTCGTCCCGGAAAGGACAAGGATTCTTTATCCGAAAAAAATGTATATGCAAAAGAAAGTCATCATAATTGGAGCAGGTCCCGCCGGATTGACAGCCGCATACGAGCTGGTGGAACGTACGGATACCTTGCCGATCATATTGGAGAAAAGCGCTTATATAGGAGGGATACCCCGCACGATGGATTATAAAGGCAACAGGATGGATATGGGACCCCATAGATTTTTTTCTAAGTCGGATAGAGTAATGAACTGGTGGTTGAAGATGTTCCCTTTGCAGGATACAAATAAAAGTGAGTTGACTATTCATTAGAGTAGCCAAAGTAGATTCCCTAGTCAACTTTTTCTGTCAGGACAAGTTGCTTAGACTACCCCATTTAAAACTGTTTTCCATGAAACGAAAATATTTAATTGAAATTATTTCTGGGCTTTTGATCTTACTCTTTGTATATGCAGCAGTAACTAAATTAATGGAATATAATAGATTCCATCTTAGTGTCGAAAAAGAGCCATTGATAGGTTCATTCGCCAATTTTATTACATGGTTAGTGCCTGCTATCGAACTATTTATATCCTACCTATTATTCCGGCCGGAGACACGAAAACTTGGGCTAAAAGCAGCATTTTCGCTAATGAGTGTTTTTACTTTATACGTAGCATATATACTCTTATTTGTACCCATTCGACCTTGTGGATGCGGAGGCGTAATACAAAAATTGAGTTGGCCTCAGCATCTGGTATTCAATATTTTTTTCACAGTTATCGCCCTACTTGGAATAATACTATTTGACAAGCCAGCCCTACGGAGTTATAAACATATTGTCAAACCGCAGTAATTAAATATAATTCAAGTTATTGTGCACATTCGTCAATATCTGCTGCAGCGCATATTGGCAAACAGGGACAGCTGAAAACCTGAAAGAGAGTAGGCATTATTGATCATTATTCTAAAAATTAATGTATGAAAAAGTTTTTTATTGGCATTCTCGCCGTCACGCTTGCCTTAGGTGGAAGCGCATTTACTAAATTTAGCACAAAAGCAGCCGGTGATAATTTTGGGGAGACTGCTTTAGGAACCTATCACAAAATAGCCAACCCATACAATCCGGCTCTTTGCCTGAACACATCAGCAAACCCATGCGCTTATGTTGTAACGGCTGCGGGAGCTACTCATGTTACCTTAAACAGCTATACAGCTACACAAATGGCAACGTTCTTAGCCAATGGCTGGGTTGCCAAAAAAGATAACAACACCGGGCTTTACACTGGGAATTAATGCAGACATTATACTGAAGCAGCCCTCGCCGGACTGCTTCAGTATTTCAAGATCTCGTTTATCAGTTCTTTTTCTGATAAATTACATCGATTTCATATTCTGCATCCTTGTTAAGGATCTTAGCTTTACGCTTCAGTATTAGCTTCTCATCATTGATAGACCAGATATCGAGTTGCGAATACTCGAGATGTGTGCTGTCTATTGGATTGTAAATTTGGGTGGTAGTATTGAATGAATTTCCAGTTGGCCCCCTGCTAAAGAAAACAGTCTTTTTTCCATTCGTATAGTGATTGGTGGTTTGGAAGACATTACCGTCAAACCCGAGCGTTTCCGATGTTATTACATCTTCACCGTTGGTTCCTGCAGACTTTTTGATCAATATGATCCGATCCTTCTGCTGGTCAATCTTTATTTGTTTGGGGACCAGGATGGGATTATTAATATCCCCGTGGTATAAAGTGATGCTATCGAGGGCCCAGTTGCCGGTGAAATCAGTATTCTGTGCAGTTACTGTGATCGCTGCGAAAATTGTTAATCCACCAAGCAGGAGCCTCTTTAAAATTTGATCTCTTTTCTTCATTTTTTTGCATTTACTATTTTAAGATATAAAGGTGTGACGCTAGTTGGTTTTTTGTGTTTTGGTAGCTTGCAGATCTTTTAAACCCTGCTCGATGACGCTAACAAATAGTCCGGTACTTCCTTCCAACGTAGGCTTTTCATGAGCAGCCCAGTTGTACTTCGCCTTGGGAGGACTTGAATCGTACATATGACCGTCCAAAACAACAAATTGCTTTGGAAAAGCGGTAATGTCATAGTGTTGGATCAAAGGGTGTTTTTCAGCATTCCCATTGGTATATAGGTTCAGTTCGGAAGGGTCTGTATATTCGCCGCTTTTTATACTTTTTATCCATTGCTGTCTGGTCTTATCGATACAAACAGAAACAAAGACTATGTCGGGATTTCCCCTGAACTTATCAAAAACGGGCTCTAACGCATGTTTTAGGATATAACAGTTCTCACAACCACTGAACCAAAAATCGAAGATTACCAATTTGTCTTTGAAGTCCTTTAATTCAAATGTGCGACCTGATGTGTCTTGAAGCTGGAAGCTATAGAAGGGAACCCCTTTTGCTTCTGTCGCTTTTATACGTTGTAGAATCTGCCTATAAAATGGACTGTGGACTAGCGTTATTGATTCGTCAAGATAGGCAAATGCATCTGATCTGGAGACCTTAAATTCCAGAAAATTTATGGTCACTAATTCTTCCCGTAAAATTCCGGAATAGATGTCTTTAATTCGGTCATAAAATGGCTTAAAATGATGAAGATCTTGAGTGCCCCTATTGAAATAGGCATTCACCCATACATCTGCATAAGATTTTTCCCAGAGAAAGTCAGCATAACCAGGAGTCTGTGCCAATAATTGGGGGGAGACTGAATCCATAAGGAAATTTCTATCCAGTAAGAAGGTTTTATAATGGCTGAACAATTCCTTTAGTTTCTCTGCAGGTTCGCCAAAAATGATACATGTCCGGATCATTCCCACCAGCATCTCATACCGAAGCATGAATACGTTTGCTTTCAACATTTGGTAAATGTTCTCTCTGACCTTATGCTTATATTTCTTAAGGACGGTATTCATTAGCAATGAAGAATGGTAGGCTGCACTATCGACGTAACTTATTGACTCCTTATATCTCTCTTCATTGTTCAGCTTTATGTACGTATTATCGTCAAAGCATTGCAATATCTTTGTGTAGATCTCGTCAAAAGCATTCAGCTTTTCGGACCCTTTTCCAGTGAAAGTTGTGTGGTCTTTATAAAAGGAGCAGTTGACATAATCCCCCTTTTGCAAAATGTAGAGCCTTTCCAGGCCATCGATACCAACTCTGTCATGCTCAAGGACGCCCGGAAAAATGACAGAAAAATGAATATAGCTCATGGATGCAGGAAGTGGTATCTTTAATAAGAAATGGTCCCCTTTTTTACATCTCAGATCGTATTCGAGTGGTTTTGTATACGCGATCGTTCGAAGACCAAATGGGTATTTAGACACAAATATCTTGATCTTAACGGAAGCATCCTGGTCATGATCTAATGAAGAATCTATTGCATATCCTTGAATGACGGCAAGGTTGTCCGTTAGATGTTCATTTTGGGCTAGACAGTAAAATATATTGGAAAAAGAAAAAAGAGTTGAAAAAAAATATTTTAATATCATTGTGTATAATTTATTAAATGTTTAAACTACCTTGCATTTTGTCTGATACCACTCAGTACAATCTCATCTTGGGGGATGTTGAAGATATATCTAGGGTCATTTGGACCCAGCGTATAAGTTTCACCATTCAAAGTCCTTGTCAAGGAGATATTTGCTCCCTCTTTATTTAATCTTTTTAGATCAGACCATCTGATACCTCTCCAAACAAGCTCTTTTCTTCTTTCGTTCAATATTTTTGAAAGCGCCTCAGTAGCAGAAGAAGCAGTTACGTTGTTGAAGGCAGCTGACCTAAACCTGGCAGCTAACAAAGTATTTAAGTCTTTCAATGCTGCATTACTGTTCCCCATTCTGGCATAAGCTTCGGCGCGTATCAAGTACATTTCATCTACTGCTATGCCCGTATAAGGGTATACTCCAACTCCTAAATAACCTTGTTTTACAATATGTTGGCCTGGTGACGGTGATTGGAAAAAAATGCACCTTCGCAGGTCGTTGGGATCATATGAATCGTAGAGGGTTGTATCTATAGAAATTCTTTGCCCAATATTAAAGTAGATAGTACTTGGATACTTTGTCACTTGTCCTATTGAGAAAATGGACTCCGGATTTTGAATGGGAAATGGTCTGTTGGAAGTAGTGTCCAAAGAATTATAATCAATCAAATAACTGTATAATAAAAGGCTGCTGTCGGCATACATGCCAGCTTTCTGATAATTGCGCATGCTCAAATAAATACGGGCAAAAAGTCCATATGCGGAAATTTTGGAAGGGTGATTCAAATGCTGAGCGGGATAATTCGATGGTAATAATTGTGTAGCGATATTCAAGTCCGATAAAATTTGATCGTATGTCTCTTTGACGGTGGCGCGAGGCTCCACATCATTTATTGCCGCATGCAGCTTTAAAGGTATTCCGAGGTCGGTGGATGCAGAGGAACTGTCAAAGGCTGGAGCATAATTTTTAACCAGGTCATACATTTCAAAAGCTCTTGTAAAGTATGCCCATCCTTTGACAAATTTGAATGTACTACTTTCCAAGCTATCATCTATGGTTTGAAGCCCTTCCAGGACATTATTAGCATAAAAAATGGACTGATAAGGAGCATTCCAGTCCATAATCCTGGTCTCACCTCCATAAACATCCTTGGCCCAGATATATGTATTCCTTTCCGTAGCTGTTCTTGCAGCCTGCCATCCGGCTTTGTCCAGATAATAATAGTCGTCGCATGCTAAAACAGGGAGGGCTCCTGTGGCATTTAAAATGCCCGGATTTTCCATTAGATCTATAAGATCTTGCAGGCTGTTAGGCTGAATAATGGCTGTGCTCGGTTTCGTATCCAGATAAGATTTCTTACATCCAAGGGATACAATTGTCAAACACGCGAATAAGAAGAATTGATAAAAAATAACGGCATTCTTCATATTTTAATTTTTAATATTAAGTATTAAAATTCTGCTTTAAGACCTATACTGTAGGTTCTGGGGATGGGATATCCGGAAATTGCATCAGGGTCGATCTGCTTGTCATTCGCTTTCCAGAGTATTGCAATGTTGTTTACATACAAGCATATTGCAAATGTTGAAAATGGAAGGAGAGGTATCTGATCTCTGGTAAAATTCAATGCAATTCGGATGTCTTGTAGTCTGATATTATCAGCCCTTTCTACTGAAACTGCAGATTGGTTATAAAAAAGGTCCCTGGTACCATCAGAAGGATAGATCAAAGACGGGACATTCGTCCATTTTTCATCTCCGGATTGCTGCCATCTTTTTTCAAAATCAGGTTGGAAGTAATTTCCGCTGAACAGACTTGAATAGTTCAAAGTATATCTTCTAAAGTAATAGTCAAACTTATAGACGATATTAAACGAAAGATCGATGAATTTATAGGTGAAAGTATTTCTAAGACTACCATAAACTTTTGGGATTGCAGAGCCCTTGAACATATAAGAAGTGCTGTCCTTTGAATAAAGCATCGATGCATAATCCTCACTAAGTTTTCCATTTAAGTACCCTTGAGGATTTCCGACCGCATCAAGTCCTCCCCATTTAAATGCAAATATTGAATTGATTGGATAATTTATCCTTGCCGAAATAAAGCTTGAAATAACGTCTGTGTTTGACCCCTGTTGATCCTTGTAGACCGTTACTTTATTTTTATTTGTATTTAGGATCAAATTGGAGGTCCATCTAAAAAATTTATTTCTAACATTTGTGCTATTCAGTTGAATATCAAATCCTAAGGCATGTGTATTGGCTGTATTGCCAACAAAACTGGTTATTCCCGTTTGAGGTGCAACAGGGCTTGCTCCAATAAGGTCTTGACCATTCTTTATATAGTATTCGATAGTGCCTGATACTCTATCGTTCTTACTCGAAAATTCAAGTCCAAGGTTAATATTTTTCACTTTTTCCCATCTCAACGATGGGTTTGGAGGATTAACTATTGACGAAGAATTGACGTTATATATATTTGATCCAAATGGACTACTGGTCAATAGTGCCGATACATTATTATTCACCAACCCGTTATACCCGTAGGTTGCGCTTAGTTTTAAATGGGGTAGCCATCTGATGGAATAAAATCGCTCCTTTTCCATATTCCAACCAAGGCCAAAATGGCCTAATGGGACACCTCTTTGGTTCTCGCTTACCCCGAATAAGTTAGATTCATCTTTCCGAAGACTTCCTGAAACCAGGTATTTACCCTGAAAATTGTAACCAAGATTTACATAATAGGAAATGTTTTTAGTTTCCAGACCATATTGGGACTGTGTGAAGGGGATCCTTTGTGCATTGTAGCCATAATAAAAAGGAAAATAAGTAATATAATCTACAATAACACTTGTTGCAGAATTCGGGTCGTATCCATATAATCCATCGGTGTATGAGTCAATCTTATCATCTCTGACTTCATATCCTCCAAGCACTGCTACGGAATGCTTTCCATTGAATGTTTCATTAAAGTTTAGCTGCACTCTCCCATAGTCGGATCTACTGGTTGTATTGGTACGATTAAGAATATCTCCCGCCGGTATAGGTCGTGTGATAATTGCATTTGCAAAATCTATTTGGCTGTATTCATTGACTAGATTTCTTACAAAAAAAGAATTTTTGCCATACCTATTAAATGTGTTGCTAACAGACTGATAATATTGGTACATTACAGAAATGGAAAGCGGACGGATTATGGAATAAGTGGCCGCGAGATTTGCTCTATAGTCAGTTGTAGCGTTTGTTAATTGACTATAGTGCCTTCTCAATTCGTCCAATGGACGCAGTTTCCAATCTAGTAAATATCCCTGACCTGCAGTATCGGTATATGATGAGTTAAGTCCCGAACTTCCTCCAATAACAGCAAGGGGATTCCCTTTGCTATCGGCCAACTGTTGATATGGGTAGTCCGAAATCAGAGGATTAAAAGCACCCAAAGCAGCAAAATCAGATAAACTTGTCCTGTTGAAACTCAGGTCGGCATCAAAACGCAATTTATAATCGAAAAGCCTGTAGGAATTATTGGCTTTAATTGAATATCTGTCGTTGGAAGCGCCCGCCTTGTTGGAAAGATTCTTCATATAGCCGGCGGTAAGGCAATAGGTTTCATTCTGTCCGCCCCCGCTCACTCCTATATTATATTGCTGCAGAATACTATGCCTAAGAAAATATTTGTCAATGTCTCTTCTAACGTCAATTTGGGATAAAGCATTTAATTGAGACAATGAGTCGCTGGACGAAATCGTCCCGTTCCGCCTGTTCAGAAGAATCTGGACCGCAGGAGAAATTGACAAATACTCTGAGCTAATATTACCGTCGTAATATCCCTGCCCAAATAGATACTGTTCAACACTGATATAATCTGCTGATTTCAATTGGGGCTGATAGTACAGATCTGGTTTATTCCCTATAATTATATTGGATTCAAAATTCACTTTTGGAGCTTGTAATAATTTTCCTTTTTTTGTTGTAATTACAATAACTCCATTTCCAGCGGACGTTCCCCAAATCGAGGCAGCAGCAGCATCTTTTAGAATTGTAACACTTTCCACATCATTAGGGTTGAGGTTATTAATATCCCCTACATAAGGGAAGTTGTCTACTACGATTAAAGGCTGCGTGCTGGAGAAAAGAGTGCTTTTGCCACGAATGGTGATCCCATATGAGTTACCGGAATTTTGATCGAACAATAAGCCATTCGTAATTCCTTTCAATTTATCCAGTACATCAGACGAAGCAGCTCTGTTAAACAAATTCTGATCAATCTGAACAAAAGACCCTGTAGCCCGGGAACTGGCTAATGTCTGATAGCCAGTGAAATAGCTGACCTCTGCATTTCCTAAAGTGACAAACTTTTTCTTCAGACTAATTTGCAATTCTGCTCTCCCACCTACATTTGTTTCAAACGGCTCTGTATTTATGCTACTGAAGATCAATACAGAATTTTTACTTAAATCTTTCAATACAAATTCTCCGTTCTCATCTGTGATAGCTTTGAGCCTTGTGCCTTTTACTGTAATAGTTACACTTGGTACGGGATTACCGCGTTCATCAATCACTTTTCCGTGGATGTTTATGGAATCCGAATGAAAAGCAGGTGTAGCCGGCGGGATCAATACAGCAAGTTGAGGTGATTTTTTCTTAATAAAAATTGTTTTACTGCTAATCGAATAATATACAGGCAGATCCTTCAGGCATCTATCGAGCAACGTGGTTAATTCAACATTTGTCATGTGCAACGTAACAGTCTTTGAATCGTCGATATCTGTCTCGTAATACACGAACACATAATCCGTTTGTTTTTCAATTGCCTGAAACACTTTTTTTAAAGGGATATTGTCGCCTGAAACTGAGACCTTCTGCGAATATCCGGCTGCGGATACATGCAGCATTCCAAGCACTAAAAATATGACGGTCAATCGCATATAAAAAAGAATAGCGTAATGATGACTCCTGCCAATGGGCAAAGACATCCGAAGTTGTAAAAAAGGCATACATTTGGATGTTTGGGTTAAGCGATGAGATGATTCATTCTGTCAATTTGTTGGTTTAACCCAAACACAATTCAGCCGGGAACGCAGCGAACGTTCCTGGTTTTGTTTTGTCTGAGTTGTATCCATCGCTTCAACCCGAAGGAAAGTAAAGGCAATTATTAACTTGTCTCATGCTTGGTTAGTTTAAATATGAATTAAATAGTGATCTTTCAACCGAACTTCTACGTTTCTCGCATCTTTACTAATAAGGAAAAAGGTTGAACGAACTACCCATTCGTGGCAATGGGACGGTTCAATCATCAGACGAGTTTACCATTATTGCCAGCAATTGTTACTATAGCAATATTGGGAATGTATCTTCTTTAGGCAGAAGGCGATGGAGATCATTAAAAATTAGGAAAAATCACATTGCCAGATAAAGTGACTTGCGCTATTATTGTGACGCTTTGTACTAAGTCAACTTTATCTGCATACTGATATTGCGTTATATCCAATTCTTTAAGGATCTGCTTTTTTTTACACCCATTTCAGATGTCTTGCCACTTATGATGGTAAGTGCATCCTCAGGCTGAAATTGGGAATGTACCCGCCATCATCAATATTTGCCGTCGTGTGGACGTCAAACGTGTTGGAGTTTATCCTTTCCGCAGGATAATGCCATTTTACATGTTCTTCCTTGGCATGCACGCTAAGAGAACAAATTAAACACATCATTAGCCACGGCCACTTCAAAATGTGATACATCATGGTGTAACTATAACTTTCTTACCAACTATTGAAAAATGTATTTGGTCGCTTTCAAGACCTTTCAGTACCCCGGATAAAGGCAGCGTTCGTTCAATCTTACCACGGAGGCGCTGGGGTTGAATGACGCCTTTATACTCTACAGAAACATCATACCAACGGGCCAATTGAGCCATTACGGCGGGTAGGTCTTCCCCTGCAAAATGAAAATATCCGTTTTTCCAGGAAATGACTTCCTGTACATCTACGTCGCGCTCCAGTTTAAGGCCATCTCTGCCGCTGTAGGTTACACGGTCACCAGGGGTCAGCAGGGCTTTCCGGGAACCTTTGAGCACGCGAACAGAGCCTTCCAGTAACGTGGCGCTTTTGCTACCTTCGTCCTTATAGGCTTTAATATTGAAATGGGTCCCGAGGACCTGAACTGTCATCTCGTGGACCTTTACGATAAAGGGTTGGGTAGCATTGCTGGCCACTTCAAAATAGCCTTCCCCAGTGAGTTCGACCTCGCGGGAAGAACCGAAAAAGCTGGTAGGGTAGCGTAAGGAGGAGAGGTTGTTTAACCAGATCTTACTGCCATCTGGGAGAACTACTTGAAATTGCCCCGCTCGAGGTGTAGTCAGTGTGTTGTACACTATGGCTGAGGGTGTAGTGGTATGTGTAGAAACGAGTGTGTAGGACAATGCGTTTTTCTCTTTGGAGACTCGGGTATCGCCTTGTTGGGTTAGTTGACCGTCGACA
>Ga0105239_10010196_pt1 | contig 10526 bp, 8 predicted proteins | sample KBSC44metaG_FD_92761 | JGI IMG/M metagenome (GOLD analysis project Ga0105239, IMG submission 92761) | Corn rhizosphere microbial communities from Kellogg Biological Station, Michigan, USA - KBS C4-4 metaG | ecosystem: Host-associated > Plants > Roots > Rhizosphere > Soil | place: Michigan, USA...
CCTCGAGGTCGTACGGCCGCGCCGCGCGCGTGTTCAGAACCCGGAGCTCCTTGCGGTACCAGTCGTAGGTCGGTACGCCGTCCGCATCTGGGCTGATCGTCCCGAAGAGCAGCAGGTCGCCCCCTGGCGCGGCCAGGCAGCTCGCCGTACGGAGTGCCTCGATTCTCCCGGCACTCTCCACGACCACCCGCGAGCCGGCACCACGGGAGAGGTCCCCGACTGCGTCGGCGGCTGCCTCAGGGGTCACCACGACAGCGCCCAGAGCGGCAGCTCGGGCCAACTTGCCCGGAGAGCGCCCGACGCCGACCACAGTCTCGACGCCGGCGGCCAGCAGCAGCTGGACGTGCAGCAGCCCCGTCACGCCCAGCCCGACCACGACGGCCAGCTCAGGCAGGTCGGCACCGAGCAGGCGCTGAGCATGGACGCAGGTGGAGAGCACCTGGACGAACGCCGCGTCGCGTAGCGTCAACCCGGGAGGCACCGCGTGCAGGGCATCGGCCCGCGCGACCAGGAGGTCGGCGAAGCACCCGTCCCGGTCGCGGCCCATCAAACCACCGTTGACGCACAGGTGCTTGAGGTCGCGCCGGCAGGGGTCGCAGGCACCGCAGGCGAGACTCGGGTCGACGACCACGCGGTCACCCGTGCGGACTCCCGAGTCCTCGGGCGCGTGCACCACCTCGCCGACCATCTCGTGCCCCATCACCCGCGGGAGACGCACCGGAACGCCGCCGCCGACGACCGCGACGTCGGTCCCGCAGATGCCCACCAGCCGCGTCCGGACCAGCACCTGACCGGGTTCGACGTCCGGGTCCGGACGCTCCTCGACCCGGACCGTGCCAGGTGCCGTCACCACCGCCGCGCGCATCAGCCTGTCCCCCGGGGGGCCGACGACTCCCGGAGCAGCTCGGCCACGCGCACCGGGTCGTCGTCGGCCCAGCCGCGGTCGCGCGCCTCGTCGTACAACGCGCGGCTCGCCGCGAGCATCGGCGTGCTCACGCCGAGGTCCTCGGCGAAGCCCGTGATGAGGGCGAGATCCTTCAAGAAGACCTCCAGCCGCACGGTGGGGTCGTAGTCGCGGGCCACCACCTTGGGCCCGCGCACCTGGAACATCCGCGAGGAGCCGGCCCCGGCACCGATCGCCTCCAGCACGAGGTCGAGGTCGAGCGAGGCGCGCTCGGCGAGCACCAAGGCCTCGGCGGAGGCGACGTTGTGCACGGCCACGAGCAGGTTGGCGACGAGCTTGAAACGCGTGCCGTTGCCGAAGGGTCCGACGTCGTAGGCGGCTCGGGTGAAGCCGGCGACCGTGCGCAGCGCCAGTTCGCGGTCGCCCGCGTCGTCGCCGCTCACGAACGCCACCAGGTCACCGACCGCGGCCTGCGCCCCGGTCCCGCTGACCGGACTGTCGACCAGGCGCGCATCGCCCTCGGCCAGCATCGCCCGGGCGCGTTGCTTGTCGGCCAGCGCGAACGTGCTGAGCTCGACCACGAGGGAGTCACGACCGACCGCGGCGATCTCGCCGGCCACCTCGTCCAGCGCACTGGCGGTCGGCAGTGACGTGCACACGACGGCGCACGACCGAGCCACCTCGGCAGCCGAGGGCGCGGACACCCCGCCGCCGGCCTGCAGGGCCGCCCGACGCTCGGGTACGACGTCGTACCCGACCACCGGGGCGCCCGCAGCGAGCAGCTGGGCCGCCATCGCCGACCCCATGACCCCGAGGCCGACCATGCCGACCGGCTCGGGAGCCACACTCACGACGCGGCCTCCGCCGGGTCGAGGACGTGGACGACGCCGAGGTCGCCGTCCACGGCCAACAGCTGTCCGGCGTCCGGCCGTACGAAGGCGCGTACGTCGCACCCGGTCACCACCGGTACGCCGAGCGACCGCGCCACCGAGACCAGATGGGCAGCGGCACTCCCCCCATGGGTGACCAGGGCGGAGGCGTTCATGAGCAACGGCGAGAAGCGCGGCAGGGGATGGTCGGCCACGAGAACGGCGCGGGGCGGCAGGTCCCGGCCCTCGGTCAGCGCGGCGTCGTGAGCCCACACGGCGGCCCCGCACCCCTGGCCCGGGGCGACGCCGCCGCCGCGCCACGTCACGCCCACCGAACGCACCGTCTCGAACAGCTGCGGCTCCCAGGAGCGGGCGGCGTTCTCCCGAGAGCGCGCGCCGGCGGGCGCGCTGCCGTCGACAGCCCGGCACCAGAGCTCCGCGGGCGTCAGGCCGCGGCCCTCCACGGCCAGGGCCCGCCTCAAGGACGCGGCGACGCCGACGAGCTCGCGGACCTTGCGTTCGTCCGGCGGCGTCGGGGACGACAGCACGTGCTCGGGCCAGTCCCCTCGGCGCAGCGCCGAGGCGACCGTGGCGGCCACGACCCCCTCCGACCCGCGAGGCACCTGCCAGACGCGGCGGGTCAGCTCGTCGGACAGCTCGCGAAGCCGTGCCCACAACGTCGGGACGTCGACGTCGCCGTGAGATCCCCCGGCTTCCGGGAGCGGCGCGGTCGAGGCCACGTGCCACGGCAGCAGCCAGCGCTCACCACATGGACCGGGTGCCTCCGCGGCACGGAGGACGCCGCGTAGGACCCGTCCGTCGGAAGCCGGCGGAGACGCGTCCTCCGGCTCCCGAAGCTCTGACCACGACGACGCGGCCTCGGAAGGGCGTGGCCCGCACTGGACCAGCCACAGACTTCCGTGGCTCCAGGCCCACTCGACGAACTCGTCACCCAGCCGCGCGCCCACCGAGCGGGTGAGGGCGGCGACGGCCACGACCACCGCTCCCTCCTCGCCGTCCACGTCGGAGGGTGATGTGTCGGTGGTCCGGACGCGCACCCGTCGTCCCGGCTCCCAACCGTCCATGAGGGGAGCGGCCGGACCGTCGGTCCACACCACCTCGACGTCTCCGTCCGCGAGCAGCTCGGCACTCCCGGCGTACGTCGGCTCCAGGGCCGGCTGGATGACGACCCCCATCGATGGCGCCGACCCGGCGCTGTCGCGGATGGCGGAGGCCCACACCGACCGCACCGCGACCGGGACCTCGGCCGGGCTGACCCCGACCAGCGACCCGAACGCGCCGGCCAGCAGCGGGTCGTCCTCGGTCGGGGCGGACGAGCGGACGGCCAACGAGCCTCCGAGCGCGTGCAGCGCGGGCAGGGCGTCGACGGGTAGCGGGTCCGGCGCGTCCATGACCTCGAGCCTGCCCGCGTGCACGCCGCGCGTCACGGCCAGGGCCTGACCCGCGGCGATCGCCGAACGGCTGACGGCGCACGGGACGACGACGGTGTCCGGGACCGGCAGCCCCGCGGCTCTCGCCCGGGCCAGGCCGGACGCCTTGGCGCCGACCGTCGCGGCGTCGAAGCACGTGGGCTCGTCGATGGTGACCAGCATCAGGTCACCCGGCCCGGGTGATCTCCTTGACCGGGAACGTCGAGATGATCTCGGTCCGGTCGTCGTGCACGATCAGCATCTCCTCGATGCGGACGCCGAAGTCGTGCACCTTGCCGTGCTGGGTCTCCAGGGCGAACACCATACCGGGCTCGATCGTCTGGGGATGGTCCAGCGACCAGATCCGGGAGATGACCGGCATGTCGTACTGCGCCAGCCCGAGCCCGTGGCCCCACAGGTTGGCGGCCGCCTGGTCCTCGTCCTCGTAGCCCCAGGTCTCCATCGCCGACGGCCACCGGGAGGCGATCTCGCGGGTCGTGGTACCGGCCCGCACCTCGTCGATCGAGTCGTAGAGCCAGCCCAGTGCCGTGTCGTAGTAGGCCTTGTGCTCGTCGGTCGGCTCCCCGCCCACGCAGTAGGTGCGGTAGTAGCAGGACTTGAAGCCGTTCCAGGTCAGCGCGGCCAGGTCGATGATGACGATCTCGCCCGGGCGGATGATGCGGTCGGAGAAGTTGCGCCAGTTGGGCCAGGCGTTGGGGCCCGACGAGACGATGATGTCCTCGACGTCCTCCATCCCCGGGATGTCGAAGAGGTACTTCATCCCGAACGCCGTGACCTGGTTCTCGGTCAGCCCTGGCTTGAGGAACTGCGAGAACTCGTAGTGCAGCGCGTCGCCGATCGCGCCGACGATCCGCATGGCCTCCTGCTCGTCGGCGTTCTTGACCGCCCGCGCCTCCATCATCGGCGTCATCCCGTCGGTCCACTGGATGCCCGCCCGCTCGAAGGCGCGGATCATGTTGATGTCGATGAAGTCCACGCCGATCGGCAGGTCCTTGACCCCGGCCTCCTCGAGCGCGTCGACCAGGGCCTTGACGAACTTGTCGACCTGGGCCGCCGAGGCAGGACCGGCCGCACCCTTGATCCAGGAGAAGGAGTGCCGGATGTTCTCCTTGCCGAGCCACGGCGAGTGCTTCTCGACGTGGATGCCGATGTCACCCTGCTCGAAGAGGACGGGGGGCCGGCCGTTCGGCAGGACGGCGTACCTCAGGCCGGGCTTGAGCCGGTTCCACCCCGGCGTCAGCGTCGAGGTGATGTAGCGGATGTTCTCGTCGTACATGCACAGGATGGCGCCCAGCTCGTGACGCTCGAGCGCCGCCTGGGCGCGGGCCAGCCGGTGCTCGCGCACGCGCTGCCAGTTGATGCGCTCCTGCCAGTCCATCGAGACCGAGCCGAACGACGCCACGTCTCCTCCTGTGCTCAGGGTCCAGTTCACGCCAAGGCGCCAGCCGACGCTCCGGGTATGTAAGGTGTGTCATGCACTGTGTATGATGCATTCGTTTTCGTCAAGGTTCGTCGACCCGGCGAAGCCCTGGCGAGCACGTGGGACCGAGGAAGGAACGCCATGGCGGCACCTCTGCAGGACACCCACCTCCAGGATCGCGTCGTCGTCGTCACCGGAGCAGGCGGGTCACTGGGGTCCCGCACCGTTGCGACGATGGCCGCCGCCGGCGCCCACGTCGTCGCGACCGGACGGACCGAGTCCTCGATCCGGGAGGCTGTCGTGGGACTGGAGCGGGCCCGGGCGGTCACCTGCGACATCACCGACGAGGCGTCCACCCAGGCCCTGGTCGACGAGTGCCTCGCCCAGCACGGCCGGATCGACGTACTGGTCAACAACGCCGCCATCACCGAGCCGGGGGACGCCATGTCTTCGACCACGGGGAGCTTCCGGCGGGTGCTGGAGACCAACGTCGTGGCGACGTTCACCCTCAGTCGCCAGGTCGGAGCCGGGATGGTCGAGCGCGGCGCGGGCAGCATCATCAACGTCGGCTCGATCTTCGGAGGCAAGGGCGTGGCCGACGCCGCAACCGGGTACGCCGTGAGCAAGGCCGCCGTCCACGGCCTCACCCTCCAGCTGGCCGCTCAGTGGGGACGTGCCGGTGTGCGGGTGAACGCGATCGCTCCGGGCCCCTTCGCCAGCGGTCTGAACGACCACTTCGAGGACCCCGGGGAAGCGGACTTCTGGGGCCACCGCACGGCCATGGGTCGGGTCGCCCAGCCCGAGGAGTTCGACGAGCTGATGCGCTTCCTCGCCGGAGACGGCTCCAGTTACGTCACCGGCGCGGTCATCCCCATCGACGGCGGGTGGGCCTCCGTATGAGCCCCCCGGAGCCGGCGCTCGCAGCACTGTTGGATCATCCACTAGACGCCGCCCCCTGGCGGCAGGACGAGGAGCGCACGTGACCACCGATCTCACCCACACCCCGACCGGCCCCACGGGATCAGGGGGCGGAAGGGCCCGCGCATTGTGGTTCACCGCGGCGCGCCAGGCCGAGGTCCTCGACCAGGACGTGGCCGCCCCGGGCCCGGGACAGGTCAGCGTCCGCGCCATCGCGTCGCTGGTGAGCCCCGGCACCGAGATGCTCATCTACCGGGGCGACGGGTCGGGAGACCTCGGTCTGGAGACTTGCGAAGGCAGCTTCGACTTCCCGGTGAAGTACGCCTACCAGGTCGTCGGCGAGGTCGTCTCGGCCGGCGAGGGGTCGTCGTACTCTCCCGGCGACGTCGTGTTCGCCCGCCACCCGCACCAGTCGTTCTTCACCATGAACAGCGAGAGCGATCTGATGATCCCGGTCCCGAGCGGGCTGGCTCCGGAGCGCGCCGTCTTCGTGAACCTGCTCTCCGTCGCGCTCACCACACAGCTCGACGTGCCCGTCCGCTTCGGCGACGCCGTCGTCGTCTACGGCCAGGGCATCGTCGGCAGCCTCGCCGCCCAGCTCTCGCGCCGTACGGCGGGTCAGCTGTTCGTGGTCGACCCGATCGCCAGCCGCCGGGAGCGCGCCCTGGCGTGGGGGGCCGACCTGGCCCTGGCCCCCGAGGAGGCGCACGAGGCGATCGAGGACGCCACCGGCGGCCGCGGGACCGACATCTCCATCGAGGCCAGCGGCACTGCGTCCGCGCTCCAGGCAGCGATCAACGTCACCGGCCAGGAGGGGACGATCGTGGCGGTGTCCTTCTTCGGGAGCAAAGTGGTCCCCCTGGTCCTCGCACCCGAGTTCCACTACCGCCGTCAACGGCTGATCAGCTCCCAGGTGAGCACCATCGGCTCCGGCCTCCAGCCGCGCTGGACCTTCCGCCGGCGCGACGACGTGTCGTTCTCCCTGCTGGCCCAGGACTGGCTCGAGACCCCGGTGACCCACCTGCTGCCGTTCGAGCAGGCGCCGGAGGCCTACCAGATGCTCGAGTCGCGACCCGACGAGGTGATGGGCGTGGTGCTCGACTTCCGCGCCTGACCCACCCGTCGGCCGACGTATGATGCACCGACCCGGCGTGGGATGTCCGGTAGCGGACCCACGACCGGGAGGGGCTCATCGGGAAAGGGCGGCTGGACCGCATGCCTACTTACAAGTCCAAGACGATGCTCGCGGTGGACGTGCTCCGCGAGCGCATCGTCGCCGGGGAGATCAGCCCGGGCGAGCGTTTCGATGTGCGCAAGATCGCCGCCGAGATGGAGATGAGCATCACGCCCATCCGCGAGGCGCTGCGCATCCTGCAGGCTGACGGCCTGGTCTCCTACGACGAGCACCGGTCGATCTCGGCGATGAAGCTGCAGCCCGACGACGCCGAGGAGCTCTACCGGCTGCGCGCTGTCGTCGAAGGGCTCGCCACCGAGCTGGCGATCCAGCATCTCGACGACGACGGCCGGCAGGCGATTGTCGCCGCGCACGAGGACATGAAGCAGGCCGCGGCCGCCGGCGACGTCGACCGGGCGACGCTGGCCAACCGCCGCTGGCACTTCGCGGTGTACGGTGCCGGCCGCACCAAGTTCGTCGAGCCGGTCATCGAGCGGCTGTGGGCCCGCTACCTGTGGAGCACCATCTACTCGATCCCCGGGCGGTTGCAGGCCAGCGTCTCCGAGCACCAGGAGATCACCGACGCGATCGTCGCGGGTCAGGCCAAGCAGGCGGCCCGGCTCATGCGCACCCACATCCTGGCCGGGCTCAAGTCGCTCGACAGCCACCGTCGCGAGGTCGAGCGCAGCGAGGCCAAGCCCCGGCGCGCGCGCAAAGCCGACCCCCGGTCCTGACCCGGTCCTGACGTCCTGACCCGGTCCTGACCCGGCCTCCGGTCACCCGCGGGCGTAGACCTCGGGTGCCCACGGGAGGTCGTCGCCCTCGTACTTGGCGGCGCGGACGTCGCCGGACCGGGCGTGGCCCTCGAAGAACTCGACCCGGCTGGCCCGGCCACAGAAGCGGCCCAGCTCGGCGCTCGAGGCCTCGTCGCGGACCTCCTGATAGGTCACGGTCTTGAGGTACTTGCCGACCCACAGACCGCCGGTGTAGCGCGCGGCGCCACGGGTCGGCAGCGTGTGGTTGGTGCCGATGACCTTGTCGCCGTACGACACGCAGGTGCCCTCACCGAGGAACATCGCGCCGTAGTTGCGCATCGTGTCCAGGGCCTCACGGGGGTTCTCGGTCAGCACCTCCACGTGCTCGAAGGCCAGCTCGTCGGCGACAGCGTAGATCTCCTCGATGGAGTCGACCACGATGATCTGGCCGTGATCGTTCCAGGCCGGCTCCGCGAAGTCCTTGGTGGGCATGTCCGGCAGGATCCGCTCGATGTGGGCGAGGGCCTGGTCGGCGACCTCACGGCTGGTCGTCACCAGCACCGCCGGGGAGTCCGGGCCGTGCTCGGCCTGGCTCAGCAGGTCGACGGCCACCACGAACGGGTCGGCGTGCTCGTCGGCCAGCACCAGGATCTCGGTCGGCCCGGCGAGCAGGTCGATCCCGACCTCGCCGAACAGCTGGCGCTTGGACTCCGCCACGTAGGCATTGCCCGGGCCGGCGATCAGGTCGACCCGCTGGATGGACTCGGTCCCCACCGCCATGCCCGCCACGGCCTGCACGCCACCGAGCAGCAGGATGCGATCGGCGCCGGCATGGTGCATCGCGGCGATGGTGGCGGCCGGCACCTCTCCCCGGATGGGGGGCGTGCACGCCGTCACCGAGGGGACACCCGCGACCTTGGCCGTCAGCACGGTCATGTGCGCCGACGCGACCAGGGGGTAGCGACCCCCGGGGATGTAGGCCCCCACCGCCTGCACCGGGATGTTCTTCTGCCCGAGGAAGACTCCAGGGATGGTCTCGACCTCGAACTCGCCAAGAGACTCCAGCTGCCGCTCGGCGAAGGCGCGCACGTTCGCCTGCGCCGCCACGATGTCGGTGATCACCTGCTCGGGGACCGACGCGACGATCTCCTCGATCCTCTCCGGTGAGAGCTCGAAGGTCTCAGGAGACCAGTTGTCGAACTTCTCGGAGTACTGGCGTACGGCGACATCGCCTTGGGCCCGGACGCCGGCGATGACGTCACTGACGGTACGGCGTACGGCGTCGAGGTCGATCGACGCCGGACGGGAGGTGGCTGCCTTGATGACCTGTGCGGGCATGGGTCCTCGTTCGATGGGTTGGCGGGTGGTCAGTCGACGATCGCGACGGCCCGGGTCGGGCCGCCGTGGGCGCCCCGCAGCTTGAGCGGGAAGCCGACGAAGGTGAACCTCACGCCGAGCACCTCGTCGAGGTGGGCGAGGTTCTCGTAGTGGGTGATGCCGGAGTGCCGGCACATCAGGTGGCACGGGTACACCGTGCTGACCGGGTTGTCCGGGGTCGGGCTGTCGACCCCGAAGGTCTTCACGCCCTGGTCCCTGATCCAGGTGGCACCGGTCTCCCCCAGCCCCGGGAACTCGCTGAGGTACTCCCCCGCGCCGGCGTACCTGTTCCAGGTGGCGGTGTGCAGCAGGAGGATGTCACCTCGCTCGACCTTGACCGCCGACGCCTCGTTGGCCGCCTCTAGGTGCTGGGCGGTGACGTCGGTCTTCGCGGCGACGTGGCTGACGTCGAGGCAGACCGCCGGGCCGGTGAACAGGTCCAGCGACATCTGGTCGATGGTCTGCGCGTCCGGCGACGGGTCGAGGTGCGAGAACGAGTCGACGTGGGTCGGACCGTTGTCGTTCATCGTGAACGCCTTGGTCTGGAACGAGAAGCCGCTGGTGAACCGCGGAGCGGTCTCCTCGTGCGAGGCGTGGTCCCACAGAGCGGTCTTGGAGTGGCCCGGGTAGACCATCATGCCCTCGTAGATGTCCTGGGAGAGGTCGATCAGTCGCATGCGTCGAGGCCTTCTGGTCGGGTCCGGTGGGGTGCCGACGGGCGCCGGGGTCTGCCCATCACCCGTCAGCACTCGATGCATTCTGCACCGAATGTGACGTATCGACAAAGGACTCTGCGCTTGTCTCACGACCTGGTCGTGCTCAGCCCGAGTGCCGCGTGCGCCAGAGGTCCAGAGTCTTGTAGACCGACTCGCGCGAGACCTCGTCCGCGGGCCGATGCCAGACGGAGTCGGGGTAGTCGTTCCCGAACAGGCCGTTGTCGGAGAAGATCTCGACGTCATACCAGCCGTCGTACCCGCCCTCCTCCAGAGCGCGGAACACGGCCCGCAGGTCGATCGTCCCGTCGCCGGGCAGCACTCGGTCGCACCAGCCACGCGTCGAAACGCGCCAGTCACTGAGCTGGACGCCGACGATCCGGTCCCCGTGGTCACGGAGGTCGTCGAGGATGCCGTCGACGTCCCAGAAGTGCCAGGCGTCCATGATCAGCCTGACGTTGGGGCGGCCGATCTCGTCGGCCATCTCCATCGTCTCCTTCATCGTGGTGACGAGGGTCCCGCTGGTCTTGCGGTAGGGCTCGAGCCCGAGCATGATGTCGTGCTCGCCGGCGACATCGGCCACCTGCTTGAGGCCCTCGACCACGATGCGACGCGCCTCGGCCGGGTCGTAGTCGCCCGGCGCGCCGGTGGTGATCAGGATCCCGGCGGGACGGAAGCGGGCGAACCGGCGGACGGCCTCGCACATCGCCACGATCCGGTCCTCCGGGGCGGCGGGCTCGGCGAAGAACGGGTCGACGATCACCGAAGGCACCTGCGCGCAGCACAGCGTCGCCTCGAGGCCGTGCTCCTGCATCAGGTCACGGACCTCGGCGTCGTCGCGGCCCCCGAGCTTGTACTCCCACAGGCCGATGCCGGTGGCGCCGGCGGCGCTGTAGTTGACGATGTCCTCCTCGATCGTCGCGGTGTACGTCGTGGGGCAGCTGA
>Ga0105239_10010198_pt1 | contig 10525 bp, 9 predicted proteins | sample KBSC44metaG_FD_92761 | JGI IMG/M metagenome (GOLD analysis project Ga0105239, IMG submission 92761) | Corn rhizosphere microbial communities from Kellogg Biological Station, Michigan, USA - KBS C4-4 metaG | ecosystem: Host-associated > Plants > Roots > Rhizosphere > Soil | place: Michigan, USA...
GTGGCCCGCACGCACGACACCGAACCTGCCGGCAAAAGAAAGGGCCGTCCTGTGGGGGGCAGGACGGCCCTAGATGGCTCGGTGGCCCGGGAGGAGGGCGCGAGCCGGCGCAAGCGGGGGGCTCACGCCAAGACGAACATCAACACCACTGTCATGCCGCCGTCTCCGCAAAGCGGTCGCTGTCCCAGGATCGACGGCAGCGCGACTGCGCTTCAGCATCAGACCGCTCATTCCTGGCGCCCGCGCGCCATCGCGCCGGCGTCTGGCCGCTGATGCGCTTGAACACGGTCGAGAAATGCGCCTGGGTGCTGAACCCGACGGCAAGCGCGATCTCGGCCAGAGGCCGCGGGGTCGTCGTCAGCAGCGATTGGGCGTGCTCGATGCGGTGATTGAGAAGGTATTCGCGCGGGCGATAACCGGTGGCTGCGCGGAACTGCGCGGCGAAATGCATGCGCGAGAGGCCAGCGACGTTGGCGAGCTCGGACAGGCTGATGCTGCGCTCGAAATGAGCTGCGATATGCTGTTGGACGCGCCGCAGGCGCCATTTCGGGAGGGCATTGACCTTGGCGCGCGGCAGTTCGGGCCGGGTCAGATGCATCGCAAGGATCTGGCCGATACAATGGGCAAATTCATGCCCCGCGGCGTCGCCCTGCTCGGTGAGCGCCTTGGCCAGTCCTGCAGCGAGCGGATCGCGCAACAGAATGAGGTCGTCGAGACCTTCGGCCGCGCCCTGCGACCATCGCGTCGGGAATTGCTCTGCAGAGATGTGGAGATGCAGGAAGGCACAGGGCGCCAGGAACTGAACGCTCAGCTGTCTTGAGGGTGCGCTGACATACAGCGTCCCTGCCGGCATGATGCCGTCGAAAATGACCCGGCTGTCCCTGGTCAGGATGGCGCGCGTAGGCTTCAAGGCGATGCCGACGAAAAATCGATCGGCCGGCGTCGTCGCCGTGTGCGAGGAGACATCCCGAGGATCGTCCCATCTCGAGATCGCGATGTCCTCCAATGCGGCCCTGGAGGTGCAAACGATCTGCCGCCACTGGATTTCCCGGGCGATCGCCTGGAGCGCGCCAGGCGCTTCGTGAGTCGCTGGACCGGTGAAAAGTTCGATCCGGCCGTGGGCCCTCTGCAATTCGGTCAGCATCGCTTATTCCTTCTGAGCTTCACCGTCGTTCGCGGTGACCGGTGGACTCGCATCCTCGCTATGCTGACAGGATAGGCGTGAGCGCGCTTGGAAGCTCGTTAGGGGTGATTAGGACCTGTTAGATTATGTGGGCGCGGTGCGGCAGCTCGCCGCGGGAGCTTGCGCTTGAGCTCATATTTCAGTGGTCTAGCCATCACTCGAAAACGGCGTCGAAGATTTCGACATCGATCAGCACGGGTTTTGCAACCACGGTTCCGTCTGGCTGCAGCGCCAGCGTGCGCCGAAGGGTCGGCACCACGATCCCACCGAATTTTTCGTGAGCCCACGAATAATGCGCGACATGTGCGCCCAGGAGATCGTGATCGGTCCGTCGCTGGAAGGCGTTCTCGTCGAAATAGAAAATCTGTTCAGACGCGAGGCTGATCAGGCCCGGCGGGAAGTGCGCGCGAAGGCGACGCCAGGTCTCGTTGTTCTCCTGCCACGGCGACAGCTCTTCCACCACAACATCGGGACGGGCGAGGAGGAACGGGGTCGTGAGATAGTTCCAGATCTGCACGCCGCAGAAGAAGACCAGATGCAGTTCGTCCGCCAGCGCATGCGCGCCGTTGCTGGGGAAGGCGAGGCTCGGATTGCGCCAGGTCCGCAGCACCTGTCCGTCGAGGCTTTCGATCGTGATCGCGTCCGGCTGAAACGCGCCGGACTGTTCGCCGCCGGTGATTCCGGTGAATCGGACCGATTGTGTTCGCGTCGATCCCTCCGCGGTGACATCCTTGAATTCGCGGGCATGTCCTGCGTCGGAGAACAGGCTGCCGCCTACGGACAGATGCAGAGTGAACCGGCTCAAGCTGTTCCAGCGGGCCAGGCTCCCGCAGGCGTCGATCGCATCGTCAAGAAGTGCCATGTCTCACCGCATCCACCACGAATTGGGATCACCATGGCGGGGCGCGAGCGGCTTGGCGTGTTAGAAGTTGTTAGGAGTTGCAAGAGCCCAATCGGGCGGTATCCTGTTGAAGATACTTCTAATTCAAGGCGCTCAGAAGTTTCCTGGCGGTGACCAGGTCGCGGCTCGACAGGCCTTCCTGATATTGCGCGACCAGCGGTGCGAGCAGGGCCTGCGCGTCGCCTTTTCGTCCGGCCCTCTGCCAGATGCTGGCGAGGCTCATTGCCCCCCGCAGCTCCCAGCCGCGCGCACATTGTCGGCGCGACAACGCCAGTGATTTCTGGAGAAGCGCTTCGGCTTCGGTCGAGCCGGCGGAGCGGACCAGGATATCCGCTTTGACCCGTAGCATTTCCGGCATGTCGAAGGATTCGCCGTGATCGCCGATCTGGGCGATCGCCTCGTCGATCGTGCGCAAGGCTTCATCAGCCTCGTTCTGGGCCGCCAGGCCCTCGGCTAGCGCCGTTGCGAACACCGTCGTCATGATCCGGTGCCGCGTGGCGTACAGGGTCGCCTGGCTGCGGCGAAGATGCTCGATCCCGCCGGCTGTATCGCCGCGGCGGAGCAGTAGCTCACCCTTCTGGCCAATGCCGACGGCATGATAGGGGCCGAGGAAGTGCCTGGCGGAGTGGTCGATCAGCCTCTCGATCAGGCTCTCGGCGCTGGCCCAGTCGCCGACCCACAGAAACACGTAGATGGTCCAGATCAGGGAAATGCCGAGCGTCAGGGGCTGCTCGAGCAACTCGGCCTGGCGCACCGTGAACCGCGCCGCCTCGACGGCACGGTCGGGCCGGCCGCTGAGCCAAAGCCCGCGCGCCAAAGCGACCAGTGCGACAATGCGGTCATCATAACCGAGATGGCCGATATTGAGCCGTCGCGAGGCCGGATCGTGCACCATCGCGCTCTCGCAGAACTGGACGGCCTTATCCTGATTGCCGATCAGATGATGCGCCACGCCCAGCATCCACTCGACGTTGAGCGTGCTGGTCGGATCGTTCAGCTTTCTGGCGACGCTTTGGCCCTGTTCGCCGGTCCCAAGCGCGCCGTGAAAATCTCCGACCCGGGTGAGGTAGATGTGTAGCCCGCGCAAGAGCCAGAGCTGCCAGTGCAGGTCGTCGAGGCCCTCGGCCAGTTGCAGGCTTCGCGTGAATGCCGACCGGACCCCTTCCGTGTTGCCTTGCGTGAACATCACGGAGACGCCGAGGGCGGCCTGCAATGCCATTTCCTTGCGACCGTCGATCCCGTCGGCAGAGGCGAGCGCTTGCTGGGTCCAGCTGTGACACTCGGTCAGCAAGGTCAGCTCGAGGAAGAATTGCGCGGCCGACGCCGCGAGGTCCACGGCAACCGCGCGGTCGCCATTTTCCGAGAAGCTCCACGTCAGCGCGGCGCGAACATTCGGCAGATGGTCGGCATAGGGAAGGAAGCCGCCGGCATTCTGCATGCCGGCTGATTTCACGGAAATGTCGTGCAGGAAGTCACGGAAATACTCGGCGTGGGCGCGCGCCACACGGGTGGCCTCGCCGTTCTCGACGAGCTTGTCGCCGACAAAGGCGCGGGTCGTATCCAGCAGGCGATATCTCAGCCGCCGTTCTGCGGGCGACGTCGCGATCAGGGATTTCGACAGCAGATTCGAAACGGCCTCGACCGCCTCAGCCTCCTCGATACCTTGACTTGCCGCGACGGCGAGGGCTGCTTCCAGCGTGAATGGCCCGACGAAGACCGATAACCCGCGTAAGGTCGCACTCTCGGCGGCGGGCAGCAGGTCGTAGCTCCAGCTCAGCGCCGCGCTCAACGTCTGGTGCCGGGGAATCGCGGTACGCCGTCCTCGCCATAGAAGCGAGAAGCGGCTGTCGAGCAGCGAGGCCGTGCCGGCGATGCCGTAGGCGTTGACTCGTCCGGCGGCAAGCTCGATCGCGAGCGCAATGCCGTCCAGGCGACGGCAGATATCCGCGACGAGAGGTGCATCCTCTTCACTGAGCTCGAACTCGCTCAGGCTTTCGGCAATCCGCTCGACGAAGAGTTGGCTTGCCGGATAGGCAAGGATGTCAGCCACGCTGAGGTCGTCCCGCTGCGGCGGACAATCAAGCGGAAACAGCCGGAACACCCTCTCGCCTTCGGCGCGGAAGGATTCGCGGCTGGTAGCGAGAAGATGCAGCTCCGGTGCCTCGCGGACGATGCGCTCCGCCAAGGGGGCGAGCGCGTCGATGATATGCTCGCAGCTATCGAGGAACAGCAACGTCCGTCGGCTGCGCAGTGACTGCAGCAGTCCCGGTATCGGATCCTCGGAATTGACGGTGAGGCCGAGCGCCGCGGCGATTGTGCCGGGAACGAGCCGTGGGTCCGTCACCGCGCCAAGATCGACGAAGCAAACTTGGTCCTCGAAGCTCGCGCGCTGTCCGTGCGCCACCGCGAGTGCGACCGAGGTCTTGCCGATGCCGCCCGGGCCGACGATGGTGACGAAACGATGCAGCGACAGCTCGGCCGCAATCCTTTCGACGGCGTCGTCGCGGCCAATCATCTTCGCGAGCGGGGTGGGCAGGGACCGGGGCGACGCAACAGTCACGGCCGGCCGGGCCTCCGCAACCGGAGCTGCGATCAGCGGCGCCGTGAAGCAATAGCCGCGGCCGGGCACGTTGACGATATAACGTGCACCTTCGCCGGCGTCGCCCAGGGCCTTCCGCAGGGTCGTGATGTGGAAGCGCAGGCTGCCTTCGTCGACATTCACGTCGGCCCAGATTCGCTTGACCAACTCCCGCTTGTCGACGACTTCGCCGGCGCGCTCGGCAAGAAAAATCAGGATGTCGAGCGCGCGGCCGCCGAGATGCAGCGGGACACCATCCTTCTCAAGAAGCCGTGATCGGGGGAATAGCCGGAAAGCCCCGAAAGAAATGGACGAGTCCTGGTCGTTAGTGTCCGGCACGCGCCATGATTCCGGCGAAGGGAAAGTGCTGCTGTCGTTGTTTGATCTACCAGAACGAGACCGTGAGTAAACCGGCTGAAAGCGGCGAAATCGAGCAACAGGCATGCGATCGGGGCAGCAAAGCCACGCCAAAACGCAGCAAATTTTGTTTAAACGCGACGCCTTATGTGGAAAGCGCGAAAGTTCGGCAACGCGATTTGAGGTGATTGAGGTGCTCATCTCCTGCGATATCGCGGGCCATGCGATCATAACAGAATCTTGCAACGTCTAACGAGCGCGAGCCGCGGGTTCGCATCAGTATAGCGTTCGAGTTAGGCCTATTTCCAACGGGGGAGGCTGTGATGCCCGATATCAGTTCTCGGACGAGTGACAGGGACGCTCGATCGCATTTGGTCGCCAATCTTGAGGATGTCTCGCGTGATTGGGAACTCGTGCTGCGTGAGTCACACCATCGCATGAAGAATACGCTGATGCTGCTGGGTGCGTCAGTTCGCCGCGATTTCACGCGGGTGGGGGCTAAGGACATGTCGGTCGCAGTGGATCGGCTCGAGCGCCGCATCGTCGCGTTCGGCAGGCTCTATCAGCTCTTGTCCGACAATGACGATTTGGCGACAATCTCCATAGAAGCCTTCTTCGAAGGCCTTTGCGCGGCGCTGTCCGAAGCCGTGCTGGAGCCTGCCGGCATCCGCTGCGAGGCTTCGATCGAGAGTGGCATGCTGCCGGCATGGCAGTGTCACCGGCTTGCTCTGATGCTGACCGAGCTGGTCACGAACGCGGCCAAACACGCCTTTCCGAACAAGAGCGGCGCATTGATCCGCATCGAACTGGTGGACCGTGAGGGTGGCTGGTTCTGCACGGTGGCCGACAATGGCGTCGGCGCGACCCGGCCGCTTCAGGGCGCCGGTAGCCGGATTCTGGAAGGCCTGGCCCGCAGCATCGCTGCGCGGATGCATGGCGAAGCCGGGCAGGGCGGCACGCGCGTGACGATTGCGATGCCACTCGTGGCCGCTTAGGGAAGCGGCCGCGCTCTTAATCGCCAGCGAACCGTAACATCCGACAACGAGCAATATTCCCCGGTCCACGCGAAATAGTGGTGCCGGATGTGGCTCAGCCCTCGAAGCCGCAGACTCAAATCAGGGAGTTCGACATGACGACCATCGCGATGAATTCCTCCGCCGACGCCATATCCGCGAAATCAGGCGCAGTCGATCTCAAGCTCGAGGTCATCGTGATCCCCGTGTCGGACGTGGACCGTGCCAAGGCCTTCTATGCAAATCTCGGTTGGAGACTGGATGCCGACTTCGCCTCGGGTGATGGTTGGCGCGTGATCCAGTTCACGCCGCCGGGCTCGGCCTGTTCCGTGATTTTCGGCAAGAACGTCACGCCTGCGGCGCCGGGTTCGGCGCAAGGTCTATATCTGATCGTCTCGGACCTCGAGGCGGCGCGGCAGGATTTGCTCGCGCGCGGTGTCAGGATCAGCGAACCCTTCCACGGCGGCGGTGATGTTCATGCCGGAGTGGACGAGCCGTATCTCTTTGGCAATGTACGGTTGGATGGCATTGATCCAAAGCGCGGCAGTTACAGCTCGTTTGCTTCCTTCAGAGATCCCGATGGCAACGGCTGGCTCTTCCAGGAAATCACGACACGGCTGCCCGGCCGTATCGACGCGACGAATACAAGTTTCGCTTCGTCAAGTGAACTTGCACGTGCGTTACGTCGCGCCGCCGCTGCGCATGGTGAGCATGAGAAGCGGATCGGCGTCCACGACGAGAACTGGCAGGACTGGTACGCCGACTACATCGTGCTAGAGCAGGCCGGTCAGCCGTCGCCGACCTGACTTGCGACCATAGACACTCAGCTCCGTGTCGACGTGGCGCGCGATGGCTCATCGTGCGCCACGACGCATTTGCATGCCTTGTGTCGTGACGATCATCCGTCGGTAGACTCTGCCTCTACGATTGCGACGACTCGCAACGACTAACGCAGCCTAACAATCCATAACGAGCCAATTTCAAGTGGCCGAGCCATTCTCTTCACACGACGAACCGACCTGTCGATGTCAAATCCGGTCAACGTCACCAATCAAAGGAGAGGAGATCAAAATGACGACGCAAGCACGAGCCGACATCCTGAATCCCGACCGCCGCCAATTGCTGAACCAAGCCGCGATGGGCGCCGTCGCTGCCGGTGTCGCAAGTTTGTTACCGCTGCATCCGGCGAAGGCTGCCATGAGCAGTGCGATCCGTCCGTTCCACGTCAATGTGGCCGAGGAAGATCTGCTCGACCTTCGCCGACGCCTCGCGGCGACGCGGTGGCCGGATCGCGAGATTGTCGCCGATCAGTCGCAGGGCGTGCAACTCACGACGCTTCAGCAACTCGTGCGCTATTGGCAGACCGATTACGATTGGCGCAAGATGGAGGCGCGGCTGAACGCGTTGCCGCAATTCGTCACCGAGATCGACGGCATCGATATTCATTTCATCCATGTCCGATCCAGGCACGACAACGCGTTGCCGATGATCGTGACGCATGGCTGGCCCGGCTCGATCATTGAGCAGATGAAGATTATCGGCCCGTTGACGGATCCGACGGTGCATGGCGCGACAGCTGCAGATGCATTCGACCTCGTGATCCCGTCGCTCCCGGGTTACGGCTTCTCAGGCAAGCCGACAGCCCTCGGCTGGGATCCGCAACGTGTCGCGCGGGCCTGGGTCGTGCTGATGAAGCGGCTTGGCTACAACCGCTACGTCGCGCAGGGCGGCGACTGGGGTAACGCAATCACGGAGCAAATGGCGCTGCTGGCGCCGCCGGAGTTGCTTGGCATCCACACCAACATGCCCGCGACGGTTCCCGATGACATCGCCAAGGCGCTTCAGCCCGGCGGATCGAAGCCGTCTGGCCTCTCGGCGGACGAGAGCCATGCCTACGATCAGCTCGATGATTTCTACAAGCACGGCCTCGGCTATGCGATCGAGATGTCGAACCGGCCACAGACGCTCTATGGGCTGGTGGATTCACCGGCGGGGCTGGCATCCTGGATGCTCGACCATGACGCCCGCAGTACTGCGATGATCGCGCGCGTCTTCGACGGTAAGTCCGAAGGGCTGTCGCGGGATGACGTCATCGACAACATCACGCTCTACTGGCTCACCAATACCGCGGTGTCTTCGGCGCGCCTATATTGGGAGAACAAGCTGGTGTTCTTCGAACCCAAGCACGTGAAGATCCCCGTCGCCGTCAGCGTTTTCCCGGACGAGATCTATGCGGCGCCGCGCAGCTGGGCCGAGAAAGCCTATCCCAAGCTGATTCACTTCAACCGGGTCGACAAGGGTGGTCATTTCGCGGCCTGGGAGCAGCCCGTGCTGTTCTGCACGGAAATGCGCACTGCGTTCCGTCCGCTGCGTCAGTCCATCTGATGCACAAGGGGGCGCGTGCTTGCACGCGCCCCTGTCCAGGAAATCAGGAGTACAATATGAATCGTCCCGAACGCACCTTCACGACGGAAGAAATCCGGCTGGAGCGGCGCTTGCCGACATATTGGCGTGTCACTTTCGACATGCCGCCGGTGAATATCTTCGGCCCCAAGCACCTTCCGCTGCTGAACGACATCGTCACCGCAATCGAAACGGATCCGCAGGTCAAGGTCGTCGTGTTCGACAGCGCTGTCGAAGGCTTCTTCATCACGCATTATGACTTCCTGGCACCGCTCGAGGACTCCCTGAGCATCCCGCCGGGGCCGACCGGGCTGCAGGCGCTGCCGGACATGCTGGTGCGCCTGAGCCGGGCGCCGGTGGTGTCGATTGCCTCGATTCGTGGCCGCGCGACCGGGGTCGGCAGCGAGCTCGCGCTGGCAAGCGACATGCGCTTTGCCAGCCGCGAGAAGGCTATCTTGTCCCAATGGGAGGTCGGCGCGGGCCTCGTGCCCGGTGGCGGGCCGATGGCACGGCTGCCGCGCCTCATGGGCCGCGGCCGCGCGCTCGAAGTGCTGCTGGGCGCGGACGACATCCATGGTGACCTCGCTGAGCGCTACGGCTACGTGAACCGGTCGCTACCCGATAGCGAATTGGATGGCTTTGTCGAGGCGCTCGCGATGCGTATCGCCACGTTCGACAAGGAGACGATCGCCGAGACGAAACGCCTGGTCGATGTCGCAAGCCTTCCGCCGGACGAGGAAATCAAGCCCGAGTGGGATGCGTTCATTACGTCTCTCGGTCGTTCTGCGAGCCAGGAGAGGATCAAGGCGCTCATGGCGCGTGGTTTCCACCGCGCCGGCGATGTCGAGAACCGGCTGGGATTTCACGTCGGACAGATCGGCGTTTGATGGAACCGCTGCGGCGCTCGACCGGTTGGAGGGCGACATGGCGGCAGTGCTGCGATAGCCTTCCACCGGTGCGGAGCGCCGCTAAACGACGCGAACGCAAACAAGGAGCAAAGAGATGATCCGCAAGGCAACGGCAGTTTGGCAGGGCACTGGTCGCGACGGCACCGGCCATTTATCGAGCGAATCCGGCGTGCTCGCCTCGACGCCGTATTCGTTCAAGACCCGTTTCGAGAACGAGAAGGGCACCAATCCCGAGGAGTTGATCGCGGCTGCGCATGCCGGCTGCTTCACCATGGCGCTGGCGTTCGGCCTCCAGCTTGCCGGGTTCACGCCGACCGAGCTGTCGACCGAAGCCGCGGTCTCGCTCGAGCCGGAAGGCAAGGGATTCAAGATCAGCAAATCCGCGCTCACCCTGCGCGCCAAGGTGCCCAATCTGGACGATGCCGGTTTCGCGCGCATTGCCGGCGAGGCCGAGAAGAACTGTCCGGTGTCCAAGGTCCTCAACGCCGAAATCAGCCTCGACGCCAAGCTGGTCTAGGCGCCGTCCTTCGAATAAGTTGGCCATCCGGTTCTTTGCACATAATTGGGAACCGGATGGCCTGGTACAACGGGAGCATCAGATGACGACAGAGCGCGCGGTTTTGGCTGGAGGCTGCTTCTGGGGCATGCAGGATCTCATCCGTAAGCAGCCAGGCGTGATTTCAACGCGGGTCGGCTACACCGGCGGCCGTGTGAAGAACGCCACCTATCGCAATCACGAGGGCCATGCCGAAGCGATCGAGATCATCTTCGACCCTGCGAAGACCAGCTTCCGGACCATGCTGGAGTTCTTCTTCCAGATTCATGATCCCACGACGCTCAACCGCCAGGGCAACGATCTGGGCACCAGCTACCGCTCTGCGATCTTCTACACATCAGACGAACAGAAGCGCATTGCTGAAGACACCATCGCCGATGTCGGGGCCTCTGGTCTCTGGCCCGGCAAGGTGGTGACGGAATTGGCTCCAGTTGGCGAATTCTGGGAGGCCGAGCCCGAGCATCAGGACTATCTCGAGCGCTATCCCGACGGCTACACCTGCCACTTCATCCGGCCGGACTGGAAGCTGCCACGACGCGCGGCTGCTGCCGGAGGCTAGCGATGACCAGAGGATAACAGATCGCCTTTTATCGCTTGATTTCAGATCCGCAGGTGCTTGCGAAATA
>Ga0105239_10010201_pt1 | contig 10523 bp, 11 predicted proteins | sample KBSC44metaG_FD_92761 | JGI IMG/M metagenome (GOLD analysis project Ga0105239, IMG submission 92761) | Corn rhizosphere microbial communities from Kellogg Biological Station, Michigan, USA - KBS C4-4 metaG | ecosystem: Host-associated > Plants > Roots > Rhizosphere > Soil | place: Michigan, USA...
CGCCCGTGCAGCACCGCGATTTCGCCACGCGCTTCGGCAAGCTGCACACCCATCCGCTCTATCCCGGCGTGCCGGACGCGCCGGAGATGTTCATCCTCGACAATCACGCCGGCAATCCGACCGACAACGATGCCTGGCACACGGACGTCACCTTCATCGAGACGCCGCCTTTGGGTGCGATCCTCTATGCCAAGCTGCTTCCGGAAGAGGGCGGCGATACCTGCTGGGCGAACATGCAAGCCGCTTACGAAGCATTGTCGAAACCGATGCAGCGCTTCCTTGCCGAACTCGATGCCGTGCACGATTTCAATCGCGGCTTCCCGCAAACCGGCCAAGTGGCCAAACAGGCCGGCAAGGACAAAGCGTCGAAGGCGCTCGACGAGCACCCGCCTGTCATCCATCCGGTGGTGCGCACACATCCGGAAACGGGCGCCGACGGCTTGTTCGTCAATTATGGCTTCACCGATCGCATCAAGGGTTTGCGCCGGGCTGAGAGCGACGCGTTGCTCAACATGCTGTTCGTGCATGTGCAGAAGCCCGAATTCCAGTGCCGCTGGCGCTGGAAGCCCAACGCAATCGCGTTCTGGGATAACCGCGCGACCCAGCATTACGCGGTGAACGACTACCTTCCCCACCGCCGGGTGATGCATCGCGCAACGATCCTCGGAGACCGGCCCTTTCACCGTTCCCGGGTGCCGCAGACCGCGAAAGCCGCTGCAGAGTGACTGTGCCAAAACAGGGCGGGTTCCGTTTCCTATCTTAGGATATCGGTAAGTCCATCTGTATCTAATTGTCGCCGTCGTTGGATAAGCGACAGATCGGCATCGGCACCCCCGGTTGCGCGCGACGGCCTCGTCCACCCTCGGCGAGGCCGTTGTCGTTTCATCCGCTCAGAGCGCGAACGCGCGCATCGGTCTCATGGTCCGCCGGATAGAAGCATTCCAGCGCGATCTCCGAGAGCGTCACGTCGATCGGCGTGCCGAACACCGTCGTCGTGCTGAAGAAAGAAAGCACCTCTCCGCGCACTATTATCTTGAACGGGACCACAATGCCGGGGGCTTCCGCGAAATGCATGGGGCCCGACGGGCAGGGATAGGCGGAGAGTTCGTCGTGGAGCGCGGACAAGGCGGCATCGCCGGTGCGGTCGACCTGCTGCCGCAGCCGCCCGAGCAGATGCGCGCGCCATTCCGGCAGGTTGATCGTGCGCGGTGCGAGCCCCTCCGGGTGCAGGCAAAGCCGCAGCCCATGCACCGGCGGACGCAGCAGATGTTCGGCGACGCCCTCATACATCGGCTCGAGCGCGCGATTGCTGGCCACGACGTTCCAATACCGGTCCACAGCGAAAGCGGGAAACGGCTTGTGCCCCTGAAGCACGACATCGATCGCATCGCGCGCGGCCTTGAGCGCGGGATCGTTCAGCGCACGCTCCGGAAAGACGGGGGCATAGCCCGCGGCAACCAGCATGCTATTGCGCTCGCGAATCGGAATGTCGAGTTTCTCGGCGAGGTGCAGGACCATGTCCCGGCTCGGCGCCGAACGGCCGGTCTCGAGAAAACTCAGATGCCGCGCGGAGATCTCCGCATCGCAGGCAAAGGAGAGCTGGCTCAGCCGCCGGCGCACGCGCCAGTCGCGAAGCTGCACACCGAATGTTCTGACGCGGGCGTCCATGACCAAAATCTAGTCCGGCCGCCCGCGCCATTCCATTACCTCGAAGGTAAGCGGATCAGGCCGCCGCCGCTTCCGGCCCTTTTCCCTGTGCTGCCAGCGCCACCTGAAACGCAGGTCGGGCCTCGCAGCGCTCGACATAGGCGGCCACGCGGTCTGTCTCGGCAAAGACCTCCGGCGCCGATTTCGCGAAGCGGATGGCGGTCACCATCAGAATGTCGGCGCAGGAGAACTCGGTTCCAAGCAGGAAATGCTTGTGGCCGAGCGCCGCATCGAGTTCGGCGAGGCGCATCGCGGCCGTCTGCACGAGTTCGGCACGGCGCTTCTCGCGGCCGTCGCGATCGCGCCATAGGATGTCCCAGTTGAACAGCTCCGCCATCGGCGGCTCGACCGTGTTGACCGCCGCATAGCACCACTGCGCCAGCACCGCGCGGTCCTGGGCGTCGCTGCCGGTTCTGCCGGCCTTTTCGTACAGATAAGTGACGATCGCACCGGATTCGAACAGCGCGAACGCGCCATCCTTTATCGACGGCACCTTGCCGAACGGATTGACGGCGCGGTTCGCCTCGCCCTTGTGATCGTGAGCAGCCGCGTTGAGCCAGTGGAAGCGATACGGCATGCCGAGTTCCTCCGCCGCCCAGATCGGGCGCAGATCGCGCAGGATGCCTCTGAAGATTTCCGGATAATTGTAGCCGCTGTAGATCGTGAGCATCGAAGCCTCCGTGGTTTTCGCAACGGAGACTGCGCAGCTTATGGACGTCGGTCGATTACGCGTGAGGTAAGATTATGTTGGTGGCGGTGCGTGCATGTAGCTCTCGACCAGAGAACTCGCGACCAGCCGCCAGCCATCCACCAGCACGAAGAAAATCAGCTTGAACGGCAGGGAGATGATCACGGGTGGCAGCATCATCATGCCCATCGACATCAGGATCGAGGCGACCGCCATGTCGATGATGAGGAACGGTACGAACAGCAGAAAGCCGATCTCGAACGCGCGCTTCAGCTCCGAAAGCATGAACGCCGGGGCGAGCGTGGTCAGCGCGATCTGATCCGGCGATTTGGCAGGCTTGGCATGGGCCATGTCCTCGAACAGCTTCAAATCCGCATCGCGGACGTGATGGGCCATGAAGATCTTCATCGGGGTCATCGTCCGATCGAAAGCCTGTTCGGTCGTGATCTTGTTTTCGGTCAAGGGTTGAATGCCCTGGTGATAGGCATCGCTCAAAGTGGGTGTCATCACGAACAGTGTCAGGAACAACGACAGGCTGACGACCACGCTGTTGGGTGGGCTCTGCTGCAAACCCATCGCCGTGCGCAGCAGCGACAGCACGACAACGATGCGCACGAAGCTCGTCATCATGATGAGGATCGAGGGTGCCACGGAAAGGATTGTGATCAGCGCCACGATCTGCATCAGCCGGTCGGTGAACAAACCCGTGCCGTTGAAATCGATCGACATACCCGAAGCGGGTGTGGCGGCGGCCGTCGCCGTGGCGGCCGAGGCCGCGTGCGGTGCGATCAGAGCGAGCAACAGCAGGCTCGAAACGATGAAGAGCCTTTTCATGAGATGGCAGGTCCCGCCGGCTGCGGCTTTGCGGCGGCCGGAATGCCGCTTTCGATAACATTCGCGCCATCGGCGCCGGCAAGCACCAGATGCTCGACATTATCGCGGCGCAGGAGAACGAGTTTCTGCCGCGGTCCGATCGCCAGCGTTTCGACGATCTCGAGACGGCGCTGGCCTTGCGGTTTGACAAGGCCCGGCATACCGAAGCGGCGCATGGCAAGGCCCGCAGCACCGACAAGTGCGAGCACCAAAAGCAGCGCCGCGAAATAACGGCCGATATCGATCAGGTCCATGCCGGCATCTGATCTCGTCAACCTTAATCGACGGTTAAAAAGCGGCAGAAACGGCCCGGCAGAAACTTCCACGTCGTTAAGCGCGGCTTAAGCCTTCACGGGCAGCATGGGTGCCGTTAAGCCTAATTTTCCGTATACGGAGAAGCCGTATGAACATGTCCGATGTTCCGCTGATGACGATGCTGCGCGAGCGCATGTCATGGCTGGAGTCGCGTCAGAACGTGCTGTCGCAGAACGTGGCCAACGCCGACACACCGGGCTTCGTCGCGCACGATCTGGTCCCGCAAGATTTCGAGTCGCTCCTGAAGGGCAGCGGTCCGAGCCCGTTTCACGTCGGGCTGACGGGCAGCGATGCCCGCCACATCGGGATCACATCCAACGGAAACGATTACGGCAGCAAGGAAACGCCCGACGTCGAAGAGAGCCTGAACGGCAATTCGGTGTCGCTGGAGCAGGAGATGATCAAGGTCTCCGACACCCAGGCCCAGTTCCAAGCCGCAACCAATCTCTATTCCAAGGCGCTGTCGATGATGCGCACCGCGCTTGGAAAATCCGGACCGTAAGAAGGGAAAGCTGAACCATGGACTTCAACACTTCCATGACCATCGCCGCGTCGGGCCTGCGCACGCAATCCGAGCGCATGAAGACGATCTCGGAAAACATCGCCAACGCAAGTTCCACATCGCAGGTGGCGGGCGGCGATCCCTATCGCCGCAAGGTCACGACCATCCACAGCAATTTCAATCGCGACCTGAACGCCACGCTCGTCGAGGCCGGCAAGCCGTCTTCCGACCTCAGCGATTTCCGCAAGCAATACGATCCGGGCAATCCGGCCGCCGACAAGAGCGGCTATGTGAAGATGCCCAACGTGAACTCGCTGGTCGAGATCATGGACATGCGCGAGGCGCAACGTTCCTACGAAGCCGATCTTACCGTGATGGATGCGACCAAGTCGATGCTGGCGCGCACCATCGATCTCCTGCGCCGTTGAGGAATAGGTCATGACCATATCCCCCTCCGTCGCCACCGCCGCCTATCAGTCCATCGCGCGCATAGGCGGCGAAGCCTCCGCCGCCTCGGGTGCGATCCCGTCGGCGGGCGGCTTCTCGGATTTCCTCAGCGACGCCGTCAAGGACGGCATCAAGACGATGAAGTCCGGCGAGCAGATGGCGACCGGCGCCGTCACCGGCCAGTCGAACATCGTCGATGTCGTCAACGCCGTGAACTCCGCCGAACTCACCCTGGATACCGTCGTCGCCGTCCGCGACAAGGTTGTGCAGGCCTATCAGTCCATCATGAACATGCCGATCTAGGAGCGCCATGACACCCGCCGATTCCATCGATTTCGCCCGCTCCTCGATCTATGTGCTGCTCGAGATCATCACGCCGGCCATGCTGACCGCGCTGGTCGTGGGTCTCGGCATCGGCCTCCTGCAGGCGTTGACCCAGATCCAGGAAATGACGCTGGTGTTCGTGCCCAAGATCATCGCGATCTTCGTCGTCCTCTTGATCGCCCTCCCCTTCGCCGGCGCGGCCATGAGCGGACTTATGACCGACATCGCACAACGCATCGCGGCCTATTAGCGGATGACGATTCACCTGCCCGAACTGTCCGGGCTCATCCTTGTCTATCTGCTCGTTTTCGCGCGCACCGGCGCGATGGTGATGCTGTTGCCCGCCATCGGCGAGACCAGCGTGCCGCCGCTGGTGCGGCTCGTGCTCGCGCTCGCGATTTCGATTGCTCTGGCGCCCACGGTCGCCAGCAACTATCCGCACACCGCCCCGCAAAACACGCTCGCGCTCGGTCTGCTTATCGCGCAGGAGGTCACGGCCGGAATTCTCATCGGCACCATGTCGCGCATCATCATGAGCGCCTTGCAGGTGGCCGGCACGCTGATCGCGACGCAGACGGGTCTTGCGTATGCCCAGACCGTCGATCCCACCAGCCAGGGCGAGCAAAGCGCCATCGTCGGAAACTTCTTCTCGATGCTGGGTGTGGTGCTGATCTTTGCAACCAATCTGCATCATCTCGCGATCGGTGCCGTCGCCGGGTCCTATCATCTGATTCCGCCCGGCGGATCGCTTCCGACCGGCGACATGGCCGAGATGACGATCCGGCTGGTCAGCGGCTCCTTCGCGCTGGGCTTTCAACTCGCGGCGCCGTTTCTGGTCTTCGGCTTCGCGCTGTCGGTGGGGCTTGGCGTGCTCGCAAGGCTGATGCCGCAATTGCAGATCTACATGGTGGCCATGCCCGCCAACATCCTTGTCGGCTTCGTGCTGATGGCGCTGATCCTGGGCAGCCTGATGACGCTGTTCCTCAATTACTACACCGGCCAGATGGGGAGCTTCCTCTAAATGGCCGACGAGAAGGACAAATCTTCTCAAACAGAAGAACCGACACACAAAAGGCTGACGGAAGCCCGCGAAAACGGCGACGTCGTCAAAAGCCAGGAAGTGTCGACCTTCATCGTGCTCGCCGGCGCCACGCTCGCGATCGCGGCCTTCGGCCGGTCCGCGAGCGAAAGCATGGCGACCACCTTCCGCCTGTTCCTGGAGCAGCCGGAACAATTCACGACGAGCGCGGGCGATCTGCTCCAGCTCATGCGGTCGACCTTGCTGCACCTGATGGCGATCCTGGGGCCGTTCTTCGTGCTGATGATGCTGGCCGGCCTCGGCGGAAACCTGATCCAGCACCGCCCGGTTTTCACCTTCGAGCGCATCAAACCCGACCTTTCGAAACTGTCGCTGACCGCCGGTCTCAAGCGCATGTTCGGGATGGATGGCATCACCAATCTGGCTAAGGGCATCCTCAAGATGCTGGTCGTCGGGATCGCGATCTGGACCCAGGTTTGGCCCGAGCGGAGCATGCTCGAATCGGTGCTGGAACAGTCCCCGGCCGCGGTCGCGGGTGATATGAGCCATTTGCTGTTCAAGGTGCTGATCGCAGCCCTTGCGGCCCTCGGCGTGATCGCCGGTGCGGACTATTTCCTCCAGCGTTTCCGCTTCATGCAGCGCCACCGCATGTCCAAGCAGGAGATCAAGGAAGAGCTCCGCCAGACCGATGGCGACCCCGCCGTGAAGGCGCGAATCAGGCAGATACGCATGGAACGCTCGCGCCGCCGCATGATCGCCGCGGTGCCCGAAGCGACCGTGGTCATCACCAACCCGACCCACTTTGCCGTCGCACTCAAGTACGAATCAGGCAAAATGGCCGCGCCGATCTGTGTGGCGAAGGGCGTTGACGCGCTCGCGCTGCGCATCCGCGAGGTTGCCAAAGAGCATGACGTTCCCATCGTCGAAAATCCGCCGCTCGCCCGCGCTCTGTTCGCGAGCGTGGATGTCGACCAGGTCATCCCCGCCGAGCACTTCAAGGCCGTGGCGCAGGTCATCGGCTACGTCATGCGGCTCAGCGGGAAAATGCGGCCGAACTAGTCCCGCGCACATTTTTGCGGCTTCCGGTACGCTCCGGCGATGATAGCCGCCCGGAGCATCACCATCGGCAATGTCGGTGTGTCCGCAGGCGCATGGCGTTGGGCCGCGCTCTGTTTCATCTTCCTTGCCATCGCCGCCGCCGTACTCGCCGTGTCGACACCGGATGCCGCGCGCTGGGCGGGTTTGATGCTGCTTGCGGGAATCGGCGCGCTGGCGTCGATCTTCCTCTATGCGGTGTGGCCGCGCGATTCGATCAAAACGTCCGACGCGCGCCGTGTCGCAGAGGCGGCGGCACGCGCGAATGTCGCCTGGGCGATTACCAGCGCGGAGGGCGCGGTGCTCGACTGCAATACTGTCTATCGCCGCATGTCGGGTGCGGAGGACGGCGAAGCCGCACCGCCGCCAGAACTCGCTCTCGCAGGCAAGCCGTCATCAGCCGTGCTCTATCGTCTGACGCGCGGTGCGGCCGAAGGTGTCGCACGCGAAGAATCGTTTCAGGTAGCGCCCGGCCTCGAGATCGTCGGCGCCGTGCGGCCGCTGTCCGACCGGCAGACGGTATGGTGGTTCACCCCGCGGCTGGCCGGGTCCGCTGCCGCACGCGCGGCGCAACCGCCCTTACCCGATACAAGGCCCGCAGAACTGGCAATCGGCGATCTGTTTCGCGACGCGCCGGTCGGGATGGCGTTCATGATGCCGGACGGAAAGCTGTCCGATAGCAATCGCGCGTTCGCGGATTTCTTTGGCGTGCAGGCGCCACTCAAGGGCCGCAATCTGATCGATCTCGTCGAACCATCGGATCGCGCCGCAACCGGTGACCTGATCGCGAAGGCGGCAGGCGGGTCGATTGAGTTGCGGGCGGCAGGCACGGAAGACCGTGCGGCCGATCTGATCGTGCAACCTGCAAAAGACGGACGCACGACGCTCTATCTTCTCGACGTGTCCGAGCAGAAGATGCTCGAGACGAAATTTGCGCAGTCGCAGAAGATGCAGGCTGTCGGCCAGCTCGCGGGCGGCGTCGCGCACGACTTCAACAATCTGCTCACCGTCATCATCGGCAACAGCGAATTCCTGCTGATGCGCCACCAGGCGTCCGATCCGTCTTTCAAAGAGATCAACGAGATCCACCAGAACGCACTGCGCGCGGCGACGCTGGTGGGACAGCTTCTCGCCTTTTCGCGCAAGCAGACCCTGCAGCCCAAGGTGCTTTCGGCACGCGACGTGGTGGGCGAACTTGCCGTGATGCTCCGGCGGCTGCTGCGCGAGGGCGTCGATCTTCAGCTCGATCTGGGCGCCGATCTGTGGCCGATCCACGCCGACGAGGGACAGCTTTCGAACGCCATCATCAATCTCGTGGTCAACGCGCGGGACGCGATGCCGAAGGGCGGTACGGTCACGATCCGGACCACGAACGATGTCGTGACAGAGCCTGTGACGCTGGGCAGCGGCATCATGCCTGCCGGCGACTATGTGCGGATCGACGTGAGCGATACCGGTACCGGAATTCCCAAAGAGCATATGGGCAAGATTTTCGATCCCTTCTTCACCACCAAGCCGGTGGGCCAGGGTACCGGGCTCGGGCTCGCGACCGTTTACGGTATCATCAAACAGACCGGCGGTTTCATCGCCGTCGAAAGCGATGTGGGCAAGGGAACGGCGTTTCGGATCTATCTTCCGCGCTACCGGCCGGAAGAGCATCCCGTGCCGGCGGTCGAACCCGAGCGCGTGGCGCCGCGCGATGTCACGGGTCAGGACACGATCCTGCTGGTCGAGGACGAAGATGCCGTGCGCAGCTTCGCGGCGCGCGCATTGCGGATGCGCGGCTACGAGGTGCTCGAGGCTTCGGGCGGCGAGGAAGCGCTCGACATCGTGCGCAGCCGTAGGGAGACGATCCATCTTCTGATCACCGACGTGGTGATGCCCAACATGGACGGGCCGACCCTGGTGCGGGAGGTCAAGCGCCTGCGCCCCAGCATGGCAGTGATCTTCATGTCCGGCTATGCCGAGGAAGCCTTCCGCCGCCACGACGAGAAGGCCGAGGAACTCCACTTCCTGCCCAAGCCTTTCGGCCTCAAGCAGCTTGCGGCCAAGGTGAAGGACGTACTCGCCGCCGTGCCCGCGCGCTGAGTTATTCCGCTGGAACCGTTCGGGTCCCACCGCTGCGGTTGAACCAGGCGATGGCGGCGGAGACGATCACCACACTGCCGCCGATGGTGACGGCATTGGTGACGCCGATGCGGCTGGCGATGTATCCGAGCAACAGCGATCCCCACGGCATCATGCCGAGGAAGGATTGCGTGTAGTGCGAGATCACGCGGCCGCGCATGTTTTCGGCCGCGGCGAGTTGGATGATCGTGTTGGTCGTGCCGCCCAGCATCATCAGACTGAACGCCGTCGGCAAAAGAAGCGTCACGCTGACCCAGAGCGTGTGTGAATGGGAGAACGCGATCAGACCCGCGCCGAAGCATGCGGCAGCGACAAGCGGCGCCAGATCGAGCCAGCGCTCATGGATGCGGCTGAGGCTATAAGCACCCACGAGCGCCCCGATCCCCACACTCGTCATCAAGGTGCCATAGCTGGTGGCGTCGCCGTGCAACAGATCCCGCGCGAAGGCCGGCAGCAGGCTTAGATACGCGGCGCCAAAGCAGGAGGACACGGCCACCAGCATCAGCGCGGTCCGGATGCGTTTTTCGCCCAGGGAGTAGCGATAGCCGTCGGCGATTTCCCGCAGCGCATGTTCGTTCACGCGCGCGGGCCGCTGCGGCAGGGTCATCAGCAACAGGCTCGTCAGCACCGCGCCGAAGGACGCCGCATTGATCGCGAAGCACACGCCCTCACCCACGATCGCGATCAGCGCCCCGGCAAGCGACGGGCCGATCACGCGGGCGAGATTGAACATCATCGAATTGAGCGCGATCGCATGGCGCAGATCCTCGCGGCCAACCATGTCGAGCGTCATCGCCTGACGCGACGGAATGTCGAAAGCGTTGACAAGCCCCAGCCCGAACGCAAGCAGGATGATCTCCCACACCTGCACGATGCCCGCGAGCGTGAGCACCGCCAGCAGGATCGCCTGCGTCATCGAAAGACTCTGCGTCCAGATCAGCATGCGGCGGCGGTCGACGCGGTCGGCGATCACGCCGCCGAACGGCGCCATGAAGAACACCGTCACCTGCGCGCAGAAGGAGGTGAGCCCAAGCAGGAACGGGGAATGGGTGATGCTGTAGACCAGCCAGCCTTGGGCCACCGACTGCATCCACGTGCCCATGAGCGACACGAGTTGCCCGGAAAAGAACAGGCGATAGTTGCGGTGACGCAGGACGTTGAACAGCGCGAGCGCGGAAGATGGCCTCTCGAGATCGGCCACTTCCTCTTCGGAAGGCGGCTCGCCGATCGGCGTACCCACAACCTCATCGGGGATTTCGTCGGGAAGTGCCGTGCTTGTCAGGGCGACCGGTTGCGTGCTTGCGTCCGCCCTATCGCTATTCACATTCGAGGTTCGCATGACCAGTACCGACGTACTCTTTGAACCCTTCCGGCTCAAGGGACTTTCGCTGCCTAACCGCATTGTC
>Ga0105239_10010203_pt1 | contig 10522 bp, 9 predicted proteins | sample KBSC44metaG_FD_92761 | JGI IMG/M metagenome (GOLD analysis project Ga0105239, IMG submission 92761) | Corn rhizosphere microbial communities from Kellogg Biological Station, Michigan, USA - KBS C4-4 metaG | ecosystem: Host-associated > Plants > Roots > Rhizosphere > Soil | place: Michigan, USA...
ATGATCGTCACCGTCGCGATGGTGGGTAGCGTGGGAATCTTCATGGCTTCGTCGAACATGACGAACAACGTCGTGGTCAATACGGTAGGCGCAAGCCTTGCCCGGCGCGGCATCGAAGAAGCTAGATCCCAGGGGTTCGTTTGGTGCACGATCGACAACGGAGCGGTTCCGTGCGACGGAACTACCACGGCGTACTACGACAACCACGGTCAAGTGCTGGCCAATAGCACCGGATCGGCATATACGGTCACGACCACGGTCACAAGCAGTTCCTCGACGGCCGGTGTCCCCGACAGCACGTCCCTTCGTACGGTGATCGTCACGGTGAAAAACGCCGCGGGATCCACGCTGTACACGACCGGTAGCTACCTTACTTGGGGCGGCATATGAGACGACGCGGCTTTACGCTCCTTCAGGCGTTGCTGAGCATCATGTTCACGGGATTCGTCCTGGCGATCGTGTATCAGAACCTCGTGACTCTCTGGGTAGGAATGTCCACGGCCGCGAACATGGCCCAGAGCGAAGCCAACAACCGTAGCGCGGTGGATACGATGGCGGATCACGTTCGGAATGCCACGGTGGCTACCGCTAGTTCCTCCGTTTTGAGTGCGGCCACGTCGAGCAGCTTCACGTACTACACGTCGGCGGCCGGTGCGACGGTCCAGTACGCGCTCGCGACAGACCCCAATAACTCGACGCTGAAGAACCTGGTTCGCACTCCGAGCTCTGGCTCCGCCACCACGGTGGCTTACGGCATTACGTCTCTGTCGATTACCTATTATCTGGCTGCGGCTTCGACGGCGGGTTCTACCTTTGCCTACGAAACCGGCCCGCTCAGCACGATGACGACGACAACCGCGCCAACCACGGCGCAGTTACCGTCGGTTGCCGCGATGACGATTGTCGCTTCGTCCACGATGAAGGGCGTCCCGACGACGATGACGACCACGGTGCGCCTCCGAAATTCGCCGGTAAAGACGGCGATGAGCGGACTGTAGTCTAAACTTTCAAGCGCGAACAGGCGAGGGAATCCCGACCAGGATTCCCTCGCCTGTTTTGTTTAGACCTCACGGATTCGATTCCGCAATCTTGCGCCGCTTAACCGTGAAAATCCGTCTTCAGAAAGGAAGATGCGTGGAGAAAGGACGCTTCTTGCCTTGTTTTTGATAGAGATTTGATGAATAGCTGCTCTTACGGCTTCCGCGATAGGTCCAGCGGGTGGATAATGGGCCGTAACTATCGCGCCGAAGGATTGGCGAACTCAGCGTCGTGGGTTGTGGTTTAGGCAAGCGGACAGGAGGTCTACTTACAGGTCTAAACGGCAAGGCGCTCAAGTCGGCTATGTTTCGCGCAATAGCGGATTCAAGGAACATAGGTTCGACTAGAGAGTAGCCAAGAATGTACCGACATATCTTTTGGCGGGACGGACCTTAGGTCCCCCTACACCTATCGGCAGGGATCGACGATAGATCAGATGCAGGAGAAAGACATTTAATGGCGCTTAAGCCCGGACGCTCCATACTGGGAATCGAACTCGATGAACGCGAAATCCGCGTCGTCGAGATTCGAAACCGGAACGGCGAGTCCTCGATTTCGACGCTGACGGCGCTTACGCCGCCCGAAGGCTATTTGGGCGAAAACGGCGTCCGCGATCCCGAAATGATCGGCGCGGAGCTGAAGGCGGTGCTGTTACAAGCCCAGGTCAAGACGACCGACGTCGCTTTCGGACTTCCCTCCTGGTGTTGCGCGATGCGCCCGCTGGGCGTACCTCCGGTCGCGGGATCGGAGCTGTACTTTATTGCCGCCGGCGAAATCGAACACGTTCAGATGTTCCGGGAGCCGGGCGCGTCGTTCGACCTTATCCGGCTCAACGACAGCAAACTCCTCGAGTCGTCCGGGCGCAACTACTTGCTCATCGGCGCGGAGCATAGTGTTCTTTCAAGCATCAAGGCGATGGCCCGCGCCGCCGGCCTGAATGTGATCGCCATCGAGCCGGCCCACTCGGCGCTCTATCGGGTGGCATACAGCCAGGCGACCGCGCCGGCAAACATCTTTGTTACGCTCAGCGAGTTCCACGCGGAGATCTCGCTGCTCGACCACGGCGAACTTGCCCTCCACCGAACCTTTAACCTCGGTACATCGATCTTCGACACGCCCGAGTCCGAAGAGGGCGGTTTCAAGCCCTACTTCGATATCGATGCGGCGAGCAGCCTTGCGGTTGAACTCCGCCGTTCCATCGACTTCATCGCCCGTGAGCTGCCCGAAAGCCCGCCCACGGAAATCCTTCACCTCGCCTGCACCCACCCGGAAGCTCCGGTTCTGGCGCACTGGCTTGAGTCCGCACTGAGCGTCGACGTTCAGGTGGCGGATATCCGCCGCGGCGGCCCCCAGCTTCGGATCCTGAAGGCGCTCACCGAGAACGATTCGAACCGCTATGTCGGCGCTTACGGTTTGGCCCTGCGGGACCCGGCCCTTCTGCCGCCAAACACGAGCATCGTCAACTTGCTCCAGTACGAGAACGTTCGCGACGGCGTCCGGATGGACGGCGCGAACAAGTTTCGATTGGCGTTGGTCGGCGCCTTCCTTCTGCTCGGCGTCGGCCTCGTGACCGCGATCGTGGGAACGGTCGGCGCCCATCAGGCGGCAGATGCCTTGCTTCAGTCCCAAACAAAACTGACCGCGAAGCAGGCGGAATTTGCCGCAAAGTCCCTTGAGGTTCAACAGCGCAGCACCCAGCTCAATCTTCTCGCGGCCGACGGAGTCCCGGCGCGTGCCTACATTCAGGCGCTTACCCGCTCGCTTCCGGCCAAGGTTGGGCTCGTCGAGGTGCACATGAACAACCCCGTGGCGCTCGACTTGTCGGCGGAAGCGACGTCTGAGACCCCGATGATCCAGCTTGAAGAGGCGCTTCGCATGAATCCGACCTTCCAAGGGGTTTCCGTTACCTGGTTCGAACAAATCGATCCGACGGTTCCCCAGGCCGGCATGCGATTCCGAATGTCGATGGGCGCCGTTCCCCCCGCGCCGGGGGCACCCACACCGGCCATCGCAACGCCTCCAACCGCGGGCGTCGGGGCGCCGGGAGCCATGGCCACAGGACCGGGAGCAGGGGCAAATTCCACGATTCCTACAAGACCGATTCCTGGGCAAGGCGCCATTGGCGGAGCGTTGCGACAGGCAATTACGCCGCCGACCATACCAGGGAGCCCCGACCCGAACACGGCTAAGCCGAACGGAGTGAAATCATGACGCGTTTCGATCAATTTCGATTGGTGGGCGTCGTCGTTCCCACGATCATCGGAGTTACGCTGCTCGGCTTTGCTTGGGTTCAGAAGAGCCACCTTAACAGGGATGTCGACCTTCGATCGCAGGTCGTCAACGAGATCACCGGTCTTGAAACGAAGATCGCGGCCCAACAGGCGATGCCGGTCGGCCGGCAAGCCACGGTGGCCGACGGGCCGGGCGAGGAAAGCAGCTTCCACGATTTCCTTCGCTCCGCCGAACTTACTTGCGGCGTAAAGATCGTGCGCTGGACGGCCAACCCGCGACCGGGCCCTCCTCCGCCTAACCCCAGTAAGCCGGTCAACCCCGCGATCGCAAACGTCGTTCCGCTGAGCGGCCTCATGGAAGTGGCCGGCTCCTACAAATCCCTGATGGCGTTCACCCGATCCTTGGAAACCGCCAGCCGCCTCTACAACTTGGCCGGGGTCAGTTGGAGCCGACCCGAAGCGGCCGGACAACTGAACGGCGATATTCACCTTTCGGCGACGGTAACTCGTTACGTGACGCCTCCTCCCCCGCCCCCCGCGACTCCCGCGCCGGGCACACCCCCGAACCCATGAACACGATTCTCGCCGGCTTTATGATCGCGTGTTTCGCGCAAACTCCAGGCACGGAAAGCACCCTGGAGCGACCGCTAACGCTGAATTTTTCCCAAACGGATGTGGGCCAGATTTTCCGCGCCATCGGAATGCGGACGGGGGCCAATATCATCTTTTCGGGGAACGACAAGATTTCCGTTTCGATCAACTTCTCTGCCCGTAGCGCCGATGAAGCGATTCGGGGAACCACCGCCGCCGCGGGACTCGCGTATCGCCGAGTAGGCCGCAACTACATCGTTTCCAAGCCGGAATCGCTTCGGCAGGCATTAGCTCCCTTCGCGGAGCGAGCCCGTATCAAGACGGCTGCCGCGACCCCCGCGTTGGCGAAGGCGCTTCAGGACCAGCTTCCGGAGGCGATCGTAAGCGCGGGTGATGGGGAGATCCTCATCAACGGCGTGCCAGACGATGTGAAACTGGCGGGAGAGCTGATCGAAGAGAAGATCTCGATCTCCGGTAAAGACCCGCGACGAGCGATGGTAGTGACCCTCGGTGTGGCGCCGGCCAAGCAGATCGCGACCCTGGTCCAAGACCTTTACCCCGACGTGAAGATCACCGTACTGTCCGAGGGAGCAAACGGGGGCGGAACGATCGCCCTGGTCGGCCGGCAGAACGACATTAACGAAGCGAAAACGAAGGCGCTCGAGCTCGATGCCGCCACCCCTTCAATCGCGGCTTCCATCACTTCGGCTTATTACGACATCCGATACTCCAGCGCCCGCGGTCTTACCGACTTCTTAAAGGATGCGATGCCGAGCGTCCAAGTTACGATCGCCCCGCCCAACATGGTCCCGGCGAGTCTTAACAACGCGACGAACGTCGCTCAGGGCAGCGGATCGTCTTCGAGTGGTAGCGGTGGTACGGGCGGATCGTCCACGGGCGGTGCCGGAGGCATGACGGGTGGTACCGGTTCTAGCGGCGGCGGATACAATGGCGGCGTTACCCCCCCGATCGCGGCGGGCGCGGGAGGAAGTGGCGGAACCGGATCGGGCGGACAAAGCGGCACGTCGACGGGAACCCAGTTCGATAAGTCCTCCCGCCTCGTGCTCCGCGGTCGGCAGACCGACCTCGACGCGGCGATCAAGATGTTGGAGTCGGTCGACACGCCGCCGGAGCAGGTCACGATCGAGGTGCGCATCGTAGATGCCACCCCGGAGATGATCCAGCACACGGGCATTAAGTATTCGTGGACCCCGTTCCAATTCTTCGACATGTCGAAGAATTCGACCGTCTCCAACGCGACCACAAATACGAGACCCGTCGGACTCGGCCAGATTAGCCGGCTACCGTTCGACTTGACCGCCACGCTCGATGCGATGGTGAGTCATTCAGACGCGAAACTGCTCGCGAGTCCCAGCATGCAGGTGCTGAACAACGAGGAAGCCAACTTCTTCATCGGCGACCAGCTAAGCTACCCGATCACCTCTTCCGGCGCCCTCGGAGCCACGACCGTAACGATCCAGACGTATAACATCGGTATCGGACTGAATGTGCGGCCCCGTGTGAACGCGGATGGCAACATCACGATGCGGCTAAATCCGGTGGTTGAAAGCTTGACCGGTATATCCAACGGTCTGCCTCAAACCTCCTCCCGCCAAGCGACGACGATTGTGATGGTGAAGGATGGCGAGTCGGTAGTTATCGGCGGACTGATCCGCGATCAGGATCAAAAGACGGTACAAGAAGTGCCGATTCTTTCCCAGCTTCCGCTGGTAGGCCAGTTGTTCCGCCATACGGACCGCGACCACTTGAAGAGTAACATCGTGGTGACAGTGACGCCACACATCGTCAAGCCCGCGGAGACTAAAAAATGAAGCCCATGAACCCGAACGATCGCCCTAAGGTGATCGCGATGGGAGTGATATCGGTCGTCGTGCTCCTTTTAGGAGGGCTGAAGGTTAAGAGCCAGATCGCTGACCAGCAGCCGGGGCCGATTCCGCCGCCTTCCAACCCAGCTCCCGCGCCGGCTCCGGCGCCCGTGGCAGTTGCCCCGGCGGCAAATGTTGCTCCCGGTGCGGTTCCTCCTGCGGGCGTTACACCCGGCGCCCCCGGGGCCAAGACGTCCGTCTTCGGTACGCCAACCCAGGTCGCCGACGACACAGTCGGTCGCGATCCGTTCAAGCATGTGCTGATGAGCGCAGCGGAATTGCAGGTACTCAAGAATCCTCCGCCGCCGCCCCTCCAGATCAAGCATAACGGCCCGGTGCTGACGGGACGCAAGAACTTCGACTTGCCTACCGGAGGGGTCGGGCCGATGCCTCCCCCCGAGCCGGCGCTCTTGCTGAACGGCGTCATGACGGACCACGACCGGTACGCGATGGTCACCTGCGGCAACCGGACGGAGATGTACCGCATCGGATCGCGGATCACCAGCTTCTACAAGTTGGTGGGCGTTAGCGCGACCGGAGCCACCTTTGCGGGCCGCCACGGCCTCTTCCGGCTTCAGATCGGCGACGAACACAAGCCGGGCGACCCCGGGTTGCCCAAAACTGAGATCAAGGGGCTCAACAAGACCACGGCCGCCGCGCCGACTCCGGATAGCGGCACGCTGCCGATGCCGGTCGCAGACGGACCCGCGACGGGCCGCGGCAACTAGCGATTGGTCCTGATGTAAGCTCGGGGTCAAACGAACGGGGTGCGTCAACGCGTCCCTAAGGTTGCCGTTATGTCCGATATCTACAAGACTCAGATGTTGACCGGAGACCCGAACCGCACACAGTTGGGTTCGCCGCCGACGTTAGACCCGAACAAGACGATGATGGGCACGGCTCCGTCGCTCAACGCGACGCAGACGATCAAGCCCACTCAGTGCCCCGTTTGCCGAACCTTCAATCCGGCGGGGGTCATGTTCTGCGTGGACTGCGGCCTTATTTTCGACCGCGCGCTGCCCGGCGATGCCTTCGGCGCGCCGGCGATTCAGCTTCCGCAGCTCGTCGAGCAGAGCGGGCGCGAGTACCCGCTGCGCCCCGGCACGACCGTCGTTGGCCGTGAGGGAGACATCCAGCTTTCCGATGGCCGCGCGTCGCGCCGTCACGCCCAGGTTTTGAATACGGACGGAGTATTGACGGTCGAGGATCTGGGGTCGACGAACGGCACGAAGGTGAACGGACAGGCCCTCGCGCAGGGCGAGCGGCGCACCCTCAACGGCGGCGACAAGGTCTCCTTCGGCGGCATCGAGATGCAGCTCACCTTGCCGGGCGCCAAGGGCGGCAACACGACCCAAGTTTTCGGCTCGAACAAGACGGCCGCGATCGCCGCGCCACCCCGCAAGGAAGTGGCTCCCGGCCGCCTGGTAGGCGCAGGCCTCGACTTCCCGCTGAAGAAGGGCACGAACGTCTTTGGACGAAAGGCGGAGTCGGATATCCAGATCACGGACCCGTACGTATCGGGACGCCACGGCATTATCGAGATTGCAGAGGACGGGGTTTACATTACCGACATCGGCTCCTCGAACGGCACCATGCTGAACGACGCCAAACTTGTTCCGAATATGCGTACCCAAGTTCAACCTGAGGACGTCATCCGCCTTGGAAGTAAGGAATTCAACGTCGTCTTGGCGCCCGCGTAGCTCGGAACTAAAGGCCTAGTCCCGGGTCTTAAGCCCTAAACCGCAATAGGTCCGGGAACAATCTAACGCCTAGACTGTGGGCGTGCCAGAGGTTTCACGTTGTAGTTGGGCAGGTTCGGATTTGATGGTCCGATATCACGATGAGGAGTGGGGACGGCCCATCCATGACGATCAGGTTTTATTCGAGATGCTAATGCTCGAAGGGGCGCAAGCGGGCCTCAGCTGGGAAACCGTGCTTAAGAAGCGCGACGCCTACCGCCAGGTATTCCATGGCTTCGACATCCGGCGGGTTGCCGCCATGACGTCGTCGGACATCGACACCATCGTGCTCAACCCGGAGGTCATTCGCCACCGGGGGAAGTTGGAGAGCGTCATTACGAACGCTCACCGCACGATCGAGGTTCAGAAGGAGTTTGGTTCGCTCGATAAGTATCTGTGGTCTTTCGTGGGCGGCTCACCCATCGTCAGCAATTTCGGGCCGAACGACCCGATCCCGGCAAAAACGACTGAGTCCGATGCCTTGAGCAAGGCGCTCAAGAAGCGGGGATTCAAGTTTGTTGGGTCCACAATCTGTTACGCTTTTATGCAAGCTTGCGGAATGGTGAACGACCACACTTCGGATTGTTTTCTCGCCCCCGCAAATCGCAAATAGGTACAGACATTGAAGCTCCGCACGATTGAGAGTCCCGTTCGCGTCTACGGATAATGCCCATGGACGAAATCACCGCAGAATACGCCCAGAACCAGTTGGCGCCCCTGACCGAGTTCCGACTGAGACCCTTTACGACGGTGGCGGCAAAGACGGACTTGGGCCGGGTGCGCGACAACAACGAGGACAAGTTCGAGTACTTCGTGAGCGAGGATCCGCGCACGCTGGCGTCTCGCGGCCACGTATACGTCGTTTGCGACGGTATGGGCGGTCACGAGGCGGGGCAGATTGCCAGCGAGCTGTCCGTCAAGACATTCATCGACGTGTATCTGAACCATCCCGCGGCCGATCCGGCTTCGGCGATGGCGGCGGCAGTAATCGCCGCCAATCGTTTCGTGCTGGACAACGCCCGGACATTTCCCAAGCGCCGAGGGATGGGAACGACGCTGACGGCTTTGGTCCTTTTGCAGGATAAAGCATTCTCCGTGAACGTCGGGGATAGCCGGATCTACCGGATGCGCAATGGCGAGCTTTTGCGGATGACCATGGATCACACGGTCATCGAGGAGTACGTCAAGGCGGGCATGCTGACGCCCGAGCAGGCGGCGGTTCACCCCCACAAGCACGTTCTTACCCGCGCCATCGGGGGCGACGCCGAAGTTCATCCGGACATCGAGGTTTTCGATCTGAAGGCGGGCGACACGTTCTTGCTCTGCAGCGACGGCGTCATCAACCACGTCGAGGACGACCAGATTGGGGAGATCCTCCGCGACAAGGCTCCGGCCGAAGGAGCGTGGCACTTGGTGGGTCAGGCGCTTCTGAACGGTGGCAGCGACAACACCACCGTCATGATCGTGCGCGTGGATTCGTTGGAAGATGTGTCGGCGGCCTCCGAATAGAGTTGCGTAAGCGATTTTTGTGAAGCCTTGACCTCCGCTATCAGTTCCGCGCCCCCTATGCAGGGGGCGAAATCAAAGGCGGATCAAAACCCGGCTATCGAAAGTTCAGCTGACTGGCTAGACCGAAGACGTCGGGTTCTATCGCGGGACGGGCAGTGCTACTGCGAAAGATTGCGGCTCGAGATTCGCCCGCAGAATTACGCCACTAAAGTGAGAATCCCTACGATGGGTTGCGCGAGGGTGCCCGGGTTCGCGGGATTCTGCGATTTGAAGGGATACGAGCGTTCGACAAAACCTTGCCCCGTGAGCGAAATTGGAACGAAAACTCTTACGACGGACTGCGTTGCATTGTCGTGCGCTGATGCGGCATAGATCCCCAATCCAATCACCAAAGATGTCGCCTTGGGATCGATGGTAAGAAGTGCGAGAGTGACACCGTTGATTGGCAAGTCGACATTGCTTGACGTCGCGGTGAGACCATCGACTAGTATTTCTCCACCGCCAGCAGGCCATGTCTGCACTGTGCCGGCAGGTATTGCCGGGGACATATCGCTGATTCCCGTGGGACCGATCAAGAGAAGATTTTCAATTTTGTAAGCGATCTCAAACGTTTTGATTTGGGCTGTAAACAAGAAATCCGGAATACTGCTCGTGATTCTTACCGACTTAAAGACCACCGTTCCGGGTCGTGTGAGCGAAGAAACTTGATTATTGATGTCTACCGTCAGCGGCTCACTGTTTGAGATGACGACGTTCTGAGTTCCTGGCTCAGGAACGGGAGGCTCGTTCGTGACGAATACCGGCAAAGGCAGCGGAATGGTGATATCTGGCATCGATAGATGATAAGCCAAATTCCTATCGTTTGCAAGTCAAATGAATCACCGCTTTGTTCCAAACTTCGGTCTCGGTGGCAAAGGCAACTCCTAACGTTAAATTCACCTCGCCACCGAATTTCCCTTCTGGCAAGGACTAGACTCGACTCGCTGGCGGTCAAAGGTTAGCTAGTCGTACTCACGGCTTCGCCCGAACATACTGATCCGGCCATGCCACATCAATTCCGAGGGCCTTCGCGGCATGCAGAGGCCAATACGGATCGCGCAACAACTCGCGAGCCAGCATCACCACGTCCGCCTCTCCGTTAACGATGATGCCATTGGCCTGAGCCGGCTCGGTGATCATGCCCACGGCCGCACTCAATACCCCGGCCTCATGAACCGCCTTCGCAAAGGGGACCTGATAGCCGGGGCCGACGGGGATCTGCGCGCCCATAACCGCGCCGCCGCTGCTGCAGTCGACCAAGTCGACGCCGAGGGCCTGCACGTCCTTCGCAAGCTGCACCGTCTCCGCAATGCTCCAGCCACCCTCAACCCAATCCGAGGCGGATAGACGTAAGGCCAACGGTAAATCATCCGGCCAGACTTCGCGGGTTGCGGTGACAATCTCCCGCACGATGCGGGTCCGGTTCTCGTACGAGCCGCCATATGAGTCGGTACGGTGGTTGCTCAGCGGCGAGAGGAACTGGTGCATC
>Ga0105239_10010204_pt1 | contig 10521 bp, 4 predicted proteins | sample KBSC44metaG_FD_92761 | JGI IMG/M metagenome (GOLD analysis project Ga0105239, IMG submission 92761) | Corn rhizosphere microbial communities from Kellogg Biological Station, Michigan, USA - KBS C4-4 metaG | ecosystem: Host-associated > Plants > Roots > Rhizosphere > Soil | place: Michigan, USA...
GCAACCATATCGGGTGGGGCAGGCGGCACCCGTTTCTTATTCAATGCAGGATATCACCGGGAAAGCACTGTCTTCCCCGGTAATAATGAAGATAAAAGATTATCGGCCCGTTTAAATGCCGATCATACTACACAGGATAACAAGTTCAATATTAGCGTATCGGCTGCCTACTCAAATGATATTGCCAATATGCCGGCATCTGATTACACACAGATGTATAATCTTCCGCCCAATATGCCATTGTATAACAGCGATGGTAGCATATACTGGAACAACGCTTTCTTCAAAGTTCCCGCTTCTGAATTTAAAAGAACTACCGATGCCACTACAGGCAACCTCATCGGCGACCTGTCGCTTCGCTATACAATACTCCCCGGACTGAATGTGAAAGCTAACCTCGGTTATACAAAAACCGACCTTGACCAGCATTATTCCAATCCGGGATCATCAGACAATCCTGCCACCACTGATCCGGGCGGTTTCAGCGGACAAAACAGCTTTTCTTACTTTACTACCAACAGACTCAGCAATTACATTATTGAACCAACAATAGATTATGCCGTTAAACTTGGAAAAGGAAAACTAACAGCATTGGCTGGTGGCAGCTGGCAATACAATAAGAATACGACCACCAATATAGTTGGCTATAATTATTCAGTAGAAGCGTTGCTCGGTTCTCTCGCTGCAGCAGGCGCCTGGAAAACAAATTATCAAAATATTGCAGAGTACAGATATGCAGCTGTTTTTGGCCGTTTGAATTACGACTGGAAAGGGAAGTATATAATCAATGGTACTTTCCGCCGGGATGGTTCTTCCCGTTTTGGCCCCAATAACCGTTTTGGAAACTTTGGTTCGGCAGGCGCTGCATGGGTTTTCTCTGAAGAATCTTTTGTAAGGGATAATGTTCCTTATTTAAGTTTTGGAAAATTGCGGGCAAGTGTTGGCACTACAGGTAACGACCAGATCCCAAACTATCTGTATCTGGGATTGTATAATACCTCAACGCCCATGCTTAACCAGGCTACACTCAATCCTCAGCTGGTGCTTAAAAACGACAATATCCAGTGGGAAACAAATACCAAATATGAGGTAGGTCTTGATCTGGGCTTTTTACACGACAGAATCTTGTTGTCTGCCGATTATTATCAAAGCAGATCAGGCAACCAGATCACGTTGATGTCGGTTCCCTCTCAGGCGGGTGTGACTAGCATTACCGCTAATTTTCCCGCGCTTATTGTAAATAAAGGAATGGAGTTCGACCTTCGGACAACCAATGTAAAAACTCAACATTTTGAATGGAGATCATCGTTGAATATCACCTTCTATGGTAACAAACTGCAGAAATACCCCGGGCTTGATAAATCTTTTTATTCCACCTCTTATATAGTAGGAAAACCTGTAACCGTACAGCAGTTGTATCATTATCTGGGTGTTGATCCAACAACCGGTATAGCAAAATATGAAGATCAGAATGGTGATGGTTCTATCTCATATACCTACGACCGCATACCCATGCTGCAGGGCAATCCTTATTATGGCGGATTCTCCAACACCATCACCTACGGCAATTTTCAGCTCGATGTAATGCTGCAGTTCCATCATCGCAGAGCGAAAACCAATTTGTTCCCATCTACCAACCCCGTTGGTAATATGATCAATCAGAATACTTCTGTATTGGACCGCTGGCAAAAACCGGGCGACAATGCATTGTATCCTGCCTATAGAATAAATGGTTCAGATTACAATTTCACCAGCAGTGACGTGATATGGGGCGATGCTTCCTACATGAAACTGCGTTCTGCCGGTGTATCGTATGCTGTGCCGCAAAGTGTTATTAAACGTTTTAAAATGACAGGCTGCATGGTATCGCTGCGTTGTCAGAATTTATACACGTTTACAAAAAACAAATACCTGTACGATACCGAAACTACTATATCGGGCGGACCTACAGGTCCCGGTAATGGCACTATAGCTCCGGCTTTACCGCCTTTACGCACCATTACATTAGGTATTAATTGTTCATTTTAACACTGCACACAATGAGAAGTAATAATAACTATATACAAATACTTTTAGGGATGATAGTGTTGCCGGCGGCGCTTTTATTATCATCCTGTAATAAATCCGTTGAACTAGGTGCGCCTCCCACACAGGTAGAGGACAAAGACGTTTTTAAAGCTGATATGACTGCTACCAGCGCTGTATTAGGTTTATATAGCAACGGCGCCCTTTCAACCCTAATCGTACCGCTTACTACCTATCCCGGTATGTCGGCAGATGATGTTCAATACAACACCGTCAGCACCGATTATGTTGGATTTCAAACGGATGTAGTATCTATCAACAACAACCTTAATGCAAATACACTATGGTACTATTGCTATCAGTACCTGCGTTCTATCAACTATGCCGTTGACGGATTAACTGCTTCCAACTCTCTTACGCCCTCGGTAAAAAACCAGTTACTGGGCGAAGCTAAATTCCTGCGCGCTTTTATATTTTTTGAACTGGTGAATTTTTATGGCGATGTGCCCATGCCCGTTACCAGCAATGATTTGCAGAATGCTTATCTGCCCCGCACTGCTGCAAAAGATGTATGGGCGCAGATCATCGTCGATTTGAAAGATGCTCAGTCCATGTTGCCCGAAGCCTATGCAGGCACGTTCAGGGCGCGCATTAATAAATGGGCGGCCACTACATTGCTGGCAAGAGCATATCTATATAATAAAGATTATCCCGATGCCGAAACAGAAGCAACAAAGGTAATCGGCTCCAACGTATATAGTATAGTTACTCCGTTGAATGGCGTATTTGTAAATAACAGCAATGAGATCATTTGGCAGATAACCAATGCCACTGGCTTATCCAACTATGGTCCCAATTTCGTTCCAGCAACGGGTTATGCACCCACCTATTCTTTATACGATACATTATATAAATCGTTTGAAGCTGGCGATCTGCGTAAAGCCAACTGGGCAGGTGTAACCACAGTAGGCGGCGCTAATTATTATTATATCAACAAATACAAATTAAGAAGCGGTACCGGTAATGAATACAATGTGGCCATGCGTTTTGCCGAGCTGTATCTCATAAGGGCTGAGGCTCGTGCGCAGCAAAGTAATCTTACAGGGGCAAAAGCCGATCTGGATGTAATAAGAACAAGGGCCGGATTAATCGGTGTAAGTTCATCTTTATCGCAAGGCGCCATGCTGCTGGCTATAGAGCAGGAAAGAAAAGTGGAGTTATTCGGAGAATGGGGCCATCGCTGGTTCGACTTAAAAAGAACTAATCGCGCTGCCGTGGTAATAGGCGGACAAAAGCCCACTACCTGGAAGAATACCGCCGTATTGTATCCCATTCCCGATGCCCAAAGGCTCATAAATACCAATCTTAGTCAGAATGATGGGTACTGATTTCACTGAATAGTTTTTAAACCTGATGCCATTCAAAACCCACCCCATTTGATCATCGTTTATGTTTTGCTCTCGAAGGCCCCTCCCAGGGAGGGGATGAACCCGCTGTTTTTTCGTTATGAAATGCAGAGAGCTAAATCCCCTCCCTGGAGAGCTTGTCCCGATAAAGTCGGGAGGCCTCAGATTGTTACACATGAGACAGATCAATAGGGGTGGGTTGGGGCTTAAATACTGAGATAGAAATTATAAACACATTTTTATACCATGAAACAAATACTAATCACTGCTCTTGCAGCAACCTTATTCACAGCAGCGCAGGCGCAATCTGCCAAAGACACAACCGCCCGGTATTACTATAGGCTGGCAACTTCAAAAAATCCGGCCGACAAAGCTTTCGTTACCGGTAAATTATACGAGCTGTTAAAAAGCGATAAAGAAAAAGACTGGATGATGGCACAGCAGTTCTTTAGCGTATTAAAAAAGAAAGCCACCAGCGATTCGATTGCAGGTATTATAAAAACAAAATACCCGGGCGGTGAATATTGGCGTGGAGAAGAACTGCAGACTGTTTACAATGCCAATACCGCTGCCGAAAAAGAAGCAGCGTATAAGAAATGGATCCAAAAATATCCGGCCAAAAAGTTTAATGACAGCAAAATTGTGTACGATTATGCAGCCAACGCAGTAGCTACCGCTTTTGCCGAGGAAAAAAATCTAAACAAAGCGCTGTTCTACGCCAACCAGGGCCAAACACCTGCCTGGAATGGCGAAGCCTGGGCCAGTGTAGGAGCAAGACTGGAAAAGAATGGTTATATCAAAGAAGCCGCTCAGCTGTACAAAAAAGCTATGAACAATTCATACGCTTTTAAAATGATGCGTGATAAAGATGATGGTGCAAAGTTTGCCGCCATGGGTTACAGAGGCTATTGCAATTTATATGCAGGCGCTTTATTTAAACAAAAGCAATACGATAGTGCACTGGTATATGTACAGAAGGCATATGAAGAAAACAAACAGAACCCTTCACCAAATATAAATTTCAATTATGCCAGCATTCTGATGGCCTTAGGCAGAGAAAAAGAAGCATTTGATAAAGTAGATGAAATAGTAAAAGAAGGGCAGGCTGGCCCAGAGCTGAAAGACATGCATAAAACGCTTTACACCAAACTCAACCCCAATGGTAAGCCTTATGACGAGTTAATGAAAGAAGTGGAAGAGAAAAATACGCAGCGGATAATAGCCGACCTCAAAAACAACATGCTCAATCAACCGGCTCCTGCATTTGTATTAAAAGATGTGAACGGCAATACCGTCAATTCCGACAGCCTGAAAGGGAAAGTAGTTATACTCGATTTCTGGGCTACCTGGTGCGGTCCCTGCAAAAGATCGTTCCCTGCTATGCAAATGGCCGTGAATAAGTACAAAGACAATCCTAATGTAAAATTCCTGTTCATTCATACCTGGGAAAAAGGGGAGGGCGATGCAACGGCTGCCGCTAAAAAATATGTCGATGATAATAAATACTCTTTCCAGGTGTTGATGGATCTAAAAGATCCTGAAACAGGCAGTAACAATGTGGTGGAAAGTTTTGGCATCAGCGGCATTCCAACAAAATTTATACTCGATAAAAATGGCAATATTCGTTTTCGGGTAACTGGCTTCTCCGGCTCCAACGAATCAGCCGTAAAAGAATTAAGTGCTATGATTGATATGATCATGTAAGGTAGATCTTTCACTACAACTTGTCCCGACTTGTCGGGATAGGCACATAGGACATATAGGAAATCACATAGCTTTTGCAACGATTTCTATGTGAAATTCTAGGTTTCCTATGTGCCTATGTGGTGCAAAAAACCGGTTACAGGTCATTCTTTACTAACCCATTCGCCAACTCCTTCCACTGAATTTTTGAAAATAGGGTCATCGCTCCCGCGCCTGTTAATACATGGCGCACTTTATCACTCAGATTTTCCGCATCCTGATTCGGTTCAACATTGCGATCATAAATAGCGGCTGATACTTGCGTTCCTTCGCGCGTAATGATAAAATTACTTGTTGCCTGTTGCGAATAAAAGTGGCTTATATCATCCGGCTCTTTTTGCGGATTGGCTGCAGGCCGTACCCTGATACCGATGCTTTCAATATCATCATACGATGTTTCTTCAACCGCTTCCACATGCACCCAATCATACCCATCACCACTTTTTGAACCAGGGCCCGGTATATCCACTTTAATATAATCTCCTTCTTTTACCATACGGTCTATTGGATTACCTACCTCGTCTGTCAGCTCAAACTTCGCCAGTAATTTGCCTGCCAGCTTCTGCCAGTCATTTATATTCAATAACCTGAGCTTTGCCACCCGGTAAAAAGCCTTTGCTTCATCAAGTGACTGAAATTCAGTAGAAGACAAGGTGTCGATTTTGCCTCCATCATATTGCTCAGGCGTTACGCCGGTATAGTCCTTCTTTTGCATATCACGATTTTGATAGTATATGCAAACACAAAGCCACCACAGCCTTCCGCCCGATGTTGAAAACAAAAATGAATACATTCAATAAATTTTATTTTATTTACATGCGTACCCTTAACACCCTTCGCCCTGATTTATATGCCGTCGCTACTGAAAACTATTGTAAAACAACAGGTTGTAGTACTTTTGTTTATATGCGTAGCCGGCATATTACATGCACAGCAAGCTGCATCGTATCATTTTTCCCATCTCGATTTTAACCAGGGCTTATCCCATAACCAGGTTACCTGTATTTATAAAGATGCACGCGGATTTATGTGGTTTGGTACCATGAGCGGACTGAACCGCTACGACGGGTATGCTTTTAAAACCTTCCGCCGTTCGGTAAAAGATACTTCTTCCCTGAGCGATGATTATATATCAAACATTACCGCAGGGCCCGATAACAGGTTATGGATCGAAACAAGACTTGGCTATGTTATATATGATCCTGCAACAGAAAACTTCGACCGGCATTCAGAAAAGACACTGAGGCAAATGGGAATGCCGCCCAACGGACTTGCCGATATAGTTCACACCGGCGCTACTTACTGGTTTGTTTTTCATGACAAGGGAATTTACTATACCAGCAATAGCCAGCAGGCAGTACCTGTATTCAAAAGCAAGGCACCAGGTTCCATCTCTGATATAAAAGCCGATTCAAAAAACAACCTGTGGATCGTTGACAGCAGTGGACTTATTCTCAAAATAGATGCTGCAACAAAAAAAGTAATATCGCCCATAGCGGTATTGCAGCATCAACAACACGGCGCATTGACTGCCTATAAACTTTTTATCGATTTGGAAGGTGATATATGGATCTATGCAGGAGGCGCATTCAGCGGTGTTTATCTGCTTACTGTAAAGGACAATAAACTACAGCAAATAGCCAAAGATCAGGGCACTGCTATATTAAGCAGCAATATCGTTCTGGGTATGGCGGAAGATAATAAAGGGTTGATCTGGATTGCCACCGATCATGGCGGATTGAATATCCTCAATAAGAAAAACAGCACCGTGCAGGTACTGATGAATAAACAGGACGATGAAAACAGTATTGCACAGAACAGCCTTACCACATTGTATAAAGATGATCAGGGCATTATTTGGGTGGGCACTTATAAACAGGGCATAAATTATTATCACGAAGGCATTCTCAAATTTCCTTTATATCATCATCAGGCATCTGATGTTACCAGTTTACCCTATAACGATGTGAACAGGTTTGCAGAAGACGCCAAAGGCAATATATGGATCGGCACCAATGGGGGAGGACTTATTTATTTCGACCGCAGCAACAACACCTTTAAACAATTCAAACATAACCCTGCGAATAGCAACAGCCTTACAAACGATGTTATTGTAAGCCTATGTATCGATCATAACAATATATTATGGGTTGGAACTTATTTCGGTGGGTTAGACAGCTACGACGGTAAAACATTTACCCATCACCGACATAATGCAGCCGACAGTACCAGTCTGGCCGATGACCGTGTTTGGGAAATTTATGAGGACAATAACTATAATCTCTGGATAGGCACGCTCGAAGCAGGTTTGGAGCAATACGACCGTAACAGCAATCGCTTTCATCATTACAAACCCTTTGCTCCTAATTCTGTTTATTCTCCCAATATTTCTGAGGTCATTACTGATAAGGCGGGCAATTTATGGGTCGGCACTGCTTATGGAATCAGCGTTCGGTATAAAAATGCTGCGGCGTTTAAGCTGCTGGTGTCAGACAATTCAAAACTCAGCAACAATAATGTATTATCCATTTTCAACGACAGCCGTGGCGCCATATGGGTCGGCACGCGTGATGGTTTGAATATTTTTAATCCGGCTAACAATACTTTCCAGAGTTTCGGGAAAGAAGACGGTCTGCCCGATAATGCCATTCTTAATATTGTTGAAGACAAAGCACAAAACCTATGGATAAGCACACCCAATGGCGTCAGCCGGGTAAATTATAAAGGATCGTTCAAAGACAGCATTCGCATTAGCTGCGTCAATTACGACAAACAGGACGGCCTGCAGGAAAAAGAGTTCAATGAAAATGCCGCGCTCGCAACCCGTAATGGTGAAATTATCTTCGGTGGGGCCGAAGGATTCAATCTATTTAACCCTGCTAATTTAAAAGTTAATAGCAATGCACCTCCTGTAGTGTTAACCGGTTTGCAGGTTTTTAATGAATCTGTTCAGGCAGGCGACAAAATCGACGACCATGTTATAATAAACAAGGCCATCAGCGAAACCGATGAGATCACGCTGCGGTATGATGAAAATGTTTTTTCAATAGAATTTGCAGCATTAAGTTTTATCAATCCGCAAAAAAATAAATACGCCTACAAGCTCGAAGGCTTTAATAAGAACTGGTTGTTTACCAATGGCAGTACGCGTACGGTGACTTACACCAACCTCGATCCCGGCCACTATACTTTCTATGTAAAAGCAGCCAATGAAGCAGGCGTATGGAATGAAAAAGGCATTGCCGTAAATATTGTGGTGCTGCCGCCTTTCTGGAAAACGCCGCTCGCTTATCTCTTGTGTTTGCTGGCAACAATCGCCATCCTGCTTTTTGCACGCCGCATGATTATTCAGCAGGCGCGCATGCGTTTTGCGCTGGAGCATGAAAGAAAGGAAGCCCAACGGATGCGGGAGTTGGATATGATGAAGATCCGCTTTTTTACCAATGTAAGCCATGAATTCAGAACGCCGCTCTCGCTGATCCTCACTCCACTCGAAAGAATGATCAAATCGGCCGAGGCAGCGCAAAAAGCTCAGTACCAGCTTATTTACCGCAATGGGCGGCGACTCATGAATCTCGTAAATCAGTTGCTCGATTTCAGGAAGATGGAAGTGCATGAACTAAAGCTGCACCCGTCGGAGGGCGACATTATTCAGTTTATAAAAGACAGCTCCTGGTCTTTCACCGACATAGCCGACAAAAAGCGTATACAGTTCTCCTATACCTCGAACCTGGAGAGTTTATATACCTGTTTTGATCACGACAAACTCGAACGCATCTTATTCAACCTGCTGTCCAATGCCTTTAAGTTTACTCCCGAAAATGGCGTTGTATCTGTAGATGTACTTGCTTCAAAAAAAGAAGAAGAAACACTCCTCGAAATAAAAGTAAAAGACAATGGTATTGGTATTCCGGCAGGTCGATTAGAGAAAATATTTGAACGCTTTTTTCAAAACGATACGCCTGATGATATCGTGAACGTGGGCAGTGGTATTGGGCTGGCCATTACCAGAGAGTTCGTTCATCTGCTAAATGGTGAAGTAAGTGTTGAAAGCGTTGAAAACAAGGGTTCCTGTTTCACGGTATTATTACCTGTTAAAGAAAATTTGTCTTCAGAAGCGCCGCCTTGTGCAATTATTGAGGAAACGTCAAAGCCGCCTGAAACAGTAATTGGATTGGAAGAAGCCGTTGCTACCACGCAAAAGAAACATACCGTACTGCTGATAGATGATAATGAAGATTTTCTTTTCTATCTCAAAGACAACCTGCGCGAATGCTATAACATTGCAGAAGCCGCTAATGGAAAAGAAGGCTGGCAGAAAGTGCTTTCAGTCCATCCCGATATTGTAGTATGTGATGTCAATATGCCGGTTATGAATGGCATTGAGCTGTGCCGGAAAATAAAGAACGATGCCCGCACCCGGCATACTCCTGTTATATTATTAACTGCGGTGGCCGGAGAGGAACAGCAGTTGCCCGGCATTGAAGCAGGTGCGGCAGATTATATGGCCAAGCCTTTCAATTTTGAAATACTGTTAAGCCGTATCAGGAATTTACTTACCCAGCAGCAGTCACTCCGGCAAACCTTTGCCCGCCAGGTAGAGGTAAAAGCTTCTGACATAAAAATTGAATCGACCGATGAGAAGTTTGTGCAGGCGGCACTTGCCATCGTGGAGAAAAATATATCCAATGCAGACTTTTCGGTAGAAGATCTCAGCCGGGGACTGTTGTTAAGTCGGGCGGCGGTATATAAAAAGATCTTTGTGCTCACTGGTAAAACTCCGATAGAATTTATCCGTTCCGTTCGTTTGCAAAGGGCCGCGCAGTTGTTGGAAAAAACGAAGAAAACCGTTTCCGAGGTAGCTTACGAAACCGGCTTCAACAACCCCAAATATTTTTCAAAGTACTTTAAGTCAGAATTTGGGGTGGTGCCTTCCGCCTGGCAGGCAGAGAAGCAAAAGTTGACAAAACATACCCCTTAAATGAACAAAATGTACCCCTGCATAAACATTTCGATACCGTTTTTTAGACGCCAGGGTACCTTGCTTCTAAATGTAAACGTCTATTTTCACGACGCCAAAACTAACCGCATCCAAACGATTGCTATGCTAATAACGTCATATATTTTATTTTTTATAACCTTGATCCGCTGCTTTTGTAATTGTATTCCTGCATCATTTGGTGCAGGAAATTACAAAACAGGTTCCGGCATAGCGGTATTTCCGGCGCCGGCAGGCTACAGAAGATTGATTGAACTACAGATGATTCTTACCCATAATTTTTCGGATTTGAACAATAGGATTGCTTTGAAAAGCCAACCGCCTCATTGCTTTCACTTGCTGGGAAGA
>Ga0105239_10010206_pt1 | contig 10520 bp, 7 predicted proteins | sample KBSC44metaG_FD_92761 | JGI IMG/M metagenome (GOLD analysis project Ga0105239, IMG submission 92761) | Corn rhizosphere microbial communities from Kellogg Biological Station, Michigan, USA - KBS C4-4 metaG | ecosystem: Host-associated > Plants > Roots > Rhizosphere > Soil | place: Michigan, USA...
ATCTCCGCGTCGTCTTCCTGCTTCGATTCGACGATCGCGGTGACCAGGTTCTCGCCGACGGCCGGCGCGAGCGACTTCAGGAGCTCGATGGCGAACTCGCGCTGCTTGTCGATCGACATCCGGAAGCCGAGGCCGAACTCGGCGTTGTCTTCGAAGAGGGAGTTGGCCCAGGCCGGGCCGCGCCCGTCGCTGTTCGTCGCCCACGGCGTCGTCGGCAGATTGCCGCCGTAGATCGATGAACAGCCGGTCGCGTTGGCGACGACGAGACGATCGCCGAACAGCTGCGTGAGCAACTTGACGTATGGCGTCTCGCCGCAGCCGGCGCACGCGCCGGAGAACTCGAACAGCGGCTGCTGCAGCTGCTGGTGGCGGATGAGCGTCGGGTTGAGCTTCGAGCGATCGAGCTCCGGGAGCTCGAGGAACCACTCCCAATTCGTCCGCTCGGCATCGCGCAGGGCCGCTTGCGGCTGCATGTAGAGCGACTTGCGATCCGGCACCGCCTTGCTCTTCGCGGGACAGACGTCGACGCAGATCGCGCAGCCGGTGCAATCCTCCGGCGCGACCTGAATCGTGTACGCGAGTCCCGTCCAATCCTTGTGAATCGGCTTGAGCGACTTCAGCGTGTCCGGCGCCTTCTCCAGCAGCGCCTCGTCGTACGCCTTGATGCGGATCGCGGCGTGCGGGCAGACCATCGCGCACTTGCCGCACTGGATGCACGACTGCGGATCCCACACCGGGATCTCCTGCGCGAGGTTGCGCTTCTCGTAGCGCGCGGTCGCGGACGGGAACGTGCCGTCGCACGGCATCGCGCTGACCGGCAGCTGATCGCCGTGGCCTTGGATGATCGGGAAGATGACGTCGCCGACGAACTCGGGCGGCGGAGTCGACGAGCGATCGGAAGACACAGGCGAGAGCGCCTGCACTCCAACGAATGACGGGATGAGAACCTCGCGCATGTTCTCGACCGCGGCATCGACGGCGCGAAGGTTCATCGCGACGACCTTCTCCCCTTTTTTCGCGTACGTCTTGCGGATCGCGTCGCGGATGGCGTCGAGCGCTTCCTCGATCGGCATCACGTTCGCCGTGGCGAAGAAGCAGACCTGCATGATCGTGTTGATGCGATTGCCGAGGCCGCACTCGCGGGCGACGCGCGAGGCGTCGATGGCGAAGACGCGCGCGTTCTTCTCCGCGAGCTGCCGCATCACGTTCGGCGGCAGCACGGCGTCGCCCGGCGCGTTGTAGAGGAACGTGCCGCCGACGGCGAGGTCTTTGACCATGTCGATGCGGTCGAGGAACTGCGCCTGGTGGCAGCCGATGAAGTTCGCGCTGTTGACGAGGTACGTCGAGCGGATCGGGCGCGGGCCGAAGCGGAGATGCGACACGGTCACCGCGCCGGCCTTCTTCGAGTCGTACACGAAGTAGCCCTGCGCGAAGCGGTTGCCGGCGTCGCCGATGATCTTGCAGGTGTTCTTGTTCGCGCCGACGGTGCCGTCGGAGCCGAGACCGTAGAACATGGCGCGAACGACGTCGGCGGGCTCGGTCGAGAACGACTCGTCGTAGTCGATGCTGAGATGCGTCACGTCGTCGACGATGCCGACGGTGAACTGCTTCTTCGGCTTCGGCTCGAGCAGGTGATCGAAGATCCCTTTCGCCATCGCCGGCGTGAATTCCTTCGACGAGAGGCCGTAGCGGCCGCCGATGACGCGCGGACGGCGATCGGACTCGAACAGCGCGTTGACGACGTCGAGGTACAGCGGCTCGCCCGCGGCGCCCGGCTCTTTCGTGCGATCGAGCACCGCGATCGCGCGCGCCGACTCCGGCAGCGCCGCGAGGAAGCGCGCGTTGTCGAACGGGCGATAGAGCCGCACTTTCAGCACGCCGACCTTCTCGCCACGAGCGCGCAGAACGTCGACGGCCTCGTGCAGCGTTTCGGCGGCGGAGCCGAGGACGACGATGACGCGCTCGGCATCGGCGTCGCCGTGGTATTCGAACGGATCGTAGGAGCGGCCGGTGATGCGCGCAAAGCGCTCCATCGTTTCGACGACGATGTCCGCGCAATCGCGATAGAACGGATTGGAGCGCTCGCGCGACTGGAAGAAGACGTCGGGATTCTGCGCCGTGCCGCGGATGAACGGATGATCGGGCGACAACGCGCGCGAACGATGATCGAAGACGAGCTCGAGGTCGATCATGGCGCGCATCTGCGCCTCGCTGAGCAGCTCGATCTTCGCCATCTCGTGCGATGTGCGGAAGCCGTCGAAGAAGTGGAGGAACGGGATGCGCGCCTCGAGCGTCGCGGCCTGCGCGATCAGCGCGAAGTCGTGCGCCTCCTGCACGCTCGCCGACGACAACATCGCCCAGCCAGCCGAGCGGACCGACATCACGTCGGAGTGGTCGCCGAAGATCGACAGCGCGTGCGTCGCGAGCGTGCGCGCGGCGACGTGGAAGACCGCCGGCGTCAGCTCGCCCGCGATCTTGTACATGTTCGGGATCATCAGCAGGAGTCCCTGCGACGAGGTGAAGGTCGTGGCGAGCGATCCGGTCTGCAGCGCGCCGTGTACCGCGCCGGCCGCGCCCCCCTCGCTCTGCATCTCGACGACCGCCGGAACCGTTCCCCACACGTTCTTGCGATGCGCGGCGGCCCATGCGTCCGCCCACTCACCCATCGACGACGACGGCGTGATCGGGTAGATGGCGATGACTTCGTTCAGCGCGTAAGCCACGCGGGCGACGGCCTCGTTGCCGTCGAGCATCGCGTACTCCTCTTTCGCTTTCTCCGTCTTCGGGTGGGGAACGAGAACCTCGGCAAGTGACATGACGGCGCGTCTCCCTTCGTGCTCCTCGCAAGGTAAGCCGCGCTCGAACAACGACGGATGATGGTCGTCAGGCGAGGTCGTGACGGAGATCACAATCGACGGGCGGGATTATTGGCGCTCAGTCGGGGGTAGCGCGGGCGCGAGTGAGAGGTCCCGGCGGGCGAACGGCCGCCGTCGGACGCAGAGACGGCGTCGTCCGCGGCCGGACCGAGACCTCTCACCCGCGCCCGCGAGACCGGCTCAGCGGGCGAGGGCGATGTCGCGCATGCAGTCGTAGCAGGAGTTGACGTCTTCGCTGAGCAGCTTCAGGACGCTGAACCAGATCGTCGGCGAGCTCTCCAGGATGCGGTTGAACGTCGCGACGTCGACGTAACCGACTTCGCAGGTGGTCCGAACGGTCGCGGTGTAGTCGTGAAGGCGCTTCGAGAAGACGGAGCTCAGGCCGATGATCTGCGGACTGCTGGCGACGCGCAGCGCCTTGGCCCGGCCGTCCTTCGCGGAGAAGACGAGGTCGATCGTGCCGTTGTGGATCATGTAGATCCCCCGCGGCTCCTCTCCTTCGAAGAACAGCGTCCTCCCGGACGGCCACACTTCGACGCGCTGCACTTCCAGCAGGGCGGATTCGAGCGGTTGTACTTCGAGAGCGAGATCGATTGTCACGGGCATCACCTCGGATGCCGAAGATACGAGGGAGCCCGTGACGCTGCTGTGACAGTCAACACCCGGCAGGGTGCGTTTTGTCAATCAGACGGTGACCAGCTCGCTCATCGCTTCGAATTCGCGGACGAAGAGATTCGAGCCTTTGATCTCGATCATCTTCTTGCGGCGCCAGTCGCTGAGCAGGCGCGTGACGGTCTCGCGCGTGGTGCCGATCATCTGGGCGATCTCTTCGTGCGTGAGCAGGACCTGCAGGCGGATGCCGCGCGGGGTTTCGTCGCCGTCGCGCTCGCACCAGTCGAGGATGAGGCGGGCCAGCTTCTCGCCGGTGGTCTGCGAGAGTCCGAGGGAGCGAATCTCACGCTGCGCGGCGTGATATTTCTCACTGAGCTGCTGCGCCGTGTGAAGGCAAGCCTCGGTGTGAGCGGTGAGGAGGCGGAGGAAGTCATCGCGGCGGATGAAATTGAGCTGCGACGGCTCGATCGTCTCGGCCGAGAGCTCGTACGGCGTGCCGAGCATGGAGGCGCTGGCGCCGAGAAGCTCGCCGGCTTCGGCGACCTTGACGATGAGCGTGCGGCCTTCGCTGGAGGACGTGGTCAGCTTCACGCGGCCGCTGCAGAGAACGAAGACGCCACGGGGCGGCTCTCCCTCGACGAAGAGTACGGAGCCTTTCGGGTAGACGCTCGTGAATTTCACGCTGTCCATCGCGGCGAGCGTCGGCGTCGACATGTTGCAGAAGAGGTGCTCCGTCCGGACGGTGCAGTCGGCGCAGCTGTTGTGGATCGAAAGGTTGTAAGGGGTAGGCATGGCGTCCTCGCTTTCAGTGCGACGATCATCACATTGCGATGTGACGCGCTCTGCCACCCCGGGGGGTGGGGGCGTTTCGCGATCGGGTGGCTTTTTTACCAGTGGCCTGGCCGCCCGGCCGCTGGTATCAAGGCCGAATCTCCACCCCCACCCCATTCGGCACCGCGTTCCAGATTTCTTCGATCTCGGCGTCGTTGACGGCGATACAGCCGGCGGTCCAGTCGAAGTACTGCGCGGTTTTGCCGAGGATGCCCCAGCGGCTGGGGAGGCCGTGGATCATGATCTGGCCGCCAGGTTTGACGCCGAGGCGGCGGGCGCGGGCTCGGTCGGCGGCGTTCGGATACGACACGTGCAGCGCGCGGTGGTACTTGCTCGCGGCGTTGCGGCTGTCGATCGTGTAGAGGCCCTCGGGCGTCCGGCCGTCGCCCTCCCGCTCCTTCGCACCGACCGGGTTCTTGCCGAGGCAGATGTGGTAGGTCTTCACGGCGCGGCCGTGATCGAGGAGCGTGAGGCGGCGCGCGGCCTTCTCGATCAGGATGCGGTCCGCCTTCAGCGGTTTCGTTGCGGCGTTCCCGATCCACAGCAAGAAAAGCGGGATCAGCATCTCGGCCTTCCGTCATCCCGAGCGGAGCGAGGGATCTGGGCGGGTGGGCCAGCCATGCCGCGCCGCCCGCGCCCCAGATCCCTCGCTCACGCTCGGGATGACAACAATGCTACGCTCGCCCGCACAATCGGTCATGTCCTGGTGGATTTGGGTGCTCGCCGGCTTCGCGCTGCTCGCGATCGAGATGGCCTCGACGACGATGCACGTCGGCTTCTTCGGCCTCGGCGCATTCGTCGAGGGGCTGGTCGTCGCGATCGGAATCGCGGGGCCGCTGTGGGCGCAGATCCTCACCTTCACGCTCGTCTCGCTGGTCGCGCTCTTCTTCATCCGGCCGATCGTGATGAAGCGGCTGAAGCTGAATGAGACGCGCGTCGTGGACACGCTCATCGGCGAGAACGCCGTCGCCATCGACATGATGGGACCGGGCGGCGTCGGCAAAGCCGAGATGCGCGGCTCCACCTGGACGGCCATGAACGCCGGGACGGCTCCCCTGCAGCCCGGGCAACGCGCCCGCGTGGAGCGCGTCGACGGACTCACGATACACATCCGCGCGGACCAATAGGAGATCTCTTCATGCCCTCAGTGATCGTCGTTCTCGTGCTCGCTTTCTTCACGATGTTGATCATCTCGCGCATCGCGCGGGTCGTCCCGCAGCAGCAGGCGTGGGTCGTCGAGCGGCTCGGCAAATTCAGCGGGACGCTGCAGGCCGGTTTCCACATCCTGATCCCGTTCCTCGACTCGGTCCGCTACAAGCACTCGCTCAAGGAGGTCGCGCTCGACGTTCCGGAGCAGGTGTGCATCACGAAAGACAACGTGCAGGTGGCGGTCGACGGAGTGCTGTACTTCAAGATCCTCAACGCCGAGCGGGCGTCGTACGGCATCAGCGACTACAACTACGCGATCTCGCAGCTGGCGCAGACGAACCTTCGCAGCGAGATCGGCAAGATCGAGCTCGACAAGACGTTCGAGGAGCGGACGAACATCAACGCCGCGGTCGTGTCCGAGGTCGACAAGGCGTCGGAAGCGTGGGGCGTGAAAGTGCTCCGCTACGAGATCAAGAACATCACGCCGCCGCAGGACGTGCTCGCGGCGATGGAGAAGCAGATGCGCGCCGAGCGCGAGAAGCGCGCCGTGATCCTGCAGTCGGAAGGGCAGCGCGACGCGTCGATCAACCAGGCCGAGGGCGACAAGCAGCAGACCATCAAGGCGTCCGAGGCGAAGAAGCAGCAGGCGATCAACGAGGCCGAAGGTCAGGCCGCGGCGATTCAGTCCGTGGCGACGGCGACGGCCGAGGGACTTCGCAAGGTCGCCGAGGCGCTGCGCATGCCGGGCGGCCACGAGGCCATGCAGCTTCGCATCGCCGAGCAGTACGTGTCGGCATTCGCCAACATGGCGAAGAGCGGGACGTCGATGATCATCCCGTCGAACCTCACCGACATCTCGTCGGTGATCGCCACCGCGATGAGCGCGATCAAAGCAACCAGCAGCGGTGAGCCGGTCCTCACCGTCAAACAGCAGCCGAGAGCGGAGGTCTGATGTCCAAGAGCATTACGGTCAACATGTCCCAAGGTACGGCCCAAGCACTGAACAGCGGCAAATTCACGCTGTACGCATTCAAGGGGGTCCAGGCCTTCCCGAACAACGGCCTCCCCCTCGCCTGGTTCAGCATCGGCCACTTCAACCAGTCGAACACCATCACGTGGACCGAGGCCTACGAGGCGTACTCGACGAACACGTCGATCACCGCCGGCTCCACGATCTCGCCGCTGTTCAACACGGCGATCAACATCGGGCAGACGCTGCAGATCGACAGCTCCGGCAAAGGGACGGTCGTCAACGGCCAGCCCGGCGTGATCTCGCTCACCAGCACGAGCGTGTCGCTCGCCGGCGGCGTGTCGCAGCCGGCCGGCAACAAGGCCTCCGCCATCTGCGTCTTCCCGGTCCTCGGAAACACCGTGCAGATCACGCCGATCGATCAACTGCTGCTCATGATGTCGAACACGAACATCAAGACGGGGACGATCGTGACGCAGACGGTGGGCAACAGCGTCGTGGTCGATGTGACCGCCGGCAACTCGGCGACGGTGACCTTCGACATCAATGGCGGATGGTCGGGCGGCACTACGAATGTGCCCGCGGGATCGAGCACGGTGCCGCTTTTGATCAAGAATCAGCCGTAGCGAACCCCTCACCGGGCGCTTCGCGCCACCCTCTCCCCGCGCGGCGGGGAGAGGGACTCATCAGCGCCGCAGCGCGCTGATGCCGGCCTTCGAGAACTGGTCCATGCCGAAGCCGAGGACGAAGGCGGCGAGATAGCTGGTCGGCCCTCCCCACGCCGGATCGTTGATCCACAACGTCTGCATCCCGACCAGGCAGGCGACGATCAGAACGACGATGCTCGCGGCGATGTCGAACGTCGTGATCTGACGCCGCGTCGACGCCAGCGCGCCGACGCGATCGAGATCCTCGGCCGCGCCTCCGAAGCCGGCGATGCCGCCGACATCGAACGTCGTTCCGGCCGGCCCTCCGGCCAGCGCGCCGAAGACGGTCGCGACGAACGACGCCATCTGGGCGTGCATGGGCGCCGCGGGCGACGTCGATTTGTCGTAGAGCTTCACGGCGTCGTCCAGCTTATCGAGCGCGCCGGCCACGCTCTGCGCGAGCGTGCTGACGGCGGCGTCGGCGGCGTTGAGGACGCCCTGCTGCTGGCCGGCGTCGGCGATGTTCTGCATCGCGGCCGCCTGCAGCGCGGCGGCGACTTCGCGCACGTACGGGTCGGCGGCGGCGATCAGCCATTCGATCGCTTCGTCCGGATCGGTCGCCGCCTTCGCCTTCTGCGCGTTCGTTCGCGTCGCGAGCCGCACGGACGCCCAATCCTTCGCGCTCATCCCTCTCGCCCCTCCCGATTTGTTCGAGACGCGATCGAGCAGGACGCCGGCGAGGTAGTGCGCGTACTCGAGCCGCGCGGCCTGCATCGACTCGATCGCCGCCTCGACGTCGTCGTGCTCGAGCTGACTGGCCGCGGCGACGACGAGATCGCGGATCTTCGTTCCCGCGGGAATGTCCTGCAGCTGCAGCTTCAGGTCATCGAGTTGCCGCTTCAGTTCGTCGGAGACCGCCTTGCGGATCTCGCTGGGCATGTCGCGCAGCGTGGTGATCGCGGTCTGCACCGCCATCAGGTCGGGATGATCGGCGCCGAGCTGCGCGGCGACTTCGTCGAGCTTCGCGTTGAGCGGCTTGCGCACGGTGACGGGACGCAGCGTCGCAACCTGCCTGCGGTAGCCGATCCACGGCGCGATCGCTTCGACGATCCGCTCGTACGCGTCGATGTCGCCGAGCGTGGCGATGCGCTGCTGCTGGTTCGTGTCCCACTCGCGCTTGATGTTGTCGCGCACGCGGCGCACGAGCGCGAGCGCCTGCGGGTCGCCGGCCGCGCGCGTTTCGTCGTCGCGCAGAGCGAGGAAGAGCGTGGTGATGCGTTGCTGCGCGAGGAGGCGCGGCCGGATCGTGCCGGCATAGACATAGAGGACGAAGGAGACGAAGACGCCGAGGAAGATCCAGAGCATCGCGATCCAGAAGGGGTCGCGGACATAGATCGTGAACGGCTTGTCGATCGGCTGATATCCCGAGGGGGCGTAGCGAATGTGGCCGTCGTATTTGCCGGGAAGCTTGATGCCGGTGAGCGTGAACTTCAGCGGCGTCTTCTCGTTGCTCTTGACGAGCACCTGATCGCCGACCAGTGTGGCCTTCGCCAGGGCCGGCGTCGCCGTCATGGAAGAGGTCGCGCGGCGCGTGAAGCTATCGAGCGACGGCTTCGGCAGCGTGACGTCGGAGCCGTTGGCGTAGGCCGTGGCGTCGATCTCGACCTGCAACTCTTCCCGCGGCAGCGTCGACGTCACCTCGGCCACGGTGACGTCGCTGAACGTGATGGGAAGCTGCGTGGCGCTGCGATTGATGGTGATCGCGTAAGGCGCCGACAGGCCAGTGATCGCGAGCTGGCCCGTGTACGTCGTCGCATTCAGCAGCTCGGCGCTGAGCGTGACGGTCTGCGGTGCGCCCTTCTTCAGCGCGAACGACTTCGGATTCGCCAGGAGAGGAATCGAGTCGCCGAGCGGTGATTGCAGCCGGGTGTCGCCGATCGTCACGTTGACCGGCGCGTTCTCGTTCGTGCTGAGCGTCAGCTCGGTTCGAAAGTGCGGCGTGGTGACCGAGTTCAGGTTGAGCGGAGACGGATACACGACGACGGAGTCGGCGCCGGACGCAGCCGCCGCGATGAGCACGCAGCTCGCGAGGAGTACAGCTCTCCGCATCGGTGTGCGTGCATGTTAGCCCGAAAAACTTCCGGCGCCCGCGGGGCCGGGGATCGTGGCGAGCGGCGCTCTGCGCCGGGGACCCTCACCACGGAGTTGCTCGCGGGCGCCGGAATCTCATTGCACCGGGAAGTACTGCTGCACGGTCAGCGTGTAGCTCTGCGGCAGCGTGAGCCAGCCGCGCACCTGCGCGCGCCAGTTGCCGGCCGCCGGATAGTCGATGGGAACGCCTTCGCGCGCCGTCAGCGACAAGGCCTGCGTCGCCTGCGATGCGCCCTGCTGCACGTAGGTCCCCGTGCCGTCATCGCGGAGCAGGAAGAGATCGAGATCGTTGGCGAACTGATCCCACTGCAACTGCGTGTCGAGGAAGACGGCGTTCGGCGCGATGGTGAAGTCGTGATTCGTCGTCGAGAGCTGCGCGTTGTACGTGCCCGCGGCCGGTCCGACGGATCCCGTGATGACCTGCTCGGTCACATAGACGCTGATGGTCTTGCCGGTCTTCGGATCGCGATAGCTCTTCACGCTCTTGATCGTCTTCGCCTGCGCGACCGCGGCGTACGCGTTCACATATCCGGCGCCGCATGCGTACTCCTTGTACAGCGGCATCGGCGTGGCGGTGTTCACGATGAGGCGCTTGGCGAGGTCGGGCGTCATGTCGCCGCGGATCGAATAGAGCAGCGCGCAGACGCCCGCGATGTGCGGCGTGGCCATCGACGTGCCGCTCATCGTCGTGTAGTACGGAATCCACGACGTCTGGATGTCGGTGTCGCCGTCGGCGAAGCCGAGGAGCGGCAGCGCGGTGTTCGGGGCTCGCGTCGAGATGATGTTCGCGCCCGGCGCCGTGATCGTCGGATGGAACTGCGCGTCGCCGTAGCGGCCGCGCGACGAGAAGTCGGCGAGCGTCGCGCCGTCTTTGTTGCCGGCGGCGACGCCGATCACCCACGGCGCGACGGAGTACGGATTGAGCGTGTCGGTGCCGGGTCCTTCATTGCCGGCGGCGAAGACGACCGTCATGCCGGCGTCGTGCGCAACCTTCGATGCGACGTTGACCGGATCGTTCGGATCGAACGGCGTGTTCGCGTCCGCCGACGTGCCCCACGAGTTCGAGACGACCTTGATGTTGTATTGCGCGCGGTGCTGCAGCACCCAGTCGAATCCTTCGAGCGCGTAGAAGACGAAGATCGCGTCGCCGGTGCCGACGCCGATGAGATGCGCGCCCGGCGCGACGCCGGTGTAGTAGCCGTAGCCGCCGATGTCGCCGGCGCTGTTCGTCTTCGAGGCGTTGCCGAGGCCGGCGACGATGCCGGCGCAGTGCGTGCCGTGGCC
>Ga0105239_10010207_pt1 | contig 10520 bp, 5 predicted proteins | sample KBSC44metaG_FD_92761 | JGI IMG/M metagenome (GOLD analysis project Ga0105239, IMG submission 92761) | Corn rhizosphere microbial communities from Kellogg Biological Station, Michigan, USA - KBS C4-4 metaG | ecosystem: Host-associated > Plants > Roots > Rhizosphere > Soil | place: Michigan, USA...
CCCGGACAGGCGCTTCTTCGAGCAAGTCGGTTGCTTGGGCGTTCTACACGCGCCTCTCTGGGGCTGCGGCGGCGAACGACCCGTGGATACCGATCGGCTCCGGCACCATCGCCGGGGGCAGTGGTGATCCGACGACCGTGACGGCTCAGTTTGACCCAACGCTTCGGATCAACGGGCTGTGGGACGTCGTGATTGTCGCGACCGATGCGGATGGGCGTGAGGCGACCGCCACGATCTCCGTTGAGGTCGAGGGCAACATGAAGATCGGGAACGTCACGCTGTCGTACACCGATCTCACCGTGTCCGTTGCCGGTATACCACTGACGGTCAATCGCAACTACAACAGCGCCAACAAAGAGCAGGGCGACTTCGGTACCGGTTGGACGCTTTCGCTCGGCAATATCTCACTCCAGAAGAGCGTCCCGATTCATGAATACTGGGAGGAGAAGACGGACGGTCAGAGTCCGATCCCGTTCTTCTACTTCCAGCCGACACGTTCGCATCTGATCGCGGTTACGATGTCAAGCGGCACCGTATTGCTGTTCGGCGCGACTTATGCGCCTACCGTGCAAGGGATCTCACCGATCGACAACCTCAGCCTGAACTGGCGGCCTCTCAGCTCAACGGCGCAGGGATGCAAGCTGGAGTATGCCAACGCTCTGGATAACGACCGAGCAAATAACAACTGCTTTGTCGTGCCCTCGGATGCAGGGAACTTTGCTTACACCACGGACTGGTCCTCCGTTTACCTGATGGGCTACGACGACCTGGTGTTCAACCCGACCACGTTCATCCTCACGACTGTGGATGGCACCTCCTGGACGATCGATGAAATCAAGGGCCTTGAATCGGTCAGCGAACCGAACGGCAACTCTCTGACCATTGGCCCAAACGGCATGGTTTCCAGCCGGGGGATCGGTCTTACATTCCAGCGCGATGGGCAGGGACGCATCACCAGCATCACCGATCCGAACGGGAATCACCTGAAGTATCAGACCGATCAGAATGGCGATCTGACCGGCTTCACGGATGCCGCAGGAAATGCGACGACCTATGCGTACGACGCCTTCCACGACCTTGCCACGATCACAAATCCGGCTGGCGTGACGGTCGCCTCCAATACCTACAACGAGAACGGACGCGTCGCTGCCTCTGCCAATCCCTATGGGACGACGGTTACCTTCGACTACGGAATCGATAATCAGAGCAATCCGACGAACACCGTTTCGGAGAGAGACGCGCTCGGGCGCACCTCGCTTACCACCTATGATGTGCGCGGGAACATTACCAGCGAAACACGATACCTTTCCGGTCGTCCGATCACAACCAGCAAGGCGTACACCGACGCGAGCAATCCTGATTCTCCCACGATGGTCACCGATCCGCTCGGGCGAACGACCATGTTTACCTATAGCCCACGTGGGCTGGTGACCAGTGTCACCGATCCGTATGGCCACACCGTCAAGACCATGACCTATGATGGCGCAAGCCATCTGCTGACGGCGACGGACGCCTATAACAAATTCGTAACGTCGAACCAGTATGACGCTAAGGGCAATCTGATCGCTACCACGAATGCTCTTGGTTACACCACGCGCTATGAACGAAACCCGGACGGTACGGTAGCGGCTATCTGGGACGCGGCCGGCAACGTGATGCGCGACACGTATGATTCCCTCGGTCGCGTGACTTCTGCGACGGACGCTAACGGCCACGCAACTCTAATGAGCTATGACGCTAACGGGAACATCACGTCGAGAACGACGACGCGTACCGTACTATCAGTCGCGGCGGCAGCAGCGCGGGCAACGGCTGCCGCAACGATGAAGCATAATGCGAGCAGCGTCACGGCGTCCAGCAAGATATCCAGCGATGGCAACGTTCACGCGCTGGACAGCAGTAACTCGACAATCGAGACGCTGATCACGCAGTACACCTATGATGCCAACAACCGAGTCCTGTTTTCGCAGTTCGCGGATGGTACCTCCACAACGACGTTCTACACGGCGTCCGGTATGGTCGACCATATCGTTGATGTCCGCGGGCAGACGACAAGCTATCAATATGACGCACTGAACCGGTTGACTCAAACAACTTTCCCGGACGGTACGACCGCTCAGTCGCAATACGACTTGGTCGGCCGTAAAGCTGGTGCCTTTGATCGCGGTGGCAGGTCGGTCCACTGGATTTACGATGAATTGGATAGAATTATCGTTCAGACATTGAGCGATCTGGGCGGGCATATCGTCTCAGCGGACCACTATGCGTGGGATGATGCTAGCGAGGTAATGTCGTCGACGGACACAATGGGCAACATTACGACGGCCACCTATGATCTCAACGGCAACATGCTGTCGATGACCGATCCACTCGGCAATCTGACGGCAACTTCCCTTAACTTGAGCCAAAATGCAGGCTCACCTGAGTCAGTTGCGGACCTGCCGAGCAGCCACACCACGACGTACACCTACGACCTCGACGGACGGCCTGTCGCCGTTACCGACCCCATGGGGCGAACGTCGCAGACCATATATGATGATGCGGGGCACGTGGTTTCGCAGGCTCTTCCAGATGGCTCCGCTACCACCTTCGCGTATGATCCTCTGGGGCGCCTGGCTGCAAAGACGTTGCCGTCCGGCCGTACCTGGCAGTATGAATATGATCCGGTCGGTAACCTGGTGACGGTCAAAGATCCGGCCGGATCCACAATCACCTATGGGTACGACGAACTGAGCAATCGCGTCAGCCAGACCGATGCGAACGGTCACACGACGGTTTACTCCTATGACAACGAGTCGCGCCTGATCGCACGCACCCTTCCGCTAGGGGTCACTTCTGGAAGTGGGTACACGGAGTCGTTCACGTACAACCAAGATGGCGGTGTAGCAACGCACACAGACTTCAACGGCTACACCACCACCTACCAGTACGATCCTGTGACCAAACTGCAAACAGGTACAATCCCAGATTCTCATCTGAACGAACAATCGATCGCCTATCAGCGCAATGCTGACGGCATGATAGTGAGCGCAGCACAGGGAGGGCTGGCGACACACAACAATTACGGCAGCTTTGGAGAGATTAAGGCCACTACCACTCCAGTGGGCAGTCTGACCTACACACAGGACATACTTGGCCGACAGACGTCTCTGACGACCAACGGTGGCAGCACAGGTTACGCCTACGACTCGGCGGGACGACTGATAGCTGTTTCGACATCGGATGGCAAGCAAATCCAACTGGCATACGATGCGTCCGACCAAGTTACTCAGATCGTGCGGCCAAACGGCATTACCACGCTCTGCACATTCAATCAGAACGGCAGGCTGACCGACATTGTGCATAGCGCAGGCCGGGCCTTTCACTATACATACGACGCGGACGGACGCAGATCATCGGTCACGGATGAAGCCGGACGAACGACGACCTACAACTACGACGCCGCTGGTCGGCTCACGGACGAAAACGGGCCCTTGGTCGGCACGCTCCATTACGATTACGATGCTGCCGGCAATCGCCTTCGCAAAGCCATCAATGGTCACGTCTTCAACTATGCCTATGATGCAAATGGCCGTCTGATTAGCGTCACAGGCCCGAACGGCACTACGAGCTATATTTACGATGCGAACGGGAATGTCATTCAAGCTGGCGGCACGGCGCTGAACTATGCCTTCGATGGTCGCCTGATCTCGTATGGTGCTGAGACTTATACCTACGATGCCGAAGGAAATCGTATTGGCCTTGCTAACAGTGCGACAGGCAAATCGATCGTTTACTTGGTCGATCCGGCGGCAAACAACGCGCAAGTGGTCGAAGAGCGAGATGCCAACACGGGGCACCTGCTGGCTCGCTACGATCACGTTAACGGTCAAATTTTACGCGCTCAGGGAAGCCTCTTCGGTATAAACGGAGCGGCGGACTTCCTATGGGACGGCCAGGGGAGCACTGCTGGTCTTGCAGACGATACGACGGGTTCACTGACAGCCCGATATGTTTACGACGCCTTCGGTAACCCGCAACAGGGGGGGGCGGATGCAAGCCTGGCAGGAGGATTCCTTGGTGTCGGCGGTGAGCAGTACGATCCTGACGCTGACCTTTACTTCTTGCGCTCTCGATACTATGACCCGCAAGCAGGGCGCTTCCTATCGGCCGATCCGGCCCAATCCGACGCTAATCTGTACGCCTACGCCGGCGACGATCCTGTCAACTCCACGGATCCTAGCGGTCAAATCTCGCTGACGGATACCCTGATGGGGTCCACCATTGGGTTCTGGATGCGGGTGTCCTTCGGCGCGCTCCAGGGCACACTGATGTATGAGTATCAGAACGGCTTTGACCCGGCCAGAATGAGCCTCCAGGGGTGGGCGCAAGCAGCAGCGACGGGAGCACTATACGGAATCAACCCGATGTTCGGCGCGTTTGCGAGCCTCGCACAGGGATTAGCCAGCACATATCTAACTGTCTATAACGCGCAGTTGATTCTCAACAGCTCTTGGGCTTCTCCACAGCAGAAAGAAGCTGCCGTTGCAGCGGTAGCAAATCAAACGGTTTCCCTCGCAGTCACCACAACAATTGACTTTGCGCTAGCCTCTCAGGCGCACTTGGCTAACGGCGGAGGTCCGGCACCTGCCTCAGAGGTGTTTGGTGAGACCGAACACCTTAACCCTGAGATGCCTTCTGCTGGAAACGAGCTTGATGTAACGGATGTAACCGTGACCAATGAGGGGGGAGGCACGGTCGAGGCGGGTAGCGCTCAGTTGGAGGATACTCATCCCTCCTTTAAACTGCCCGATGATCCTGCAGCTCGAAGGATTGCACTACGCAACCTGAATAGTTTCATCCGGAAAACTGAAACCCAGTGGAGATTGAATCGGCTGGCGAATGGCAAAAATCCATTTTCGGGTAAGAGGATCGTGGATACTAATAATTTCCGAGGACGCTTCTTGCCTAGCAGTAGCGAAATACTAATTGAAAGGTCAGTGACTTCTGGTGAACCCATTGGCTTTAAGATAACTTTTGCTCATGAACTGTATCATTTCTTGCAGATTAGGCAGAAAAACTGGTTGTTTGCGAACTCAAGTAACTTTGATTTGGGCATGAAGGCTCCATTTGAGGAGGAGGTCCGTCAATTCCTAGTGTATCTTGGGCTTGAATGGGACCCAGGCGCCGAGGCACATTTTTATGCTAATGAGTTTCCCAAGCTCGATACTTCGTACGTCGGCCCTAAGGCTCGCTCAGTCTTCCTGCATACCAAGTAGATTAGGAGACAAAATCTAGCGCTTTGATTGACAACGCCAATAACATAATTCGGATGGGCATGGTATTTCCGGAACGAGAAAATGGATCGCGCCCATCCGCTCAATCCGTAGTTCTCGACGATCCCAATGGACTAAGGAAGAAACCGTACGACCTACGTCGAAGTATGACTTTGGCGGTACAAGAGCCACTGGCTCCATCTCCAACAACAAAACCTTGCTACTACAGGTGAGGCAACATCCAGCGGTAGCAGGGCTTCTTTGAAAGAGCCGTTGTCTAATCCGGATATATCCTCTCCTATTGGCATAGAGTACACCTACCCCGAAGGAAGAACTGCTTCTAAACGTCATGCCAATGAATATGGCGACTGTGATAGAGCAAACCCATTGATGATCTCAAAGGCATGACGACAACAGATTCATGATCGATTACGGACTACTTATCAGGCCATCGAGAACTTGGGCATTTGACCTTAGATACTTCTTGCTCACGCTGGTTCTGCCAGATTTGCGGCGGCTCGAACGTATTCCATCAAACGAAGGCACCGAAGATGAGCGAGTTTTGCGGCGAGTCGCAATGTCGATCCGCCGCCCCATGTTACCGGCATTGATTAGTGGCGTGTTTGACAACTATCCGCACAGTATCGCGTCCATTCGTGCTTTAGGAGCTCTCGGTACGCACGGGTGTAGCCCGCAAACGGCTGCCGAAGTAATACCGCCGCTACTGTACGCTCTTCGAGACGCTACCGCAGAGGAGATTCAGGAGACCGCATGTCGATCGTTAGAACAGTTTGCTGCGGTGTCGACTGTGGCCGCTCAGGCTTGCCGCGATTTTCGAGAGCGGCAGTTGGCGACGCTGGTTCGGCGAGTGGGTGTTATTGACCACGCTTATCGTCTAGATTCAAAACGATGGCGTATCTCTCCATCAATCCTCGCTCGTGAACTCTCTGGGCATCGGGAACCTGTGTCCCGGAACGTCCGTGTGGTGGGATGGGATAGGGCGCAAGACGTAGCCGAATCGGCAGATGCCGTAACCGCTTGGCTTCAGTTTCCCTCAGTAGATTTCGTCGATATGGACGAGGACAAGGAAGAAGAGAGTACATCCGCCGGCCTGCAAGGGGAATTGATTGGCAGCCCGTTCCTGGTACCGCCGCGCCACGACAACTTGGACCGCCGAACGGCAGAGGAACGCGACAGGATCACGCGAATGCTTCTGAATGTATCAGCGGATGTAGAATTACAGTTTCCTACCGACGATGCTGAACGCCGAGCGGCGATGCTGCTGGAACGACAAGGCATCGCGTTTCTACTATCAAGTCCCGATGCTGCGTCGCCGACGCGGCTGTCAGCGACGGTCTCTCTACCCTTGAGCAATTGGGCGGAATATCCAGATTTCGCTTGTTATCTTCGCTGGAGAGAGAACACAGACGTGACCATTGGACCGGCAGCACCGTCTGGCAGCTATGACTACTATTCGGCGACGGTCCAGACTGCCAGGCGGAGCGCACCGCAGCCGGGAGAGTCTCTGATTTTTGGCTCTTGTGATGGAGAAGATGATGTATTCGGACTGATTCGACTGGATCGATATTTAAATGGCTCGGAACATGTTCACGGGTATGAAGCAGGAGAGCGGATGTTTGATGCGACAGTTTATGCCTTCGGAGACGCTACTCGGCTCGCATCGGGTTCGCGTCTCCGAAGGCGTATTGACTGGTACGAGAACAGCACGGTGTTCTCGCGAAGTCCGCTTGACGGCGCCACGGCAAGTGTGAGGTTTCCTGTATGCATCGATAACGAAATCGCCAAAGTGCATACGGTGAGAAGCAACACAGGATAGTTGTCTCCCCTGGTAGACTTTACTTTTAGTCTTCTTGCCCGACTTGTCTGTATGGTGCGCCTGTTTTACCCCAGGGCGGTGGTAGAGCGGGATATGCGATCACACACGGCGACAAATTCTGATAATACAGCCGAACGTCATCGGCTGTATATTAAATCAAGTTCGCATGCTTAAACCGTATCTGGACTATCAATTGGCTGAAGAGACGGAGTGCTGGATAACGGTGTACGAATTCCATTCTGCGGATGGGTTCGTGCCTGATTGGGCTCCGATAAAGAACTGGGTCGACTTTAGGATCAAGCGTGGCTGCCGACCTACGGATACGTTCCTGCGCGCCCGAACGACGACAACACTCCCGGGTCAATCGCAGTACGAGGCGTATCTTGAGGAGGACTATCCCTTACGTGCCTACGGCCCGTTTTCGTTTGAGGATGCCGTGGATGAACTCCTCCAGTTCGCGGAACGCATTCCCGCCTACCCGATGGCGGAAGTCAATCTCTCCTTTGCGTATCGGGATCCCGATACCCAATACCATACGTTACAGGGGGCGGTGCCCGTGCGAGAATTCATTACGGATCGGCGAAGTGGCAGTTGCCTATTACTTTTCCCGCCCGCCATGGATCTGATTCAGACGATGCTGTTGGGACTGCTTGCTTCGCCAGATAACAAGGAGACTACCTGCGCTGGAGTGCATCAGCGGGTCGCGTTTTACTGTGGTGTCCGGTTTCATGCCCATCTCGTCCGCGCTACGGCGCGGGATTTAGTCAGTTCTGGGCGGATCGTATACGCTCCCGCCGTAGTTGGGCAGGAAGCGCAGTGTCTGATCGTGTAGGCGCACGAGATCTATCTTCAATGCCCGAAATCACAACGATTCCATTACCGCTCCCACCAAGCAGCCGGAAACCCTGGGTGTTTTTTGACGGGGAGATCAATGACGGCTATGCCGTTTTTCGGGCTGAGCCGCCGGAAGAAAACCGCTGCATCATCCTGACATTTCGGCACTGTCCTGCTGTGTGCCATCGCCACGTGCCACTGGAATCACAGGCTGATTATGCGATACGCCTCCCGGATAACAGTGTCAGCGAACTATCTTACTCTCCGCTGCTTCGCAACTGGTCGCCGGGGTTTGGCGTCAGCCTCGGATTGTTCGACTACCCGATCAGTTGGGATCAGATGAAGCATTACGCCGTCAAAATCGGCTATATGGGTGTCTGGGACTTTGTTGCGCGGCGCGTGCACGTACAGATCTTTGAAGGCGATGAGCGGGCAGCCATCCACCGATGCCTGGAACTGTCGCACGAATGGCGAGAGGAGACCGATCGTTTCTGGGCTGCAGCAGCAGCTCTGGAGTCCGGCTGAAGCGGAGAAGCGAATCGCGCCGGATGCTTTATTGTCTTGCTTTAATAATGGGGCAGAAATGAGAAGGCATTTGGCATGCTCCCACAGGAACGTAACCAACCCGAAATAGAAAGCTTGATAGCCCTGCTGCAAACGAGTGCTCGAACACCAGAGGATCACGCGCTTCTTCGTGCGCTCCTCCAACAACCGGAAGGATTTCAATACTCTCCGGGAAGTGGAACGGACCCCATGAGTAAGGAGAGAATGTATCTCATCTGGAGTCGGCGAGCGATGTTTGATCCTGCAGACCCGGATGCCCCCTTTTCCGGACAAGAAGAGATGCTGCCGCGTCTTGCTTCCTTCCCGGAAGAGGAGATCGTCTCATTTTCGTTCTGGGTCGGCGACATGATCAACTGGGAGGAGTGGTACCTCGTTTTCACGGATGTGAAAGTAACCGTGCTTATCGGCACATTGCACGGGAGGCAGTAAGCTGAGTACTCTGGATGTTGCTTATTCCAACCTGATTAATGCCGTCAGACAGGGGGAACCGGTCAGACTGGCGCAACTGTTGAGAGAGAGCGCCGATCCAGACATCACGTGTATTCTTAAGTTTCCTGTCTAACTTGCCGGTCTGATCGTTGCCCTTGCGTTTTCGGCGGAAGGCGCGAACTTCTCGTCGGCTCCTACTACCGTCCCGCTCGCCGCCCTCGCCAGTGCCGCGGCCGCCGCGCTAACCGCAATCTAGAGCGATACTCCTCTCAACTCCTATACGCTGATCGCTGTCGTCACGGGCAGCTACGGCCTGACCGCCACCAGCGCACCCGTTCACATCACGGTGACGGCGCATCCGGCAACGCCGACGCCGGTGATCTCCCCTGACAGCGGCAGCTACCCTGGCTTCGTCCAGGTGACGATCACCAATACCCTCGCGGATGCGACGCTCTACTACACCATAGACGGCAGCACGCCGTCACCGGGCAACCATGCGGCGATCGCCTACAAGGGGGCGTTCACGCTGTTCGGCACGGCGTCGGTGAAGGCGGCGGCATTCCATGTGGGCTACCAGCCCAGTGCGGTGGCAGAGCAGGACTACACGATCACTCAGGGCGACATCTTCAACGGGGATGGCACGCTCACGGCGGCGATCACCAGCCCGGGCGATGGGGGACAGGTGACCCAGCCGACGACGGTGAGTGCGACAATCACCCGTACCGGCGCTTCTTCGAGCAAGTCGGTTGCGTGGTCGTTCTACACGCGCCTTTCTGGGGCTGCGGCGGCGAATGATCCGTGGATACCGATCGGCTCGGGCACCATCGCCGGCGGCTCTGGCGTGGGAACTGGGTGCTTGAAAGGTGTTCTGCATTTGTCGTATTTCGGGTAGACTAGTGCCACTCGCCGGACGCCCGCCGTCAGAACCCTGTGTTTCTCCTGTTGATGGTGCGTTTCCCTGGGGTGCGAAGGTTCTTACACCAACAAGAAAGGCGGAATCCTGGCATCGTACCTACGGAAAAATGCCCTGCGTCGGTAGCCATTGTCGGCGCCGGACCCGCGGGACTGACAGCCGGTTATGCGCTGGTCCGCCGCGGCGTCGCTCCGATCCTTCTCGAACAAAGCGGTCAGGTCGGCGGGATCGCCCGTACCGAGACCTATAAAGGGTACCGCTTCGATATCGGCGGGCATCGCTTCTTCACCAAGGTACCGGAGGTAAGCGAACTCTGGGCCGAGGTGCTGGGCGATGAGTTCTTGCGGGTGCCGCGCCTCTCCCGGATCTACTATGGGCGCAAGTTCTACGATTACCCGCTCCGTCTTTCCACGACCCTGAAGAACCTGGGAGCGTCGGAGAGCGCCCGTATCCTGGCGAGCTATGTGATGGCGCAACTGCTGCGACGCCGTACCGGCGGGAGGGACGAGACGTTCGAACAGTGGGTGATCCATCGGTTCGGTGACCGTCTCTACCGTACGTTCTTCAAGACGTATACCGAGAAGGTGTGGGGGATTCCCTGCAGCCAGATACGGGCTGACTGGGCTGCGCAGCGTATTCAGGGGTTGTCTCTGGGAAGCGCTCTGCGTAACGCCCTGACCGGCGCCCA
>Ga0105239_10010208_pt1 | contig 10520 bp, 8 predicted proteins | sample KBSC44metaG_FD_92761 | JGI IMG/M metagenome (GOLD analysis project Ga0105239, IMG submission 92761) | Corn rhizosphere microbial communities from Kellogg Biological Station, Michigan, USA - KBS C4-4 metaG | ecosystem: Host-associated > Plants > Roots > Rhizosphere > Soil | place: Michigan, USA...
CGAGTGCGACTACAACTGGAAGACCTTCATCGAGGTCTACCTCGAGGACTACCACGTCGCGCCCTTTCACCCGGGCCTCGGCCAGTTCGTCACCTGCGAAGACCTGCGCTGGGAATTCGGCGCGCAGCACTCGGTGCAGACGGTCGGCGCGAAGAACGAGCTCGCCAAGCCCGGCTCGGCGGCATACCGCCAGTGGCACGATGCGGTGCTCGCGTACCGCAACGGCCGCTACGACAATGTTGTGCCGAAGCACGGCGCGATCTGGCTGACCTACTACCCGACCGTGATGGTCGAGTGGTACCCGCACGTGCTGGTCGTCTCGACGCTGTACCCGAAGGGCCCGCAGAAGACGCTCAACGTCGTCGAGTTCTTCTACCCCGAGGAGATCGCCGCGTTCGAGCGCGAGTTCGTCGAGGCGGAGCAGGCCGCGTACTGGGAAACCTGTGCCGAGGACGACGAGATCGCGCTGCGCATGGACGCCGGCCGGCGAGCGCTGATGGAACGCGGCGACGACGAGATCGGCCCGTACCAGAGCCCGATGGAAGACGGCATGCAGCAGTTCCACGAGTGGTACCGGCGGGCGATGCAGGGATGACCGGTTCGCCCGCGGCGCAGGCGTCCTCCGAGCAACGCAGCCGCCCCGCCCCGCGCATCGGGGCCGCCTGGCTGATGGTGCTGGCATCGTTCCTGTTCGCGACGATGGGCGTGTGCGTGAAGCTCGCGTCGGCCCAGTACGATGCCGGCGAGATCGTCTTCTACCGCGGCATCACCGGCGTGCTGCTGATGCTGCTGTTCGCGCGCTGGAAGGGCGGCACGGTCGCGACGAAGGTTCCGGCGATGCACTTCTGGCGCAGCCTGTCGGGCGTGATCGCGCTGAGCCTGTGGTTCTACTCGCTCGGCAAGCTGCCGCTCGCGACTGCGATGACGCTGAACTACATGTCGTCGGTCTGGATGGCGCTGTTCCTGATCGGCGGCGCAGTGATGCTGGGCAGCGCCAGAGTCGACGGACGGCTGATCGGCACGGTGCTGCTCGGCTTTGCCGGCGTCGCGCTGATCCTGCGCCCGACGATCGAGGAGCAGCAGCTGTGGTCCGGACTGATGGGCGTGCTGTCGGGGATGATCTCGGCGACCGCTTACCTGCAGGTGACCGCACTCGGCCGCGCCGGCGAGCCCGAGTACAGGATCGTCTTCTATTTCTCGATCGGCGGCATCTGCGCCGGGCTGCTGACGACCGCGTTCAATGGCGAACTGCACTCCCACTCCTGGTCAGGCGTCGGTCTGCTGCTTGCCGTGGGCTTGCTTGCGACGGTCGCGCAGCTGATGATGACGCGGGCCTACAGCACCGGCCGCACGCTCGTGAATGCGAGCCTGCAGTATCTCGGGATCGTCTATTCGTTCGTCTACGGCGTGCTGCTGTTCGCCGACAAGATCACCTGGATGGCGCTGGCCGGCATGTTCCTGATCGTCGGCGCCGGGCTGTCTGCGACCTTGCTGCGCAGCCGCAACGCCGCTCCCGCCGACACCGCCAACGCACCGCTCGAATGATGATGACGACTGCCCCCACCGCCAAAACGCTGATCGACGCCGAACAACTGCGCGAGTTGCTTGCAAGCGGCGCCGACCTCGCGATCGTCGACACCCGTTTCGACCTCGCCGACCCCGCGGCCGGAGAGCGCGCCTGGCACGAGGGCCATCTGCCGGGTTCGATCTACCTGCACCTCGACCGCGACCTCTGCTCGGCAACGACCGGTCCGGACGGCGTGTTCCGCGGCCGCCACCCGCTGCCCGACCGACGGACCTTCGCGGCGACGCTCGCCCGCTGCGGCATCACGCCCGCCACGCAGGTGGTCGCGCTCGATGCGCAAGGCGGCGTCTACGCCTCGCGGCTGTGGTGGATGCTGCGCTGGATGGGACACCCGGACGTTGCCGTGCTCGACGGCGGGCTGGGCGCCTGGACCGCCGCCGGCGGCTCGCTCACCACGGCCGCGCCGACCCGTGCCTCCGCGCCTGCATATCCCGAACTGCCGTCGCTGGTCGCGACGATCGACGCGAGCACGCTGGGCCAGCGCCTGGGCATGCTGGCAATCGTCGACGCCCGTGCCGGCGAGCGCTTTCGCGGCGAGGTCGAGCCGCTCGACAAGGCCGCCGGCCACATTCCCGGCGCGTCGAACCGCTTCTTCAAGGACAACCTCGGCGCCGACGGTCGCTTCAAGCCCGCCGAACAGCTGCGCGCCGAGTTCGCGGCGCTGCTCGGGGCACGCCCCGGCGGCGAAGTCGTGCATCAGTGCGGCTCCGGCGTCACCGCGTGCCACAACCAGCTGGCGATGGAGCATGCGGGGCTGCCCGGCACGCTGCTCTACCCGGGCTCGTGGAGCGAGTGGTCGTCGGACCCGGCCCGCCCGATCGCCACGGGTTGATCCACGTCAAATGTCCGCGTTGCTGTAAGAACCGTCCGATTGCCGCGCGCGTTAGGTTGCGTTACAACCTGTTCACCACCTTCTCATCCGAAGGAGTTGATCATGTTCAAGCGAATCCTCGTTCCGACTGACGGCTCGGACATCACCGCGAAGGCCGTCGACACCAGCATCGCGCTGGCCAAGTCGGTGGGCGCCAAGCTCTACACGATCAGCGTGAAGGAGCCGTTCCCGTACAGCGCGATCTCCGAGATGCAGCCGACGCCGCCGCAGGAGTTCTTCGACGCGCAGGAGCGGATCGCGACCAAGCGCGTGCAGGCGGTGTCGGAGCTGTGCGCCGCCGCCGACGTGCCGTGCCAGGCCCACACCGTCGAAGCGCTGCATCCGTGGGAGGCGATCATCGACCACGCCAAGCGCATGGAGTGCGATCTGCTGGTGATGGCTTCGCACGGCCGGCGCGGCGTGTCGGCACTGCTGCTCGGCAGCGAGACACAGAAGGTGCTGACGCACTCGAAGGTGCCGGTGCTGGTGGTGCGCTGACCGGTATCGAAGCGCTGGCCGAGGGAGGCTTCGATACCTCAGCCCGAACGGGAGTGCCCGCCCGAACGGGGAGTGCCCGCCCGAACGGGATTGCCCGCCCGAACGGGACGCTTCGGCGTCAGCCCGCCCCGTTCGCCTTGAACCAGGCGATGCAGCGTTTCCAGCCGTCTTCCGCGCTGTCCTTGTTGTAGCTCGGCCGGTAGTCGGCATGGAACGCGTGCTGCGCGCCCGGATAGACGACGAACTGCGCCTTGCGCGCCGCCGCGCTGCCGTTGATCAGCGCGGCCTTCATCTGCTCGACGCTCGCGACCGGAATGCCCTGATCCTCGCCGCCGTACAGGCCGAGCACCGGCGCGTTCAGCTTGCCCACCAGGTCGATCGGCTGCGCCGGGTTGAGCGGGCCGGTCGCGCCGACGAGGCGCCCGTACCAGGCGACGGCCGCCTTCACCTTGTTGCTGTGCGCCGCATACAGCCACGTGATGCGACCGCCCCAGCAGAAACCGGTGATGCCGACGCGCTGCGTGTCGCCACCGTTGCCCGCAGCCCAGGCGATGCAGGCATCGAGATCGCCCATCACCTGTGCATCGGGCACCTTCGAGACGACTTCTGCCATCAGCTTGCTGATCTCGCCGTAGCTGCCGGCGTCTCCCTGACGCACGAACAGCTCGGGCGCAATCGCCAGGTAACCGAGCTTGGCGAAGCGCCGGGCGACGTCGGCGATGTGCTCGTGCACGCCGAAGATCTCGGAAACGACCAGCACGACCGGCAGCTTGCCGGTGGCATTGGCCGGCATCGCGCGATAGGCCGGCATCTTGAAGTCGCCGACCGGGATCGTGACTTCGCCGACCGTCAGCCCGGCGCTGTCGGTCTTGATCGTCTGCGCAGTCACCGGCAGCACGGCGGCGGCGAATCCGCTGCCGACTGCGACGCGGACGAAATCGCGTCGGGCGACGTCAATCGACTGGCTTGGTGAATCGTCGACCGTCTGCATCTCGGGTACTCCTTGTTCCGCATCCGCACCGCGCGGCGCCGGCGGATTCTAGGGTCCGCTCGGCGCCTGACGGCGAGGCACCCGTCACTTGTCGAGACCCCCGAGGCAGATGTACTTGATCTCGAGGAATTCATCGAGCCCGTACTTCGAGCCTTCGCGGCCCAGGCCCGACTGCTTGACGCCGCCGAACGGCGCCTCCGCGGTCGAGATCAGCCCGGTGTTGACGCCGACCATGCCCGACTCGAGCTGCTCGGCCACGCGCATCACGCGGCCGATGTCGCGGCTGTAGAAGTACGACGCGAGGCCGAACTCGGTGTCGTTCGCGAGCTTGATCGCCTCGTCTTCCGTATCGAACGCGAAAATCGGCGCGAGCGGGCCGAAGGTCTCTTCCTTCGCGACCAGCATGTCGGCGGTGGCGCCGGCCAGCACGGTGGGCTCGAAGAACTGACCGCCGAGCGCGTGACGCTTGCCGCCGGCCAGCACCTCGCCCCCCTTGGCGCGCGCATCGGCAATGTGCTCCTCGATCTTCGCAACCGCCTTCATGTCGATCAACGGCCCCTGCACGACGCCGGGCTCGACGCCGTTGCCGACCTTCATCGCCTTGACCTTCGCGACCAGCTTGTCGGTGAAGGCCTTCAGCACGCCACGCTGCACGTACAGGCGGTTCGCACAGACGCAGGTCTGGCCGGTGTTGCGGTACTTGCTGATCATCGCGCCTTCGACTGCGGCATCGACATCGGCATCGTCGAACACGATGAACGGCGCATTGCCGCCGAGCTCGAGCGAGAGCTTCTTGATCGTGTCGGCGCTCTGCCGCATCAGCGTGCGGCCGACTTCGGTCGAGCCGGTGAAGGTGAGCTTGCGCACGACCGGGCTCGCGGTCATCTCGGCGCCGATCTTCGCGGCCGAGCCGGTGAGCACCGAGAGCAGGCCCTTCGGCAGCCCGGCGCGCGCGCCGAGCTCGGCGAACGCGAGCGCCGAGAACGGCGTCTGCGTTGCGGGCTTGACGACCATCGAACAGCCCGCCGCGAGCGCCGGCCCGGCCTTGCGGGTCAGCATCGCGGTCGGGAAGTTCCACGGCGTGATCGCCGCCGTCACGCCGACCGGCTGCTTGATCGCGATGATGCGCTTGTCGCCGCTGGTCGCGGGGATGGTGTCGCCGTAGACGCGGCGCGCCTCCTCGGCAAACCATTCGATGAACGACGCGGCGTAGGCGATCTCTCCCTTGGCTTCGGCGAGCGGTTTGCCCTGCTCGCTGGTCATGATGAGCGCGAGGTCGTCTGCGTTCGCCAGCATCAGGTCGTTGAGCTTGCGAAGGATCGCTGCGCGATCCTTCGCGCTGACCTGCGCCCAGCTGCGTTGCGCGGTCTGGGCGGCGGCGATCGCGCGTCTGGTTTCGGCGGTGCCGCACATCGGCACGGTGCCCAGGGTCTGGCCGGAGGCCGGGTTGACGACCGCGACGGTGGCGCCGTCGTCGGCGTCGATCCATTCGCCGGCCACGTAGGCCTGCTGGCGCAGCAGGGTGGGATCCTTCAGATTGAGCATGCAACTTCTCCTGCAAACGGGTCAAAGCGCAAAGCGGGGCTGCCCGCTTCAAGAACGATTCTCAGCCTGTCACCCTTCGATCGCCTTGACAAGGATCGCCAGCCCTTCGTCGAACACGGGGTCTTCGATCGTCAGCGGGTACAGGAAGCGCACGACGTTGGCGTAGACGCCGCAGGTCAGGAGGATCAGGCCCGCGTCCTGCGCGCGCTGCTGCACCTGCTTCGTGAATTCGGCATCGGGCGTGCCGTCGGCCTTCGCGAACTCGACCGCGACCATCGAGCCCAGACCGCGCACGTCGGAGATGCGCGGCTGCTTTGCGCGCAGCCCGTTCAGCGTGTCGACCAGCTTGCGGCCCAGGCGCTGCGCGCGTTCGTTGAGCTGTTCATCCTCGATCACGTCGAGCACCGCATGCGCCGCGGCAACGGCCAGCGCATTGCCTGCGTAAGTGCCGCCGAGGCCACCAGGGGCCGGCGCATCCATGATCTCGGCACGGCCGCAGACCGCCGAGAGCGGCAACCCGCCGCCCAGGCTCTTGGCCATCGTGATCAGATCGGGCAGGACCTCGTGATGCTGCATCGCGAACCATTTGCCGGTGCGCGCAAAGCCGGTCTGGATCTCGTCGGCAATCAGCACGATGCCGTGGCGGTCGCAGATCTCGCGCAGGCTGCGCATGAACTCGCCTGGCATCACGTAGAAGCCGCCTTCGCCCTGGACGGGCTCGAGGATGATCGCAGCCACCTGCTCGGGGTCGATGTCGGCTTTGAAAAGCTGCTGGATCGCGCGCAGCGAGTCCTCGACGCTGACGCCGTGCAGCGGCACCGGCGCCGGCACGTGATAGACGCTGCCCGGGAACGGGCCGAAGCCGGCCTTGTACGGCGCGACCTTGCCGGTCAGCGCGAGGCCCATCATCGTGCGCCCGTGGAAGGCACCGCCGAGCGCGATCACACCGGGGCGGCGCGTTGCGGCGCGGGCGATCTTGATCGCGTTCTCGACCGCCTCGGCGCCGGTCGTGAAGAACGCGGTCTTCTTCGCATGCGTGCCCGGCGTGAGCTTGTTCAAGCGCTCGGCCAGGGCGACCACGCTCTCGTACGGCACAACCTGATACGCGGTGTGCGTGAAGCGCTCGAGCTGCTCGGACACCGCCTTCATCACGCGCGGGTGGCGGTGGCCGGTGTTCAGCACCGCGATGCCTGAGCCGAAGTCGATGAAGCGCCGGCCTTCGACGTCCCACAGTTCGGCATTGCTGGCCCGCTCGGCATAGAACGGAAAGCCGATCCCGACGCCGCGCGGCGTCGCGGCGATGCGGCGCTGGTCGATCTGGGCGTTGCGGCCGGCCTGGGTGGCAGAGTCGGTGGGAGCGGAGCGGGACGATTCGGTGGCGATGCTCATGGGGACCTCGCAGCAGCAGGCCCTCGCAGGCCCGATTGGACTTGACACGAATGGCAGTCTAGGCCGAGATTGGACTTCTTCGCGGAACCGATCGATGGCATTTTGATGGAACCACAGTGACCGCAGCGCGAGCGTCCGTGCGACGGCCTTGCGTGTCACTTTTTGCCCTGACAATCGCGCGATGGACCGCGCCGCATTGCCCTTGCCCTCCGACATCACCCCAGCGACGGCGGTCCCGCGCTGGCCCGGCCAGCTCGCCGCGATCGACATGGGCTCGAACAGCTTCCGCCTCGAGATCGGCCAGTTGCTCGAAGGCCGCTATCGCCGCATCGACTACCTGAAGGAAACGGTGCGCCTGGGCGCCGGCCTCGACGGCAGCGGGGTGCTCACCGAAGACGCGGCGCTGCGCGGCCTCGCCTGCCTGGCGCGCTTTGCGCAACGCCTGAAGGGCTACGCTGCGCCGCAGGTGCGCGCGGTCGCGACGCAGACGTTGCGCGAGGCGCGCAACCGCGATGCGTTCCTGGCCCGCGCCCGCGCCGTGCTCGGCTTTCCTATCGAGGTGATCTCGGGGCGCGAAGAAGCGCGCCTGATCTACGCCGGCGTCGCGCGGCTGCAGCCGTCCGACGAGCGCCGGCTCGTGATCGACATCGGCGGGCGCTCGACCGAAATGATCCTCGGCCACGGCCGCAAGCCGCTGCGTGCCGAGTCGTTCCAGGTCGGCAGCGTCAGCCTGTCGCTGCGCTACTTCGGCGACGGCCGCTTCACCGAGGAGGCGTTTCGCGAAGCCCAGGTCGCGGCCGGTGCCGAGCTGGAAGAGGCGCTCGAACCGTTTGCCGCAGTGCATTGGCAAGAAGCGCTCGGCTCGTCGGGCACCGTCGGCGCCGTGTCGCAGCTGCTCGCGGCGAGCGGCGTGACCGACGGCCGCGTCACGCCAGCCGGCCTGCGCTGGCTGATGGAGCGTTGCCTGGCCGCCGGCCGGGTCGAGAAACTCGACCTGCCCGGCCTGAAGGAAGACCGCCGCGCGGTGATCGCGGGCGGTCTCGCGATCCTCTACACACTGGCCGCGCACTTCGACATCGAGTCGCTGCAGCCGGCGCGCGGCGCGCTGCGCCAAGGCGTGATCTTCGATCTCGACGAGCGCGTGAAGGCGACCGAGATGCGCCAGGACGGGCACGACATCCGCGACGCCTCGGTGCGCGAGCTGCAGCGCCGGTTCATGGTCGACACGCTGCAGGCGCAGCGTGTCACCGCGGTTGCCGAGCACCTCTATCGCAGCGTGCTGCCCAAGGCCGGTGCCGAGATGCGCCGCGAGCTGCTGTGGGCGTGCGCGCTGCACGAGATCGGCATGATGGTGTCGCATCACGACCACCACCGCCACAGCGCCTATCTGCTCGCGCACGTCGACGCGCCGGGCTTCTCGCAGAGCCAGCTGCGCCGGGTCGGCGAGCTCGTGCTCGGCCAGCGCGGCGGTCTGCGCAAGATCGAGAACACGCTGATGCAGGACGACTTCGCATGGCAGGTGCTGTGCCTGCGGCTCGCGATCATCGCGTGCCACGCGCGCGGCGACGTCGACACGGGCGCGTTCGACCTCAAGCGCAACGCAGGCAACCAGGTGGTGCTGTCGTTTTCGCCCGGATGGACACAGAGCCACCCGCGCACCTTGCACCTGCTGCGCGGCGAAGCCGACGCGTGGCGGCGTCAGGGCGTGTTGTCGGTGACCTTGAAGGCCTGAGCGTCGTCCGTTCGGGCCGAGGTCCGAACGGATATCGCTGTGCTCACAAACAATCGGGGGATTGCACCGCCTGCAGCACCACTTGCGCGTGGTCTTCGCGATTGCGGCTGCGAATCCACCAGGCGCCGCCTTTCTTGATCGTCCACGGCTGCGGCGTGTCGGACAGCAAATAGGCCGCGACCAGTCCGAGCGTCGGCTGGTGGCCGATGATCATCACCGGCTCGTTCGCGTCGGGCCAGCGCGCCGCCTTCAGCAGCGACTCGCCGTTGCCGTCGGGTGCGAGCTCGGGGAGCGTCTTGAACTTGCGGCCGAGTGCTTTCGCAGTCTGCTGGCAGCGCACGGCCGGGCTGACGAGGATGCGGGTCGAGTGGGCGAGCCGCTGGTTCAGCCACTCGGCCATGCGCTGGGCCTGGCGCTCGCCCTTTGGCGTCAGTGCCCGCTCGAGATCGTCGCTGGCGCCCTCGGGTTCGGAGGCCTCGGCGTGGCGCCACAAGATCAGGTCCATCGTTCAGCCTCGTCCGGCAAATCGTTCGAGAAGCGCCTGCTGCGCGCTCGGGCCATCGGTGCCGATGCGCTCGTAGGTGCCGTCCAGGCGCAGCGACCAGGCGTCCTGGCGGTCGTGCAGGTACGGCACCAGGCACTCGTCGACCACGCGCTGGCGCATCGCCGCATCGCGCACCGGCCACGCGATCTCGATGCGGCCGAACATGTTGCGGCCCATCCAGTCGGCGCTCGACAGGTACAGCGCCTCGTCCTCGACACTCTCTCCCCAGCAAAAGTACAGCACGCGCGAGTGTTCGAGAAAGCGCCCGATGACCGAACGCACGCGGATCCGGTCGGTCACGCCGACGATGCCGGGCGGCAGCATGCAGGCACCGCGCACGATCAGGTCGATCGTCGCGCCAGCCCGACCGGCATTGATCAGCGCCTGGATCAGCGGCACGTCGGTCAACGCGTTGACCTTGACGACGATGCGCGAGCGCGCCCCCGCGCGGGCAGCCGCCTCGACGCGCGCGATCCGCGCCAGCATCTGCTTGTGCAGCGTGAACGGCGCCTGCAGCAGCACGCGCGGCGGCTTCATGCGGCCCAGGCTCGCAAGCTGCTGGAACACCGCGTCGGCATCGGCCGTCAGCGCCGGGTCGGCGGTCAGGTAGCCGACATCGGTGTACAGCCGCGCCGTCTTCGGGTTGTAGTTGCCGGTCGACAGGTGCGCATAGCGCGCCAGCCGCGCGCCTTCGCGGCGCGTGACGAGCAGCAGCTTCGCGTGCGTCTTCAGCCCGACGATGCCGTACACGACCTGCACGCCGACCGCCTCGAGCCGCTCGGCCCAATTGATGTTGGCCTCCTCGTCGAAGCGCGCCTTCAGCTCGACGACGACCATCACTTCCTTGCCGCGCTGCGCCGCTTCGATCAGCAGGTCCATCAACGGCGATTCGCTGCCGGTGCGATAGATCGTCTGCTTGATCGCGAGCACGTCGGGGTCGTGCACCGCTTCGCGCAGGAACTGCACGACCGGCTCGAACGACTCGAACGGGTGGTGCAGCAGCACGTCGCTCTCGGCCAGGCGGGCGAACATCGAGGCCTGGCGCGGCAGCCGACCGTGTGGCCAGGCGGGCTCGAACGGCGCGAAGCGCAACGGCATGCGGTTGCCGGCGTGTTCGTCGGCCTGGTCGATCAGCTGGTTCAGCCGCACCAGGTTGACCGGGCCGTTGACCCGGTAAAGCGCGGCTTGCGGCAGCTCGAACTGGTGCAGCAGGAACGCCGCCAGTTCCTCGGGGCAGGTGTTGACGACCTCGAGCCGCACGGCCTGGCCGAAGTGCCGCGTCGTCAGCCCCGAGCGCAGCGCCTGGCGCAGGTTGGTCACATCGTCGCTGTCGATCTCGAGGTCGGAGTCGCGCGTGACGCGGAA
>Ga0105239_10010211_pt1 | contig 10519 bp, 7 predicted proteins | sample KBSC44metaG_FD_92761 | JGI IMG/M metagenome (GOLD analysis project Ga0105239, IMG submission 92761) | Corn rhizosphere microbial communities from Kellogg Biological Station, Michigan, USA - KBS C4-4 metaG | ecosystem: Host-associated > Plants > Roots > Rhizosphere > Soil | place: Michigan, USA...
AGCAGCGGCCTTAAGCCAGCCTACTTGAGCCAACCCAGGCCATCCAGCGTGTTTCCGGCCGGGCGGTATTCGCAGCCGATCCAACCTTCATAGCCGAGATCGTCTAGGAGACGAAACAGATACGGGTAGTTGATTTCGCCGGTATCGGGTTCGTGACGCTCGGGGACGCCGGCGATTTGCACGTGGCCGCAGAGCGCGGAGTAGCGGCGCAGCTTGGTCGCAATGTCGCCTTCGGCGATCTGCATGTGGTAGCAGTCCATTTGAATTTTAATGCTCGGCAGTCCGACGGCGGCGCAGATTTCGGCGGCTTGGGACTGGGTGTTGAGGAAGTAGCCGGGCATGTCGCGGGTGTTGATGGGTTCGATCAGGAGCGTAATCCCGGCGGCGGCTAACTGTTCGGCGGCGTAGCGAAGACTTGCGATGTAGGTGGGATGGCAGTCGGCGCGGGTGGCGCCTTGCGGAACAATGCCGGCCATGGCGTGAAGGCGCGGGGTTTTCAAAACGCTGGCGTAGGAGAGTGCGGTAGCCACGCTGCTGCGGAATTCTTCTTCGCGTCCGGGGACGCCGGCGAGGCCGCGATCGCCCGCCGCCCAATTGCCGGCAGGCAGATTGAAGAGGACGTTTTCGAGACCTGCGGCAGTGAGACGTTCGGCGACGGCTGCGGGTGGATGGTCGTAGGGGAACATGAACTCGACGGCGCGAAAGCCAGCGGATGCGGCGGCGGCAAAACGGTCTAGGAAGGGAAGCTCCTGAAACTGGAAACTTAGATTCGCGGCGAAGCGGGGCATGGGACAGTGTAACAAGCGGGCGCCGGGCGCGCGAGTTGACATTCGAGGGGCCGGCACGGTATCAGTGGGATAGCCACGAAACAGGCGGGGCGCGGTAGCCAAGTGGTAAGGCAGAGGTCTGCAAAACCTTTATTCGTCGGTTCGACTCCGATCCGCGCCTCCAACAACTTGCAGAGGCGGATTTCGTCTGCGCGCCAAGCCGACGCGAATGTCACGGCGGCGGTAGTAATCCCTAGCGAAATTACGATCTGGTATACTTTCGGGCAAGCGGAGCAGGATCGTCAGAAGCTCCAAAGACCTGCCTTCCGAAAATCCACACGGATGCAGTGCCCCACGTGCAAATCAGAAACCTCTTCAGAAACCGGACGGTGTCTGCTCTGTAATGCGCGCCTGTCGGCTGAAGAAATCGCCACCAGCTTCATGCCCGATCCCCTGGCAACCAGAGCCATGCTGCCTGGGGAAGGCCGGGCGGGTACCGCGGCGACACATCAACCCGTGGGGGCATCGGGGTTTGCTGAGCTAACGGCCGGTGCCATCCTGGGCGGGCGCTACGAAATCATGCAGACGCTGGGCCAAGGCGGCATGGGCGCTGTTTACAAGGCCCGGGACCGCGAAGTGGACCGCGTAGTTGCCCTTAAGGTGATTCGTCCCGAACTGGCGAATCAACCCCAGATCCTGATGCGCTTCAAACAGGAACTGATCCTGTCGCGCCAGGTGACGCACAAGAACGTCATCCGCATTTTCGATCTCGGGGAAGCCGACAACATCAAGTTCATCACCATGGAGTTCGTGGCTGGCCGCGACCTTCACTCTCTGTTGGGCGACAGTACTCCACTCACCCTGGAGGAGAAGGTGAAGATCGTGATTCAGGTCTGCCGGGCACTGGAAGCGGCGCACGCCGAAGGCGTAGTGCACCGCGATCTAAAGCCGCAGAACATCATGGTGGAGAACACCGGCCGAGTCGTGGTGATGGATTTTGGGATTGCCCACTCCATGGAGGAGTCGGGCGGCACCTCCACGGGGATGCTGCTGGGCACACCGGCGTATGTTTCGCCCGAACAGGCGAAAGGTGAAAAGATCGATCCGCGTTCGGACATCTACACGCTGGGTATTGTTTTTTACGAACTGCTCACGGGGAAAATCCCTTTCGAATCCGAAACCGTCGTGGGACTCCTGGTGAAGCGCCTCCAGGAGCGTCCGGTCCCCCCCGTGGAGAGAAATAAAGACATACCGCAGGCGCTCAGCGATATTGTCATTAAGTGCCTGGCGGTTGAGAGGGAACAACGCTACCAAACCACCAAGGAAGTAGAACGCGATTTGGAAGGTTGGCTCGGATCACCCGCCACCTTCCAAACCGCCATGACGACGCATGCTCTGGAGCAGCGGCTGGGCAAAACCCAGGAGGGCCAAGTCATCGTCACGCCGGGCATGGCGATGATGGCCCGGTCAAATGCCTGGAAGTGGATCACCATCTCGGTAGCGCTGGCCGTTGTGCTCATTGCCGGGGTGTTCGCGGCCCTGCGCCTGCTCTCCAAACCTCCGACGCCGCACTCGCCGGTGACGGTCATAATAGCTGATATCAGTAACCATACCGGCGACCCGATCTTCGACGGCACGCTCGAGCCCACGCTCAAACTGGCGCTGGAAGGCGCGAGCTTCATCAGCGCCTACGACCGCACGAGGGTACGCGATCTGGGCTTGCCCACCGTGACGGGCAAGCTGGATGAATCGGCCGCCACCAAGATCGCCTTGAATCAGGGCCTGGGATTGGTCGTGTCCGGTTCCCTGCAGCAGTTGGGCGCCAATTACCAGTTCTCGCTCAAGGCGGTTCAAGCCGTGACGGGCAAGGTCCTCAAGAATTTGGAAACAACGGCCGCCAATAAAGATCAAGTGCTGTTCGCGGTGACGAAGCTGGGGGCGGCCATACGGACGGTGCTGGGCGATTCGACTTCGGAATCCGACCAGCTCTTCGCGCTCGAAACGCTGACCGCGGGCTCGCTCGAATCGGTTCACGAATATTCGGTCGCGATGGACGCGCTGGCCGGGAATAAGTGGGACGAGGCTCGCCGGCACTTTTCGCAGGCCATCGATCTAGATCAGAGCTTCGGCCTGGCGTACGCCGGCATGGCGATCGCGGCCAGCAACCGCCGCGACCAGCAGGAAGCGGAGAAGAACATCCGTGCTGCCGTCAGCCACATCGACCGGATGACGGAGCGCGAGAGACTGCGCACTCGTGGGATCTTCTACACGATCTTCGGCGATTACCAGAATTGCACGGATCAATACGGTGAATTGATCAAGCGGTACCCGTCCGACGCGATGGCGCACAACAATCTTGGAAGGTGCTACATCCGCGTGCGCAACACACACAAGGCGATTGAAGAGATGCAGCGCGCGGTGGAGATTCTGCCCAAGCGTCCGCTGTCCCGTTTCAATCTGGCTTTGTATCGCGTTTATGCCGGAGACTTCCAGAACGCCGAGCGGGAGGCACGGGACGAGTTGAAGCTAGATCCTTCCTACGCTCCCGGCTACCTCACCGTGGCGTACGCTCAGCTGGGCGAGGGCAAACTGAACGACGCTGCAAAGACCTACGAAGCGCTGACACCCTTAAACCCATCCAGCGCCGCGTTCGGTCTGGCCGACCTGGCGGTATACCAGGGGCGCTTCTCAGACGCGATTCAGATCTTGGAGAGCAGGGGCCCGACGGGTAAGTCCGAAGGCGCTGCGAATAAGTTCATCGCGCAGGCGTACGCCGAGCTCTCGCGGGGGAGCAAGGCGCAAGCGGGCGACGAGGCCCAAAAGGCCGTCGATTTGAGCCAATCCGTGAAAGTTCGCTTCCTCGCGGGGCGCATTTTGGCCGCCGCGGGAAAATCGGATCAAGCGAAGGCGATCGCCGACAGACTCTCCGCGGAGTCTGCGGTGGAGCCTAGGGCCTACGGCAAACTCATCGATGGCGAATCCGCGCTCGAAAGCGGGGATGCTCGCCAGGCGCTCGATTCGTTCAAGCAGGCGAATATGATGCTCAACTCCTGGATCGGCCATTTTGACCTGGGACGCGCCTACCTCGCCCTCCCGGCGCCCGACTTGGTTAGCGCGGAACAGGAGTTCGGAGAGTGCGACAAGCGGCGCGGAGAGGCCATCGAGCTGTTTCTGGACGACGTCCCCACCTTCGGCTACTTCCCGGCCGTTCACTATTACCGCGGCCTCGCGCTGGAGGGGTTGAAGAGTCCGGGAGCGGCTCAATCCTTCCAAAAGTATGTGGACATCCGGGGGAAATCCACTCAGGATCCTCTCCTCAAAGAGGTCCTCCGCCATTCTGGCACCACGAAGTAATGATCGGCTCGGGGCATCATTCGGACGCTTGGCGTTCGAATGGCTGACGAACTTGAGTTGCGGCCTAATCCTGCGCACATTTCGTGCGGTATCCATCACCTACCGGGTATCGCGACAGCCGATGTTGCTTCGCTAAATCAGGAGACCGCCTTTCCCCTTGCGAAGAAAGGCTGTCCTTCTCGGCAAGCTCCTAGTGGCTGGCCTTGACTTGATTTGACGCTCCGCTCTTCTTTGAACTGACCGTCGCAGTCACGAAGTAGAGATAGAGCTGGTTCGGCTTCGCGCTTCCGTCGCAGTAGCGGAATTGCTGACCGGGTAGGGCCGCATCGGTGCACCCTGCCGCGGGGCTGACGGTAGCGGCGAGCGGGGCCGTCGGCGTGATGCTGGGCGTGAGCTTGCATGTATCGACGGTGGTGCCCTTGGGGCAGGTGGCGCGCCAAACTTGATAGTTGGTCACTGCGCCCACGTGAGGTGGATCCCAGTTCAGATCGATGAACTGCTTGCTGGTCTGGAACCGGAGGAAGTTGGGTGCATTTCCCAGCGACTCAGCCGCCTCGCGGTCGAGCTCTCCGCCGAGTCCGCCGGCATCGCCCAGGCCACCCGCATCGCCGAGTCCGCCGGCATCGCCCAATCCGCCTGCATCGCCGAGCCCGCCGGCATCGCCCAATCCGCCCGCATCGCCCAAGCCGCCGGCGTCGCCAAGTCCACCGGCGTCGCCTAAGCCGCCCGCGTCTCCAAGCCCGCCAGCATCGCCCAAGCCGCCGGCGTCACCCGAAAGGTCGTTGAAGCCGACGTCCAGAGAAAATCCCAGGATATTGCGCCGGCTACCGATCTGTTGCAGGTTGAGATTCAGCCAGTCATTCGATCCTCTATTGAGGACGGTCTTCGCGCCGCTGAAGTTTGCGTCTTGAGGTATAGGTGTATCTGCCATTCCGTTTGCGTTCCAATCAATCGGATTGGTCGCGAGAGTTGTTCCGTCGACGCGTACGGAAGCGGCATCGGTACTCAGCAGAGGTGTACCGTCGCAATGCTTTGTTGCCGGCGACGTCCCGATCATCAGATCCAGGAAATCACCGGTTGCGAGCGTGCCGAGAGGCGCATACCACCTGGGCATGTATGAGAGCAACGAAGGCGAATATCCCGGCGCAAGAGAAGGCAGGATGTTAAAGCCGCTGGACTCGCTCAAATTGGTTTCATCCAACTGCTCGAGCACCTGACCGGAATAATCGATGTGCGGGCTGCCATCGGGGAGAAGGAGGCCACGCACCTGGAACAAGTAACTCATGATGCTCTGATAATTCGGCTTGCAATTCGGCTCGGCAAGATCTCCGCCGTGCCCCAGCGCGAGGTTGTGTCCCAGCTCGTGCATCAACGTCGAGGCCTGAATAAAATCGCTGCCGACGGAATTGTCCCACAGGCCGAGGGTGATCATCAGGTCGCCTCCGCCCACGTCGGAGACACCTGAGACGCTCCTCGGGACTCCGTTGCCGACCCCGAGGCCCCAATTTTTATAGGGGCCGCCGTCGGGGGCGGTGGTGTTGAAGGTAAATGTGGTCGGTGAGGCTCCCGGCCCGACGGCCAGGACGTTGTAGGCATTGAAGTTCAAGCCCGATCCCGCCGGCGCTCCGGAAACCGTAACTAGATTGCCGGCAGTCAGTCCATGAGGAACGGCAGTGGTCACGGTGGCGATCCCGCCTGAGACGCTGATAGACGTGAGGCTCGTATCGTTGACAATCCACTTCGGCAGAAACATCGTGTGAGCGGACACAACGTAGTGGAAGATATCTTTTCGAGTCGGATCGAAATGCGGGGGCAGAGCTGGGTCTCCATTCTTGCTGTTCTTCACCGCGCCGTTCTTGATGTAATCGAAGCCGGTCTTCCACCTGACGGTCCCCGGATAATCCGGAAAGATACACGTCGGGTCTGTCGCGTCGCATTTTATTGTTTCGTCAAGCATCTGTCCGCCGCCGATCGAACTGGCGACGCCGGTGGGTGGGAAGGGTAAAATGTAGCGATCACCGGTCTGATAATTGCTTCCCACGTCGAAATGAATGTTAATTCCCTGCTTGTTAAAGGCGTTGCCCACCAGGTCTAGAGCGGGCTGGGTCGGCAGGTGCGAATGCCCATTACCCGCCATGTAATCGATTTCGACGAAAATGTCCCGGACCGTCGGGTCCGATCCCAAGAAGGGCAGAGAGTTCCCATTGGGATCCTTCACAGGGTTCGCCGCGGTTGCGTTCTCCCACAGATCCAGCAAACCGTCCTTGTCCGTATCCTTAACCGTCGTGCTGAAAACGACCGTTGCCATCGACAGGCAATCCACGGAGCTTGGGCTACTCGGCCCGACCTGAGTTGTGATCGATTCCCCAAAGGCGGACGAACTCGGATTCGAATAGTTTCCGTCGTACTGAAGAAGGGAGCTTACATCGAACGTGAGATTATCCCAGGCAGTTCCCTGGGCTCCTTGAAACGCGTTGGTGGAGGCGACCCCCGGAACGGATTGGCTGTTGACGGTCAAAACATCTTGAAAATTCTTGTCGCCGTCGCCGACGATGTAGGTCATCTTGGCGGTTCCGGCGGCTGTGCCGGAGGATTGATAGAACCCTTTCACGGTTTGGCTGAACCCCGGGGACGGAGTCTGTTGATTGAAGGTGAATCCGCCGTCGTAGATGACGACAGATTTCAACGGTCGCTGGCCGTCCTGGTCATCCCGGTATACGACAACCAAGCTTGCTCCTTCGGTAAGGTAAGCTTGATTTCCCGTGCCGGGCGATTGAGTCCCGCCGCCGCCGGAATCCGGCAGAGATACGATTGTGAAACCGGGACCTCCGTTCGCGGGGGTCAGATCGACGTCGTTCACCAATCGCTGCGAAAGCGGCTGGCCGTTGGTGGCGGTTTTGATGGGCAAGAACCGGAGTACGTCCGCGCGGTAGACGTAGAGATTTTGCGCCCCATTCGTTGTGCCGTTCCCACCGCCCGAACTCCAGCACGCTAAAGGTGGAAGCGGGTCCGTTCCTGTCGGGGCGATCTGCTTGCCGACGATCGGATTTCCCCGAAAGGTCCCGCAACCTACGGCCCTCGCTAATGGAGGGTGCGCGGGATCGGTTGCCTGGCACCCCGGCGCGGGAAAGGGTGAACCAGTGGCCGTCAGTGACGGCGTCAGAGTTTCCCAATACAAGTACGCGGCTACAATGCCAGCGTCTTTAGGTACCAGACGATTGCCCATAGGATCGGCCATGTGGATCGTGCCGGTCGCGAAGCCATTCGAGCCCAGTCCCCGGAGTCCAACCCCTCCGACGGCGTAGTCGCCCGTCACGAAATAGTTCTTGAAGAAATTCAACGGACCGTCCTGGCCTGCCTGCGCGGACGGAACGCTGAGCGGCAGGAGCAAAAGGGAAATGAACAGTGCCCATCCTCGAAGTGTGATGTTGTTCAATAAAAGACAAGAGGTTGTCGATAACCGGGGACGCGCTCGCCTCTGCGGGTGAATCTGGAAAGCGGCCGAAAAATCACGAGTGGCACTGATGGGATTCATCGCTCCTCCAACTTAAACGTGGCTCGTTTGGATACTAATGCTCTACGCGCAGAAACACAAGGCCACAGCTCAGCACTTCCCCGCAGTGCGGCGGACCAACCTGGTCGGCTTGGAGACTGAGGTTCTTTGGGACTACCTAGTCCCACAATAAGTCGTGCGCTCCGTAGGTGTAATACGAATCGATTGGGTTTTACATGGCCGCCTCAGTCAGCCATTCGGGGTTGCGCATTAGTGAACCTTATCGCAAGTCACCCCGACATCGATGTTCGGTCTTGACAGAGACCGGAGATAACATCAGTGCTGTCAATAACCTGGAAAGATCTGCAAAGCCTTTATTCGTCGGTTCGACTCCTATCCGCGCCTCCAATAACTTCCCAGAAATCTCCTCCTAGCTTAAAAGGTTGACAGTTCCGTTAGATCATCGCTACTCACGGGCCGTGAATGTTCCGCTTGAACTGTTCGACATGTCAACTGGGCGATCACAGCCGCGAAACATTCTGAGCCAACCGCCGGCGTCTTTTCATCATGTCTCTGGAAATCCAGATATCGGGTTAGGAAAGAGGCCGACATGAAGTACCCGTCGATAGCCCGGCTGCCGTCGCCGGACCCCTCCGGAAAAATTTATAACTCCCTGGACGACATAGCGTCCGAGCGTCACGACCTTCAGTACTTCGAGACGTTCTGTAATGTCGGTGTCGGCAAGGCGAACAGGTTTAACGGGAACATCAACTGGGTGTTGAAACCAGCACTTTCGGCTACGATACTGCCGGTGGCTCAAAGCAAAGCAGTCCGAGGCAAAGTTGCCGACCGGGTCTGGTCCGGCGAGGAGCGAAAACCTGGGTACTGAAAAGGTCGACAGGAAGATGTCCCGGGCTGGCTTCCGCGATTCAAAGGACGCCTCCCCCGCTGCGATTTCGGCTGCCGAAGTTCAGGAACAGGTGAACCACATCCTCGTCAGTCCTGAGTTCCGCCGCTCCACGCGTCTTCAGCGCTTTCTACGATTGGCTGTAGACCGCAGTCTTGCCGGTGAAATCGACCAGTTGAAGGAGTATATCGTTGGTCGAGAAGTCTTCGACCGCGGAGCTGACTACGATCCCAGTGTAGACTCGATCGTTCGGGTGGAGGCTCAACGACTACGAAGAAAGCTTCGCGAATACTACCATACTCATGGCCGCAAGGATCCAATCCTTATTACCTTCCAATTGGGTAGTTATGTACCGGCGTTTGCGCGAGTAGCTCATCCGGAGCCAAGCGTGTTATCCGCAGAGGCGGAGCGCGTGGTGATTCTGGCCCGGCCGAATCCTCGCACCGTGGCGGTGCTTCCCTTTTTGAACCTCAGTCCCGAACCGGAGCAGGAATATTTCTGCGACGGGATAACCGAGGACATCATCTGCGCGATCTCCTCCATTCCGAAGTTACAAGTGATCGGCCGGACCAGCCTGTTCGCTCTAAGGCGGATCGAGGATCCGCACGAAATCGGCATACGTTTGGGGGCCGGCACCATTATCGAGGGAACGGTTCGCAAAGCAGGGGAACTCCTGCGAATTTCGGCCCGGATTAGCGATTCCCAAACCCGGCGCGTGCGGTGGTCTCAGGTGTTCGATCGCAAGACGAGCGATGTGTTCTCGATCGAAAATGAGATCGCTCGCTCCGTAGCCCACGCTCTGCGCGCCGTGTGGCAGCCGGAATGGATCCAGAAGGCCCCGAGCACGGAAGCGTATGTCCTTTACCTGAAGGGCAGGCAGGCTTGGAACCAGATGAGCCGGACGGGTTATCAATCCGCCATAGAGCACTTCAGCCAGGCGATTTCGCTGTATCCCGATTTTGCAGCGCCACATGCTGGGCTCGCGGATGCCTACACGTGGCTCGCGCTATGGGGGATGATGCGGCCCAGGGAGGCCTTGCTCAGAGGCAAGCACGCCGCTGTGGAGGCCGTACGGTTGGATCCAGCGTCAGCACAAGCGCATTCGTCGCTAGCAGCGGCGAAGTTCTTCTTTGATTGGAACTGGACCGAGAGCATGGTGCTCTCGAAAAGAGCGCTTGAGCTGCAGCCCTGCTACCTGGATGGCCTTCAGATTTATGGAACCTGCCTGTTCTTCTTGGGACATTTCGAGGATGCTCAAGCATGTCTCGAAGCAGCGGTGCAATTGGATCCCCTGTCGTTCCGCATGAATCGCACCTTGGGAACTCTCTGTTATCTCCAAGGCCGCTCGAATGAAGCTGAGAGGTGGTTGGAAGCGGCCATCGCCCTCGAACCTGATTCCATGGAATCTCACTATTTGTTGGCGAGTCTGCGTCTTCAGCAGCGCAGATACGACGCTGCGCTTAGCGAGGCGCTGGAATGTCAAAAGGATCCGTCGGGCGCGCTCGGCTTGGGTATTTTAGGAGTAGCGCTGAAGCGCAATGGCGACGAGGCTGGGGCCTTGTCTACCGTCAAACGTCTGGCGGAAATGTCCTCAGTTGGCTACGTGGATCCGCTGGCGAGTGCGCTGGTTCACGTTGCTCTCGGTAACTTCGACTCGGCCCTCGACTGCCTCGGAAAGAGTTTGCTGGAACGTTCTCCTCACGCGCTACTTTTGAATGTAGACCCGCTGTTTGATGAGATTCGTTCTGATCCCCGATTTCAGAATCTGGTATCTTCCCTCAAGTTTCGCTGATTTGCGTCCAAAATTGCTGCGGAAAAGCTCACGCCAGAGCAACCGTGCATCGCGGCTGCGCATCTGCGGAGACCCTGCCCCGTTTCTTGTGATCCCCCATCGGACCGTAAACAAGAGGGTTTTCCCGCAATTTTATGCACAGTACGGCTTGGCACGACTTCGCGAACCGGCAGTGAGCTAACGGTTAGCTCTCTGGTGCCGGTCGA
>Ga0105239_10010213_pt1 | contig 10519 bp, 10 predicted proteins | sample KBSC44metaG_FD_92761 | JGI IMG/M metagenome (GOLD analysis project Ga0105239, IMG submission 92761) | Corn rhizosphere microbial communities from Kellogg Biological Station, Michigan, USA - KBS C4-4 metaG | ecosystem: Host-associated > Plants > Roots > Rhizosphere > Soil | place: Michigan, USA...
CGGGCAGGTAGCTGCACGGATAGGGCGCCGTCGCATAGAACTGCAGGACGGAGAACGGCAGATCGTTGAGCTGGGTCATGCCAAGCGTGCAGCCGACTGCGAAATCCTGGCACGAACGCCTGCGCGCGCGCTGTGAACGATTGCCTTGTGCACGATTGCCCTGTGCAGGATCGCCATAAGCACGGTCGCGATCACAGCGCCTCAACGGCGCTCGGCCGCAGTAGCGTGCAAATCGCCAACCCCTTCGAGTGTCCAGGGTGCTGGAACATTCGGATAGTTTACCAACTCTGCCATCCTGCGCGTAAATTCCGCGCGCCTCACCTCCCGCGCTCCGAACGAGGCGAGCAGTGGCGTGTTCATCTGACAGTCGATCATGCCGAACTGCCAGCGCTCCAGGTGCCGCACCAGATGCACGAAAGCGATCTTGGAGGCATCGGACGCGCGCGAGAACATGGACTCACCGTAGAACATGCGACCCAGTGCGACGCCATACAGCCCGCCGATCAGTTTCCCGTCCCGCCAGGTCTCGATGGAGTGCGCTACGCCGAGTCCATGCAAGCGCCCGTAGGCTGCCCGCATTGCATTGGTGATCCATGTGCCGGCCTGACCTGGGCGCGGCTCGCTGCAGGATTGAATGACCTGCTGGAAAGCGCTGTCGGCACGTACTTCGAAGTCGCCTTTGCGCAAGGTCTTCGCCAGCGAGCGCGCGATCTTCAACTCGCTCGGGAAGAAGACCATGCGCGGGTCGGGGCTCCACCACAGGATCGGCTCGCCTTCGCTGAACCATGGGAAGATTCCGCGCCGATAGGCGCGCAGCAAGCGCTCGGGAGAGAGGTCGCCACCCGCCGCGAGCAGGCCATTGGGGCGGCGCGCCGCCCGCTCGACCGGTGGAAAGTCGCCGTCCGGCTCGAGCCAGGGGATCAAATAACGGCCGGCCTCAGCCCGACCCGGCGATTGGCGGCCGCGCGGGCCATGTGCATGCTCAGAACCACTGATCCTGGCCCTTGCTGATCAAGCCGCATGCGAGCCGTGCGCCGGAGTTGCCGGTTGGCTGTGTCCGCAGATCGTCGGCGTTCGCGTGCACGATCACCGCACGGCCGACGATGCTGTCGATCGCTGTCCCTACGCTGATGCCGCCCACTTCCCCGTGATACACGGCAACACCGCCCGCATCGGCGTTCAGATTGCCGAGATCGCCCGCGTGCCGGTCGGGAATGTCCGGCCCCGCGTGCGGCGCCTTGCGCGGATTGAAATGGCCGCCGGCGCTGCTCGCGTCGGCCGCTGTGCAATCCCCCTTCTCGTGCACGTGGAAACCGTGCAGTCCCGGCGTGAGACCGGTGATGCGCGCATCGATCAGCACCTTCTCGCCCCGTTGCACGAATTTGACGTTGCCCGCTACCTGGCTGCCCTTGGTCGGCGCCAGAACTGCGGTCGCAGTCGGCGAGCGTAAGCTCATGTTCGAGCACGCGGCCACCAGGGCGCAACAGCCGAACACTACGACTAATCTCTTCATGCGATCTCCCGATCTTTTGATGTTCCGAGCCGGTTGTCCGAGCAGCACTGCCCAAGCGCACGCCGAACGGACTTCGATCGCTTGGTTTTAGCACTCGCCCCCCTCAGTGTCAAACCAGCTTTTCACTCCATATGCGAAACGCAGACCCTTGCGGCGATCGTGCAAAGGCAGCTTCCTCGGGCGCCCCGAGGTTGGTATGCTGAGCCTGTCTTCACCTGATTCCCGCGCGGACACTATTGGCCACCTCGCCGAAACCACCGAGTCCCCAGGAGCTCGAGCAGGCCTTTTCGCTGTTCAACGAAGCTTCCGCACAGCTCGCGAGCGCTTATCACGAGCTGGAGCAGCAGGTTGCGCGGCTGAGCGGCGAGCTGGCCGTGGCCAACGGCGAATTGCGCCGCCAGTACGAAGAGAAGGAAGCGCTCTCGAGCCGGCTGTCGCTGTTGCTCGATGCGCTCCCCGGTGGTGTGCTCGTGTTGAACGCGCTGGGTACGGTCGTCGAGGCGAATCCGACAGCGGTCGATCTGTTCGGCGGCCGAGTGTTGAATCGGCCCTGGGCCGAGCTCGAAGCCGAACACTTGCTGCCGACCGGCACGCCACAGGAGTGGCGCCTGCGCCGCCCGGATGGTATCGCCACCGGCAATCCACTCGAAGAGCGTTGGGTGAGCATATCGGCCAGTGAGCTGGATCCCGCCGGGGGTCGCATCCTGCTGGTGTCCGAGATCACGGATGCGTATCGCATGCGCGATCAGCTCGAACGCCACAAGAAGCTCTCGGCGATGGGCGAGATGGCAGCCGGCCTCGCGCACCAGCTGCGCACGCCGCTCGCAACCGCGCTGCTCTATGCCGGCAACCTTGCGCGCACTCAGCTGTCGGAAGCGGATCGCCAGCGCTTCGCGGAGAAGGCGCTCGCGCGTCTCAAGGACCTGGAGCGCATGATCCGGGACATGCTGACGTTCGTGCGCGGGGCGCCGGTGGGCCGCGAGCGCATCCAGCTCGGCGATCTCGTGCAGGAGCTGGTGCAGGTGATGGAGCCGCAGATGGCCCAGCGCAACATCCACTTCCGCGTCGACATGCGGGCGCCCTCGGCAGTCCTGCGCGGTAATCACAAGGCACTGGCTGGCGCGCTCCTCAACCTCTTGGAGAATGCCCTGCAAGCGAATGCCGCCGACGGCGAAGTGCGACTCGCAACTGCGCTCGAAGACGATCGCGTCGTGATTCGAGTCGTCGACAGCGGCCCGGGCATGTCACCCGAGGTGCAGGAGCGGTTGTTTCAACCTTTCTTCACGACTCGACAGGAAGGTACCGGACTGGGCCTCGCCATCGTGCGCAGCGTCGTCGATGCGCACGGCGGTGAGATCACGGTGGACTCGGCGCCTGGACGCGGGTCGGTCTTCTGCGTGCGGCTGCCGCAGTATTCGAATGCCGAGCGGAGCGCGGCATGAACGCGCGCACTGGACTCAAGCCGCTGCCCGTCCTGATCGTGGAGGACGACCCAGCGCTACGTGAGGCGCTCGAGGATACGCTGTACCTCGCCGGCTACAGCGTGATCCAGGCGAGCGATGGCGAAGATGCGCTGGCGCGACTCGAGAAGACACCAGCGGGCATCGTCGTTACCGACGTGCAGATGCAGCCGATGGATGGCGAGACGTTGCTGCGCGAGATCAAGCGCCGCTACCCCGAGATCCCGGTGCTCTTGATGACGGCGTACGGAGAGATCGATCGCGCTGTCGAAGCGATGCGGGCCGGCGCCTGCAACTATCTCGCCAAGCCGTTCGAGCCCGACGAGCTGGTATCCGAGGTTGCGCGCTGGATGCTGCCGGCCGGCCATGGCGACGAAGGCGAAGTGATCGCCGAGGACGCCGCGACGCGGGCTGCGCTCGATCTGGCGAGTCGTGTCGCGGGAACAGACGCGACAGTTCTGCTGACCGGCGAAAGCGGCGTCGGCAAGGAGGTCTTCGCTCGCTTCATCCATCGGCATTCCGCGCGCGGCGATAAGCCGTTTGTCGCGATCAACTGCGCGGCCATCCCGGACAATCTGCTCGAAGCCACCTTGTTCGGTTACGAGAAAGGGTCTTTCACGGGTGCGCAGCAGAGTCACGCCGGCAAGTTCGAGCAGGCGGAAGGCGGCACGTTGCTGCTCGACGAAGTCTCCGAAATGCCATTGTCGCTGCAGGCCAAACTGCTGCGCGTGCTGCAGGAGCGCGAGGTGGAGCGCGTAGGCGGCAAGAAACCGATAGCCCTCGATGTGCGCGTGCTGGCCACGTCGAACCGCGACCTCGAGGGCGAAGTGAAGGCCGGACGCTTTCGCGAGGACCTGTACTACCGCCTGAACGTGTTTCCCTTGCATATTCCGCCGTTGCGCGAGCGCCGTGCGGACATTTTGCCGATCGCCAACCGGCTGTTGCGCAAAGGGTCGGAAGCCGCGCAGGGCAAGGCTTTCAGCCTCTCCAACGCGGCCGCTGCTGGTTTGACTGCCCATACCTGGCGCGGTAACATCCGCGAGCTTGAGAACGTGTTGCAGCGCGCGATGATTCTCGCGCCCGGCGCAGTGATCGAAGCCGAGCAACTGTGTCTGCCCAAGCCCGCTGCAGATTACAGCGGAACACTTGGAGCTACGGCCGAGGCCAAGGCGGAGCTGCCGACCGATCTCAAGTCGCGCGAGCGAGCGCACATTCTGGAGACGCTCGCCGCAGTGAACGGTGTTCGCAAAGCTGCTGCCGAGCGGCTAGGCATGAGCGAGCGGACGCTGCGCTACAAGTTGCAGCAATACCGGATGGAGCAGAAAGGCAAGACCGGCGAAGCCCACCCGGATAATCCGGAAGAATAAGGCCGGATGCGCAGAAGAAGAAAAAATTGTCGTGAATTCTGGAGCTTAGGGTCGATCTGTTTGGCACGCGAATTGCGGCATCAGAGGGCCTGGCGGGCGAGCGGAAGTAACGGAGAAGTGCGATGAACACCCAAGGCATCGACCAATTACTGCAGGAACTGAACAGCCTCGCCGCGCGCGCGGGCGGTCAGGAGCAGACTCCTGCCGCCGGCGCCCCCGACTTCAGCGAGACGCTCAAAGCCACGCTCGATCAGGTCAACAATGCGCAACAGCAAGCCGGGCAGCTCGCGCAGCAGTTCGACCTCAACGCTCCGGATGTCAATCTGCATGACGTGATGGTATCGCTGCAGAAGGCGAGCCTCTCCTTCCAGACGATGGTCCAGGTGCGCAACCGCCTCGTGTCTGCCTACCAGGAAATCATGAATATGCAGGTTTAAAAGGAGGGCTTAACCAGCCGTATTGATGGCACAGGCTCCCAGTCAGAACGTCGCCGCCCTCGCAAGGGGCTTCATCGAACTCAGCAACGCCCAGAAAGTCGGGCTTCTGGCCGGCATCGCCGCCGTCATCGCACTCCTCGCCGTGGTCCTGCTCTGGGCCCGGACTCCCGAATACCGCGTTCTCTATTCGAACCTGTCCGATCGCGACGGCGGCGAGGTGCTCGCGGCACTCAATACGTTGAACGTCCCGTATCAAATGGCCGATGGCGGCACTGCCATCCTGGTGCCGGCCGGCCAAGTGTATGACACACGCCTGAAGCTCGCGAGCCAGGGCCTGCCGAAAGGCGGGGCGGTGGGCTTCGAGCTGATGGAAACGCAGAAGTTCGGCATCAGTCAGTTTGCCGAGCAGGTGAACTATCAGCGCGCCCTGGCTGGCGAGCTCTCGCGCACGATCCAGTCCTTAGGCCAAGTCGCGTCCGCGCGCGTGCATCTCGCGATTCCCCGGCCGAGCGTCTTCGTCCGCGAGCAGCCGCGGCCCAGCGCTTCGGTACTCATCGGCCTGTACCCTGGGCGCACGCTCGATGAAGCTCAGGTGAGTGCGATTCAGCATCTCGTCGCATCGGCTGTCCCGGAGCTGTCGGCACGCAGTGTGACGGTCGTGGACCAGGCCGGGAATCTGCTCTCGGGCAGCGGCGAGCCCACGCTTGCCGGCGGTTTTGGCCTCGACGCATCGCAGATCAAGTACCTGCATGCGCTCGAAGGCACCTACGCCGCGCGCATCGAAGCCATCCTGCTGCCGATCGTCGGGCGCGACAACGTGCGAGCCCAGGTCGCCGCGAACCTCGATTTCTCGCAGGTGGAGCAGACCTCGGAGACGTTCAAGCCGAACGCGGCGCCGAAGGAGCAGACGCTGCGCAGCCAGCAAACGGTCGAGACCACCAGCACCAATCCGACCGGCCCGAGCGGTGTTCCGGGCGCGCTGTCGAATCAGCCTCCTGGCGCCGCCAGCGCGCCGTTGACGGTGCCCGGGACCGCCAATCAGACGCCTGCCGCCACGAATCCGCCATCGACCAGTTCGCACCGCGAAAACACCGTCAACTACGAGGTCGACAAGACCATCCGTCACATCAAGAACGAGGTCGGCGGGATCAAGCGGCTGTCGGTCGCCGTCGTAGTCAATCACCGGCGTACCGTCGACAAGGAGGGGAAAGTCTCGTTCGTCCCGCGCACCGAGGCGGAGATGGCGCAGATCGCAGAGCTGGTGCGACAAGCGATGGGGTTTTCGAAAGAGCGCGGCGACACCGTCAACGTTGTCAATACGCCGTTCAACGCGCCGGAAGGCGCTGAGCCGGGCGGAGTGGCAGCGCCGTCGGTCTGGACCGACTGGCTGCAGCGCCAGCTGTCGCCCGACGGGCTCATGCGTTGGGGTCCTTACGCGTTGCTGGCAGTGGTCTTGCTGTATGCGTGGTTCGGCTTGCTGAGTCCGACGCTGAAAGACCTGATGCGGGTGGGCGCGCGCGTCGAGCCCACGTATGCGCCCGGGCCAGGAGAGCCCGCGATGGCCGTGCCGGGCGGTGCATCGGCGCCGCCCACGCAGGCAAGTTACGACTCGGATCTGCGTGCGGTCAAGCACTTGGCCAAGCAGGAGCCGCGCATCGTCGCCAATGTCGTGAAAGACTGGGTCGGCCGCAATGAGTGAAGACGGCGTTCAGCGCAGCGCCATCCTGCTCATGTCGATCGGCGAGGAAGAGGCCGTCGAGGTGTTCAAATACCTCGGGCCGAAGGAGGTGCAGAAGCTCGGTCTGGCGATGGCTAAGCTTTCCAACGTGACGCGCGAGCAGGTCGCCGATGTACTGAAGAAGTTTCGCACCGAAGCCGCGCAGCAGACCAACATCGGTACCGCCTCCGACCAGTACCTGCGTACCGTGCTGACGCGGGCACTCGGCAACGACAAGGCGGCCGGCCTCATCGACCGGATCTTGCAGGGCAACGACAATTCCGGCATCGAGAGCCTCAAATGGATGGACTCGGCCTCGGTGGCCGAGCTGATTAAGGGCGAGCATCCGCAGATCATCGCCACGATTCTCGTGCATCTCGATCCGGACCAGGCCGGCGAAGTGTTGTCAGCGCTGAGCGAGCGTGTGCGCAACGACGTGATGCTGCGCATCGCGACTCTCGAAGGCGTGCAGCCCGCGGCGATGCGCGATCTGAATGAGGTTCTCACGCAGATCCTGAGCGGCACCGACAAGCTCAAGAAGAGCGCGCGCGGCGGCGTCGATGCCGCAGCCGAGATCCTGAACAACATGGGTGCCACACTCGAGGCAACTATCAGCTCGCACATTCGCGAAGTCGACCCCGAGCTCGCACAGAAGATCCAGGACAAGATGTTCGTGTTCGAGAATCTGATGGATCTGGACGATCGCGGCATTCAGCTGCTCCTGCGCGAAGTGCAGTCCGAAACACTGGTCGTTGCGCTCAAGGGTACCAGCGACGCCTTGCGCGAGAAGATCTTCCGCAACATGTCGCAGCGTGCCTCGGAAATGCTGCGTGACGATCTCGAAGCCAAAGGGCCGGTGCGCCTGTCCGAAGTCGAAGCGGAGCAGCGCGAGATTCTGCGGATCGTGCGGCGCCTCGCCGAGGAAGGGCAGATCGTGATGGGCGGCAAGGGCGAGGAAGGCCTTGTCGAATAGGATCATCCCGAAGGAGGCGCTGAGCGGGCTGCGCAAGGCCGAGCTGGGCGATCTGGGCGGTCCGAACCCGCGGACGCGACTCGAGCCCACGCGCGCGGAAGGGTCCGCGGCGCCCGCTTCTGCTGCGCTCGCGAAAGCGCACGAGGAAGGCTATCGCGAGGGCGTCGAAGCCGGCCGGCGCGAAGTCGAAGTGCTTTTGCATACCGAGCGCGACGCACTGAGGGAGGTGCGCAACGGCCTGACGCAACTCATGAGCGAGTTCGAGCACAGCCTCGCGAACGACGTGCTGTCGATGAGCCTGGAACTGGCCAAACTGATCGTGCGGCACTCGATCAAAGTCAAGCCCGATCTGGTGCTGAGCGTCGTGAAGGAGGCGGTGGCCAGCCTGCCCGGCGTGGACCAGCAGACCACGATCCACTTGCATCCGTCCGACGCGGCGTTGCTGCGCAAAGTGGCTGAGAGCGACAAGACGTTGCATGAGCTGCCGTGGCGGATCGTAGAGGACGTTCGTGTTGAGCGCGGCGGCTGCCGTTTGGAAACCGCCACCACCGAGGTCGACGCGACGCTGGAAACGCGCTGGCGGCGCATCATCGCGGCCCTCGGCCGCGACGATCCGTGGATCGACATCACGACCTGAGCAGCACCATCGTTACTGACCACGCGCGTCGCGCGAGATCGCATTCATGAGCCGCATCCGCCGCTGGCACCGCTACTTCGAGGACTGCAAGACCGCGGCGCGCGGTAGCCTGCCGTTCACGGTCAGCGGCCGGCTGACCCGCGTTGCCGGCCTCGTGATGGAGGCGGTAGGGCTCAAGCTGCCGGTGGGCAACAGCTGTTACATCGTCACGCCGAGCGGCCAGCAGGTCGATGCCGAAGTGGTCGGGTTCTCCGGGGAGCGCCTGTTCCTGATGCCGTCGACCGATGTGTTCGGGCTCAATCCCGGCGCGCTCGTCATTCCGATCGATCCGTCAGCTACGCGTGTGCCGCAACTCGGAGAGGATTTCACACCGCGTCGGCGCGCGGAGGATCGCGCCAAGCAGGTCCCTGTCGGCTATGCGCTGCTCGGACGCGTGGTGGATGGTGCCGGCCGGCCGCTCGATGAGCGCGGTCCGTTGCCTCCCGAGCGGCATGTGCCGCTGCATAGCCGGCCGACCAATCCGCTGCAACGCACGCCGATCCGCACAGTGCTCGATGTGGGCGTGCGCGCCATCAACTCGCTGCTCACGGTCGGGCGCGGCCAACGGCTGGGCTTGTTCGCGGGCAGCGGCGTGGGCAAGAGCATTCTGCTCGGCATGATGGCCCGCTACACGAGCGCCGACATCGTGGTGGTGGGGCTGATCGGCGAGCGCGGGCGCGAGGTACGCGAGTTCGTCGAGAACATTCTGGGTGCAGACGGACTGGCGCGTTCAGTGGTCGTGGCTGCACCTGCCGATGCGCCGCCGCTGATGCGTTTGCACGGTGCTGCGTACGCGACTGCGGTGGCGGAGTTCTTTCGCGATCAGGGCAAGCATGTGCTGCTGATCATGGATTCGCTGACGCGCTTCGCGATGGCCCAGCGCGAGATCAGCCTGGCGATCGGCGAGCCGCCGGCCACTAAGGGCTATACGCCGTCGGTCTTCGCCAAGCTGCCGCAACTCGTGGAGCGCGCCGGCAACGGTCCGGACGAACGTGGCTCGATCACCGCGTTCTATACGGTGCTGACCGAGGGCGACGATTTGCAGGATCCGATCGCGGATGCGGCGCGTGCGATTCTCGATGGCCACATCGTGCTGACGCGCGACCTGGCCGACCAGGGGCATTACCCCGCGATCGACATCGAGGCATCCATCAGTCGCGCGATGACGGAGCTGCTCGATGCCGACGATCTCGAAGGCGCGCGGCGCTTCAAGCAGCTGTTCTCGGCCTACCGGCGGTCGCGCGATCTGATCGCTGTCGGTGCCTACGTGCGCGGCAGCGATCCGACCATAGATCGGGCGATTGCGCTCTATCCGCAGCTTACGGCGTATCTGCAGCAGGACATGCTGCAGCCCGCGTCGGTACAGGACAGCAGGCAGCGGTTGCGTCAGCTGCTCGCCGAATAAGATGCCCCGCGCGTTCCGGTTGCAGGTGCTCCTCGACCTGGCGCAGCGGCACCTCGACGCCGCGACTGTCGAGTTGCAGCGGCTGCGCATGCAGTGGAACGAAGCGCAGCAGAAGCGTGATCAGCTGGCTGCCTACGAGACGGAATATGCCACTGGCCTGCGCAGACGGCTGAGCGAAGGGATGCCGGCGCACCAGGCGAGCGACTACCGCCTGTTTCTGGACAAGCTGGCCCGCGCCATCCAGGCCCAGAGCGAAGAAGTCGAGCGCCGGCGCGCTGCCTGGGAGGCCGGTCACGCGCGCTGGCTTGGTCTCAAACAGCGGCAAGAGGCGCTGCACGTGCTCGCGCAGCGCCACGACAGCGCCGAGGCTGTCGTCGAGGCGCGGCGCGAACAGAAGGAGCAGGACGAGTTTGCACTGCGGTCGTCGAAGGCCGGTCTGCCGCCGACTTGAGTAGTGTTCCGATTCCACCAGTGGGTCGGGAAACTAATGGCACGGCGATTGCAGAGTACACCTCACTTCTTACGAGGCCCCCTACTCGAGGTCCGATCACAGATGCCTTCCGTGCCAGTTCTGCCAGCTGTCGCAGTGCCGCCCGCAGCGGTCCAGGGCCGCGGCCCGGCCGCCAACGATAATGGTGCTGCGGTCAATGCACCGCGCGCCGCTCCAGATGGCCGCGATAGCCCGCAAGAGGCGTCGGATGCAGCCGTGTCCTTCGAATTGGTGCTGGAAGCTCAGATGAACTTGCAAACGGTGTCCAGGGTCCCTGGGTCCGTGCAGGGAGCGGACGCCGCGCCAACGAGCGCCGACGCAGCCGCCCCCGCCCCTTCCAGGCCTGCGGAGAATCCGCCGACAGCGGTGGATGCGGCCGCTGCCATGCTCATGCTTCCTGCGAACGTCGTCATCCCGCAAGTCCTGCCGGTCGATGCATCTCCATTGGCCGCCGGCACGCCAGCCGGGGCACACGATGGGC
>Ga0105239_10010215_pt1 | contig 10517 bp, 5 predicted proteins | sample KBSC44metaG_FD_92761 | JGI IMG/M metagenome (GOLD analysis project Ga0105239, IMG submission 92761) | Corn rhizosphere microbial communities from Kellogg Biological Station, Michigan, USA - KBS C4-4 metaG | ecosystem: Host-associated > Plants > Roots > Rhizosphere > Soil | place: Michigan, USA...
CGCCGCGGCCATCGTCGATGGCGAACAGGAACCGCCCGGAAAGATCGGCCAGCCGCTCATCCGCCCGCAGCACTTCGTCGAGGCGCCGGACGACGGGGACAAGATCGACGGGGGCGTCCAGCCCGGCCAGCGGCGACGCCAGGACGTTGCGCACGAGGTCGTGGGTGACCGACGGCCAGAGGCCGGCCGCGGCCAGTCGATCCCGAATCTCGGCCTCGACGCCGGCCGCAAGGCCGCGCAATTGCAGGTTGCCGCGTGAGGTGAGCTCGAGGCGGCCGTCACCGAACTCGGCGGCCAGCTCGAACGCTGCGCGCAGGCCGGCGGCGCCGATCAACCCACCAGGCAGCCGCACCCGAGCCAGCCGCCCGTCGGCCGCCTCGATGAGCCGCACCAGCCCGGGGCAGCGATCAGCCCGGTCCCGTTGCGCGGACGCGGTCGATGGCACCTGCCGGATCGTACGTGAGCAGCTGAGCACCCCGTCGACCACGGACAGGGCAGGATGGGAACTCCGGACCGGCCGCGGAGCCCCGGCCGCCCAGCAGGCAGACGCGCCGATCCACCGCCTGCAGAGCGGCTGCCAATCCTGAGGAGCGCTTGATGATCGTCCTGCTGTCCACGTCCGACACGGACCTGCTGTCGGCTCGGGCCAGCGGTTGCGGCTACCGGCTCGGCAACCCGGCTCGCATCGACGCCCAGGACGTCCCGGCCACGCTGGAGGGAGCCGACGTCGTCGTCGTGCGCATCCTCGGCGGCCGCCGCGCCTGGGAGGACGGCCTCGACGCGGTGCTCGCGAGCGGGCTCCCCGTGGTCGTCGTCGGCGGCGAGGTGTCACCAGACGCCGAGTTGATGGAGCTGTCGAGCGCCCCTGGCGGAGTTGTCGCCGAAGCGCACGCCTACCTCGCCCAGGGCGGCCCCGAGAACCTGCGGCAGCTGCACAACTTCCTGTCCGACGCGCTCCTGCTCACCGGCATCGGCTTCGAACCGCCGACGCCGACGCCGACCTGGGGTGAGCTCGAGCGCGGCCACGGCGCCGACGCGGCCGCGCCGACCGTCGCGGTCCTCTATTACCGCGCCCACCAGGCCAGTGGGAACACCGACTTCGTCCACGCCCTGTGCGACGCCATCGAAACGGCCGGCGGCCGGGCACTCCCGTTGTTCTGTTCCTCTCTCCGGACCGCCGACGACGCCTTGATCGACCGGCTGCGTGAGGCCGACGCGATCGTGGTGACCGTCCTGGCCGCCGGCGGCTCCCTGCCCGCGGCGGTCGGGGCCGGCGGCGCCGACGAGGACTGGGACGTCGGCGCGCTGGCCGAACTCGACGTCCCGATCTTGCAGGGGCTGTGCCTGACGTCGGCGCGCGATCAGTGGTTGGAAAGCGGCGACGGGCTCACCCCGCTCGACTCGGCCACCCAGGTCGCCATTCCCGAGTTCGACGGCCGGCTGATCACCGTCCCGTTCTCCTTCAAGGAGACCGGCCCGGACGGGTTGACCGCGTACGTCGCCGACCTCGAGCGTACGGCGCGCGTCGCCGGGATAGCGGTGAAGCACGCCCGACTGCGGCACGTCGCTCCAGCCGATCGCAAGATCGTCGTGATGCTCTCGGCCTACCCGACCAAGCACTCGCGCATCGGCAACGCCGTCGGACTGGACACGCCCGCGTCCACGGTCCGGCTGCTGGCGGCGATGCGCGACGCCGGCTACGACGTCGGCGACCTGCCGGGCGTCGACGAGCTTGACGGCGACGCCTTGATCCACGCGCTGATCGCCGCCGGCGGCCAGGACGAGCAGTGGCTGACCGAAGAGCAGCTAGCCGGCAATCCGGTCCGGATCGGCGCGTCGGCGTACGCCGAGTGGTTCGCGACGCTGGATGAGAACCTGCGCCGAGCCATGGTCGAGAGTTGGGGCCCGCCGCCCGGCGAGCAGTTCGTCGACCGCTCAGGCGACCCGGACGGCGAGATCGTCCTGGCCGCTCTGCGCTCCGGCAACGTGGTGCTCATGGTCCAGCCGCCTCGCGGCTTCGGCGCGAACCCGATCGCGATCTATCACGATCCCGACCTGCCGCCGAGCCACCATTACTTGGCGGCCTATTGGTGGCTGCGCGAGGTTTTCGGCGCGCACGCCCTGGTCCACGTCGGCAAGCACGGCAACCTGGAGTGGCTACCAGGCAAGAACGCCGGCCTGTCGGCCGAGTGCGCCGCGGACGCGGCCATCGGGGATCTGCCGTTGATCTACCCGTTCCTGGTCAACGACCCGGGCGAGGGCACCCAGGCCAAGCGGCGCGCGCACGCCACCCTGGTGGATCATCTCGTGCCGCCCATGGCTCGGGCGGAAAGCTACGGCGACATAGCCCGACTCGAGCAACTTCTCGACGAGCACGCGCAGATCGCCTCGATGGACCCGGCCAAGCTGCCCGCCGTTCGCGCGCAGATCTGGACCCTCATCCAGGCGGCCAAACTCGATCACGATCTTGGATTGGACGACCGTCCGCATGATGCCGAGTTCGACGACTTCTTGCTGCACGTCGACGGCTGGCTCTGCGAGATCAAGGACGCGCAGATCCGCGATGGCCTGCACGTTCTCGGGCAGGCCCCGACCGGCGCCGCCCGGGTCAATCTGGTGCTCGCGATCTTGCGGGCTCGGCAGATGTGGGCCGGTCAGGTCCAGGCGCTGCCCGGCTTGCGCGAGGCACTCGGACACGTCGAGGGCGACGGCGACCTCGCCGCGGCCGATCGGGTCGAGGCCGAGGCCCGGGCCTTGGTCGAGGCGATGGATCAGGCCGGGTGGGACGCCGACGCGATCGCGGGACTGGCGAGCGGGCCGGTGGCCGACGTGCTGCGATTCGCCGCCGAGGAGGTCGTGCCCCGGCTGGCTCGCACCACCGACGAGATCGCTCACACGCTGCATGCCCTGAACGGCGGATACGTTCCGGCCGGTCCGAGCGGATCTCCGTTGCGCGGCCTGGTCAACGTGCTGCCGACGGGGCGCAACTTCTACTCCGTCGACCCGCGGGCGATCCCGTCCCGTCTGGCCTGGGAGACCGGCCAGGCGATGGCCGACTCGCTGCTCGAGCGCTACCTGGCCGACACCGGTGAATACCCGGAGTCGGTCGGCCTGTCGGTGTGGGGAACGGCCGCGATGCGGACGTCGGGCGACGACATCGCCGAGGTGCTCGCCTTGCTCGGGGTGCGGCCGGTATGGGACGAGGCGTCGCGGCGGGTCAGCGATCTTGAGCTGATCTCGCTCACCGAGCTGGCGCGGCCGCGCGTCGACGTGACCGTGCGCATCAGCGGGTTCTTCCGCGACGCGTTTCCCCATGTCGTCGGGCTGCTCGACGACGCCGTCCGGATGGTGGCCGGCGCCGATGAGCCGGCCGAGCAGAACTTCGTGCGCGCGCACGCCCAGGCTGATCTCGCCGAGCACGGCGACGAACGCCGCGCGACCACCCGGATCTTCGGCTCCAAGCCGGGTGCGTACGGCGCCGGCCTGCTGCCCTTGATCGACGCCCGCAACTGGCGTGACGACGCCGACCTCGCCGAGGTCTACGCGGCGTGGGGAGGATTCGCGTACGGGCGTGGCCTGGACGGACGGGCGGCGCGCACCGACATGGAGACGGCCTACAAACGCATCGCGGTCGCCGCGCACAACACCGACACCCTCGAGCACGACATCGCCGACTCCGACGACTACTTCCAGTACCACGGCGGCATGATCGCGACCGTCCGCTCGCTGACCGGGCGGGCCCCACGGGCCTACATCGGTGACTCGACCCGGCCCGACACGGTCCGCACCCGATCATTGGCCGAGGAGACCGCCCGCGTCTTCCGCGCGCGCGTCGTCAACCCGCGGTGGGTGGACGCGATGAAGCGCCACGGGTACAAGGGCGCGTTCGAGCTGGCCGCGACCGTCGACTACCTGTTCGGCTACGACGCCACCGCCGGCGTCGTGGAGGACTGGATGTACGAGCAGTTGACGCAGCGGTACGTGCTCGACGAATCGACCCGGGCCTTCTTCGAGAAGTCCAATCCGTGGGCGCTGCACGGCATCGCCGAGCGGCTGCTCGAAGCAGCCGAGCGCAAGCTGTGGGACTCCCCCGATCCGCAGACGTTGGCCGCTCTGCAGCAGATCTACCTGGAAACCGAAGGAGATCTGGAGGACCGCTGAGCGCGGGCCGACGCGATCTTGATACGGCAAGGTCGCCGTGGCGCGGCTGACGTATCAAGATCGGGAAGGTTCACGGCTCCAGCGCGGCACGGACCACCGGAAGGCCGGCGGGCGCGCCGTCGGTGATCAGTCGTGTCAGGGCGGCCGTGTCGAGGTGCTCGGCAACCAGGTCGCCTAGGACGTCGTAGCGGCGTTCACGGACCTCGGCGAAGCTCACGTCGGTGGCCCCGGTGAAATCCCGCCCGACCCGCGCGGCCAGATCGCGCAGGAACGCGCGGCGGAAGCCGTCGTTGTCGAAGATCCCGTGCCAGGTCGTGCCTCGCGTCGAGCCGACCTCGCAACCGTCCAGGAACGGCTCGCCGCCGTCGACGCTGACGACGCCGTGATGGATCTCGTAACCGGACACGTCCTCACCGAGCGCGACACCGCGCGGGCGGGCCAGCACCTTGTCGCGGCCGAAGCGAACCGTCGCCGGCAGCAGACCCAGGCCGTCGACGGACCCCAGCCGGCTCTCGACGTCGTCCTCGATCCGGGCAGCCAGCATCTGGTAGCCGCCGCAGATTCCCAGCACCGGCTGTCCGAACGACGCTCGCGCCGACAAGGCGTCAGCCAGGCCGGCGGCGCGCAGCCAGGCAAGATCGTTCACCGTCGCCCGGGTGCCCGGAACGATCACGAGATCGGCGTCGGCGACCTCGTCCGGACGGGCCGTCAGCGACACGGCGACACCTGGCTCGGCCATCAAGGGGTCGAAGTCGGTGACGTTCGACAGCCGCGGTAGCCGGATCACCGCGACGCGCAGACTCTCGCGTCCCAGCGGGGGCACGGCGAGGCGCGGACGCGAGTCCAGGTCGAGCGAATCCTCGGCATCGAGCCAGAGGTCCTTTCGCCAGGGCAGCACGCCGAGCGTCGGCCGGGCGGTGAGCTCGGTCAGCATTCGCAACCCGGGTTCCAGCAGACGGGCGTCGCCGCGGAACTTGTTGATCACGAATCCGGCGATCAGCCGCTGATCTTGCGGGGACAGCACGGCGAGCGTGCCGAACATCGACGCGAACACCCCGCCCCGGTCGATGTCGCCCACCACGATCACCGGAAGCCGGGCGGACGTCGCCAGGCCCATGTTGGCCAGGTCGCGATCCCGCAGGTTGATCTCGGCCGGGCTGCCCGCGCCTTCGCAGACGACGACGTCGAAGCGCGCCCGCAACCCGGCCAGCGACTGCGCCACCACGGATTCGAGCTGCGGCTTCAGCTCGCGGTAGTCCAGCGCGCCCACCTCGGTGATCGCGCGCCCGAGGACGACCACTTGCGAGCGGGTCTCGCTGCCCGGCTTGAGCAGGATCGGGTTCATCGCCGCTTCCGCTTCGATGCCGCAGGCGCCCGCCTGCATCGCCTGCGCGCGGCCGATCTCGGCCCCGTCGATCGTGACCGCCGAGTTGAGCGCCATGTTCTGCGCCTTGAACGGGGCGACGCGTACGCCTTGGCGGGCCAACCATCGGCAGATTCCGGCCGTCAGGACGCTCTTTCCGGCGTCGGACGTCGTCCCCGCAACGAGCAGCGCCCCGTTCACGGACGAGCCCGCACCGCGTAGGCCAGTACCGAGCAGACGACGGCCGCCGCGGCGGTCGCCGACGCGCAGAGCCGCACCGCGCGGTCGACGTCGTCAACCGAGACCGGCCGCCCGTCGCCGATCGCCGGCCGCTCTTCGACCCGCCCGCCGTACACGTTGCGACCACCGAGACGCACGCCCAAGGCGCCGGCGAACGCCGCCTCGCACAGGCCCGAGTTGGGGCTCGGGTGGGACAGCCCGTCGCGCCGGGCTACGCGCCACGCCCGGCGGCCACCGGCCCCGCAGACGAGTGCGACCAACGCCGCCGTGAGGCGCGCGGGCACGACGTTCGCCACGTCGTCCAGGCGAGCCGACGCCCAGCCGAACTTGTCGTAACGGGAGCTGCGGTGTCCGACCATGGCGTCGAGCGTGTTGACGGCCCGGTAGCCGATCAAGCCGGGCACGCCCGCCAGCGCGCCCCAGAACAGGGGCGCCACCACCGCGTCGGACGTGTTCTCGGCGACGGACTCGACGCACGCCCGCGCGATCTCATCCGCTCCCAGCTGGGACGGGTCCCGTCCAACGAGGTGGGTCAGCCTCTCTCGCGCGGCGGGAAGATCGTCGACCCGCAGCCGGGCCTGGACGGAACGCGCTTCGGCGCGCAACGATCGCGAACCCAGCACCGCCCACGTCACGAGCGCCACGGCGACCGGGCGCGCCCGGCCCACCCTGGCGTCCACGATGCCGGCCGCCGTGATCGGAACCCCGACGCAGACCGCGGCGAAGGCCACTCCCCGGCGCCGCTCGTCCGACCACATCAGCCGCTCGAGGGACGTGGCCGCCTGCCCGAACAGCGCCACCGGGTGAGCCCGCCGCGGGTCGGGCAGCAGCTGGTCCAGCAGCGTGCCGGCGAGCAGGCCGAGGGCCACGTCCTTTCGCTGCCAGCGCTCGGCCACGGTCCCCAGCAAGCGCACCCACGCAGCCTAGCGATCCCGGGTCGTGATGTTATTGCCAAAGGGTTGCAATAAGCTCGGGCTGGCCTTTACGTTCAGAGCAAGAAGCGAGACGCCAAGGGGAGAGCATTGACGACGCAAGTCAGCCCGGGGCCGTCCATGCGGCACCGCGTCGCCGACTTCCGCGCTTCGTTGACCGCGCGAGATCGGCGTTCGCTGCTCGCGATGTTCGGCTTCATCCTCTTCCTGCACGTGCTCGGGTTCGTGATCCTGTTCGCATTGGTGGTGCCCAAGCACCTGCAGCTGGGCGGTGCGCACCCGATCTTCAACGTGGGCGTCGGCGTGCTTGCCTACACCTTCGGCCTGCGGCACGCCTTCGACGCCGACCACATCGCCGCCGTCGACAACACGACGCGCAAGCTCCTCGCCGACAACGTCGAGCGCGAGGCGGCCGGCGAGTCCAGGCCGGACAAGCCGCTGTCAGTGGGCTTCTGGTTCTCGCTGGGCCACTCGTCGATCGTCTTCACGCTCGCGGTGTCGCTCTGCGTCGGGGTCAAGGCGCTGGCCGGCCAGGTGGCGAGCGGCAGCTCAGCCCTGCACTCGGCCGCCGGGGTCGTCGGGGCGTCGGTGTCCGGCGCGTTCCTCTGGATCCTCGGCATCCTCAACCTGGTCGTGCTGTTCGGCATGCTGGGCGTCTTCCGGCGAATGCGGACGGGCCAGTACGACGAGGCCGAACTCGAAGAGCACCTCAACAAGCGCGGCTTCATGAACCGGTTTCTGGGCGGGCTGACGAAATCCGTCCGCAAGCCCTGGCACATCTACCCGATCGGCGTCCTGTTCGGGTTGGGCTTCGACACCGCCACCGAAGTCGGGCTCCTCGTGCTGGCGGGCGGCGCGGCGGCGTTCAACCTGCCGTTCTATTCGATCCTGGTGCTGCCCATCCTCTTCGCGGCCGGAATGTCTCTGGCCGACACGATCGACGGCGTCTTCATGAACGCGGCCTACGGCTGGGCGTTCATGAAGCCGGTCCGCAAGGTCTTCTACAACATCACGATCACTTCGGTGTCGGTCGCGGTCGCCATGATCATCGGAACGATCGAGCTCGTGGGCGTCCTGGCCGACCAAGCCAACATCACGTCCGGCCCGGTCAGCGTCATCGCCGGCATCCCGCTCGACTACGCCGGTTACGCGATTGTCGGGCTGTTCGTGCTGGCCTGGGTGACCGCTATCGGAATCTGGCGATTCGGGCGTATCGAGGAGCGTTGGTCGGCTGACCTGGCGCCGTCGCCGGCTGAAGGCAGCTAGCGCTCGCACGAGCCGCGACGAATGCTGACACTCAGCGTGTATCACCTATTCTGTGGCAATGACCGTCGCTGACGCCGTCGACGGACGGCATTGACAGCGATGCCTCGGTGGCTTTCCGGTCTGGATGTGATCTCGGCCGAGTTCGTCATCACCGCCTGGGTGGTGGTGGGCGCGCTCCTCGTCGTGGCGATCTTCTTGCTGCATCGGGGCTGGCGCCGGTGGGCCGCCCGCCGGCGGCTGACGTTGACGGGCCTCGCCGGCACGCTGGTCGCCCTTGCCGCCGTCGTCGCGGTCGCGGCCAGCTTCAACGCCTACTACGCCTTCCTGCCTACTGTCGACGACGTCGTCCAGGCCGCCACCGGTGACCAGGCCTGGGTGAACGTGGACAAGCTCGCCCGGCTGTCCGGCTCGACGGCGGACCGGGCCTCCGAAAATGGCTTGGTTGTCAAGCAATCGCTGCCGGCTGACCAGGCCAACGGATTCGGCGCGACCACCAACATCGTCTATCTGCCACCGCAGTACTTCAGCGACTTGTCCACCGATTTTCCGGTCCTCTACCTGTTCCACGGTTCGCCGGGACAGCCGCAGGACTGGTTCCATGCGGGCGACGCCGAGCAGACCGCTCAGGCGGTGGCGCGTGCCGGACGCCCGGTGATCGTCGTCGCCCCCCAGATGAGCCGATCCTGGACCGACGACCCGGAGTGCGTCGACGGCGCTCAGGAGAAGGTCGAGTCACACCTCTTCGAGCAGGTGATTCCGATGATCGACTCGAAGTTTCGCGTCGACACCGCGCGCCAGGACACGATCTTCGGCGGCATGTCGGCTGGCGGATATTGCGCCTTGAATCTCGGCATGCGACACCGCGGGTCCGTAGCGACGATCATCGACCTCAGCGGCGACACCATGCCTACCCATTCGGGTGGAGCGGGCTCGCTCTTCGGACGGACCAACCCGCAGCGGTCCTCCCTGGTCTCCTCGAACAGTCCGGATCAGTACGCGTCGAGCCTGTCGGACGACCCGCCGACCCGGATCTGGCTGGACAGCGGAACGGAGGACCACGGCATCGTCACCCAGATGACCTCGCTCGATCGCACGCTCCAGCAACGCGGCATCGACACCGTCTGGCGGGTACGGCCGGGCGGGCACACCTACTGGGTATGGACGAAGGCCCTCCGTGAAGCGCTGCCATGGGCGCTCGGGTGCAGCGTCGGGCCGATCAAACCCGCCTCGAAGCCGGGCCCGACCTGAGCTGACATCGGTTAGGCCAGATCCAGCTGGGCAGTGCCCAGTTCGCCGGCCGACACCGGGCGCGCCGAGCGACGGATGCGGATCGTGAACGCGACCATTACCGCACAGACGACGAGGATCGCGGCGGCGATCAAGAAGCTCTGCCTCACTCCGACGACGAAGGCATGGCGGGCCTGCGCGACTGTTGATCCGCTGATCGGCGCGGCGCCATTGCGCGCCGCGCCAAACACGGTGACCAGCACCGCCAGCCCCAGCGCGGACCCGATCTGCTGCATCGTGTTGATCAGGCCGGAGACGGCTCCCGCATCGGCGGCGGGCACGCCGTCCATCGTCGCCATGCTGATCGGCACGAACACCAAGCCGCTGCCACCGCCGCACAGCAGCATCGCGACAAGCAAGACCGGATAGCCGGTGTTCTCGTGGACCCCGCTCAGCAGGAAGTTGCCCAACGCCGTGGCCACGATGCCGACGATTATCAACGGCACCGCGGGAAGGCGCTCGCTGATGAAGCGTGCGAGTTGCGCGGTCAGCATAAGAGAGGCCATGAGCGGCACGAACGCCACGCCGGTCTGCGCCGGGCTGTAGCCGCGCACTTCCTGAAGAAACTGCGTCATGAAGAACAACATCCCGGTGGTCCCCGCGATCAGCATCAATCGAGCCACCAAGCAGGACGCCCGGTTGCGATCGGCCAAGATCCGCAGGGGAACCAACGGCGAGGACGCCCGCGTCTCGATGAGGATGAAAACGGCCATCAGGCCGCCCCCGACAGCGAACGCGGCGATCGTCACGGGCGAACTCCATCCGGAGGCGGGCGCCTGGACAAACGCGTAGACGAGCGCCGTCATGCCGAGCGTCGAGGTCAGTCCACCGCTCAGATCGAGTCGCGCGACGTGGCGCGGCGTCTCGCGCAGGATCAAGGCCCCGACCGCCACGAGCGCGACCCCGAACGGAACGTTGACGAAGAACACCCAGCGCCAGGATGCCCATTCGGTCAGAAGGCCGCCGACGATCAATCCCAGCGCCGTCCCGCCGATCGACACTCCGCTGTAATAGCTGATCGCTTTCAACCGCTCCCGTCCGGACGGATAGGTGACCATCAACAGCGCCAGCGCGGACGGCGACGCCAGCGCGGCGCCGATGCCCTGGCAGGTGCGGGCGACCAGGAGTACTTCGGATGACTGGGCGAGTCCACCGATCAGCGACGCGACGGTGAACACGGCGACGCCGATCACCAACACCCGTCGGCGGCCCAGGATGTCGCCGGCGCGGGCCCCGAGCAGCAGCACTCCGCCGAACGCCAGGGTGTA
>Ga0105239_10010217_pt1 | contig 10512 bp, 9 predicted proteins | sample KBSC44metaG_FD_92761 | JGI IMG/M metagenome (GOLD analysis project Ga0105239, IMG submission 92761) | Corn rhizosphere microbial communities from Kellogg Biological Station, Michigan, USA - KBS C4-4 metaG | ecosystem: Host-associated > Plants > Roots > Rhizosphere > Soil | place: Michigan, USA...
AAAAATGTCTGTCAAACGCTTTTTTTAATACCTTCAAACGCAACATCAATATCCGGCAAACCCTAACCATTACCGGCTATTGGCATAACCAGTTGCTATGGGGACACTTGCTTTTATAGGGCCCTGTCTTTCTCTGATCTCTAAACGTTTTATTAATTTCCTATTACTGTTTACCGGTTTATTAACCGGCGTTACTGCTCTTTCCCAGGAATACAATTACATTCATTACGACGTAAAAGATGGGTTAGCCGGTTCTACTGTTTACAGTGAATGCCAGGATAAGTATGGATTTATATGGTTTGCCACAGAAGCCGGCGTCAGCCGTTTCGATGGCACACACTTTAAAAATTTTACTACTGCCGACGGATTACCCGAAACAGAGATCATCTTGCTTTTTGCCGACACAAAGGGCAGGATCTGGATGTCGCCTTTTAAAAATACCCTCTGTTATTATTACAATGGCAAAATCCATAATCAGGATAATGACCCATTATTAAAAAAAGTCAACCTTTCAGGAGTAATCAGTGTTTTTGAGGAAAGCTCCGACCATCAGGTGCTATTTTATTCTGATAAAGATCTTGGGTTAGTACGGGATTCAGTAATCGATATGTTCAGTTTCCATATGCCTGGAAAAACAAATTTCGTCGGCCATGGTAATCCTGGTGGTAAGGGCTTTGAGATGACTATAGATGATTCCTGCTTTATTATCAGCGAAGGCAAAATGATAAATATTCCGGCCTGCCACAACCCCATTTATACTGAAAAGAACCGCATGGCTGCTGAAGCCAGAATGAAAATTATTTCAACGGATTTCACACCCGCCCACCAACATGTACTTTTCACCAATACGAATAGCGGGTCGTGGATGATAGATACAACCACATTCGATGGCTATAAAGAAGTGTTTCTGCAGGGGAAACAGGTAAACCATGGCATGGTAGACAGAGAAAAAAATTTATGGTTTACTACATTGGGCGAAGGTGTATATAAACTGGCTTCATCAGCATTTAAAAGCTGGTACTTCAAAAAAAACCCAACCTCTGAAATTTTTTCGCTCGCAAAATTGGGCGATAAGCTATATGCCGGTTCGGGATTTGGCAGAATGTACGTTCTAAACAAATCGCACATCGATACGGTGATATACGATAAAGATGCCCTGCATTCTTCAAACCCCAGTGCCATGAACAGACTGGTTTGTTTAAAGGCAATCAAAAACGGGGAACTAGTGATAGGTACCGATGGCATGATAATAAAGAAAGGTAATAAAGGCTTAGTAGTAAACCCATCTATTAACTCTTTCAAATCTATCGACGAGGACGATGATGGTAACCTGCTGGCAGGTAATGGCAGAAGAGCTTATTTATTAAACCCCAAAGATCTGTCGATAATCGATGCCATTTGGTCGCGCCGCGCCACGGCAGTATGTTTCTATAACAACGCCTATTATATAGGCAATGTAGATGGCCTGTTCATTATATCGAAAGATAAAAAGGTTCGGTATATGGGTGATACGTATCCCGAATTGCGGCAGCGTATAAGTTATTTCAGCAAATCGCAGGATGGAACACTATGGGTGGCCATTTATGGCGCCGGTGTAGTTTGTATGAAAAACGACCGCATCATTAAGCAGATCACTACAGAACAAGGTATTTCGAGTAATATATGCCGCACCCTGTTCGTAAATAATAACGATTTATGGATTGGTACCGATAAAGGACTTAATAAAGTTAATATCAGCCAAACTCCCTATGCCGTTACTACTTATGGCACTACAGACGGACTGCCCACTGATATTATCAATGCCATTTATGTAGATAGCAACAAGATTTATGTAGGTACACCGTCGGGGGTTACTTTTTTCGATGAAACTAAAGTAGTCAGTAACTCAAAATGCACGTTGGAGCTCCTGGATATATCAGTTTCCAACAAATCGCAACCTCTGCAGGCCAGTTACGAATTAAAATATAAGGAAAACAATGTGAAAATTACCTATGCCGGCATCTCTTTCAGTTCAGGTGGAAATATCTGGTACCGTTACCGGTTAAAGGGATTGAAAGATAGCTGGGATTCCACCACACAAAATGTGTTGCAATATGCTTCCCTGCCGCCAGGTAATTATACATTCGAGCTCATTGCCATCAACAGAAAAGGATTAGTAAGTAATCCTATAAAAATTTCATTTACAGTTGATGCTGCTTTCTGGCAAACCCTGCCTTTTCAGGTATTGGTTATTGCCGTAGTTATTCTAATAACATGGATTGTGGTGGCCTGGCGCTTTAGTATTATACGCAGGCAGGAGCAGGAAAAAACTGCTATACAACAAAGGTTGAACGATCTGGAGCAAATGGCCCTGCGGGCGCAGATGAACCCGCACTTTATTTTTAACTGTCTTAACAGCATTCAGAACTTTATTATTAATAATGATCTGGAAGCATCCAATATGTATCTGACCGAGTTTGCCCATCTGATAAGGCAAACGCTCGACAATTCAGAAAAAAGCACCATTTCGATCACTAACGAAATTAAATACCTGAAAGGGTATCTGGATCTTGAAATGATGCGTTTTGGCCATTCGTTCAGCTATAGTATTGAAATAGGTGATATTGATTGCGATCTGGTAAGCATACCTACTATGATCCTTCAGCCCTATATAGAAAACAGCATCAGGCATGGCGTACGGTATAAAGAAAACGGGCAGGGCCGTATTGATATAAAATTTGAAAAAAGAGGTGATGATTTTGTATGCATTATTCAGGACAATGGCATCGGAAGAAAAAAAGCGAATGAATACAGATCGAAGATGCATGTGGAATATCAGTCGAAAGGAATGACATTAACAGCAGAACGTATAAATATTTTAAACCGGCAATTGACCGATCCTATAACGATTGAAATAATTGACTTAACAGACGAACAAAACGAAGCAACGGGTACAAAGATTGTTATCCGTTTTCCTGGCACTGTAAACTTAAAACCTGTGAAAAATGATAAACACCGTAATTATTGATGATGAGCCTAACAACATCGAGGCGCTTAAGCAACTATTAATTAAGTATTGTCCGCTCATAGAATTGATCGGAACGGCAGAAAACATCCGAACAGGGCAGGCGCTGATATTAAATACGCAGCCTGATCTGGTCTTTCTGGATATTGAAATGCCATTTGGCAATGCCTTTGAGCTGCTAAACAATCTGTCGCCGGTAACTTTTGAAATTATTTTTGTAACCGCCTTTGATAATTACGCTATCAATGCCATTAAATACTCGGCACTGGATTATTTATTAAAGCCTGTAAACATTAAGGAGTTGCAAACAGCGGTACACAAGGCTGCCGAGCGTATCAAAACAAAAAACATTGCCACTAAAATAGATGCCCTGCTGTTTAACCTATCGGTAAACAAGCCAACCCTGCAAAAGGTAGCGCTTCCAACGCTCGATGGGCTGGTTTTTGTAAACATAAACGATCTTGTATGGCTTGAGGCAAGGGGCAGCTATACATTTGTTTATATGCACGACCAGCAAAAGATAATGGTATCGCGCACGTTAAAAGAGTTTGAGGACATATTACCGGTTGAAAATTTTTCAAGGGTTCATCAGTCGTATATAATCAACCATTACTTCATTAAAAAATATAACCGCGGAAGAGGCGGCACCATTGAAATGGAAGATGGAACTACCATTGAGGTATCAATGCGTAAGAAAGATGAGTTTTTGTCGAAATTTAAATAAGCCTTTCGCTGAAATTCTATTTTTTATAATATAACAGGTATAAAAAAGGGTCCGCCTTCAGCGGACCCTTTAGCTTAAGCGACAGTTATTTCAAAGATTTTATGCGCTCCCATATTTCAGGTATCCGTTTTACCCATACCAGCTCTCTTTTTTTAACAGAAGCATCTTCAGCGGGTGATCCAAAATAAGTTTTACCACCTTCAAGTGAAGCGGGCACACCACTTTGAGCAAGTAATACCGCATTATCACCAATGGTGAGCGTTTTTGAAACCCCAACCTGTCCCCAGAGTATTACTCCATTACCAATAGTAGTAGCGCCAGCGATACCAACCTGGGCGGCTACCAGACAATTTTTACCCAAAACAGTATCATGGCCAATGTGAACCATGTTATCTAACTTAGTACCACGGCCAATACGGGTATCGTGCGAAACGCCTCTGTCGATGGTACAGCCTGCACCTATTTCAACATCATCTTCAATAACTACCCTGCCACCACTTAGCATTTTTTTATACCACACTTCCCGGTCCTTTTTAGTGTTGTAGTAAAAGGCATCAGATCCTATAACTGTTCCTGATTGAATAATAACATTATCGCCAATAACACAATAGTCAAGAATAGTAACATTAGGTCCTATAAAACAGTTCTTTCCGATAGTAACTTCATCACCGATATAAACGTTAGGCGCTATATAAGATCCTTCGCCTATCTCGGCACTATCATTTATCGGTTTACCGGCAGGCTTAAAGGGGCGAAAGTGACGAACTATAGTCTGATATGCTTCAAAAGGCTGATCAACGATCAATAATGCCTTCCCTTCGGGGAAGCTGGTCTTTTGATTGATGATTATAAAGTCAGCAGCTGAGTTGATGCATTTATCGTAGTACTTCGGATGATCTACAAATACCAGGTCACCAGGTTCCACTTTATGAATTTCATTAATGCCGGTTGCCATACCAGCTGTATTACCTGCAAGCTCTGCGCCTATCAATTCTGCAATCCATTGTACTGAAACGGGAGATGGAAATTTCATAACCGTTGGTTTTGCGCAAAAGTAAAGCACTAACACGCTTTCATGATACTTTTTTACCTGAAAACGAAAAAGATGAACGGTATTGAAGGATGGAACTTCTTACTGTGATGTATGTACAGATTATAAACCTTATAAAACTGCCCAAATAGCATAGCATATAAGACTTATAAACCATCAACGCATACAACCTGCTGCCACACATGGTTTCAGCTGATGCAAAAAATAAGATAACACATCTTTATGGATGATTATCGTATGAAACTATATGCAGGTTTTCATATAACGATGCTTATATGCTTCGCTTTTCCCCACTTACATAAAAAAAATGTGAATAAAATTTATTAGATTTTTTTTCTGTATAGACAAAATTATTTTTAATATTGTGGAGGGAAATTTATTTCCCGGTACTTACTAACCCATCCACATAATAAATCTCCCGGTTCACCGGGAGATTTTCTTTTGTATGCATCGCTATTATATCATCTATAAACCATATCAGGTACTATCGCAGTTTACTTCTACAGAAGGTAAACAAACCTTAAAGGACTTTTTTAAAGTACCTGCAGATGTATATCCTGTAGGCCGTTTGGATTATGACAGTGAAGGATTACTTATTCTTACCAATGATGCTTCACTTAATCATCGGTTATTGAATCCAGCATTTTCTCATGAAAGGGAATATTGGGTTCAGGTAGAAGGATCCATAAATGAAAAAGCTATCCATCAGTTGCAATCGGGTGTTACAATAAGCATTAACGGAGAAAAATACCATACCCGAAAGTGTAAAGCAACGCGTTTTGCCCACACACCTGATGTTCCTGATCGTAATCCGCCCATTCGCTTTCGTAAAGAGATACCAACCAGCTGGGTAAAACTGGTTTTAACAGAAGGAAAGAACAGACAGGTACGTAAAATGACCGCCCAAACCGGCTATCCTACCCTTCGCCTGATCCGTTATCGCATTGTGAATGTTATACTGGAAGGTTTATTACCCGGTGATATGAGAGAAATGAATAAAAATGACATCTATAGCCGCTTGTTTGGTGAAGCAGGAAGTCAGAAGTAGAAAGTACCTCCTACCTCATAATCCCGTAACTTGTATCCCAAACCTTATTGCTGTTACTTTGGTTACCTTGCCCTGATGCCTTGTAGCTGTTGCCTTAAACTTATTTTATTACCTTGCTAAAAAAAGGACCGTTATGTTGAAATCAATGACCGGCTTTGGAAGAAGTGAACAAACTGTGGGAGATAAAACCTTCCTGGTTGACATTAAATCGCTGAATGGAAAACAATTTGAACTATCGCTGAAGATACCCGCCTTTTTAAGGCCCTTTGAATTTGATATAAGAACATTGTTGTCTAAAAAACTGGGCCGGGGAACAATAGATTGTACCGTGAGCTTAAAAGAAAGCGGCGCCACCAAGCCTGTAAGTATTAATACCGATCTGGCAAAAGCTTATTATCAACCTATTGCTGAACTATCGCAAGCGCTGAAACTTGACCCATCGCATATTTTAAGCACCCTCATTAAATTACCCGAAGTAATAACCCCTACCGGCGAAACCTTAAGCGATGAAGAATGGCTTTCTTTTCAAAAGGTTATAGAAGCAGCTATGGATGACCTTACCATGCACCGCCTTGAAGAAGGAAAGATCATGGAAGCCGACCTGTTATTACGTATCGCCAATATTCAAAAACAGCAGGAAATAATCGCCACCCTTGAACCTTTACGTAAACAAAAGATCAGAGAAGGCTTAACCAAAGTGCTGGAAGAACATGTGGGCAAAGAAAACTACGATCCCAATCGCCTTGAACAGGAATTGATATACTACATCGAAAAGATCGATTTGAGCGAAGAGCAGGTACGGTTAAGAACCCACTGCGAATATTTTAAAACCATCTTAGGCGAGCCTGAAGAAGGAAAAGGTAAAAAATTATCATTCGTGTTACAGGAAATAGGCCGTGAGATAAACACAACCGGCGCCAAAGCCTACGATTCGTCCATTCAAAAGTGTGTAGTACTGATGAAGGATGAACTGGAAAAAGCAAAAGAACAGGTTTTAAACGTTTTATAAGGGTTTCAGGATGCAAGGTTTAAGGTACAAGACCCTGAACCTTGTATCTTGCACCTTGAGCCTTCAGTCCCTATCTTTGCAAAAACAAACAGTCCACTTGAAAAAGACCCTTATTTATTATACTTCGTACTTCATACTTCTTGCTTCATACATCTCGTTTTTCACTTCCTGCACTACGGTAGATGTATTTGAAAAAAATGTAGCTATTCCCCGGCAATCCTGGAACAGCCGGTTTAAACCCGAAATAACCTTTGATATAAAAGATACTACAGCCAGGTATAAAATTTTTATTGTTATTCGCCATACAGATGCCTATCGTTATAAAAACATCTGGATCAACATTCATACTGAGTCACCTGCAGGGGCTGTTCACAATCAGCCATTAAACCTGCAACTGGCTACTGACAGTCAGGGATGGATCGCCACTGGTATGGATGATATCTTCGAACACCGTATTCAAATCACCCCGCCCGATTCGCCCGAACGCTTAAGCGCCGGTACTTATCATTTTCAACTGGAAAACATTATGCGGGAAGACCCTTTAACGAATATTATGGACGTTGGCATCAGGCTTGAAAAAGTTAAGTAGGGTTTTATATGTTGCCAAATGGATGTATTTACTAAAAAACGACTTCTTACCGCCAGTGTAGTATACTGGTTCCTGCTGCTGTATATTATTGCAGCGCTGGTGTGGTGGTTTATTGCTCTTGAAAAGCAGAACCAGCAAATGGCAGCCTATAAAACCAGCGAATTGAAAATGGATGATCCCGCCTTTCAGCAGAAATACGATAAGATAACCGAAGAAAAAAACAAAAAAACAGCCGCATACATAGGAGAAGGAGCCAGTTCTTTAATTGTTATATTAATTGCTTCCATATTCGTTTACCAGGTGGTTCGCCGGCAGATCAGGTTACAGCATCAGCAGGAGAATTTTATGATGGCAATTACCCATGAACTGAAAACACCCATAGCCGTTGCCAAGCTAAACCTCGAAACCTTGCTGAAGTATCAGCTTGATGAAGAGAAAAAGCAAAAAATGCTGCAGGCAACCCTGCAGGAAACCAACCGGTTGAATACACTGGCCAGTAATATTCTGGTATCATCTCAACTGGAAGGAGGCCGCTACCGGTTATCAAAAGAAGAACTTGATTTTTCTGAACTGGTAAAATCATCTGCCAATGATTTCAGGAACCGTTTTCCCGGCAGGCGCTGGAAAATTGACATCGAGCCCGAAATAGACTTCGACGGTGATTCCTTACTGTTACAGATACTGGTAAATAATCTGATTGAAAATGCCATTAAGTATTCTCCCAAAGAAGGGCTTATTGAATGCCGCCTCCAAAAGAAAAACAGAACCATTCATTTACAAATAACTGATGAAGGCCCCGGTATACCCGATGATGAAAAGAAACGGGTATTTGAAAAATTTTACCGCATTGGCAACGAAACTACCCGCACCACCAAGGGGACCGGTTTAGGCCTCTACCTTTGTAAAAAGATTGTAGAAGATCACGGTGGCCACATCAGGGTTGCAGATAATTTAAACAGAGGCAGTAATTTTATGGTCAGTTTCACTATAAAACATGCCCATGAGCAATAAACCATCTATATTACTGGTTGAGGACGAAGAAAACCTTCATGAAGCGCTTAAGTTAAACCTTGAACTGGAAGGGTATGAGGTAACTTCGGCATTAACGGGCAGCGATGCATTACAAAAGGTACAGGGCGAATATTTCGATCTGATCATACTCGACGTTATGCTGCCCGATGTAGATGGCATCAGCATTACCGAAACCATCCGGGTACAAAATAACCATGTGCCCATTTTGATACTCAGCGCCAAAAATACCAGCTCCGACAGAGTGCTGGGCCTTAAAAAAGGCGCCGATGATTATCTTACCAAGCCATTCAACCTCGAAGAATTATTACTACGCGTACAAAAGCTGATAGAAAAGAATAAAAAAATGCAGGATAAGGATTCGGTGGGCGATACTTATCAGTTTGGCGGTCATACCATAGATTTTAATGCCCAGGAAGCAGTTACCAAAGAAGGACAGCGTATACCGCTGAGTAAAAAAGAAGCCATGCTGCTGAAACTGCTTATTGAAAACAAGAACGACGTAGTTCCGCGCGAAAAGATACTACAAACCGTATGGGGTTACAATGTTTACCCCACCACCCGCACTATCGATAATTTCATATTGAACTTTAGAAAATACTTTGAACACGACAGCCGGAATCCACGCTATTTTCATTCGGTGAGAGGAGTTGGGTATAAATACACGGAGTAATGAAAAATGTGAAATGAGAAATGAGAAAGGGTTTTACTTTTTCATTCCTCATTTTTCATTTATAATTTCTTATTTCCTTATGCTTTTTGAAGTTCATCTACCGTACGCTCTGCCTTTACCAGTAATTCAGTCATATCCTTCTTATCAGTTTCCGGTGCATATAATGCCCATTCACATTCATCCAGTACGGCCGAAAAGCTGCGTATGGTATCTGCAGATATGCCTTTTTCATCGAGCAGTTCCATAATATGATATTTATTCATCTGTGAAGGCAGTACGTTGTATTTAACGGCCACTACATTCCATAATGCTTCCTGCACCTCATGATAAAAAACCTGCTTGTCTTCGTACTGAAGGGCCAGTTTAGCCGGCGCCATTATCTCGGCAGCAGATCTTTTTGCAGGTTCCTTTTCTTCGGCAGGCATTGTTTTAACTGTTTCCGTCTTTTTTCCTTTACCAAAAGCCACCACCTGAAAAATAATACAAGCTATAATAATCACTACCACTATAGCAAACCAGTAAAACTGTGGTTGAATGGCAGATGCACTGCTTAAAATGCCTTCATCACCTTTAGTAGTTTTCTTTATACCCGGCAAAACATGCAGCGTTACCGAATCGCTGGAAGCCGTTTTATATTTTTTCTCAGCCGGATCATAATATGGTAAATGCACCGCAGGTATTACAAAACTGCCGGTATCGGGTGCAGCAAAGGAATACTCAAACGTTTTGGAACCCTTTAATGGAAAAACATATTTATTTACATTTTCCTGTACCGACGGTTCAACGGTATCTACGCCTGCAGGCCACTGAATTACAGGCGCCGTAAGCAACGATAAATTACCACTACCGCTTATAGACACCTGAATCTTTACCAGGTCGCCTTTGTGTATAGGTTTGGAAGGTATTTTAACCGCCACCGAAAACTGCCCTACGGCTCCTGAAAAATCAGGCGGCTGATTGTTTACAGGCAATGGTTTTACGGTAATGGTCAGCGGTTTGGTACGTAAAACAGTGCGGTAATCCAATGCTGCCGGCATTAAAGGACCGGCATTTCTGTTAAAGAGTTTATTAAATGCATTTCTTTTGCTGGCTGCTTCATCAACCTTCACAAAATGAATAACGCTTTCAATTTCAGCGGGGTCAAGTACATAATTTCCCTCCTGTAGCGGAAATAACTGCACCTTGCGTATAAGATTGGTATAAAACCACTGACCATTAAATTTTTCTACTTCAGGTTTGCCATCATAGGCATCAACCATTTCCATAACGCTAAAACCGGTCAGCGAAGGCCGCCGCATTACCTGTGAACTGGCATCAAGTCGCGAGTAGGCTTTATATACTACCATCAGTGGCTCGCCTATGTAACAGGAAGTTTTACTGGGTTC
>Ga0105239_10010218_pt1 | contig 10512 bp, 6 predicted proteins | sample KBSC44metaG_FD_92761 | JGI IMG/M metagenome (GOLD analysis project Ga0105239, IMG submission 92761) | Corn rhizosphere microbial communities from Kellogg Biological Station, Michigan, USA - KBS C4-4 metaG | ecosystem: Host-associated > Plants > Roots > Rhizosphere > Soil | place: Michigan, USA...
AATCATGATGGAACTTTTACGGAATCTTTAAGTAAATCATTCGCGCATATTTCAAAGTATTCAATGGGTGCAGACATTGCCGACTATAATAATGATGGCAGGCCAGATGTGCTTACCTTGGATATGTTGCCGGAAGATAATCACAGGCAAAAATTATTAAAAGGTCCTGATGAATATGATCAGTATCATTTATTGTTAGATAGTGGTTATTATCATCAGCAGATGCGCAACATGCTGCAATTGAATGAAGGGCAAGATGAGCGTGGTAACATACGCTTTAGTGAAATAGGTCAGCTGGCGGGCATTTCCAATACAGACTGGAGCTGGTCTGGATTGTTTGCTGACTTTGATAACGATGGATGGAAAGATTTGTTTATAAGCAATGGTTACCTGCGTGATTTTACCGATATGGACTTTTTAAAGTATACAGTTGCTGATGCTAAAACAGAAGCATTAAAAAACGGTACTTTAAATTTTGAAACTTATGACCTGGTAAAAAAGATGCCGGCAAATAAGCTGGATAATTATGTATTTAAGAACAATCATGATTTGAGTTTTACTAACGTCTCTATGTCATGGGGATTAAATAAAGCATCTGTATCCAATGCCGCTGCCTACGCTGATCTTGACAACGATGGTGACCTCGACTTAATCGTCTGCAACAATAATGAACCGGCTTTTGTGTACAGGAATAACCAGGATGAATTATTGCATAACCATTTTTTAAAACTTCGCTTTGCAGGTGAGGGCCTGAATACAAAAGCCTATGGAGTGAAAGTAATAATGCAAACAACCAATAGCGAAAAGCAGTACCAGGAATTATATCCTGTGCGTGGGTATCAATCAACCGTTGCACCTGAGATTGTTTTTGGCTATCCTTCATCACAGAATGTAAAGACTGTTACAGTTATATGGCCCAACGGTAAGCAAACAACATTACAAGATGTAGCAAATGATACAACACTTCTTTTGAATCAATCGCAGTCAACACAGCAAGCTGATACGCAGGTTAAGACACCAAAAGTTTTTCATGATATCACAGCTGCTGCGGGTATTGATTTTCATCACAAGGAGAATGATTTTATAGATTTTAAAGATGAAGTGTTGTTGCCTTATCAATTGTCGCGGCAAGGGCCTGCGCTTGCAAAAGCGGATGTAAACGGAGATGGTTTGGAAGATGTTTTTGTCGGTGGTGCCATCAATCAGTCAGGCAAGCTTTACTTACAGTTGACGAATGGAAATTTTACCACCGCAACATCACAGCCATGGAGTATGGATGCTTCAAGTGAAGATGTAAACGCTTTATTCTTCGATGCAGACAAAGATGGTGACATGGATTTGTATGTAGTAAGTGGTGGCAATGAGTATGGTGATGGTTCACCTGAATATGCAGACAGGCTATATATCAATGATGGCAAAGGAAATTTCACCAAAGCTGTTGACGCGTTGCCTTCTATGTTAAGCAATAAACAAGCAGTCGCTGCAGATGATTTTGATAATGATGGTGACCTTGATTTATTTGTTGGTGGCAAAGGCGCTCCGGGCTCTTTTCCGTTGCCATCCAAAAGTTATGTATTAAGAAATGACACACAGAATGGTGTTGTTAAGTTTACGGATGTTACGGAGCAACTCAACGCATCGCTAAAAGAACCAGGCATGGTAAACATAGCTGCGTGGGTTGATCTTAACAAAGATGGCTATCCCGAGTTATTAATTGCCGGCGACTGGATGGGAGTGATGCTCTTTTTAAACAATAAAGGAAAGCTGGAAGATATATCAGCCAAATCCGGGCTTAACAATTTAAACGGCATGTGGTCAGCTATAAATGTTGCTGATGTGGATGGAGATGGCGACCTGGATTTTGTGTTAGGCAATTGTGGTTACAATAACCAGTTTAAAGCTTCAAAACAACAGCCCGTTACCTTGTATGTAAATGACTTTGATGATAATGGTTCGCAAGATGCAATCATGTGTTACTATATACAGGGAAAGAGTTATCCCATGGCATCAAGAGACGAATTGCTTGAACAAATAGTACCGTTAAGAAAGAAGTTTGTCAAGTATAAAGACTATGCTGATGCAACGCTTGAGGGCATCTTTCCTAAAACAAAAATCAGCGATGCCAAAAAGTTTTATTGTGATGAACTGGCGACAGGTATTTTATACAACGATGGCAACATGCATTTTTCTTTTAAGCCATTGCCACCAGAAGCGCAGTTCTCAAAAGTGTATGGCATTGTTGTCCATGATTTTGATAAAGACGGTATCAACGATATATTAATCAGCGGAAACTTTTATCCCTACCGGGTACAACTTGGTCGCAATGATGCAGGCCTTGGTATGTTGTTGAAGGGTGATCGAAAATCATTTACAGCAATAGACCCCGCTGCAAGTGGTTGTTATATTGATGGCGATGTAAGGGCAATGGATTTTATAAAAACTGCTGATGGAAACGTAATTGTTGTCGCTAAAAATGATGATGCAGTACAGGTGATAAAAACAAACAAATGAAAAAACTTGTCTTGATAGTAATTACTGCTTTTTTATACATGAATGTGTATAGCCGTGATGATGCATGGAGCAAAGATGCAACGCCATTGTATCGTTCAGAAAAAGCATTGACAGATGTAATCATTCACGATATTTTTTCTCCACCTGTGGCTTCAAGAATTTATGCTTATGCAAATATTTCAGCGTATGAAGTGTTGGTAAAAGCAGATAATAAATATCGTTCTCTTCACGGCGTGTTAAAAGATATGCCGCCTGTTCCGGAACCACGCCAAAAGATATCAGCGTCACTGGCTGCGGTTTACGCATTTATGCTTACGGGCAAGAAGCTTGTTTTTTCAGAACATATACTTGAAGATTCTCTGCAACATATTCTGAGTTATTACAAGGCAAATATTAAAGACAATAAATTATATACAGCATCATTAGCATATGGCCAGCAAGTCTCTGATACTATTATGGCATGGGTTGCAAAAGATCAATATAAAGAAACGCGCAAACTGCGCAGGTATAATCTCCTAAAACAAGAAGGTAAATGGATACCCACACCGCCAGGTTATATTGCTGCTGTAGAGCCTAACTGGAACAAAATACGTCCGCTGGTGATGGATTCATGTAACCAGTTTCCACCGGTGCCTGCATTGGCTTTCAGTAAAGAAAAAGGTACGCCCTTTTATGAGCAAGCTTACGAAGTATATACTACCGTCAACCAATTAACGGATGAGCAAAGAGCCAAAGCCAATTTCTGGGATTGCAATCCTTTCTTTTTAAATACAGAGGGTCATTTGAATTTTGCTACCAAAAAGATTTCTCCCGGCGGCCACTGGATATCTATTACCGGTATTGTTGCAAGACAAACCAATACAGATATTACAAAAGCAAGTATGGCTTTAACGTTAACTTCTATAGCATTGTTTGATGCATTTATCAGTTGCTGGGATGAAAAATACAGGAGTAACTTAATAAGGCCTGAAACATACATCAATGCATATATAGATGAATCATGGAGGCCCATTTTGCAAACACCACCGTTTCCAGAATACACCAGCGGTCACAGTGTTATATCTACTGCAGTGGCTACCGTGCTTACAAAAATATTTGGAGATAATGTTGCTTTTGATGATGACACAGAAGTGGAGTTTGGCTTAATGGTAAGGCACTTTAATTCTTTTAAAGCAGCTTGTGATGAAGCTGCGGTATCACGTTTATACGGTGGTATTCATTACAGGGCGGCGGTTGAAAATGGTCAGAAGGAGGGCGGACAGATTGGTAATTATATTATTGAAAAAGTAGTCAGCAAAATATTAACCACCAATAATTAAACCTATGCTAAGGCACAAGCTTTTTATTACAGCGGCAGTCTGCACGCTGTCGTTAAAATCGTTTTCTCAATCCACCTATCATTTTACAGAAGGACTTATGGTTTCATCCGGTAGCCGTTACGGAAGGGAAGCAATCTATACAGATGTTCTGGCTTATAAATTGTATAATAACACACTGGTAAAACCTGTAGATGGAGTTGTGTTCGATATAACTTCAAAAGGTGATACGTTAGCATGGCGTGCGATAAAAGCAGATAGTCTTAACAGGTTTTCAACAAGGCGTTGGGAAGCAATTGCACGTGGCAATACTTTTGGCAATCCTAACAGGGTTGATCGTGGCACAGGGTACGTTTATCTTACCTACACTTCGCCAAAAGAGCAAACAGTTTTATTAAATATCAAAGGCAACAGCGGTCTTTATTTTAACGGTGTTCCTCATACGGGAGATCCCTACAGTGCGGGTTATTTAAATATTCCTGTTAAGTTGAAGAAAGGACTAAATGAACTTTATGTGCGTGGTACAAATATTACTGCAGATATCATCTTTCCTTCAAAGCCTGTGTTGCTTAATAATGATGATCTTACTTTGCCCACGATCGTAGAAGGCGCTGATAACAATTCATTAAAAGGAGCCATTGTTATCATCAATACATCCAACAAAGAAATAAATGCTTTGCAGATAAAGTCATTAGTGGAAGGTAAAGAAGCTATTGCGCCTGTTCCATCTATACCTGCTATGTCAACGCGAAAAGTGCCTTTTGAGTTTGATGCAAGCGGTGTTACCGCGAAAGGCATTAACAACTGTCTTGTTTCTTTAATATCAAACGGAAAAACAATTGATACAACCAATATCAAAATAGAATCTGTTGAGCCTGCTGAACAATACAGCAGTACTTTCATCAGCGATATTGATGGCAGCCTTCAGTACTATGCAACAACGCCACAGCAACCGTTAACATCAAACCCAAACAATGCACTGTTTTTATCAGTACATGGTGCAGGTGTTGAAGCGTTAGGACAGGCAAGGGCCTATCGTTCCAAAGACTGGGGCACATTAGTGGCAGCCACCAATCGTCGTCCGCGTGGTTTTAACTGGGAAGACTGGGGACGTCTTGATGCGCTTGAAGTGCTGGAAATAGCAAAGAATAAATTCAAACCAGATCCGCAGCAAATCTATCTGACGGGCCACTCGATGGGCGGTCACGGCACATGGTTTCTTGGTGCTACCTATCCCGATAAATGGGCCGCTATCGGCGCGTGTTCAGGTTATCCAACATTAAAAGGCTACGGCTCTGCTGATGGTGTTATTCCTGACAGCAGCAATTCTCCAACCGAACAAATGCTGCTTCGTTCAAGCAATCAAAGCGATGTTATTCAGCTTGCACATAACTACAAACCGCTTGGCGTATATGTATTGCATGGTGATGCGGATAGGGTAGTACCTGTGATGTATGCAAGGCAAATGCGTAAAGTGCTGGGCGATTTTCATGCTGACTTTGCTTACTACGAATATCCTAATGGTGAGCATTGGTTCGGTAACCAAAGTGTTGACTGGAAGCCTTTGTTCGACTATTTTAAACTGCACACACTTGCCGTTGACAGTGCGGTTAATAATATTGATTTTACTACTGCTAGCCCTGGTATTTCGTCTTCTTTTCGCTGGGCTTCTGTCATGCAGCAAATACATCCTTTGCAGTATAGCCATATACAATTGAGTAGAAACAATACTGCCAAAACAATTACAGGCACTGCAAGTAACGTGCTCTTGTTAAAGTTTAAGCTAAATGAGTTTGCCGCCAACACTTCGCTTACCATTAAGCTGGATAGCCAGGTAATAAAATACAACACAACAAGCGATAACGACAGTATTTTTTTAAAGAATGACAACAATCAATGGAAGGTAACATCTGCGCCTGCGTTAACTGAAAAAGGCCCGCATCGTTACGGTACTTTTAAAGACGCATTCAATCATAAAATGATTTTTGTGTATAGCACAAAAGGTGCCAAAGAAGAAAATGAATGGAGTTATAATAAAGCTTTGTATGATGCTGAAACATGGTACTATCGCGGCAATGGCGCTATTGATATTATCGCAGATAAAGACTTTAATGAAGCTAAATACAAAGACAGGGGCATCGTTATTTACGGCAATGCCACTACCAACGCTGCATGGAAGCTGTTACTGAATGATTGCCCCATACAAGTGGAGAGGAACCTGGCGAAAGCAGGAGATAAAACCTGGAACGGAGATGACATCAGCGCTTATTTTGTATGGCCCTTGCATAACTCAACAATTGCAAGCGTAGGTGTAGTTAGTGGCACAGGCTTAAAAGGAATGAATGCCGCTAACGCTAATCAATACTTTGCTGGTGCAAGTGGCTTTCCTGACTTTATGATTTATAGCCTGGATATGTTGAAAGACGGTTCTTCCGCAATTAAGATGACAGGTTTCTTTGATAATGACTGGAAGCTTAACTCTGCAGATATTGTGGAATCAAAATAGACACATTCACGAATAGCAATAAAAAAGCGCTGGATAATTCAGCGCTTTTTTTATTCGAAAGAAATTTTTATGAACCCATCATTCCTGCTACTATTGGTCTTTTTGTTGCGTCGCACCCTTGTACGTTTGGTTCATTATTCAGCAAGTGGGAAGTGGTGAGTGATTTGCAGGAAAGGGGCCTGAATTCATTCACCATTGACCATTCACGAATGTCTTATCCGTGTTCCTTCTTACACTACTTCGATTGATTAAAATAATTTTCAAAAAACAGCAACTGGTAAAGAATAGAATTAGCCCAATATGCAGAGTTATGACCGCCGGGCCTTTCTATATAATCGTGATCAATTTTCTTGTCCAGTAATTTTTGATGCAGGTTACGGTTAACCTGTAAAAAGAAATCATCAACACCGCAGTCAATTATTAAATGAAGATCGCCATTGGCTATGCGATCAATATTTGTGATAACAGTATTGTCATCCCAGTTTTTTTGATGGGTGGAATAATCGCCGAGGTCTTTTGCTATATCCCAGTTTTTAGGAAAAGGTCTGAAATCCACACCGCCGCTTGTGCTGCCTGCAGCGCCGTAAATATCCTTATGCCTTATTGCGAGATATAAAGCGCCATGCCCTCCCATGCTAAGGCCTGTAATAGCACGGTGTTGCCTGTCTGTAAAAGTTTTATAATTGTTGTCAATATAGTTTATCAACTCATTACTTACAAAGGTTTCATAGCGAATAGAACTATCTAATGGACTATCAAAATACCAACTGCCAAAACCACCATCCGGGCAAACAAACAATGCTTTCATTTCATCTGCTTTGGTGCTTAGCCCCTGCGCGTTAATAGAAATCCATTGCGCATAACTTCCACTATATCCATGAAGTAAATAAACAACAGGAAGCTTTTGCAGGTTATCATAATCCGAAGGTTTTACAATTACACATTTAATCTTTTTATGCATTGCATTGCTATTCACTTCAACAGTGTCTACGGTGCCAGCTTTTAAAAAAATTACAGTAAGAGATAACGTAATTAAAAAGAACAATTTTTTCATCAGGCTATTTTTTGTGTAAATATAAATCGCGGGAAGTCATATCATCAGATATCTTAAGGACTAACTGTTTAGAAATTACAGCTGTGTAAGGCGTCTTCGACTTACACCAATATTCTATCGCCTTTGGCGATTGATGAAACACGTCTTCTTTTAGCGTTTTACCACAAGGCATCTTTCTGATGAATAAAGAACTGAACGTACAAGTGAGTGACACAACCAACGCTCAATAGTAGCACCGCTGTCAAGTCAATAAAAAACATCCACGTTTACCACTCATAAAATACTACTTGCAAATAAAAAAGAGGTGACATATATTTGATATCAAATTAATATCATTTTGTATGGAAAAGCTCATACGCCCGATTTCCGGTTTTTTAATTTTAGTGGTTGCTCTTGCAGCGCTTATTGCCGGTATTTATATTACTTCAACTTATGGTAATACGGAAGAGGCACCCGTATACGTTCCCATAGGGATTGCACTCGTTCTCCTGTCAATTTTTTTATTAAAGGGGCTGACGATTATTAATCCTAATCAATCCAATGTATGCACCTTTTTTGGTAAGTATGTAGGAACAATTAAAGAGAACGGTTTAAGGTTTGTAAACCCATTTTATAAAAAGCAACGCATATCGTTACGATTGAACAACCTTGAAAGCAGCAAGCTTAAAGTGAATGATAAGCTTGGCAATCCTATTGAAATTGCTGCCGTAATTGTGTGGCAGGTAAGCGATACTTATAAAGCTGCATTTGAGGTAACCGATTACGAACAGTACATTAAGATTCAAAGCGAAGCTGCGATAAGACATCTTGCTGTGAGTTATCCTTACGACAATATGGAAGATGAACATGCAGCACTTACACTGCGTGAAGGTGGTGAAAAGGTGACTGAAATGCTTACAAAAGAATTAAATGACCGCAGTGCTGAAGCAGGCATCATTGTAAAGGAATCACGCATTAGCCATCTTGCTTATGCCGCTGAGATTGCAGGCGCTATGCTTCAACGCCAGCAGGCAACAGCCATTGTTGCTGCACGTTTTAAAATTGTAGAAGGTGCCGTAGGCATGGTGGAGCTTGCACTTGAACAACTATCAAAAAAAGATATTGTTCAGTTGGATGAAGAAAGAAAAGCTGCCATGGTAAGTAATCTTATGGTTGTACTCTGTGGTGAAAAAGCTGCAACGCCTGTGTTGAATACCGGAACGCTTTATCAATAAACATGACGCCATTCAACAACGATAAAATACAGTTTAAGGAAGAGCAACATTTCAGGCAAGGTTGGTTATGGGCGCTGTTGATATTTGCATCTGTTGCTTCAATTTTGTTGCCGCTTTTAGTTGGGTTGCAGGAAACAACAAAGAGGAGAGAAGTGATGTGGGTTGTGGCTGGGGTGATTGTTTTACAAGGTATCAACATCTCACTGTTTTATATCACAAAATTTGAAACAGTAGTTACAAACAAAGGCATTTATTACAAGTGGTGGCCTTTATTCAGGCGATATACTTTTTTACCTTTTGATGAAATTGCCAGTGTAAATTCTGTTAAGTGGACTTACATGCACTGGGGATATTCAAAAACAAAAAAGTTTGGAAAGGCTCATACCATAAGTGGTGATAAAGGCGCACAGATTGAAATGAAGAATGGCAATAAATATTACATCGGCTCACAAAAGGCTTTTGCTTTGCAAACCTGTTGCGAGCAAATGATGCGGAACCCGTTAAAGTATTCGTGAGTTATAAAATGTATCAACAAATCATTCACTCATTAAATTATCTATTGGTTTGAAGAAGAGTTTTGTTTTAAGAATAGATGAGGCCGCTTATAAAGCGCTGGAGAAATGGGCCAATGATGAATTCCGTAGTGTTAACGGGCAAATAGAATGGTTACTTAATCAAAAGCTGAAAGAAACGGGCCGTCTGAAAGACGCAGACGAAACATCGGTAAAGTCAGCCATTAAAAAGAATAAGTAGCCATTGTGTGCCTGCTACTTTTCACACTTGAAGTCTGCATTTATTTTATCTAATTGTAGCCATACCGGCTGATTAAAATCAGCAGCAGCAATCTCTAACAACACAATAGTATTTCCTTTAGTATCACATTTCTTTTGGTGAATTTTTACGTTAAGGCTGCCTGGCTTTTTAGTCACCTGTGCATCAAAAATGTCAAGGCTTGCCTGGTAAGTAGCTATATCATCAGTGTCTGTTTTAATCTTTTTAACCCCGGCTTTTGCAGGCGTGTACACAGCCATGTCTAATTTGTCTGCAATAGCCCTTCTCTTTGTAAGACCGGAGAAATAAGCTTCAAGGTCATGCTTCAAAACGGTTTCATCAAAAGTGTAATCATCATCAAGCCACCATAAAATAGTGTAGGCCCATTTTTCATTGCTGCCGGCATTTCCCCAGCCGGGTGCAAAACGTAATTCTTCATAACCTTTATATGGAAGTGAAGGTGCAAAATCAATAGGAAATAAGATTGTTTCCGGCGACCAGTTCTGTGGTGCATTGTATGCATAAGGCTTGCTAATAAACTCAGGATAAAAATGAAGTTTTGCTCTAAGCCATTGCACTAAATCTATCTCATCAATTATTGACCATGAATGCGGGTGACGCATACCATTGTTTCGCCTGCCCGGTTGTTTGGATTGTATAAACGCTGCGTCATTATTACCCAGTAACACCAATCTGTTTACCAGTTCTGATGCAGGCAGCATGTTGGTTTGAAAAATGCTGCGCCGCCTGTTGTCTATTTGCCATTGCACATCAACATCATGATATGTTCTGTAAGCAACTTCTTTTAAATATTGCTCATTGCCTGTGGTTGTATCTTCTTCATTAAATGGCGATACAGCTTCAAAATTATTTTTGCCTATTTCTGGTTTGCCAAGATGTGTTTCGAGCGAATCAATTATCATCTGCGATTCACCTAACCACCATCCTTTAAAATTTTTACGCAATTCTCTTTTGGATGACTGATACAAAGCCATCAGATCTACAGGTGAATCACCTGTAAAAACTGCTGCAGGCAATACTGGATATTCACCCGGTTTCTCTCTGCATAATTCCGCATAACGTAATACAATTGTTCCTCCTGCAGAAAAACCACCAAACGCAAATTTTTCTTTTTTAACG
>Ga0105239_10010221_pt1 | contig 10511 bp, 7 predicted proteins | sample KBSC44metaG_FD_92761 | JGI IMG/M metagenome (GOLD analysis project Ga0105239, IMG submission 92761) | Corn rhizosphere microbial communities from Kellogg Biological Station, Michigan, USA - KBS C4-4 metaG | ecosystem: Host-associated > Plants > Roots > Rhizosphere > Soil | place: Michigan, USA...
CCGAGTGTCGCCGAGTCGCCGTCGACCGAGACCCATTCGTGGTCTTTGGTGTAGCGCAGATTTTCAGGAATGTTTGCCATATCAAATAAGTTTGTTTGAAAAGACCAAAAGACGGCTATTTCTGCCGCCTATAAAAAGGTGTGGGAACGACTACCGCCGAGAGTTGTTTGCCTCTAACGTCAATTTTAAGTTCCTCTCCGACATTTGCAAATTCGACCGGCACAAAAGCCATCCCAATGTTTTTCTGCAGAAACGGCGCCGGGCTGCCCGAAGTGACATAACCAACTTTTTTGGCATTGATATAAACGTCGAAGCCATCGCGGGCGATGCCGCGGTCGGTCATTTCGAACCCGATGAGCCGTCTTGAAACGCCGCGTTGTTTTTCTTCATTAAGTTTGTCTGAGCCGGTAAATTCGCCCTTCTGAAGCTTTGTGATCCAGCCGAGATTCGCCTCAAGCGGTGTGATCTCGTCTGTGATCTCATGCCCGTAAAGCGACATGCCGGCCTCGAGCCGCAACGTGTTTCTGGCAGCCAAACCAGCGGGCAATATTCCATTTTCGGTGCCGTAATAACCAGCCTCAAGCAGCTTGTCCCAGAGTTGTCGTGCTTTGTCAGCGGCAGCGTAAACTTCAAAGCCATCTTCGCCGGTGTAGCCGGTCCGCGAAATGATCGCGTCAACGCCGTCAACGACGCCGGTCGTGAAGTGGTAATACTTGATCTCATCGAGATCCGTGTCGGTAAGTTTTTCGAGAATGATCTTTGCGAGCGGGCCCTGGACGGCGATCTGGCAATAGTCCGCGCTCGCGTTCGTCAGAGTGACGTTGTCATCGCCCTTGTGCGAGGTGATCCACGCCCAATCTTTGTCGGTTGTTCCGGCATTGACCACGAGAAGTAACTTGTCCTGATCGAAACGATAGACCAGCAAGTCGTCGACGACACCACCGTTTTCATTAGTTAGCGCGGAATATTGCGCCTGGCCGTCGACGAGCTTTGTCACGTCGTTGGTCGTCAGGCGATTGACAAAGGGAATCGCGTCCTCGCCCTCGACCCAGATCTCGCCCATGTGCGACACATCAAAAAGACCCGCTTTGGTTCGGGTCCGCATATGCTCTTCGATAACGCCGGTCGGGTACTGGACCGGCATGTTCCAGCCGCCGAAATCGACCATTTTACCGCCAAGGTCGATATGCGCCTGATAAAGCGGCGTCCGCTTCAATTCATCCGATGACATCGTGATTTCGCTAAAATATGGAAGTTAACACCTGAGGTAATTGCGTGTCAAAACGGGGCGTTTGCCATGGTCAAGACGGAACCTTTGTTGATGCCGCGATTATTTCATCGCAAAAATCGAGTGCGGCCAGAATGAGACCCTTTTGCTTTTCGTCTGTTGTTCTATCGGAAAGGATCTTCAGGGGCGGTTCGTATCTTTTAGCCGCTGCGGCAAGGTTGCGGACCGCGCTGGGGAAGCGCTGCGCGTCCTTCGCCTTTTGCTTTTCCGAACGGCTCTTGTCGGCGGCGTAGTCAATAGGATGCATCGCGGTGTTATCGATGTCGTCGATGCCCTTTTCAATAAGCCGCTTGATGTCGTCGAGCAATTCTGTCTGTGTGCCGGTCGGAGCAGGACCCCATTTGCTCGTTTCTTTAGAAGGGACCGCGGCACCGCCAACATCGATCTTCAGAACGGCAAATCGTCGATCGATCATTTTCGTCAGCACATCTATCCGCTGATCGATGTCCTGCGCGTCTCGGACAAGCTCGATCTCGTCGTCAGTCATATAGTCGCGTGGGGCTTGTGCGACGACCGTTACCGCTGGCGCCAACTGGATAACGGCGCATAGAGCAATGACGAAAAAGACGGGGCGAATGTTGAGATCGAAGCGCATTAGTGGACCACGGTATTTGAGAAAAATGGGGCGATCGCCTTTTCGCGGGCGTCGCTTATGTATTTTAAGAGGCTTTTGAGATATGGCTCAAAGTTGAGAGGCGAATCGTGCCGAATGCCCTCGATGCGAGGGACGAATTCACGCAGGCCGATCTCAAATTTTTTCAAGCTGTTAAGTCGGCGGCCCTCGCTGGAGTCAGCGTGTAAAACATAATCGAGCGTGTTGTCCATGATAGCGTCAAAACCGCCAAGCTCCGCGTACATCACCGAATAATTTTCGTTGAGCCGATTTTTTTCCGCCGACTTTAGCCGCGTGTCCATCAACTGCAGCGCGAGATTCACGCGTTCCTTAGGCTCGGTTTTGGCGACCAGTTGCGATTTTTCGGATTTGGACATGATCTTTAACGGCGGTGGTGGTATGTCCTCACCTTGAGCATCGCCGACCGACGCAAATACAAAATTGATGAGGAACAGCGCAAAGAGCAGAAAAAGACCGTTTGACGCAAACCGCGTCATGATCTGTCGATCAAAACACTTTGTCTTAACTGCCACTCTTATTCTTTGACCGTTCCCCAAGACGCTTTATTTCCTTTTCTACCGCCGGCATTCGGAATTTGACTTTGTCGATCTCGTCTTTGTTCAGGACGGGATCGGCATTTTTCAGAAAGAGCTCGTAGTTAGCGCCGGCATCCAGGTACTCACCAAGCTGATCGTGGCAGAGAGCCAGAAAGTAATACGCGATCGGCGGGACCGCATCTTTTGCCGTCAGCCACTGATACTCGACCTTGGCCTCCTGATATCGTTTTAACTCGAAAAGCGCAGTCGCGAGATTAGCATGGATCGTCGAATTTTCCGGCGCGACCCCGACAAGTCTTCGAAAAATGGTGACAGCCTCATCAGAACGCTTAGCCTGTACCAGCGCGGCGCCGTAACCGATGGCAGGTTCGATATCTATCGGCTGAACATCAAGAGCGCGGCGGCAATAATCTAAGGCCTGAGCTGCATCCTTAAGTCGGTATATCGAGCAGAGTCGCCCGAGGATCACGGGATTTTTCGGGTCGTTCGCCAACAATTTTTCAAGAGCATCGGGCGATCTCTCCGCTGCGAGATTCGTGGTTTCCAAAAGCGCCTTCGCCGCGGGCGACGGTGAGGTTATCGACGACAGAAGCGTCCGCGCGTCGTCCGGTTTGCCGCTGGCAAGCAGGACACGCGCGCGCAGAACCAGAGCGTCCTCAGTACCTTTATCCGCTTGCTCGATGGATCTTGTGACGGCGTCGGCAAGAACGAGATCGTTTTCCGTAAGAGCGATGCTGGCCTTCAGATAAAGAGCCTGTTTATATCGCGGGTCGATGTCGAGGGCGCGTTCGAGACTCTTCTTGGCCGCGGCGCGATCGCCGATCGCGTTTTCGAGCGAGGCCTGGGTCGTAAATGCGGGCGGCCCGGCATTCGCTTTCGAAGCAAAGATCCGGACCTGTGCAAGGAGCGAGGTCAATACATTGACAGGCGCTTTTGTCTGAAGCCTGAGTTCGGTCAAGGCCGAAAAGGCGGGAAAGCTTGTCGCGTCGAGACCGATGGCCTTATTGAGAAGCTTTTCGCTCTCGACGTATTCACCGCGTCGTTCGAGCAGGGTGCCCAGCGCGACGACAGGTAGCGTCCAGTCCTCTCTCATCGCGATCGCTCGTCGATAAGCGGCTTCGGCTTCGACAGGTTTTTTTAATGAGGCGAACGCGTTGCCCTTCTGATACTCGGCTTCGGGAAACTCAGGAATAACACCAAGGGCTTTGTCGTAAAGCTCGATCGCCTTTTGATAATCTCCCTTCGCGTGCGCGTCCTGCGCCTGTTCAAAAAGCTCGACGGCCTGCTGGCCTGGATTTGCCGGTTCCTCCTGCGCCGAGGATGCGGTCACGAAAACGAATGCGACGCCGATAATAACCGCGGCAAGTATTGCGTATGAACGGCGATAGGGTCGATGGCTCATTTACTGGCGATACAAGAAAATCTTAGCACCCGCTGATTGGCACGTCGACATCCTACGCGAAGCGGGTCGTATTTGATTTACCTTTTTACAAAGGCTAAGATTTTTAGCTTGTGCAAACTTTGTCCGAACAGGCAATAACTCCCGCCGAGGCTCATAAAAATCCCGTCTTAAACGCCAGGTCAGCGGCGTTGTCAAAGGAACAGAAGCTGCGCCATATGATGCGCGGAATGGGCCGTGTGTTGGTTGCCTACTCAGGCGGCGTCGACAGCACCTATCTTGCATATATCGCCAACCGCGAACTCGGCAGCGACGCGTTGTGCGTCCTCGGCGTGTCGCCGAGCGTTCCGGAGATCCAGATCGCGGAAGCGGCAACCGCGGCGACTGAAATGGGTTTAAGGTTTATCACCGTCGATACGGTCGAGACCAAGGACGATCGATATATCGCGAATCCTGCCAACCGCTGCTACTTTTGCAAAAGCGAGCTTTACGACAAGCTTGGAGGCGTCGCGCGGGACGAAAACATAGAATATCTCGTCGACGGCATGAACGCGGACGACCTCGCCGATCACAGACCGGGCCGCGCTGCGGCACGCGAGCATGAAGTTATAAGTCCGCTGGCCGAAGTTGGCTTGACCAAGCACGAGATCCGCGAGCTCAGCCGCTTGGCGGGCATTCGAGCATGGGACAAGCCTTCGTCACCGTGCCTCGCCTCGCGGATCGCGTACGGCACACCGGTCACGATCGAGCGGCTCTCCAAGGTTGAGCGGGCAGAGGCGTGGCTGAGGGAAATGGGCTTTCGCGAGTTTCGCGTTCGTGTTCATGGAGAGCTGGCGCGGATCGAGATCGCCCCTCTTGAATTGGACCGCGCTTTAAACGCAGACTTCGCGACGCTCGCAGACCGAAAATTGACGGAATTCGGATTCAAATATGTCACGCTCGACATGCGCGGCTTTCGCTCAGGCGCAATGAATGAGATCTTGAGTTAAATAAACTAACAACAGGTATTTATACGTGGAGACTCGATTAAAAATGGCAAACCCAATGGCTGACGAAGTGCGGCGCTTTACCGGAAGCGATGAGAAAAATCCCTTTGAGGCGATGAGCGAGCGCTTTGACCGCGCCGCCAGGCTCCTCGGACTCGAAGAGGACCTTTACGCCGTTATGCGCGTGCCGAGCCGCGAAATAAAGGTTTATGTTCCGGTCAGGCTCGACTCTGGGCATATCCAGGTTTTCGAGGGATACCGTGTCCAGCACAATTTTGCACGCGGACCGGCAAAAGGCGGCATCCGCTATGCGCCGGATGTCTCGTTGGACGAAGTAAAGGCACTGTCCGCCTGGATGACCTGGAAGTGCGCGGTCGTGAACGTGCCTTTCGGCGGCGGCAAGGGCGGCATCATTTGTGACCCGCTCCAAATGTCTCTCGGCGAACTGGAACGACTGACGCGTCGCTATACTGCAGAGCTGATCGACTTCATCGGGCCGGACAAGGACGTTCCGGCTCCAGACATGAATACGAACGAGCAAACGATGGCTTGGGTGATGGACACCTACTCGATGCATGCTCGTCATACTGTGACGTCCGTTGTTACCGGCAAGCCGGTTGCTCTTGGCGGCTCGCTCGGGCGACGTGAGGCGACCGGCCGAGGTGTGATGATAACGGTCAACGAAGCTATCAAGAGGTACGACCTGACGCCGGAAAAGACCACAGTCGTCGTTCAGGGGTCGGGCAACGTCGGCGGGATCGGCGCCGAGCTGATGCACGAGCATGGCTATAAAGTGGTCGCTATCTCGGATGTCGGCGGCGGAATATACAATAAAAAAGGGATAGACATTCCGGCGGTCTTGAAATACTGGAAGGAAAACCGCTCATTTGAGGGCTATGGCGAGGCCGACCACGTTAACAACAAGGACCTATTAGAGCTCGAGTGCGATGTGCTGGCCCCGTGTGCGACGGAGAACCAGATCACTTCCGAGAATGCCGACCGGCTGAAATGCAAGATCCTGGCTGAGGGAGCGAACGGGCCGACAACGCCTAAAGCGGACAAGATCCTGCATGACAAAGGCGTGTTCGTCATACCCGACATCCTGTGCCACGGCGGCGGCGTGACCGTCTCGTATTTTGAGTGGGTGCAGGACCGCGTCGGCTACTTCTGGTCCGAAGCCGAGGTTAATTCCAAGCTCGAAGACAAGATGGTCGCCAGCTTTAACGAGCTATGCTATTACGCGACGAAACACGAGGTCGACACGCGTACGGCGGCATACATGCTGGCCATCGATCGGGTGGCCTATGACACCCGTATGCGCGGCATCTATGCGTAAATAAAGTTTGCCGTAAGATATTAAAAATGCTTGATTTTGCGTCACAACTGCGTTAAGGTCGAAATTAGAGTTTTTCGAATTTTCGTTGACTTTCGGTTGGTAGTCGCATATAAAAATACGAGTATCGACACTTTGTTGCGAGCAGACGCTAAATATTCTAGCACTTAGATTTGGCAAGATTTTATGGCGTGTGCAATAATTTTTGGTAGATTAAACTCAGATCTATTGCTGTAGTTTTCTGGTCGGCGACGATCTGGAACTTTTTGATTATTTTTTTTTCGGCGGAGGAATGAGATGAAACTCGCTTACAGGGCGTATGCTGTTACGCTTCTATTGGTATTGCTGGCATTTGCGGCCGCGGCGCAAACGCCAAGAACTTCCAGCACAGCTCCGACATACGACAAGAACGCACGGTCAGCCAAAGATCCAAGGAACACCGCGCCGACCGTCGGAACTGGCGGCCCCATCGGCGGGCCCACGGGATTATTTACGGTTTATGACCAAGAGACTCTGCGAAAAGGAGAGTGGACGCTCAGCGCGGCGTGGAGCAATTACGATCGCGATCCGGGTAATGCCGATTTTACCGATGTTCCGCTTAGCGCTCAGTATGGTTTAACGAACCACATCGAGCTGTTCTTCACAACGACGGGCTACCGCGGGCTCAAGATCAACAATCCGGCGGCCCTTTCCGGCTTTTACCTGCCAAACACCGGCCTGGTCATCAACGGAGAGCTGCAGAGCGCTCCGGCGATAATTCTCGCGCCGCAGGGACCGGGAGTCAGCTTGTTTCCGAACGCGGCCGTGTTTCGTCCGGCGGGAACGGCGCCTTTCATTGCATCTCCTTTCATCGGAGGCAGTCTCGGCAATTTTGGTTTGAATATCGGTACGTCGGGCCCGATATTTGGGTTCCCGGTCGGGACCTTTGCATTGATCGGTTCGCCGGTCGCCGGAAGCAACAGTACGGTTGCGGCGAACTTCCCGGGTCTCGGTTCGGTATTCGGCGGTATTCTGCCGGGCATCGTGCTCTCGACCGTGCAGCTTACTTCTCCGACAGGAGCACCGGCCGGCGAAGGCCCGCTGGCATTTACGCTCGCACCGAGCTATTTACCTGATGCTCCGTTTGCGGACCGGACCTGGTCGACATCGAGCTTTAACGACTTCACGGGCGGCGTCAAATGGCGCTTTAACAGCCCCAATAGCCCGGTCGGCTACGGCATCATCGCCTACTATCGATGGTGGGCAGATCACGCCGATAGCGACTCAGGCTTTAACATGATGCAGCGCGGCGCCGGTCCCGGTGGAAACCGCGGCGATATCGGCGTGGTCGGCTTCTTTGGAGCCAGACTCGCAAAATGGGCCAATCTCTCGGCAAACGTCGGCTATAACTGGAACAGCAGCACAAAGGCCGATTTCCCGAACGGCACATTTACGATACTCGATCGGCCGGATGAACTCCTGCTTTCAGCGGGTATCGATTTCCCGATCAAGAAATGGGTGCAGCCGATCGCCGAGTTCCGTTCGCTTCGCTACGTTGGCGGCCACACGCCGAACGCTCTTGAAAACAATCCGATGGACATCATCGCCGGTGTCAGGCTATTCCCTGCACGCTGGTGGGGCGTCGGCCTTGCGTATCGCTATCACGTAAACGAGGAGGACGCGGGCTTTTTCAAGGACAAGACCTTCCCGTCAACCCTGGTCATCAACTGTACAAGCAGGTTCGTGATCGAGGGCAATGTCCAGTGCACGCCGACAACGATCAATCAGTCGTTTTCGGGACTGCCGCCGGGATTCCTCCCGTCGGAAGATCCGCATGGATTTATCGTTCAGCTATTTGCGGGACGTCGACATAAGAGAGCGGTTGAGGTTCAGAACCAGGCGGCGAATGTAACGGCCCTGACTCTGAGCAGCAACGCGATCACGCTGGGATGCCCTCCGGGACAAGTTCCGGTTGAAGGTCAGACCTGCGATCAGAGCACATCGATCAATGTATCCACGACGGCTGTAGACCCTGAGAACGATGTGTTGACCTATCAGTACACAGTCTCGGGTGGACGTATTGTCGGTACTGGCCCGACCGTTTCGTGGGACTTGAGCGGAGTCGCTCCGGGCAGCTACACGATCACGGCTGGCGTTGACGACGGTTGCGGTATATGCGGAAAGACAATGACGCAGACTGTGACGGTTGCAAACTGCAACTGTAAGGCCGCCTGCAACTGCCCGTCGCTCACGGTTACAGGACCCGCCGGCATCACCGCTCCGGGCGGTACGATGACGTTTGTTGCTAACGTCAGTGGCGGCAGCCAGGATCAGGTGGTGACGTACAACTGGACCGTGTCGGCTGGTACGATCTCGTCAGGTCAGGGCACGCCTAGTATCACGGTCGCGGTTCCGGCAGATATGCCTGGTGGAAATATCACCGCAACTGTTGACCTTGGTGGGCTAGACCCGTCATGCAACTGTCCGCATAACGCTTCTGAGACCGCAGGTGTTTCGGCACCGCCGCAGGCGAACGAAGTTGACACATTCGGTCCGCTGTCGAATGACGATGTCAAGGCTCGCTTACAGAACTTCTATGTACAGCTTGCCAATAACCCGAATTCACAGGGTTACATCATCAACTACGGCACGCCGAAACAGATCGCGTCTCGCAGGGCACAGATCACGAAGGCCATTACCTTCCTGAAACTTGACCCGAGTCGTGTGACGTTTGTTGACGGTCCGCCGCACGGTGCAGACGTGGAGACACACTTCTATCTGGTACCGCCGGGTGCGACACCGCCGACACCACAATAAACAGCTTTACGCTTTATTTGCGTAAACATTCTCAAAAACAAGCGAAGGCTTCTCGAAAGGGAAGCCTTCGCTGCTTTCGGAACGGCCCGTCAGTTTTGAGCCGATCCTCCAATTTCGTGTTATTTCGTGTAAATTCGTGGTTCCAGCTTTCCGCGGTTTCAGAAAGGAACCACGAAACAACACGAAATAGAGCCGAACCACACGAAAATCCCAGTTTGGACCACCACTTTTGAAACGATTTATTGCTTCCTGCCTTGTTTTATGTAAAATAGGGGGAAGTCGGACGTGTCCCTCGAGATTTCGTTTAGTTTGACGAGATCAGAAGCCTTAGATAGATGGAAACGTCCTCCCCTTAACCGTCATCCTAGACACGTGAGCTCTGACTAATCGAGATATTTATCTCGAGAGCAGCCGTCCGGTCGTACCAAGTAGCAAAAAATATGAATAAGATCCATCGTCGAGTCTTCGGTTTTGTCGCGGCCGCCGTATGTCTCGCTCTGTCGCTGTCGACGATCATGCCGGTTGCCAATGCGGACGGCACGAGCATAACGGACAAGAATAAATTCTCGACCTGGACGGTGCTTGGGCCGAGCGGGGGCGACGTGCGTGCCGTGGAGATCGATCCAAAAAATAAGGACCGAGTCTTTATTACTACCCTCGACGGCCAGATCTATGTTTCAAACAACGCGGGCGGTTCATGGCAGCTTTTGGCAAGCCTTGACGAGCCGGAGCTGGTCCTGGACCAATTGATGATCGACCCGCGCGACTCAAATGTGATCTATGCTTCCGGCCATCGGCAAAAAGATCCTGGCGGCTTTTTCAAATCTACGGACGGTGGTAAATCCTGGAAAGAATCTAAAGAGCTCCGCAGTGAATCGATCCATTCAATGACACAGTCGGACAAGGACCCGAATGTGATTCTGGTCGGAGCCCTTGACGGCGTCTGGATGTCAAAGGACTCGGGCGATCATTGGGAAAAGATCTCATCGACGACGATGCCCGTTAATGTCGATTCGCTCGTGATAGACCCGCGAAATACGAGCACGTTTTATGCCGGGACATGGTGGCGGGCTTATAAATCCACAGACAGCGGTCAGAATTGGCGGCTGATCAGGGACGGAATGATCGACGACTCGGACGTTTTTGCAGTAACGATCGATCCGCGCGATGCCAGCCACCTTGTGGCGTCGGCCTGTAGCGGTATCTATGAATCGCAGAACGGCGGAGAAAGATGGTCGAAGATGAACGGCATCCCATCAGACTCTCGCCGCACTTACGCGATCATCCAACATCCGACCATTCCAGGAACGATCTATGCCGCGACAAACCAGGGCTTCTGGATGAGCAGTAACAACGGTAAGTCTTGGATGATGACCACTCCACGCGACCTGATGGTCACCTCGATCGCCGTCAGCCCCGAGGCTCCGAACCGCGTCTTTATCGGCACCAGCAATTTCGGCGTGATGATCTCTGACGACGGCGGGAAGAATTGGCGCCAGAGCAATACTAACTTCACAAGCCGGTTTACTTATTCCATCG
>Ga0105239_10010223_pt1 | contig 10510 bp, 7 predicted proteins | sample KBSC44metaG_FD_92761 | JGI IMG/M metagenome (GOLD analysis project Ga0105239, IMG submission 92761) | Corn rhizosphere microbial communities from Kellogg Biological Station, Michigan, USA - KBS C4-4 metaG | ecosystem: Host-associated > Plants > Roots > Rhizosphere > Soil | place: Michigan, USA...
CAGGGCGGCACCGGAACAGACGTGATGAGGAACGTGCCCTCCGTACAGGTAGACATCGACGGCAACGTCACCCTCCGCAATAGTTCTCCCACCATCTTCGTTGACGGGCGGCCTACTACGCTGACCCTCGACCAGATTCCGGCAGACGCTATCCAGAGCGTGGAGATCATTACAAACCCAGGCGCCAAATACGACGCCTCCGGCGGTACTTCGGGTATCCTCAATATCGTCCTGAAAAAGAACCGTAAGGCCGGGTACAACGGTAACGTCCGTGCCGGCGTCGACCAGCGCGGCAGGATGAACCTCGGCGGCGATATCAATGTCAAGCAGGGCAAGGTCAACTTTTTCCTGAGCGGCAACTTCAACCAGCGCAAAAGCATCTCCACCGGCCAGACGGACCGCACCAGCAGCTTCGATGCTATTCCATTACTCAACAAATCCGCCTATACCAGCATCCTCAGCCAGAGCGACAGGAATGTCAACAAGGGCTATTTCGCATTTGCAAGGGGCGGCTTCGACTATCTCATCGACAACCGCAACACGATATCGCTGTCCGGAAATATCGTTCACGGCACTTTCGAGCCAACACTCAACAGCAACCTCCGGTCGACGGCTGACTCACTGGGACAGGCCCCGGACCCGACACTCTTTACCCAGCGGTACTCGACCTCAACGTCCCATTTCAACAACCACGGCGCCATGCTGAGCTTTAAGCATACCTTCCCCAGATCGGGTGAAGAGATCTCGGCTGACGTCAACTACAGCCAGGGCGCCAACGACAACTATAATCTCGTCAAACTGACACCCGGCTCCTGGCAGCAGCAGCAGACAGGCAACGGGGACAACAAATACTTTACCGCACAGGCAGACTATACGCTGCCGCTGGGTGAAAAATCCAAATTCGAAGCCGGAGGCCGCATAGCCATCCGCAACAACACCAGCATCAATACCATCGATACGCTGAACTCCAGCAACGAGTTCATCCCCAACCAGCTGCTCTCGTCGAACTATACTTTCCGGGACCGGGTCTTCGCCGGCTATGTCACCTACGCTAACGCGATCGGCAACTTCACCTATCAGCTGGGATTACGCGGCGAGAGCTCCGACTACAGGGGCACAGAGCATTTTACGAACATCGATAACAATGGCGTGCAGACCCCTGCCATCGGGAACTTTTCCAATAAATTCCCGATCAGCCTTTTCCCCAGCGTCTTTTTAACACAGAAATTGAGCGATGATCAGGACCTGTCGTTCAACTATACCAGAAGGATCGACCGTCCCAATTTCTTCCAGCTGTTCCCTTTCACCGACTATTCTGACTCGCTGAACCTGAGCAGGGGTAATCCCAATCTGCAGCCACAGTTCACCAATTCCTTCGAGGCCGGCTATTCGAAATCCTATTCGGGCAACAACAGCTTCCTCGCTTCGGTGTACTATAAATATACCACCGACCTGATCACCCGCTATCAGGAGACGGGTTTCAACCCTGTGACAAAGAATCCGGTATTTATCAATACCTATATCAACGCCAAGTCCAGCTATGTCGGCGGTCTGGAACTGATCGGACGTAACTCAATCACCAGATGGTGGGACCTGACAAGCAATATCAATGTCTTCACCTCTCATATCAACACCATCGATACGGGAAAGAATGCGATACCCACACAGCCCGCGACCTGGTCCTGGTTCGGCAAGATCAACAACAGCTTCAAACTGACCAAGGCGCTGACCTTCCAGCTTTCCGGCGACTTTACGTCAAAAACGGTCCTGCCTCCCGGCGGTAGCGCCAGCAATGGCGGCGGTGGAGGTGGTGGCGGCGGTCGGGGTTTCGGCAACAATAGCAGCGGCAACGCCCAGGGCTATTCCAAACCAACCGGCGGGGTAGACGCAGCCCTCCGCTATGAGTTCCTGAAGAACAGAACAGCCTCGCTGACCCTCAGCGCAAGCGATATCTTCCGCACCCGGGTTAGCGATGTTTATACCACAACGGGACCCGACTTCCAGCAGGAATACAACCGCAGAAGGGATCCCCAGTTCTTCCGCCTCCAGTTCAACTGGCGCTTTGGCAAATTCGACATGGCCCTCTTCAAGCGCAAGAACATGAAAGGAGAAAGGGATAGCATGGATGGGATACAGGGCCAGGGCGGCGGTCCAGGCAGCAGCTCTAACTAAACATATTTTCCTGTTATAAAGTCAAAAAAGGGTCGTCCATACAGGTCGGCCCTTTTTACTATATTTACCCCCTATGCAAACTTATCTTGCGCTCGGCGACTCCTACACCATCGGCGAAGGCCTCCCGCTCTACGAAAACTATCCCTACCAAACCGTACAGCTGCTCCGCGAAGCAGGACATTCCATCACTGCCCCTGAGATCATTGCCCGCACCGGCTGGACGACCGACGAGCTGGCCGATACGATCGCACATACCGCTCTCCTCCCCCGCTATGACCTCGTCACGCTGCTGATCGGCGTCAACAACCAGTATCGCGGACGTGACCTGTGGGAATACGGCGAACAGTTCGAAGAGTTATTACTCCAGGCCATCGAGCTGGGCCAGGGAGGACGCGTCTTTGTCCTCTCCATCCCCGACTGGGGAGCCAGTCCTTTCGCGGCCAAACAGGGCAGAGACCGGTCAGCGATCGCCGCACAGATCGACTCCTTCAACAGGCTCGCCCGGCACATCACGGGCGACAAAGGCATCCCCTTTATCGACATCACCGGCCATAGCCGCGGCGAAGGCGCTGCGCTCGACAGCTTCGCCGCGGACGGACTGCACCCCGGCGCCGTGCAATACGCATGGTGGGCAGGTCAGCTGACACAGGCCATACTGGCTACCGCCTGAGCCTCCCGCCCCAAATGGAGTAAACCCATCAATAAATGCTGTTCAGGCCGTCTGTGTTGAGATAGACTACGTCAGGCTGTCGCACATACGTGTTGTTATACCGGAACTGGATCCCGGTATTCAGCATGATCTTAAAGGAATTGTTCTGCATGGTCTTTCGGGGAAAATAGACCATTCGTAATTCAATGGTGTTAAACACCAGGTTTTCGTTACGCGTCCGCACGCCCGCGCCGATGCCGTGATAAAGGGATGACTTTTGAAAGGTTCCCGTCTCAGGCGTGAGCAGCGACAGGTCGCCGAAGGCGAAGGGCGCAAACTTGAAGCCCAAAAAACGATATCGGAGGAACAGGGTCGTCTCCGAGTGCAGCGTCAGGCGCTGAACCCCAAAAGTAGAGTCACCGCTGAAATAGCGAAGCCCAAAGACATTGTTGATCGTCAGCGGATCGATACCCAGCCGGTTGAACTGACGGGTATAGCTGAAATTGACGTACTGCCTCAGCTTGAGCGAACTAAAAGTGAACAGCGGGCTATAATAGCTCGCTCCTACAAGAAAGCTGGCATCCTCGAACCGGCCCTTTCTCAGAAAAGTACCGCTGCGCAGGAAAAACTGCGTAAATGCCCCTTTTTTGGTGACGACGAATCCGTTGGCATCCACTCCTGTATAGGGCCTGCTCAGATACAGCTGTTTATACCACCCCGCGGTGAACGCCACATTATACCCGATGGGAATATCCTCCGTCGCGCCAAAACCATAGATGTAATTGGTCTTATAAAAGTCCTGACGGAAAAAGGTAAAGGAGGTCAGCGCCGCCGCCCGGTCGTTGAACCGGAAGTTGAAATTCTTCCCTACTTGTTTGGGAACGCTGTCGAAATCATTCCGGAAATAGCGGAAGGCCAGAAATTTGCGGTCGCGCACGGCAGTGTTGCTGAGAAAACGCTCCGAGCCAAGGTTCCAGCCGATCCACCCATCCTGCGTATGGTAGTCGTATTTATAAAAAAGGCTGTCGGCGTTGTGATAGACATTGAAGTTCTGGAACTTCCCGAGGGTAAGACCGCCGGCCAGATGGGCGTAGGGAGCGTACAACGGCCGGTCCAGCCGGATGAACCAGGCCCTTTCGTCGGGAGTGCCCGGGTAGAGATTGCTGTTGATCTCGGTATAAGAAGCCGTCACATTGACAAAGGAACCCCCGATATTGGTCTTGCTGTAAAGGAATTGCGGCCCAATATTCGGGTCGCGGTTCTGCTCTGCGTTGATACCCAACTGTACTCGCTGCCCCATTCCGAGAAAGTTGGCCTCGCTGACATTCCCCCTGAAACTGAACGGCGGATAGCCCAGACTCCCGATAGCACCGCCGATACTAAACAGGTCCTTTACAACGACAACCAGATCCACCGAGTCGTTGGAGGAAAGAGGGGACACCAGGATACGCGCGTCCTGGATGAAGTTCAGGTTACGGATCACCCGTTCGTTATCCGCCAGTTTGTATGCATTTACCGTAGTGTTCTCCCGGATAAAAAGGTTATTGCGGATGACCCAGTCCCTCGTTTTCCGGTGCAGTTGGTTGAGCAGCCTGGTGCCGAAATACTGCAGCTTCCTCGACGTATCCGTAAATGTCTGCTCGAAACCATAACCCCGGATAAAAATATGCCTGATCACCTTTCCTTCGAAGGGCTGAAAAGGACTTTCGCTCTTGGTATTCAGCGCGGCGGTATTCGTCACGGAATCAGGCCTTCCCTTGGTGATGGAATTGCGGAAGAACTGGAAGATATTGTTGTTCCTCAGCCCCCTGGCCCGATGGGCAGTGCTGTCTTTGACCTGGCCAAGGACACCCAGATGCAGCCAGCAACAGCTGACCAACGCCACAAGCCTTATCATGGTACCCTTCCTCAAGTACTTATTGGGTCGAATGATTTGAATGGAATGAAAATCAATGGGCTAATATAAACGTAATTTTTGTTTTTTTTTGGTTAGCAGAATGTTATAAAAAACCTTGCCCATGCTTCCAGTCTCCCAACGGCTACGGCAATGGTATTCTTTTTGAGTACGATAGTATCGATATCATCAATCTTATTAAGAGCTGAACAACCCAAACTTATTCTAATGACGACGACATCTAACACCCGCATCCCCTGGCCCGCCCTTCTTCCTGAATCGACAATGACTGTACATCCCGGAAAATCAATCCGAAGTAAGCCTGCGCTGCTCAAACGCATTACGCTTCCCTCTCCTCCCGACGAAGCGACGATCAAAAAACTGAATGAACTGGCCGCAAAACATCCCTTCTGTACTTTACACAGAGTAAAGAAACACGATACACTGTGATCATTTTGTGGAAAAAAATTCCCTCGGAATGGGGACCGGAATTCCACAAGTCGGGACTGATGCCCCTATTCGACGGCCTGTATCTTTTCGACAAACTGGTTTAAATGCGACAACCTGAAAATTTCCTTATCTTTTTCGTCCGCGTTGAAGTTCATGAATAAGATGCTTCCGTCCCTGGCCAGGGTCAGGAGGTAGTGGTCGTTGTGATAGACGTCATAAACGACGAGGTCTCCGTGGTCTTTTTCCTGCAAAATATACTCTTCGGCGCCCCCGCTCATATTGATCATGACGGACTCAGTCATTAGATTTTCCATATATCCCTTTATTGTTATAATAGAAAAAGACGGGCCACCCCTTTAGGTCATCCCTCCCCCGGACGGCAGCTCGCCCTCCCTTCCGGAAATGGTACAATTCTTTTTAGTATAACCCTAAACACGCTGTATGGAAACAATGTCGCAAAACAAACCGGACTCCCGCCTGGAAGAACTATTCCTGGACGAGCTGCGGGAAATGTACGGAGCCGAACAACACCAGATGAACGTGCTCCTGCTCCTGAAAAAGGCCGCCTCTTCACTAAAGCTGCAAAATGTGCTGGCCAGCCATCTCGACGATACCCGTGAACACATCAGCCGGCTGGAGATCGTTTTTGAGAAAATAGGGCATCCCGTTCAATCCCGTATCTCCGAAATTGTTCTCGGCATCACCCGGGCGGCCGAGAGCGTCATCGCCTCCACGGAAAAAGACACCGCTACACGCGACGCGGGGATCATCGTAGCCACCCAGCAGCTGGAACACTATGAGATCACCAGCTACGGCAGCCTGGCACAGCACGCCCGCACCCTCGAATATGATGACGTGGAAGAGATTCTCGAATTATCCCTGTTCGAGGAAAAAGAGGCCGACGACCTCCTCACCGCGCTCGCCGAAAACTATATCAACACCGAGGCCCGCAGGGAATAGCTGTGTGCGGCCCTGCGGTTCACGCCCCCGCCGGAGCCCCCCTGTCCGCGGTTCACGCCCCCGCCGGAGCCCCCTGTCCGCGGTTCAGGTTCCCGACCTGAGCCCCTACTCGGTTCACAACACATCCTCCTCCCTGAAATCGTACCGCTGCCGGATCCGCCGCGTCACCTCCTCCAGCGGCATCCGCTGTGGGATCCTGTCCTCGCCTTTTTCCCACTGGTCCAACTCTTCCCTGACGTGCTTCTTCTGCAACGCCGACAGCTTTTCCAGCAGTTCGGCGGTCATCTCCTTCTTCCGGACGTACACAGCCGTCTTCTTCTCCTTTACCAGCTCCTTGTCCCGACGCATATCCTCTTCCGCCGCAGCCATTTGTTTCAGCTCCATTCCCGCAAGCGCCAGGTCATAAGGGCCCGAGCTCATGATCAGCTTCGACAGTATCGGCCCCGTTTCGATCAGGATGATCAGCAAAGAGATCAGCAGGCTGGTCCAGAAAACGCTGCCTTCCCGGGCCGACAGGTCCGAAAGGGCCTTATTCCGTTCGAGAAAGCCGACGTCCCCCGTCACCTGCGTCTCATATTGACGATTGCGCACTGCCCTCCCTGCATTGGCGTCCCTGATCAGGCTGTCCTGGTAGTGCTCCTGCTGGGTCAGTTGCTGCAGCTCGGGCGTGTATTGTGCGAACGCGGATTCATAGGCGGCCTGTTTCAGTTTGGTCAGCCGATCGATACCCCTCCGCTGCGACCCGCCCGTACCGTCTGCCTCTTCGACATAAGCCCGCTGCAGCCGGCGCAGTGTATCTTCAATAGCCGCCTGCCGCTGGACCAACCTGTCCCTTTCCGCCTGCGCCGCACCCAGCACACTCCTGTTCTCCGCCTGTAAAAGACTGTCATTGGCCAACATTTTCTTATGCCGGTTCTCTGTCAACTGCACGTCGATCTCCTTTTCGAATATCTTCAGCTCCAGCGGCCGCGCGATCGTAAACCCGATCAGCAGGGCCAGCGCCGCACGCGGCGCCGCCATCCACAGCTGCTTCCGCTGACTGACCCCATACTTGCGCATTGTCGACACCAGAAAACGGTCGAAATTGAAGATGATAAGCCCCCACACCAAAGCAAAGACCACCGCCCACACGGCATTATTAAAAACGCTGTAGATCGCATACCCCGCCGACAGCGCCGCCAGCACAAAGGTCGCCAGCAGGACCCCGCCCAGTCCTGCATACTTGGTCTGTTCCGACGGGCACTCCTTCAACAGGTCCTGATAGGCGCCGGCGCACCACCACAAAAAATGCCGCTCCTGCGGCTGACGTGACTTTTTCGCCACCCCCGTAAAATGATCATAACTGTAAGGGCTCTCCACCCTTCCGTTCTCGCTGCTTGTTGCTGCCATGGTTTGCTTGTTCCTGGGTCAATAAAAATTACGCTGCGCCGCGTCCGGCCAAATCGGCTACGGTCATACCCGTCACCTACTGGTTCAGCCAGGGTCACCCCCGCCAACCGGCCACAGACTTACCCGCGCCGACCGCCGGTTCATCCGGCATTACCGACACGTGCAAAGCGTTGCGCATGCACCGCCCGTCCCAATGGGATACAGTTCGGCACATGCTTTTTCGTTGAAGTTGAAGTGGGAACAAGCAAAGAACGGCAAAAATCGCCGGAAATTGCAAAGGAAATGCTAAAACCAACTGAACCTAAATGCTATTTTCCATGTAGTGCGCCCTGGCCGCACCCATAATAAGAATGCCTCAAAACAACACAGTCATTTATTTTTGATCGTCGCTTTCAATTCGGCTAACTCAGCCTGCAGGTCTTTTATCGTCCTGTTCTGGTCAATGACGTACAGCGTCAGTTCCTCTATCTTCTTCAGCAACTGCGCCTGGTTGCCACCCAGATCCAGTCCATTCTTTGCCACGCTATCAGCAGAAGGGACGTCAGGCAAATGATGATTCGCCCGGACAAATCGACTCAAACTGTCCAGCGGAAGCAGCCCGTATCCGGGATCAAATACATAATCCGGAAAAGGGACCTGCGCTGTGACTATGACTTTTCTGGCAGCAATGGTCCCCTCGACCGCCAGCTTGTTCGTACCCATACTCGTCGTGCCGATCCCGACGGCATTGTGCTCGAAATCGACACAGAGATAATTGGCGCCGTTGAACTGGTTTCCGATATAGACCCTTTTGGCCGAGTTCGGACCAGACCCGCTGCCATAGTTATAACCACCGATGTATATCCCATAGGGATCAAAACCATCGTACGTAGCGATCATATCAAATGTCTTTGCTCCGTTTACGCTTTTAATTCCGTTGTCGTTTCCCGGAATGTTCACTATAGAGTAGCCCCCTGCTTTGACGAATCCATTGACGTCGAGTCTCTGCTGCGGGGTATTCGTGCCAATACCCACATTTACACCATTGTCAAAAATATTGGGCGTGATCTGCTGAGCACGGACTATACATACCATCAGAATTAGCGTCAAAAGCGCCATTGATCGTTTCATATTTTATGGTTTAATTTTTTTATTTCGGACACGGCTTTCCCATACATACCGCGACAGAACAGCATCAAATAAAGTTCCTCGCAGGCAACAGCAACGCACCTGCAAAAACATATCAGCAAATAATAAGAGTGTGATTACAAACTACAACTGGAAGGAGAAGTATTTCTTGTGGTCATTGGTGCTTGGTTTAAGGTAATTAGGAATAACGGGTAAGGAGATAAGCGGTTAATGCAGGGCGGTAGATTGTTCACCAAATGTAGACTAGCGCTCTCAGAAATCCAAATAAACGCTGAATAAATTGATACTCGTGCAGATAAACACATAGTTCGTGTAGATATGAACGGTTTTCGTGCAGAACGTTCAGCCCACCGGCGCCATTATCCTCACTCCTTCGCGCTCCAGCACACCCGAAATCATCTGCGCATACTCCACCGCGTGTGCTCCATCCCCGTGCAAACACACGGTCTCCGCAGCAATCGACGCCTCACCTGCAGCAGACCCATCGGCCAAAAACACATCCACCCTTCCCTCTTCCACCATCTTCAAGACCTGTCGGACTGCAACCGATGCATCCCCAACCAACGCATGCGTCTCCGACCTCGGCGTCAGGCTTCCATCCGGCCGGTACGTCCGATCCGCAAAGACCTCACTGACAAACCGCAGCCCGCAGGCCGAAGCCGCCCGCGAAAGTTCGCTTCCGCTAAGTCCGTATAACAAAAGAGAAGGATCGAAGGCAAAAACCGCCCGGCAGACCACCTCACTGACAGAAGCATCACGCGCCGCGCGGTTGTACAACGCACCATGCGGCTTCACATGCCGCAGTCGCACTCCAAGATCCAAACAAACCTCCTGCAATGCATATAACTGCGCAAGTACGATCCCGGCCAGATCTTCCAACGCAACACCAGCGCCCAGCAGATCGACACGCCCAAAACCGGCCCGATCCGGATAAGATGGATGCGCCCCGATCGCCACACCGTGCGACAAAGCCAGCTCAACCGTCTGCCGCATAGTCCCGGCATCGCCCGCATGCCCGCCGCACGCAATATTCGCCGAACTGATAAAGGGAAAGATCGCCGCATCCGTTGCCATCCCCTCACCCATATCGCAATTGAGATCGATATGCCGCCCGCTGAAATCCCTGCTCACCAAACCATCTCGTTTAAATGATCCATACAGCTTCGCTGTAAAATATGCAACTCCTTTTGCCGCGCTACCAGCAATTGCTCTGCAGCGTGGATGTCCATTTGCTTGAACCGGATACAGTCCGAAGGCCGCAGCTGCGCCAGCTTGGGCAGGTGGGCCGTGACCACGTGCGCCAGCCTGGGATATCCACCGGTCGTCTGGTGATCCGCCATCAGCACGATCAGCTGCCCGCCGGGCAACAACTGCACAGTCCCAAAGCTTACCGCGGAAGACACCAGTTCAATGTTTTTTTCCATCTTCAGAGGCGCCCCCTTCAACTGATAACCCATCCTGTCGGAAGATGGGTGTATCGTAAAATTATTTTGCAGAAATGCGCTTCGCGACGCCTCACCCAGCATCGACCACTCGTGCCCGGGAATGAATCCTATTTCATGGGGGAACTGGTACGCCCTATCGGTGTTCACCCGCCAGGGCAGTATCTCGTAGTTGCTTTCTTCTTTCAGCCAGCCCGCGAAATAAATTGTATTCTCGTTGAAAGGAAGCTCGTCCCCTTTTTTCAAAGGCTGTCCGCACCAGCCGCCGGCCGCGGCTTTCAGGTGGGTGCTGTAGCTGTCGAGCCATTTCTGCATACAGTATCCTCCGTGAACGCTGAGATAGCATCGTCCTCCCTGCACCAGCGACGGGAAATGCAGGACGGTATTCTTTCGGACGACTACCGGCTGCCAGCGCGGAATAACCTC
>Ga0105239_10010224_pt1 | contig 10510 bp, 10 predicted proteins | sample KBSC44metaG_FD_92761 | JGI IMG/M metagenome (GOLD analysis project Ga0105239, IMG submission 92761) | Corn rhizosphere microbial communities from Kellogg Biological Station, Michigan, USA - KBS C4-4 metaG | ecosystem: Host-associated > Plants > Roots > Rhizosphere > Soil | place: Michigan, USA...
GCGGGTCACGCGCCAGCGGGTGGAGTGCGGGCGGATCACATCGTCGATATAGCCGCGTGAGGCGGCTATGAAGGGGTTCAGGAAGCGATCTTCGTACTCCTTGGTGCGCTCGGCGATGGCTTGCGGATTGCCGCGTTCGTTGCGGAAGATGATTTCCACCGCTCCCTTCGCCCCCATCACCGCGATCTGCGCCGATGGCCAGGCATAGTTTACGTCTGCGCGCATGTGCTTGGACGCCATCACGTCGTAGGCGCCGCCATAGGCCTTGCGCGTGATGACGGTGACCTTCGGCGTCGTCGCCTCGGCATAGGCGAAGAGCAGCTTGGCGCCGTGCTTGATGATGCCGTCATGCTCCTGCGCAATGCCGGGCAGGAAGCCGGGCACGTCCACAAACGTCACGATCGGAATGTTGAAACAGTCGCAGAAGCGCACGAAGCGCGCGGCCTTGCGCGAGGAATCGTTGTCGAGCACGCCTGCCAGCACCATGGGCTGGTTGGCGACGAAGCCCACGGTCGAGCCCTCGATGCGGCCAAACCCGGTGATGATGTTGCGCGCGAACGCCTCGCCGATCTCGAAGAAATCGCCCTCGTCCGCGACCTTCAGGATCAGCTCCTTCATGTCGTAAGGCTTGTTTGCGTTCTCCGGCACCAGCGTGTCGAGCGACATCTCGTGGCGGTGTGGATCGTCGCTTGTCGGCCAGGTCGGGACCTTGTCGCGATTGCTCAGCGGCAGAAAATCCATCAGCCGCCGCAGTTCCTCGATGCAGATCACATCGTTGTCGTAAGCGCCGTCGGCGACGGCGGATTTCGTGGTGTGGACCTTGGCGCCGCCGAGCTGCTCCGGCGTCACGTCCTCCTGCGTCACAGTCTTCACGACCTCGGGCCCGGTGATGAACATGTAGGAGGTGTCGCGCACCATGAAGATGAAGTCGGTCATCGCCGGCGAATAGACGTCGCCGCCCGCGCAAGGGCCCATGATTGCGCTGATCTGCGGCACCACGCCCGACGCCAGCACATTGTGCTTGAACACCTCGCCATAGCCGGCAAGTGAAGAGACGCCTTCCTGGATGCGCGCGCCGCCGGCATCGAGCAGGCCGATCACCGGTGCGCCGTTCTGCATCGCCATCTGCTGGATCTTCACGATCTTCTGGGCATGGGTTTCGGACAGCGAGCCGCCGAAGACCGTGAAGTCCTTGGCGTAGACATAGACCATGCGCCCGTTGATCGTGCCCCAGCCCGTCACCACGCCGTCGCCCGGAATGATGTTCTTGTCGGCGTCGAAATCTTTGTTGCGATGCTCGATGAACATGTCGAACTCCTCGAAGGAGTCCGGATCGAGCAGCAGTTCGAGGCGCTCACGCGCGGTCAGCTTGCCGCGGGCGTGCTGCGCCTGAATGCGCGCCTCGCCGCCGCCCAGTCGTGCGCGTTCGCGGCGTTTTTCGAGTTCGGTCAGGACGTGCTTCATGGCTCGCTCGGGGAAGGTGATTTGAAGGTGCGCAGACTGTGGGCGTCCGCCCAAAGGGTCAAGTGCGCGAAAGGTCCATGAAACGGCCCGCCGTGACAAGCTCCCGTTCCAGCCTTTTGGCGCGCATTTCGGCCTCGGAATCGAGCCCCCATTTCTCGGCCTGGAAGCGCTCGTCGACCTGCGATAGCGCGAAAGCTTCCTCAGCCGAGAGGCGCCCATCGGCCACCGCCAGCGCGAGGACGAGGGAGCCACAGATCGACGCGATCACATGCAGCGCCGAAACCACGAACGGATCGAACACCTCCACAGCCTTGCGTAGCGCCGAGAGGCTGCTCTCGGGCTGTGCGATGGAGGTGACGCCGTGGGCGGTCATCAGCGGTGCGCCATAGCGCCCGGCCGCCCAATCGAGCAGCGGGTCCCATGCCTCCCTCTGGCGGCGCGCGAGTTCGGCGGGCTTGTCGGTGCGGTAGCAGAGATGATCGTGCTTCGCGAAGGCACCGATCTCCGCGATCACCTCGTCGCGTCGCGGCACCACACCGTCGATGGCCGTATTGGCCAGCTTGGTCAGCGGCATCGATTGCGGATCGATGTCCTCACCCTGCACCCGCCACTCTTCGGCAATTGCTTCCGCGAGCGCCTGCGTTGGCAGATCGAGCGGTGCTCCGCGTGGCGTTTTAAGCACCCTATCGTCGAGACGAAGGGAGCGACCCTCTGCGGCTACGGTTTTGTAGAAGCGCTTCATGACAGCGCACCCCAAATCAAAAAGGCAACTATTGCTATACCGGTCCCCGCCATGGGGATGCGCAGCAGATTGCACAGGCGCGAGACTTGCGGATCGTCCAGTTCCTCGAACCTACCGAATATAACGTACTCCGCAAAACTGGCACGGCGCACGCCTGCAAACTGAAGCAGCATCGAACCACCGATGGCTTTCCAAACCTCGGGGTAGCGCGCGCTGAGCAGGTTTCCAATCCTGCCGAACAGCACCATCGCGAACATCATCGCGATCAGGAGCAGGCCAACAGTTGGAATAAAGACCGCAGCCGTCAAGCAATCTTCTTCCCCAGCTTGCGCGCCGCTTCGTTCGCTTTCACTGGGTCGCGCTGCAGCCGCTTTGGCACCCGTGCCCGCAACGCATCGGGCATCCCGTCGTGAGGGCCGAGCTTGTGCTTCGGATGATCGGCCCAATAGCCTTCGCCGATCTCTTTGTTGTATTTCTCATGGAAGGAATAGAAGTACTGATTGACCAGCCGCGAACGTTCGCCGCCGACGATCACGACCACGTCGTCGTCGCTGTTGTTGATGATGACGTGGGCGATGCCGGTTCCGCCTGCCCAGCCGATGAAATCGCCTGCTTCCATTGGCGTGATGTGCCCGTCGTTCCAGGCATCGACCTTGCCCGACACGATGAAGATGAACTCGTCCTCGTCGCGTTCCGCATGCGGCCAGCTCGTGCGGCGGCCGGGCTTCAGCACCTGCACCCGCATACCGATACGTGAGAAGCGCGCGCGATTGTCGTAACGCGCGTTGAGCACCAGATCCTCATCGCTCTTCGGATAACGCCCCGCCTTCTTGGTCAGGAGATTGCGCCAGTGCGCTACGAAGTCCGGCTTGACGCGCTTGCGGCCCGCCTTGTCGCCCGGCGCGCCCTTGTTCGGACCGAGCTTGTGCTTCGGCGCATTGGCCCAGAACATGTTCATCTTGCGGAGATTGTCTTCGCCCGCGGGATCGAGCGGGTGTGTCGCCCGGCTGTTGCGCCGGAAGGCTTCCGTCATCACGAACAGCCGGACGTCCCTGTCGGTATTGTTGATCAGCGTGTGCGCGAGGCCGGTGCGGGCATTGAAGGTGACGCCATCGCCTTCCTCGAGACGATGAAGATGGCCATCGGCCCACAGGTCGGGCGCGCCCTCGAGTACGAATGAGAAAATCTCCAGATCATCCATCGCCATCGGTGGATAGCCGCGTTTTCCTGGCGGGATGCGCAGATGGGCGACGCGGAAATGATTGATGCCCGTCGCCGCCGAAAGCTCCGATGCGAAACCGAAATCTTCCGGCGAGGATGGCGGCGCAGCCGGCGCCTCGATCTCGCGCCAGCCGGTGATGAAGTTTGGACGCTTGCTGGTCATCGCTTCCTGCTCTTGATGAAACGGTCGCGGGTGTCGTCGGCATTGAAGCCGAGAAGTTCCCACGACTTCAGCATATGCTCCGGCAACGGTGCGGTCACCTGCAACCGCCCGCCATCGGGCCGTGCAATATCGATGGAACGGGCATGCAGATGGAGCTTGTCTGCGATCGCGCCCTTCCCGCGCGCGGCTTGTGCGCCGTATTTGAAATCACCGACGATCGGCGTTCCAAGACTGGCCAGATGCACGCGGATCTGGTGGGTGCGTCCGGTGACTGGCTTGGCCGCCACCCAGGCGAATTCCTCCCCAGCGTGATCGACGACGGCGTAATCGGTGATCGCAAACTTGGCATCGTCACGATCGGCGATGGCCATGCGCTCGGCGCCGCGTGCGCCTTCCTTGGCGAGCGCTGCCTTGATCGTGCCGCGCTTCTGCTTCGGAACGCCGCGCGTCAGCGCCCAGTAGATTTTCGACGCATCGCGATGCGCCAGCGACTGCGCGAGCGAAGCCGCGGCTGGAACCGTTCGCGCGATCACCAATACGCCGGATGTGTCGCGGTCAAGGCGATGCACAAGCCTCGGCCTCTGGTTCTTTTCGAAGGCGAGTTGGTCGAGCATCCCGTCGATGTGGCGTGTGAGACCGCTGCCGCCCTGTGTCGCGAGACCCGGCGGCTTGTTCAGCACGATCACCGACTTGTCCATATAGAGGATCATGTCCTGCAGCGACGTGCCGCCGGTGTCGCGCATCGGCGCCGGACGCGGCTTCTCTTCCACCGGTTCGTTCACGACCTGCGGGGGGACGCGCACCTCCTGGCCCACCACGACGCGGTCGGCAGCCTTCGCGCGCTTGCCGTCCAGACGCACCTGCCCGGTGCGCAGGAGCTTCTCGAGACGGCCATGCGTCAGCGCCGGATAGCGGCGCTGGAACCAGCGGTCGAGGCGAATGCCGTCTTCGTCGTGGGAAACTTGAACTGTGGCTGCGCTCATGGGTCCCAAGTTGACGGCGTTGGCTGGCTCCCCTAGCGTCGAAACAGGGGATGGGGTTCCCCCTTTAACCGCCGGATGGCCTGAAAAGCCAGATGGCTGATGACTCCTACCGCAGCAACCGCGGCAGGAGTCTGTCTTCCCGACACCCGCCGCAAGGCGGGTTTTGCATGCCCGCCTCTGACCTTGAGGAGCGCCGCATGTCTTTCACCACCTGTCTCTATGTGATCCTCGGAGGGGCGCTGGGTTCGCTGGCGCGCTACGCGGTCTCGGTCTGGGCGCTTCCGGTGAGCCGCGACCTGCCCTGGGGCACGATCGGTATCAACATCCTGGGCTCCTTCATCATCGGCTTCTTCGGTACCCTGACGCTCGCGCAGGGCCGCTATCCCGTGGCCGAGAACATCCGCTTGTTTGTCATGGTTGGCTTTTGCGGCGGCTTCACCACCTTCTCCTCGTTCAGCCTGCAAACCCTGGACCTGATCCGCAGCGGCGCGATGCTGCGCGCGGGTGCGAACATCGTGCTGTCGGTTGCACTTTGCGTCGCGGCGGTCGCGCTTGGACATGTCATCGCTGCGCAATTCAACAGCCACGCCGTGCCGGTTGCCCAACTGCCGATCGAGGAAGAAGCCGAAGTTGCGGACGTCTAGATCGTCGCTGGCGTGTGCGAGTCAGGTTTGCGATAAAAGCGGTTCATGGACCTCTCGAATTTTGTCGAACAGGCACGGATCGCGGGACGGCTGTTGCGTGCGCCGCCGGTCAGGATCGCGCTGTATGGCAGCCAGGAGGCATTGTCCGCGTACCAGACATTCACCAAGTCGCACCGCCGCCTGCCCTTTCTGAAGAACAAGACGTTCGGTGTCGCGCTATTGCCGGTGGCGCAAAGCGCGGAGGACCCGTTCGCGGCGCCCAGCTTTCGCGCCATGCGGCGCAGGCGGCGGCACGCACTCTCCCGCGGCTACACCTTCGCGCCGTTCGAGGCGAAAGACTTCATCGCGCCGATCCTGGCGATCAACCGCTCGTCCCGGCTCCGCCAGGGCAAGCCGCTCGCCGCTTCGTACACCGATGCCGATGCGGTTGCGCGATACTGCGAGCGGCGCCGCCCTTTCTTCGGTATCTTCGATGGGGACAAAGTGCTTCGCGCCTATTGTCACGCGCCGACGCTCGGCGACGTTGTCCTGTTCGCGCGCTTCTTCGGCGAATACGAACGGCTGGACGATGGGATCATGTATCTTCTGTTCGCGGAGATCGCAGAGCACGTGGCAGGCGCGCGCGTTCGCGACGGCCATCCCGCATGGATCATGTACGACACCTTTGTCGGCGGAACCGCCGGGATGCGGACCTTCAAGGAGCGCTGCGGTTTTCGTCCCTATCGCGTAAATTGGGTGTGGCGCGACGGCGTGACGCCATGAGTGCGTTTCGCAACCTCAAATGGCATCTCTACCAGAACTTCATCATGCCCGACCGGCTCGAGACGTTTCGCAACCTGCTGCGCGCTATCGCCGGCAAAGGCTATCGCTTTACGACCGTTGAGGCGTTCGCATCCGCCATCAAAGCAGGAAACATCCCCGACGGCCCGCTCTGCATCCTGCGTATGGACATCGATAGCGATCCTGCGGGCGCCGGACGCATGTTCGACATCGCAAGCGCCGAGGGTGCCCGCGCAACCTATTACTTTCGCCTCGCGACCCTCGACCGTCGCCTCGCCGACCGCATCCGATCCCAGGGCAGCGAGGTAGGATACCACTTCGAAGAGCTCGCGACCTGTGCCAAACGGATGGGCCTGCGTACGCCGGAAGATATCGAGGCAAATCTGGAGCCCATGCGCGATGCGTTCCGCCGCAACGTGATCTTGTTCCGCGATGCCATGGGGGAATGCCCGCGGACTGTCGCTGCACATGGCGACTTTCTCAACCGGCGTATCGGCGTGAAGAGTCAGCGCATGGTGGATCGCGCCTTGCTGGACGAATGCGGCATCGCCGTTGAAGCTCACGAGCCGTGGCTGCTGCGTACGATAGATGCCCGCGTCAGCGACCGTCCCGCGCCGCTATGGTGGTATCCGCAATCTCCGGAAAAAGCGCTCTCCGCCCCGCCCCGCGTGATCCACATCCTTGTTCATCCACGCCAATGGGCGCGCGCGCCGTTACTGAATGCGCGCCTCGACCTGGAACGCGGCATGGAAGACGTTACCTATCGCTGGCGCGGAGCGCAGCGCAAGCGATGAACAACGATCTATGCATTTACCGGATGGAGCCGCGACGGGACGAAACTCCACCGCCGGACGGCGTGACGTTCGTCCCGTTGATGCGTCCATGGCATGGCGTACAGCATTTTCGCGCACTGCGGACGGAATTCGGCCTTGCAAAAGCATTCAGAGCGCTGCTCAAACTTCTCAGCGGCAGCCGCTTTCTGTTTGTGTTCCTGCAAGACGTCCGGATCGTGTGCTATGTCTGGTCGACAGAACATTCACCCCGCTATCCGATCGGGCCACACGCCTGCGTACTGGGTCCGCTGAACACGCAGCGCGCAATGCGCGGCCGGGGCCTCGCCTCTTCCCTCTTGCGATTGGCATCGGCGCACCTCGCCGCGCGCGGGTACCGCGAAATCTATATCGACACCGCTTCGTACAACGTTGCGAGCCAGCGGACCATCTTGCGCGCGGGCTTCACTCCTTACGCGTTTGTGCGTGAGGGCGAGCTTCAGCTGTTGCCGTCGAGCGAAGCGGGACCTCAGGCACCCTGATTTCGCTTCGCACGCAATTTCGCCCAGTATTCTAAACGTTTGGCGATTTCGCGTTCGAAGCCGGTGTCGCGCGGCACGTAGAAGTTCTCACGTTCCATCCCATCCGGGAAATAGTTCTGGCCGGAGAACCCTTCCTCCGTGGCGTGATCGTATTCGTAGCCTTTGCCATAGCCGAGATTCTTCATCAGCTTGGTCGGCGCATTCAGGATATGCGCGGGCGGCATCAGCGAGCCATGTTCCTGCGCGGCGCGCTTCGCGGCTCCGAGCGCGGTATAGACCGCGTTCGATTTCGGCGCGCTTGCGAGGTAGAGCACCGTCTGTGCCAGCGCGATCTCGCCCTCGGGCGAGCCCAGAAAATCATACATATCCTTGGCGGCCAGCGCCTGCACCAGCGCCTGCGGATCGGCGAGACCGATATCTTCCACCGCCGCACGCACGAGACGGCGCGCGATGTAAAGCGGCTGCTCGCCGCCGGCCAGCATACGCGCAAGCCAGTAGAGCGCGGCGTCAGGATCGCTGCCGCGGATCGACTTATGCAGCGCGGAGATGATGTTGTAATGCTCCTCGCGGCTCTTGTCGTAGAGCGGCGCGCGCTTCTGCACGGTCGCGACCAGACCTGCGGTGTCCAGCTTCTTCACCGTTTTCGCCGCAGCGAGTTCTTCGACGAGATTGAGCAGATAGCGCCCATCGCCATCCGCCATGGCCCGCAGCGATGCGCGGGCGTCATCGGTCAGCGGGAGCTTCTCGCCATAATGCGCTTCCGCGCGCGCGAGCAGCGTTTCGAGTGCCGCATCGTCGAGGCGCCGGAGCACCAGCACCTGCGCCCGCGAGAGCAGCGCGCCGTTGAGTTCGAAGGACGGGTTCTCCGTCGTGGCGCCGACGAGGACGATGGTGCCGTCCTCCATCACTGGCAGGAACGAATCCTGCTGGCTCCGGTTGAAGCGGTGGATCTCGTCGATGAAGAGCAGCGTGCCCTGCCCGATCTTACGGCGCGCACGAGCGGCTTCGAAAGTCTTTTTGAGATCGGCGACGCCCGAAAACACCGCCGACAATTGTTCGAAATGAAGCTTGAACGCCGTCGAGAGCAGTCGCGCGATCGTGGTCTTGCCCGTCCCCGGCGGCCCCCAGAGGATGATGGAGTGCGGCCGGTTCGCCGCGATCATCCGCCCTATGGGCCCGTCTGGCCCAATCAGATGATTCTGACCGACAACATCGGCGAGGGACTTCGGCCGCAGTCTGTCGGCCAAAGGCCGCGGCGCGTCGTCTTCAAGCCCTCCCGCTTCGAACAGATCGGTCATGCGCAAGCATAGCCCGCGCTTGAAGCCCTATCCATCCACGCTCAGGGTCATACGCTGGCCGTTGCGGTCGATGATCATGTCCCAATGGCCGTTTGCCTGGGTGAGCGCGCGATTGAGGTCACCGACATTGCGGATCGCGGCGCCATTCACACTGCGGATGATATCGCCCGGCTGAAAGCCCTGGTTGGCCGCGATGGACCTGCCCGGAGAGACGATGGCGACGCCCGTCGCCGTCGGCTCAAGCTGGAGATCGAGCGCCGCTGCCGGCGAAAGATTTTCGACCCGGGCTCCCGTCAGCGGATTGCGTCCGCCGACAGTCGTTATCTGGCGCGGGATATCGGGGGGAAGCGTCAGCTTCACGGCGACATCGCGCGCATGTCCGTCGGTTGAGACCTTCAGGCTCGGCGCGTCCCCCGCATTGTGGGTTGCGATGCGATAGTTGAGGGACTGCATGTCGTCGACGGAGAACCCATCGATCGCGAGCACGACGTCGCCCACCTTGAGACCCGCTTTCGCCGCCGGCCCGCCGGGATAGACACTCTTGAGCAGCACGCCACCGGGCTTCGGAAGACCCAAGCTGTGCGCAATGTCGCTGTTCACCGCCTGTCCGTCGGCGCCGAACCAGGCGAGCTTCACACCGCCGCTTCCGGAGCCATCGAGGATGCGCTTTGCCATGTTCGACGGAATCGCGAAACCGATGCCCACAGAACCGCCCGAGTTCGAAACGATGGAGCTGTTGATGCCGGCAAGCTTGCCGTCCGACGTCACCAGCGCGCCGCCGGAATTGCCCGGATTGATCGCCGCGTCCGTCTGGATGAAGAACTGATAGTCCGACGCGCTCACCTGCGTGCGTGCGAGGGCGGAGACGATGCCCATGGTGACGGTCTGGCCGACGCCGAACGGATCGCCGACCGCGAGCACGAGATCGCCGACCTGTACGCGGTCGCTGTCCGCGAATTGCAGCGTCGGCAGGCTTTCGCCCTTCGTGTCGATCTTGAGCACCGCGAGATCGGTGCGCGGGTCGGCGAGCACGACCTTGGCCTTGAATTCGCGCTTGTCGGAGAGCGCCACCACGACGTCCTGTGCATCCTGGACGACGTGGTTGTTGGTCAGGATCGTGCCGTCGGCGCGCACGATCACGCCGGACCCCAGCGAACGCTGCACGCGCTCGCGGCTGAGACCGCCGCCGCCGAAGAACTGCCGGAAGAACGGATCGTTGAAGAACGGATTGGCGGGCGCCTGCACGACGCTGCGCGTGTAGACGTTCACCACGGCCGGCGCCACGCGCTTCACGATCGGCGCAAAGGTGAGCTGCACCTGCGAAAGCGATTGGGGCACCGCCTCACGCGGCGGCGGTGCGGCATGCGAGGCCGGAGCGAGCGGCCATTCGTAGGCGCCTAGCCCTAAAGCCATCACGCCGGCAGCGGCAAGCAACGCATTACGCTTCATTCATCCAACTCCCGAATGCAAAAGGGCGACCCTCAACGAGCCGCCCTTATATGTCATTCAACTTACGCGGAGATTACGCCCCGGTTGTTTCCTCGTCACCTACGGTGACGGGACCAGAGTCCAACCCCTTCGCTTCCGGATCGCGATCGACGAACTCGATAAAGGCCATCGGCGCATTGTCGCCATGACGGAACCCGGCCTTGAGCACGCGGGTATAGCCGCCCGGACGGCCCTTGTAGCGCGGACCGAGCACGTCGAAGAGCTTCTTAACCTGATCCTCGTCGCGGATCGCGCTGAGCGCCTGGCGGCGCGCATGCAGATCGTTGCGGCGCGACAGGGTCACGAGCTTCTCCACGACGGGACGCAACTCCTTGGCCTTGGGCAGCGTGGTCTTGATCTGCTCGTGCTTGATCAGCGCCGCCGCCATGTTGGCGAACATCGCGGTGCGATGCGA
>Ga0105239_10010225_pt1 | contig 10510 bp, 12 predicted proteins | sample KBSC44metaG_FD_92761 | JGI IMG/M metagenome (GOLD analysis project Ga0105239, IMG submission 92761) | Corn rhizosphere microbial communities from Kellogg Biological Station, Michigan, USA - KBS C4-4 metaG | ecosystem: Host-associated > Plants > Roots > Rhizosphere > Soil | place: Michigan, USA...
GGCGACGACGTTCTGTTTATTCATCAGATGCAGATGGAATGCGTCACGGGCATCCATCAGGTCCTTTAGCGAAAGGGACTGGTAGGCGTTTGCCATAGTATTACTGTTGAGGTGCTGAGATTAGCGACCACAAAATAACCGAAGGCAAAATAGCGATCAAGGTGAAAAACACCCATTTTGTCCGCGCCGCTACAGCGGGGAGGCGGGTCTCTGCAGCGGGGGTCTGGTCTCTCCAGCGGGTGGTCTGGTCTCTCAGCTTGGTCTGGTCACTCCAGCGGGTGGTCTGGTCTCTCAGCTTGGTCTGGTCACTCCACCGGCGGGGTCGGGTCTCTCCAGCGGGGGGTCTGGTCTCTCCAGCGGGGGGTCTGGTCTCTCCAGCGGGTGGTCTGGTCTCTCAGCTTGGTCTGGTCACTCCACCGGCGGGGTCGGGTCTCTACAGCGGCATGTTCAGACTCTCCCTTAGCTGGGAGACATAGTCGGCGACCGTGGCCGCACTCCCCGACGACGGGTCCTTTACCGCGCAGCCCATGTTAACGTAGTCCTTTATGTCGGCGACCTGCCAGAGCGCAGCACCCGACATCGCCGGATAGTCCTTTTTAAAGGCCGCCAGCCGGTCCCGTATCTCTGCGGGGGTCTCGCTGCCATGCGAGCTGCCACAGACGCCAAAAGCGCCCCGGCAGCTGAATATCGGATCGATCGGAATGCCACCCCCAAGCCTGCCCACCCATTGTCCCGGCGCATTCCGGGTCCCGCCGTCATAACACTGGAGATAGATGGCGTCGATAAGACCCGGCGCCGAACCGCTGATAATAGCCTTCCAGTACTCCGCCTTCGTATACGGACACAGCGTCATATGCAGTCCGATTCCGCCCAGCAGCTGACCAAACTTAACAATAGAACTGTCATTATAGACCGACTCGTCGTCGATACATACCGCGTCGACCCCCAGGTCCTTCTTAAGTACGCTGGCGATGGCATAAAGTGTGCTGTTCTTCCCCGTACCCTTAGTCACTCCCGGATACGACTTGGCCGGGTCCATCACCCAGTCCTGGATAAAATCGTAGGTGTTGGGAGTCTGGTTGAACCAACGCCCTTCCAGCAGGATCTCGATCCTCCTGACAGAGGTCTTACCCTTCCTCAGCGACGCGATCCTTTCCAACCACCCCCTGTCCCCAACATACTGGCCATCATGTATAATAGGGTGCTGGCCATCGTCGCCAGAATACAAATCCCCATTGGACCGTATGTAAAAACTGGAAAGAATGATCGTTCCAAATCCAGAACTCCTGAGTATCTCGAAGGTCGAATCATCGCCGGGATACATACCGCGGCCGAAAAGAGTTAGACGGGACTGGGCATTCACCTGGATCAAAGTCGCCGATAAAAAAAATAGGAATAGAGCCTTCATAAAGCGTAAATTAATCAATAAGTCATCATGAAAGCAAAGTTTCCCGCGACCATCAACATCATCGCCCTGATCCTCACCATCGCCGTCAGCTACCTCTCCGTCACCGGCATTTTCAACCACAACTGCTGATGGCGACCCTCCTCTTCTCCCTGCTCATGATCATCCTTCGCACCGACATGGATCTGACCGACCCGCCGCTACGCACCATCGCCTTCGTCTGGTGGCCCTTCTGTCTCTATTCCGGCTGGATCACCGTCGCCCTCCTCACCAACATCGCCGCAGTCCCCGGCTTCCGCTTCATCTAACTCCTCATTGTACTGTTCAACCGAAGCACGCTCCTTCCCTTCCTCTCTTCTTCCCAAAGAACTAAACATCTCATAATCCAATGCCTTCGCCATATTTGACTATTTTCACAAATTTATGACCAAACCCACATACCTCACCTTCCGCCTCACCATCGCCGTCAGCCTCTTCAAACACGGCCTCGTCCACCTCCCCCAAACTACCCGCCTTGAGTCCAAATTGCCTGACAATAAACAAATTATAAAAATATTAAATATATTTTTGATTTGCGCGACCTCTTTGGTAACTTCACATAGGTATTTTAAATCTCAGTCCTAACGAAATTCGCCAAAACTATGCAGCGCTCAACCGCCAAAACCAACCTGGGCAGCTACACCATCAATGCCCAACTCGTCGAAAAGCTCACCGAATTCTTCAACTACACAGTTCCGGGAATGCTCTCCTCCGACATGTCCATCATGCGCGCCTCCGACAACACCTCCCTCACGCTCATCTATCCCGACCACGCCGTCCGCTATCCGAGGGCCAGCGAATACCACGACAAACCCTTCAATGGCGACGTCGAAGGCATCGAGCTGGAGCTAAGCCACGTCGCCAAATTTTCGGACTCCAGGGGCTGGAACGAAGAGGGTGAATCGTATATTGGCGGCGACGACACCGTTCTCAAGGCCATCGTAGTCGACCTCTCTTTCAACAAGGATAAAGACAATAACTATCTGTATATGGCCCTCCAGGACGATGGCGCGGACAAAGAGCTATCCGCCATCCAGAGCCGCCTGCTCACGATACTCGAAAAGTACCGCAACAACCACCGGCTCATCTATCGCAGCGAAGGATTCCCGCCAATCGTTTTCCTGGCCGCCGGTCTGTTCGGCAGCCTCACCTACCTTATACATACCCAACCCCTGCGCGCGTTATTCGCCATCCTGTTCGGCTGCTGCGCCTATCTTTTCATATTCTTACACATCAAAGGCTACAGCGAGTTCGAGTCCGACTGGCAAAGGGGCTGGAACGCCTTCCTGGGATGGCTCGGCTTCGGCATCGCCGGCGCAGTACTGTCTATTTTGTTCTTTTTTTGACGGGCGCCGCCCCCGGCTTCGCGCCAGCCGTTGGCAAGATGACCTTCGTCACCACAGCCTTCCCGGCGTAAGGGATAACCTTGTCCCATGAGGTCGTGGGCGCCTCACCCGCACCCTTACCCTCACCCACAAGCACCACGCGGAAGACACGCTTCTTCAGCTGTCCGGGATAACTGCCCTTCGTATCACCAATGGTCAGCAGCTTCTCCTTGTCCTTCCAGCTGAAAGGGATCGTCGCGAACTGCCCCTTCTCATAGTCATAGTTGTCGTTCTCGTCCTCGTACAGCGTGAACTGCCCATCCGCACCCGGATAGATACGCAGCTCGATCGTGTCAGCCGGCTTCTCCGTCGCATATTCCATCCGCGGACCCATCGGGACGACCGAACCGGCCCGGACATACAGCGGCAGGATATCGATAGGCGCCTCGGCCTGCAGCGTCTGACCACCGGACAACCGTTTACCAGTCCAGAAATCGTACCACCCAACAACCGCCTTCCCAGCGGCATCCCCCTTCCCGGCGCCATCCCCCTTCGGCAGATACACCGAACGCGTCGTTGCCCCCGCCTCAGTCACCGGATTGACCAGGAAGGCCGGACCAAACATATACTGATCCGGAATGCCATACACTGCCGGATCTTCCCGGAAGTCAAAGGCCAGCGACCGCATCATCGTATACTGCTCCTGCGTCACCTTCCCCGCCAGCGAATAGATATAAGGCAATAGTCTATATCTTAAATTATCAAACTTCAGCAGCGTCTCACGGGTAGGCTCATCCCAGTTGGAAGAATACAAAGCCCGCTCACCCTTCCCGTGTATCCGGAAGATCGGGCAAAAAGTCCCAAACTGAAACCAGCGCGTGAACAGCTGCCTGAAGTCCGGCTGCGACCAGTCCGGCGCCTGCCAGTGATAGTGATAGCCGCCGATATCCGAGGTCCAGTAGGGAATACCCGAAGCACACGCGTTGATACCCTGCGGCACCTGGTCGCGGAAATCATGCCAGCTGCAGGAGATATCGGAAGACCAGAGCGTAGCCGCATTGCGCTGCTGCCCCGCAAAAGCCTGCCGCGCCAGGAAGAAGGCGCGTTTGCCCGGGATATCCCTGCGCCAGCCCTTGTAGACGCCGTCGGTATGCATGAGAGAATAGGTATTGAAATAGTCGATGCCCTTACCGGTATAGAAGGTAGCCAGCCGCCGCTGGTCCAGCAGAGCCCCGTTGTCCGGCTCGCACTGGTCGATCCACCACGCATCCCAGCCATAACGCGCGACCAGGCTGTCGCGAGCCTGCTGCCAGTACAGCTCACGCGCCCTCGGATTATGCGCGTCGTAGTAGGTGTCGAAGGTATGCGTGACGACATTGTCCCAGGTAATGCTCGTCAGCCCATCTATCGCCTTCAGCGCATCATAATCCGCCGTCCCCTTGCCAAAAACGGGCCATATGGATATCATTCCATGCAGATTCTCCTTGTGAAGCTCATCTACCATCGCTTTGGGGTCAGGATACGCCGTCGGATTCATTACGTGTGAGCCTATCGGTAAGGGATCCCAGTAATACCAGTCCTGGACGATGACGTCGACGGGGATATGCGCCTCGCGGTATTTGCTGCCCGCCGCGAGCACCTCCGCCTGTGTCTTATAGCGGTCCTGCGACTGGAACAACCCGTACGCCCATTTGCCGAACATCGGCGCCCGTCCCGTCGCATCGCGATAGAGGGAAATGATCCTGTCAAAGGACGGACCATAGAAGAAATAATAGTCGACCAATTTCCCGTCCTCGGAAGTGTAACGGTACTTCCCAGCCTCGCCGCCAAAGAACTTGGAGGGGCTGTAATTGTCCCACATCAGGCCATAACCTTTTGTCGAAAGCAACACCGGAATAGCGCCCGTCAGATATTTGATCAGCATGTCCTGGTCACGACCTTTGTAATTGATGGACAGCGAATCCAGCGGGTGACACCCCAGCCCAAACAGCCCCTCATCCGCCGGCGATTTAAAAACTGTCTCCAGACCATACGTCGCGATCCCCGCGATCTGCCCCCGCTGCATCGACTTGCCATTCCCACCATCCTCCTCCAGGATCACCTTCCCGCCGGGATCGGCATAGCTGATGCCGTTGCTCGCCTTATCCACCACTATCCGCAGCTTTTTGGTCGTGATCACGATCGACCCACCCTGCTCCGCCACCGTGAACTCCGTCGCCGGCGCCCAGTTGTTGTTGGTCACCACGAGAGAAGACCTCCGGGGCAGCTGCGGCAGCATAGTATAGCGGACCTCGATGACGTCCGGCTGCCAGACCCTGATCGTCATTGATCCGATGTCCAGGACAAAATTCACACCGTCAGCGTCTTTTGTGTAGGATTTGATAGAGGCGCGGGAGGTGGCCACAACGGCCAGCAAGACAAGCGAAAGGGCAATTGATCGCATGATAATTTATTGATTGAGGGTACCGAAGATAGTTAAAAAATAAATCGGTTGCATTGGTCCCTTAAAAGGAGTATTTTGGAGTCCGATGGCGATACGACCCCGCCTTATATTAATAATATTAGCCCCCACGTTATTTTTATCCTGCAGCCTCGTGGGAGATACAAAATGTTGCGACCATATCGTCACGCACCTTATCTCACCAGGACTCTACGAGGAAAGATACCGAACATTTTGCGCAGGCGTTTTCGGAGAGCTGACCGAATGCTATATCACCGATTCAGCCACCTTCCGGCAAAAAATAGGCTCCTACGATGAACATCAGCGATTTCATGTAGAACGCAACGGGGACAAAATAATGGCTTATAATTTCATCTCGGGCGAGATCGCTGATACCGTAGATGTAAGGACAATTTCCGCGGCAAATATACCGAACTACCACAATAGCACTGCCAGCTGTCTCGCTACGACACCTCTTTTCGGAAAGAACACGATCAAATGCGATATCAATTATTATCAGGCGTCTTCCTACAAGACAGACGAGGGTATTTTTAGGACCGAGATCCAATACCACTGTGGCAACGAATATTCAAATGCCGTCTTCTATACCGATTCCTCAACCTTTTGCATCTTTACCGGCGTGTACATTCCCGGCAGCAATAACAATATATTCCGGATGCAACGCAACCACGACGGTTTTACGTTCTATAATGTTACCGAAAGGAACAAGCTGGATACCATAAACGTTCAGACCTACCTTCTGCCACAGCTGAAAAAAGGCAAGCTCATCCCCGTTTGTAAGTAGCGGGCCAACCCTGGCCGCCGCGGGCCGCCGCCGCGTCACCGGGCCGCCGCCGTCCCCATCCCAAAAAAATTTTTTCCACAACGCGTAACCAAACGGTTACTTTTCCTATATTTGTAACCGAACGGTTACCAATTATGAGAAGAGACGTATTCCAGGCCATCGCCGACCCCACCCGTCGTGAGATCATCCAGCTGATCGCACGCAAGCCTCTGCCCCTGAACTCCATCGCGGAGAACTTCGAGGTCAGCCGCCCCGCCATCTCCAAACACATCAAGATACTGACCGAGTGTGGCATCGTCACCATCCATACCCGCGGCCGCGAGCGCTACTGCGAAGCACGGCTTCAACAACTGTCGGAAGTCTCCCAATGGGTCGACCATTTCCGCGTCTACTGGACCCAGAAGCTGGACGCCCTCGGCGAGTTCCTGGAGAGAGAGAATTCCGCGAGATCACCTGCATCCACCCGGGCTACAAAACCCGCCCGGGCCGCAACCCCCACCCGTCGCGGCACCAAACCACCCCCAAAAAAGAAAAAAAACTAAAACATATGGAAAAAGCCCAGGTCATCCTTGAACACACTTACGATGCATCCCCATCGCGTGTCTGGCGCGCGCTCACCGATCCCGCGCAGATGAGACAATGGTATCTCCCCGTCCAGGACTTCCGCCCCGAACCAGGCTTCGAGACCAGCTTCGACCAGCACCAGAAAGGCAAGGTCTTTCCGCACGTCTGGAAAGTCACCGAAGTAGTGCCCGGTAAAAAGATCAGCTACGAGTGGCACCTCAAAGGTTTCCCCGGCAACTCACGCGTCACCTTCGAGCTCACCCCCGATGGCGAGGGCACCCGGGTCAGAGTCAGCCACGTCGGTCTCGAGACCTTCCGCGGGGATATCAACCCGGACCTTCACATCAAAAATTTCGAAGAAGGCTGGGACTACTTCATCAACGACAGCCTCACCAACTTCCTCGCGAAGGGGCCGGCCCAGGTCATCATGGAACGCACCTACAACGCGCCCGCCGAAAAGGTCTGGCAGGCCATCACCAACGCCGACCAGATGAAACAGTGGTATATGCCGCTCACCGACTTCCGCCCCGAGCCGGGCTTCGAGACCGAATTCAACGTCGACGCCAAAGGGCAACTCTTCAAACACATCTGGAAGGTCACCGAAGTCATTCCCAACAAAAAGATCAGCTACGAATGGCGCTACGGTGGCTTCCCCGGCAACTCCCTCGTCACCTTCGAGCTGACGCCCCAAGGCAAAACCACGCGCCTCAAACTCACACACGTCGGGCTCGAAACTTTCGAAGGCTACAGGAACGCCGGCCTAAAACCCGAGAACTTCGAAAAGGGCTGGGGCAGCCTGCTCGGCACCATGCTCCCCCAATTCCTGGAAAAAGAGCACGCGCCCGTCGGCTAGTCCATTCAACCACCTCGCGAACCAATCTCCATGGCGTGAGCCGTCCATCGGCTGCGAACCAGTCATCTGACCAGCTGCGAACCATCCCCAACGCCGTGACCATATATCCCGGTCACGGCTTTATCATTTTCTCCTTCGACGAACCTGGGCTCCATTGAGCCGTTGCCAGCATCTATTTATCCGTTAACATCCGCGTACATGCAAGGGCGTTGTACCTTACGCACCAATCAAAACACCAAATACTTACCATGAAAAGAGCATTTTTGATGCTGGCAGTTGCAGTCGTCGTATGCGGGGTAGCCTGCAAGAAGTCCGATAATGGCGGCGACTCAGGATCAGCGATCACGATCACCGGGTTTAGCCCGACCCATGGCTTCGTGGGAGACACCATCAGACTATCCGGCACCGGCTTCCTCGCTTCAGACAGTGTGCTTTTCAACGGAGTACTCGCCAGCTCGTTGCTGAATGTCAGCAGTACTGCCATGCAGGCGGTTGTCCCGGTGGGCGCCAGTTCCGGAGCGGTCGAAGTAGTGCATAATGGATTCAAGGCTAACTCGGCGGCAAATTTCACTGTGGATCAGCGGGGCGCTGCCGGGGCTACCGTCACCCATCTGCTGGACATACCGGCCTATCCGACCAATGGCGCATCAGGGGTAAGAATGCTATATAGCGCCAATGGACTGTTTATTACCGGGCCCGGCACCAACCAGGATGCAGTTTACAGGGTCGACCTTACCACCAATGGAATCAGCCCGTATATCAAGCTTCCCGCCGGTAGCCTCGCTACCGGCATTGCCGCTTACAATGCGGCGGACAGTTCCTGGATGCTGGTGAGCGCCGAATCTGTACCGACTGGCAATAACAACCAATACAACTGGAGATTTGGCCGCCTGACCAATAGCAGTTCGACTGCGCACGTGTATTTCAATTCACTGAAGTTCATCCCCGGGCGGTCCGTATTCATCGGAGCCGACTTTTCAAACAACCTGTACCATATCGGGATCAGTACTTCCGGAGGCAATTCCAGTTCGAGCGAATTTGATACGTTGATCAACAGCCAGCTTGCCGGCGTTCCCGCCAAGGCCAACGCCATGGTCGGAGTTGGTACCAGCGGAAAAATAGTTGTATTTGCTAATCACGCACTCTATCAGCTGCAGTCGGACAACACCTTAAAGGTTTTGGCAGGTCAACCTGGAGCAGCCGGTTACCAGGACGGGCAGGGCAGCTCAGCGCTCTTCCAGGATGGTGAGTATGCCAGGGGAAACGCCATTGCTGTCGACGGCAGTGATAACGTCTACATAGCCGACTACGGCTCCGGCTGTATCCGCAAAGTGGACAATACGGGCAACGTAACGACCGTTTGCGGCAACGCAAAGGAGAAATATACCTATACCGGCCAGGGCGACAAAATGGGATTTCACTTCGATAGCTTTGACCTCTGTTTCGGCGCGGACTATAAGACATTGTACGTGATATCCGGGAATAACACTAACAATCTTTCGATGCCCAATGCATTATACAAGGTTAGTTTACCCTGATATGCTAACTGCAGTTATCCGAAAAAGACCGGCTTTTGTCACGTGATCCCGTTGGCCGATCTTTGCGCATGCGACTATCAGAAGCGATCGACCTTTTTGACGGACCCGTGCTCCGCGATATTATTGGCGATAAGCCCGTCCGCTGGGCCGACTTCGGCTGCGGGTCGGGGTTGTTCACCGAAGCGCTGGCACGTTTTATGCCTTCAGGCAGCACCATCTATGGCCTCGACCTGCGTCCCATGCTGCAGTCAGAGTCGGTAGGCGGCGTTCGCCTCGTCCCGGTAAGTACCGATTTTATACATATCCCGCTGCCGGTGACCGGGCTCAACGGCATCCTCATGGCCAATTCATTTCACTATGTTGAGGACAAGCCCGCCTTCCTGTCGATGCTCACGAAGCCGCAACACCACGATTATCCGGAAAGCGCACCGCTGCTACCCGGCAGTCCCTTGCTGTTTGTCGAATACGATACCGATACCCCCGTGTCCACATGGGTACCCTGGCCCGTTAGTCTGGCAAAGCTCCGCCCCCTCCTTGCAGGCGCGGGCTGGTCAAAGGTCATAAAGCTCGGTCAGCGGCCCTCCGCGTTCGGAAAAAGCAATATCTATGCTGCGGTGGCGAAAATGCTATAGCGATAGTAAAAATTCTCTAATTTTAATTTCATGAACAACACCCTCCGACCTGCCGTCACCACCGACCGCGACGGCATCATCGCCTTGTATAAAAAAGTAGCCCGCATCTCCGGCGGCCTCGCCCGCACAGAAGACGAGATCAGCATCGAATACGCAGAAGGATTCATGAAGGAGGCCGCCCACAACGGCATCCACTTTGTTATGCAGGATCAGGACACCGGCGCCATCATCGGCGACATCCACTGCCACAAACCCGGGCTCAAATGTTTTGACCATATGCTCAGCGACCTGACCATCGCCGTCGACCCCGATTTCCAGGGCCAGGGCATCGGCAAGGCATTATTCATCGGCCTGCTCAACGAAGTAAAAGACAACCGGAAAGATATCCTCCGTATCGAGCTCCTCACCGGCGAGACCAACAAAAAAGCGCTCGCCTTCTATGAGAGCATCGGCTTTACCATCGAAGGCCGGATGCCGGCGCGCTATCGCAAACCCAGCGGCGAGCTGGACGCCGACATCCCCATGGCCTGGCTCAACCCCAACTGGCGCGGCTAACCCGCGTCCCACCCCGAAAAAACCTTCACCCGTCACAGGTCCCCCACCATGGGCCCCCCGGGCCCGTGGCCTCTCACCCCGGCCCCCTCACCCCGGCGGTCCTCCAAAACCCTCACCCCGCCACCGGTCCCCCCAACAAACCTCACCCACCACCGGTCCTCAACCGCGGCCCCCAGCGGCTCCCCTTCACCCTTCCAAAAAACTTCCCCCATCATACCTCACCCCTGGCTCCATCACCCAGCGGCCCCCCAAAAAAACCTTCACCCGTCACCGGTCCTCCACCATGGGGTCCCCCGAACCCACTCACCCCCGCGGTCCCCCAAAAACCTCACCCCCTATCGGTCCCCCCAACAA
>Ga0105239_10010226_pt1 | contig 10508 bp, 8 predicted proteins | sample KBSC44metaG_FD_92761 | JGI IMG/M metagenome (GOLD analysis project Ga0105239, IMG submission 92761) | Corn rhizosphere microbial communities from Kellogg Biological Station, Michigan, USA - KBS C4-4 metaG | ecosystem: Host-associated > Plants > Roots > Rhizosphere > Soil | place: Michigan, USA...
GAAACGCATGTACTCCTCCGGGGTTCGATCGCCGGTCTTCGCACCGGCTTGCTGGAGGTAGGAACACAAAGCGGCACGAAAAGGGCTTCAACGATCAGCGCTGCGTTATGTTCGTTTCATGTTCGTAAGTGTCGAACGCGAAGGCGCGTTTTTCGCGCTAGTGCGAAGAGTGAATCCGATGTGCATGCGTGTTATGCGCGACGCGAATACATCAGGCACGCGCGAGGACGGGTTCGGGAATCTTCTTGGCCTTGATCGCAACCGGCGCATAAAGCGATTTCGATGCCTCGACGAGATGCACGCCGCCCAATCCTGGCCACAATCTGCGGCCCAGCCGTTCCCATCCCGTGCCGCTTCCGATCAGCCGCCTGCTCTGTAGCGGCGGTCCATAAAGCGCGTGATCCCATCTGAGCGGCTCGAACATCGATGCACGCAGCAGCCGGTCGAGTTCGCCGCGCCGGTACGGCCTGCCGTTTGCGAAGGGCGAGCGTTCAAGCTGTGCCCACAGGCTCGCACGGTTGGGCGCCACGATGAGCATGCGTCCCTCGGGCGCCAGAACGCGCCAGAGCTGGCGCATGACCGGACGCACCGCGTCCGCGCCTTCGAGGCCGTGGACGACCACGATCCGGTCGAACATCGCATCGGGAAAGGGCAGGGCGTCTTCCTCGCCCAAGGCGACAAGCGGGGCCTCGGCCGGCCATCCGACCACACCCTGCTGGGCTGGCATGACGGCGATGACGCGCTCCGATTCACTCTGAAGAAGCCTTAAGTACGGCGTCGCAAAGCCATAGCCGAGGACACGGCAATGTTCCGTAGACGGCCATAACAGCCTGATGCGGCGCAAAATCATCCGCCGCGCCACCTGACCCATGGGCGAGTCGTAGAACGCGAGGAGTTCGCGCGCGTCGAGCTGCATGGAACAGGAGGTAAACCCAACCCGGGACCAGTTCAACGGCGCGGCCTGCGCTGCTAGGGTCGACGCCCAAGAAGGAGACGACCGTGACGCCGCTCGCCATAGAACTGGTTCCATGCCTCAGCGACAATTACGCCTACCTGGTTCATGATGCGGATGCCGGGCTGTGCGCCGTGGTGGATCCGTCCGAAGCGCCGCCGGTCGAGGCCGCGCTCGAGCGCAGGGGCTGGAAGCTCACCCACATCCTGAACACCCACCACCATTTCGATCACACCGGCGGCAATATCCCGCTGAAGGAGAAATTCGGCGCGGAGATCGTGGGACCGGGCAAGGACCGCGGCCGTTTCGCGGGGCTGGACACCGGCGTCGACGAAAGCACCGGCTGGACGTTCGGCGCGCGACCAGTGCGGGTGATGGAGATTCCGGCGCATACGAGCTCCCACATTGCGTTCATTGTCGACGATGCTGCCTTCACCGGCGACACGCTGTTTGCGATGGGCTGCGGGCGGCTGTTCGAGGGAACGCCCGCGATGATGTGGTCGAGCCTGTCCAAGCTCATGACCTTGCCGGACGCGACGAGGGTCTTTTGCGGCCACGAATACACCCAGAGCAACGGCCGCTTCGCATTAACGATGGAGCCTCATAACGAGGCTCTTGTCGCGCGCATGAAGGATGTCGACGCGGCCCGCGCCAAAGGGGCGCCGACGATCCCCTCGACCATAGGGCTCGAAAAGAAGACCAACCCTTTCATGCGTCCTAACTCGCCGGAGTTGCGCAAGACGCTGGGCATGGAGAATGCGAGCGACGTGGACGTCCTCGGCGAGACGCGGCGGCGGAAGGACTCGTTCTGAATCATGCGTGACCGGATGGGGCTACCGGATCGGGTGAAGTTGCCCTTCACGTTCGAGCCCGCGCTGCTGGCGCGCGATCTGGCCAACCTCGCTGCCCCAGACTGGATCGATCACTTCCTCGTAGAACGTTACGAGGGGGATTGGGACGTGCTCCCGCTGCGTGGTCCTGCGGAAGCGCAGCATCCGGTGATGATGATCGTCACCACGCCTGGCCAGAAGAATTTCGCCGACGCACCGGTGCTCGATGCCTGTCCCTATTTTCGCGAGGTCATCGCATCGTTCGATACCGAGATCCGCGGTGTGCGACTGCTGCGGCTCACGCCGGGCTCGAAGCTGAAAGAGCATACCGATCACGAGAACACCGAAGACGATGGTGTGCTGCGTGTCCATATTCCGGTTGTGACCAATCCCGATGTCGTATTCATGCTCAACGGCACGCGGGTCGTGATGGAGGCGGGGAGCGCCTGGTATCTCAGGCTTCGCGATCCGCACAGCGTCGCCAACAATGGCGCGACCGACCGCGTCCACATGCTCGTGGACGCGATCCTGACGCCGCGATTGGAAGCCGCGCTGAAAGACGCCGCCTACTTGGCCGCCAGCACCTTCGTCGCCTGATCGAGCCGGTCGCTATAGGCGTTGAGCGCATCCGCGGTCAGTTTCGAATATTTGTCCGCATCGGCGAAACGCTCGTCCTCGATGGCCTCGCGCACGCCGGGGAGTGTCTTGGCGCCATAGCCTGTGAAGCGGCCCGGCGCATAGATCAGGTTCTGGAACCAGGGCCGTTCCGGCAATCCGACATTGTCCGGCGCCAACGTCTGATCGAGAGTCAGCATCAGCGATTGCAGTTGTGCCAGCGCGGCCGGAGAGAGCGCCGCGCCGTTCTTCGCAAGCGCTTCGTCATAGGCCGCCGCACTCGCCTTGAGCCGCGTGACCGCCGTATCGAGCGGTGCGAAATCGATTTGCGGCACCTGCTTCAACGCCGTCGGCGGGGCGCTCGACTTGGTCGGATCGGCGCTCAGCGCAAACACGCGATCGCTGAGGTTCTTGGCCTGAATCTCGGCGGCTTCGCGCTTGTCGGTGGCGAGCTTCTTGATCTCGGTGACATAGATCGCGACCGTATCGGCAAAATTGCCGGCCCGCTGGATCGGAAGATCGGAATCGGCCGCGCGGATCACCATGCGTCCGACCGTCTTCGCCAGCACGCCCTCATAGACAAAGCCCGGATCGCCGAAGCGGCTGAAATGCTCGAACGTGTCGTAGCGCGAATGATAGACGCCGCCACTAACACCCTCGTTGCCGAACGCCACGTTCAGCGAGGGAACGCCCAGATGCTCCACGAAAGCGGAATAGTCCGAACCGGACCCGAGCGCGCCGATCGGAAAATCCTTCGATGGGTCGGCGGCGATTTTCGCTTCGCCTTTCAGGCGCGCCACGACTTCGGGATCGTGTGAGGGCGGGTTGACGGCATCGATACGGATTTTCGCGCGCGAGCGCTCGGCCACGCTTGCATGCGACTCCGGGTCGTTCACGTCGGCCGCGACCTGATTGACGAAATGTTCGAGGTCGTGATTGCCCTCGACATCCAGGAAGCCGCGATTGTTCCCGTCCGTATTGATGTAGAGAACGGCCTTCTGCTTCAGTTCGGCCGCGTGCTCTTCCGCCCATTCGGTCGAACCCAGAAGGCCTGGTTCCTCGCCATCCCAGCTCGCATAGACGATCGTGCGTTTGGGCTTCCAGCCGTTGCGCGCGAGCTCACCCAGTACGCGGGCTTCTTCCAGAAGCGCCACTTGGCCGGAGAGCGGATCTTCCGCGCCGTAGACCCACCCATCATGATGATTGCCGCGCACGATCCATTGGTCGGGATAGGTCGACCCTTTGAGCGTTGCGATGACGTCGTAGGCCGGCTTCAAGCTCCAGTCGGATTTGACGACGAGATGTACGTTCGCAGTGCTCGGACCGACGCGATAGGTGATCGGCAGACGGCCACGCCAGCCTTCCGGCACCGGCTGGCCACCGAGCGACGACAAGAGGACCTGCGCATCGGCATAGGCAATCGGCAGTGCGGGGATTTTCAAGATGACGGGCGAATCCTTCACGGCAAGCCGCTTGGCGTCGGCTGTGGCGCCGACACCCGGCGTCAGGGGATCGCCGGGATAGATCGTCATGTCCGTCACTGATCCGCGCTGGAAACCTTGCGGTGGGCGCGCGGGACCCTTCGGATAAGTCGACTCGGTCGCGTAACCATCGTCCGACGGATCGGAATAGATGATGCAACCGACTGCGCCATGCTCAGCAGCAAGGCGCGGCTTCAACCCACGCCAGCCTGCGCCGTAACGCGCGATGACGATCTTGCCTTTGACGCTGACGCCGAGACGCTCGAGCGCTTTGTAGTCGTCGCGCATCCCGTAATTGACATAGACGAGCGGCGCCGTGACATCGCCATCGCCCTGATACGCGAGATAGGCGGGCAGCAGCGGCTGCTTGGAGCGTGCGCTGGTGTCGCCCGGGATCGGCGGTTCCTGCAGCTTGACGTGATAAGGTTTGGGACCGAGAAGGTCGATCTTTTCGAACACCGGTGTCGGATAGAGCACCTGGAATGTCTCGATCCGCGCATCCCAGCCAAACGACCGGAACTGCGCCGCCTCCCATTCCGCGTTTGCCTTGTCGTGCGGGCTGCCGACATGATTGGGCTCCGCCGCCATGAGCTTCATCCAGTCCGACATCTCGTTTGGACGAATGCCGGCGTCGAAGCGCTGTTCGAGCGATGCATTGTCGGGCCCCGCGCCTCCGGTAAAAACAAGGCAAGCGGCGGCTAAGGCGATCCGGCGTTTCATGAGCTACCCCCGAGGTTCTTTTGGAAGAATGTTAATAGCCGCAGCTTGCGTCTGAAAACGGCAAATTGCCACCACAACAGGCCGGACCGGGCGCGCAATGCGTGGCTATTGGGTAACGCCGCGGGCCGGGCGACGCTAAAGGCGCGATAGATTGCGACAATCAGGCTTTTCTCGCCGATTCCCGACGAGTAGATTCCCATAATTGACGGGGAGATTTGCAATGGTGCGCAATTACATTTTGCGAGGCTCGGTTTGCGCTTCCGCCATTCTGATGTTGACGTTGCCCTCTACGCCCGTCTCCGCGCAGACCGCGGACCAGCCCGCGACGCAGCCAGGCGGCATCGAGCAGGTCGTGGTGACCGCGACACGGCGTTCGGAGTTGCTGAACAAGGTGCCGGTGAGCATCAGCGCTTTCACCAAAGAGCGCATCGATCAGTTGAACGCCAAGTCGGTCGCCGATCTGGTGGGCTTCACACCGGGCGTAAGCTTCGATGAAGCGACCAAGAGCGTGTCGATCCGCGGGGTCAATTCGGACGCCGGCGACGCGACCACCGGCATCTATATCGACGACACACCGATCCAATTGCGCGCGCTCGGCTTCGGTTCGGACAATACGCTCCCGTCCGTGTTCGATCTGGATCGCGTGGAAGTTCTGCGCGGACCGCAGGGCACTTTGTTCGGCGCCGGCTCGGAAGGCGGAACGATCCGCTACATCACCCCGCAGCCAAGCCTTTCCGATTTTGGCGTCTATGCGAAGGGAGAAATTTCCGGGACCCAATATGGCGGTGCGAGCTACGAAGGTGGTGCCGCGGTCGGCGGTCCGATCGTCGACGGCAAGCTGGGCTTTCGCATCAGCGGCTGGGGACGGCACGATAGCGGGTGGATCGACAAGGTCGATTACATGGATCCGAATACGGTGCTGCAGAGCAACACCAACTTCGTCGACACCTATGTCGTACGCGGTGCGCTGACCTGGCAGCCGATGGCGTCGCTCACCATCACGCCGAGCCTATTCTATCAGAACCGTCATCAGAACAATATCGACGACTACTGGGTCGGCATCTCCAATCCGAACCGCGGCGATTACAGGACCGGCACGCCGGAGAACATGGGCGACCGCGATCACTTTGTGCTTCCGGCGCTGAAGATCGATTACGATCTCGGCTTCGGTGAACTGATCTCCAACACCTCCTATTTCGATCGCCACGAGCTGGTGCAGGATTATTCGGCCACGCTCTACGATCTTTCGTATTTCCAGCAGTCGGAGCATTACGGGCTGGAGCCGGACTTTGAGACTCCATGTCCGGGCGGCCTGTGCGTCAGCGATCCGCAAGCGCTGCTGACGCCGACCGGGATCAGCCTTCCGGGCTTCGGACACTACAAGGCGACGAACAATGTCACCAACAATCAGCAGAACGTGACGGAGGAGGTGCGTCTGCAATCGACGGATGAGAACTCGCCGCTCACCTGGATCGTGGGCGTGTTCTACACCTCGCAGGATCAGCTCAGCGTCGAGGAAATCAACGATCCGCAATTGCCCGCATTGTCGGAATATCTCTGGGGCGACACGATTGAAAACATCTGGGGCGTGGGGCTGCTTCCGAACGGCGACGACTACATCAACCACACCCAGGCGCACTCGCGTCAGATCGCGGCGTTCGCGAACGCGACCTATGCCGTCACCGACCAGCTCAAGCTGCAGCTCGGCGCGCGCATCGCGGCCACCCATTTCGACTTCACGAACTTCTCCGACGGCGCGCAGAACTTCGGTTACCTGTCGGTTCCGGGCGGCAAGAAGGACGAGACGCCGTTCACGCCGATGGGCAGCATCAACTATCAGATCAACGACGACGATCTCGTCTATGCGACGATCGCGAAGGGTTATCGCATCGGCGGCGCCAATCCGCTGTTCCCGGTCGATGCCTGTACCGAGATCAAGGTCGAGCCGACGTCGTACGATTCCGACACCGTCCTCAGCTACGAGCTGGGCAGCAAGAACAAATTCTTCGGCGGCCGTCTCGAGGCCTCGGGCAGCGTCTATTACCTCGAATGGAACAATATCCAGCAGTCGATCACGCTGCCGTCGTGCGCGTTCCGGTACACCGTCAACCAGGGCGCTGCCGTGAGCAAAGGCTTCGATCTGCAGGGCGAATGGCTGGCGACCGACCAACTCGATTTCGATTTCAGCCTCGGCTACACCGACGCGCATTACACCCAGACGAGCGAGTCCGCGGGGCTCGTGCTTGCCAAGAATGGCGACCGGCTCCCCGGCTCGCCATGGACCTTCTCGCTGGGCGCCCAGTACAGCGACACGCTATGGGGCTTCGAATAGTTCATCCGCGTCGAATACGAATATGCGAGCGAACTGTCGGCACTGACACCGGAGCGCGATCCGGCCACGACGCTGTTCGACAAATATCTCGTTCCCGATCCGCCCACGCATCAGGTTGCTCTGCGCATGGGGACGAAGATTCGCGATATCCACTTCGCCCTGTTTGCGGAGAATCTGTTGAACGCGAACCCGAGGCTTGGGTTCAATCATCAGGATTCCACCACGCTGCTCTATGAGGCGTCAACACTCAGGCCGCGCACCATCGGGCTGACGGCGACTTACCGGTACTGAGCCGTCAGCCGGTCAGTTCGTGCACCGCGCGGTGGGCCTGATCGATGGCGCTGCTGGTATAGGCGGCGTAGCCGGAATCGGAGTTGGCGATCGTGATGTTGCCGAAGCGCTTGCGCGCGGCGATGTTCGGCCCGTGGTCGGCGTCGAAACCTTTGTCCCAGAGTGAGTTGTACTCAGGCGCGTAGCCGTGCGGCCAGCGGTTGACGATGATCGCTTCGATGTCGCGCGCCGGATCGAACCCACCGCCCGCCAGCGCGCGGCCAAGCTGGTCGCGGATGTTGTGCTCGAAGGTCTCGAACGGCGTGGCTAGTAGTTCTGCGCGGCCGGCGCGGTTCTGGTCGTCTTCGGAAAGGCCGGGGCTCGCCGGCGTGCGCAGCATGCGCAGCAGGATCGGCTGATCTGGCGCGCTCGGACTTTTGTAAGCGCCGATGTTGATCGTGGGCGGAAAATCGAAATCGCAGAAATAGGATCCGGGGCACAGCACGTGCCGCACACCCAACTTCTTGAACGCGGTCCAGTTCTTGATTGAGACGTTGGTATAGACCAGCGGCGCTTTGACGAGGGCGTGGAGCGCCTTTTTCTGCGCCTCGGGCAGTTCGGGCACGAGATAGGGGATCATCATGTTCCAGCCTGCCATCACGCAGCGACCGGCCCGAACGCGCATCACCTTCCCGCCGCCGGAGGATTTCGTGTAGGCGACCTCGACACCGTCTTTCGTGTTGCGCGCACGGACGACAAGGCTGTTCAGCCGGATGCGGATGGCATTCGACGGCTGATCGAGCTTCGCGTAGTCGCATTGCGCGGTGATGAGGTCGTGGATGTCCCTTCCCGGGATCGCGCCGGGCACGAGCGCGCGCACCAGCGAACGCGCGATGGAGGCGTTGCCGTCCGGGAAATGGAAGAAGTCCGAACCGCCGGTAGTTGAATAGCCCGCCGGTGTATAGCCCATACGCGATTGCATTGGGCCGCCAGGCTTCAAGCCCAGGCCCGCGAAACCCGGATATTCCAGGGCCCAGCAATCAAGCGCCGAGATCGCGTCGATCCCGCAGCCCCACCAGCCATCGGTGTGATGCTGGTAGAACGCGATCACGCCGGGATCGGCTTTGACCACGTTCAGGAAGTAATCCTTGTAGGAAATGCGCGAGAGCTTGTCCTTCTTCTGATCGCCCGTCAGGCCCGGGAAGTAATCGGTCGTTCCGGTCTGGATCTTGAGGATGCCCTGCTTCACCCCTTCGCTGAGCTGCGCGGCGGCGACGAATGCCTTCCACGCTTCCGGTTTCGCCTTGCCGCGCTCGGTCGCGTCGAGCGGCACGAATTTGTCGGTCCCGAAGGTCTCGCGATCGAAGAACACGCCCATCTTGAGGCCCGCGAACACCGCCGGGTCGTCACATTCCTTGGAAAGCGCAACCGGATCGATGCCGAGCGATTTGAGGAGGCCGCCCGCCACCGCGCTGTAGGGATAGGGGCTGTCGATATCGAGCGTGCCGCCATTGATCAGCAGCATGCGGCCGTTGACGTGGACCTCGTTGCGCTTGGCATGACCGCCGAAATCGTCGTGGTTCTCGAGGATCAGGATCTTCGCGTTCGGATTCCTGGCGCGGTAGAAATAGGCCGCCGAAAGACCGCTGATCCCCCCGCCCACGATCACGAGGTCGTAGCTCTCATGGAGGTCTTCGAGCGCATGCGCCCCATTCCAGAAATCGCCGTCGCGCACCGCGTGCGCCGCCTCGAAGGCGCCCGGATGGCTGCCGCGCAGGCCCGTTCGCGTTGGCGGATAGTATCCGGACGCGTTCTGCGGCTCGGCTTCCGCAGCGGCAGCGTCGGCGGGCGGCAGCCCTGCGAAGGCCGCAGCCGTCCCCATCGCCGCACCCTGCAGGAAATCGCGCCGTACGATCGGCCGATCCATCCCGAGGTCCTTGTCGCGCCTGTTCGTCATCGCCCGCTCCCGTTCGCGTGCGAAGCCTAATGCGCGGCGGTGAAATCAGCCAGCTTTGGCCTTGAGCACCGCGGGTGCCGTTTCGCGCAATCCCATGGCGAGCAGGCCCGCCCCGATGCAAAGCCCGAGCATGATCCAGAGCGGCGCCGAAAGCCCCGCCATATCGGCTGCCTTACCGGCGATGGTGGGCGAGAACACGCCGCCCAGGACTTCGCCCAGGCCTACGATCAGCGCAATTGCCGTCGCGAGCCGTTCGTGACCCACGCTTTCTGATGGCACCGTCGCCATGAACAGCGGGAAGATGCCGGTCAGCGCCCAGCCGAAGAAGAAGATCGCCGCCAGCACCCACACCGATCCCGTGTAGTAGATCGCGCCCAGCGGCAGCATGACGCCGAGGAACGCGGTCGCGATCATCACCGGCTTGCGGCCGATGCGATCGGAAATGCCCGCCACCACAAAGCTTCCGATGGTGGCGGAGATGCCAAGCGTGCCCATCAGCCAGCTCATCGTGGTCGGATCGAAGCCGCGGACTTTGGTGAGAAACAGCGGCATGAACGCCCAGCACACCACCAGATAGGACACCAGCAGGATCGAGATCAGGGCGCAGAGGATCATGTTGCGGCTGCCGAGAATGCCGGAGAAATGCTCGAGCAGATTGGGCCGCTCCTTCGCCGGGACCGTGTCCTTCTTCGGCTCGTCGATGAAGAACCACAGCAGTACCGCCGACACGATGCCGGGAATGCCTGCGATATAGAACGCGCTGTGCCAGTTCAGATGCGTCGCGAACCAGACGAGCACCACCGGCGCAATGAACGATCCGAACAAATTGGAGCCGAAATTCTGTGCGATGCCCATTGCGAGTCCGCGCCGCTCGGGCGCAACCGCGACGGAGATCATCGTGTGCGAAACCGGCATCACGCCACCCTCGACCGCGCCCATCAGCAGGCGCGCTGCGAACAGCATCAGAAAGGATTGCGCCAATCCGCTCAGGAAGGAGCAGACCGAGAAGGCGAGTGTCGCCGCGATCAGGAACATCTTGCGCTTGCCGCTGCGGTCTGCGGCCGCGCCGACGACGACAGCGGATAGTGCCCAGCTGAAGGAGAGCGCCGATGCGGTCAGCCCCACCTGCGTGTTCGTGAGGCCGAGTTCCGGCTGGACGAACGGCATCAGGAAGTTGAGCGCGTTGCGGTCGAAGAACAGAATGCCGAAATTGAGGCTCAAAAGGCTTACAAGCAGCGACTGATAGAACGCGCTGTTCCGCGCCACGGGCGGACTCTGCCCCACTGCCTGATCCACCACGCGCCCCTCTTCCCGGATTCGTATGTTCTACGAACGATTTCAGGAATCTATA
>Ga0105239_10010227_pt1 | contig 10508 bp, 9 predicted proteins | sample KBSC44metaG_FD_92761 | JGI IMG/M metagenome (GOLD analysis project Ga0105239, IMG submission 92761) | Corn rhizosphere microbial communities from Kellogg Biological Station, Michigan, USA - KBS C4-4 metaG | ecosystem: Host-associated > Plants > Roots > Rhizosphere > Soil | place: Michigan, USA...
AGATGTCCAGCGAGGTGCCGCCCAAGTCGAAGAAGTTCGCGGTGGCACTCAAGGGCGCGGGGGCGATGCCGAGCACCTCGGCGTAAACATCCCTGACCGTGACTTCCGCCGACCCTTGCGGCTCGACATAGGGGCCGAGCTGGCGCCGGGTGAGTGCGCTCACGAAGTCGATCGCGGCGGCGAACTGACCGGATTCGAAGCGTTTGCGGAGCATGGAGCGCTGAATTTTGCCCAGGCTGGTTTTCGGAATGTCTGACTTGGCGAGCGGCAAAGTGACCGCGGGCCTGAAACCCCACAGGGCGATGGTGGTGTTGCGGATCGCGACACACAGGCGGTGCAGTTGACTTTCGTCTTCGGGAGCAATGGAGGTCGCGAAGATGATGACCAGTTGCTCGGTATCGGCGCCCTTGGGACGAGTGGGAAACACGGCCACAAAGGACCGCTCGATGCCCTCCAGGCGCTCGAGCGCCGCTTCCAGCTCGTGGCTGAAATAGTTGACGCCGCTGACAATGATGCTGTCCTTGCTGCGCCCGACGAGAGACAGCCGACCCTGGTCGATACGGCCGAGGTCGCCCGTACGAAACCAACCGCCGGCGGTGAATGCGGCGTGGGTGGCCTCCGGGTTGTTGTAATACCCGTCGAATATCATGGTGCCGCGCAGTTGCAACTCGCCCGGCTCACCGGGCCGCGCCAGGTCCCCGTCCTCGTCGACGATGCGCATCTGCAGCCCGCTCACCGGGCGGCCCACGGAGGCAAACTCCCGATCGCCGTCACCATCGGGAAAGGCAGTGGAATAAATGGAGCCGGCGCAGGTCTCGGTCATGCCGAACGCCGGCCGGATGGCTGTGCGCGGCAGGCCGTAGGGCGCCAGGAGCTCCAGAAACCGCCGTCCGGTCTCCACCACGTTGGCCTCGCCGCCGGAGACAATGTGCCGGACACAGGACAGATCCAGGGGCTCGGCCAAGGTGCCCGGCGCCGCGGTGTTGGATTCCAGAATGGTGTTGATCTGGCCGAAGAGGAAGTTCGGGGCGAAAGTGAGCGAGACCCGGTGACGATCGACCAGGCGCAGAAATAACAGCGGGTCGGTCAGAATGGCGCCGGGCTCGATGTGGAGCTGCGTGGCTCCCACATAGAGGCAGACGAGGTGTATCTCCAGGAGTGCCGCGACGTGATCGAAGGAGATCCAGTTCAACGCGACATCCCGGGACGTGAGGCGCTGGCGCTCGGCTTTGCCCGCCATGGAGGCGAGGATGTTTCCATGGGTCAGCACCGGTGCTTTCGAGTTTCCGGTCGAGCCGGAGGTGAGCATGAGCGCTGCGACATCCGATGACTGGGCGTAATGCAGCCGGCCGGGAGTTTTTCCAGCGCGCAGCGTGGCGATATCGACGGTTTGGCCTTCCGGTAGCTCCCTCAGCAGGGCACCCGAGCTGATCAGCAAAGGGTGATCCAACAGCTGGTCGATATGATTCAGGAACGCTTGCCACCGCACGGGATCGTGGGTCAGCGGCGTGAACGGGCAGGGCACGTAGCCGCCCAACACGCAGGCCCACCAGGCCGGGATCAGCTCGCGGGGTTGTGGCAGAGCCAGTCCGACTTTGGCTCCTGGGCCAAGTCCACGGGCCTGCAGGGCGCCCAGAATGAGGCGCGCTTCCTGCAGCAATTTCGGATACGGCAGGATGCTGTCCCCGCTGCCGTCCATGGCAATGAATCCAACTCCGGTGTGCGGATGTTGTTGGGCTGCCTCGAGCAGCAGATCCGCGATGTTTTCCGCAGGTTCCGCGGCTTCCTCCAGGTACGCCGGCCGCCCGGACTCGAAGCCAAGTGAAGCGGGCATAGCAAGACTCCTGCTCGTGGTAACGTTGTGTTGTATTTTCGGGGGTGTCGGTGCGCTTGCCTCGAGTTTGTCAGTTACGCCAGGCAAGCGCTGTCAACGGCGCGTACCATACAGTGTCCGATTTTGGCGCATGAGACAATGATCGGTAAATGAGACAGGTGCAGAAAATTTCATACCCGAAGGTCTTAGGCATGCCGTACGCCATGCCTGACGTTGGATTATGAAATACCGAAAACTAACATGGGTGAGACGTTCGGTCAGGTGTCCGCGGCACGATCATGTTTGTTTGATTCTTGCAAGGGGTAATTTCAGCAAGTTTCGGCCAAATGAGCTCGGACCCTGTGCAGCAGCAATAGCAGTCCGGGAGCAATTTGGTGATATTGATATTCAAAAGTTATTCCTCCGGGGCAAATAATCCAACGTCTGTGCAAGCCGCTGCCCGAAATGTCATTGATCCAGATCATTTCGCGAGCCCGTATTACCGGCTCACACTGGCGGGTGCCTCAAAGGGAGCTGGAGGGCATTTTATGCCGGGTGATGAGCCGGTCATTTATATAGTCGATGATGACGATTCGGTGCGTGAGTCGCTGGAATGCCTGCTGGCCCAGGCGGGATGGCGCGTAGTCGATTTTGGCTCGGCGCTGGAGTTTCTGAGCTTTGCGCGGCCCGTGCTGCCGGGTTGCATGATTCTCGATCTGAATCTGCCGGACCTGAGCGGCCTGGAGTTACAGCGGCTGCTGGCGCGGGAGCCGAATGCACTGCCCGTGATCTTCATTACCGGACGCGGCGATATTCCCACCACCGTCCAGGCCATGAAAGCCGGTGCGGTGGAGTTCCTGACCAAGCCCTTCCGCCCGGATGCCCTGTTGAGTGCCGTGCAGGGCGCTGTGGAGCGCAGCCGTGCCGCGTTGGACCGACATGCCGACCTGCAGGCTCTGCGGGAGCGCCACGACAGGCTCAGTCGCCGTGAGCGCGAGGTGATGGCGCTGGTGGTGCGGGGGCAGTTGAACAAACAGGTGGGCGGCGAGCTCGGTATCAGTGAGATTACCGTGAAGTCGCATCGCGGCAGGGTGATGCGCAAAATGCAGGCCCGCTCGCTGGTGGACCTGGTGAACATGGCTTCCCGGTTGAGTGTCACCCCGGTGGCGGCGAAGAGCTGACTTCGTGTGGCCATAGCAGGGCGTGCGTGACACGAGTTCCGTCGAAGGTGAACTCGTGCGCAGGGTGTCGCAAGGGCTCGAGAGTAGCGTCGGGATGGACGACGACGCCTCCGCCGCTGGGAATTCCCAGGCCCGTGACGGCCCCCTCCAGAAGGTGGACCGCGTTCGACAGTCGTGTCCATTCGCCTGGCTCGTCGTGAACGTCCACGATCGCGGGCGCGAGACTGAGCATGTCGATGAGCTCCGTGGCGGACGAGTGTTCCGCTTCGAGGAGGGCATGGTGTCCGAGTTGGACCGCGCCCGCCGAGATTCCCATGAGCACCGCACCCTGGGCGTGGCGTGCGAGCAGCACGTCCTTGATTCCCGTTCTCTCAAAGATACTCCAACCGAGACGAACATCTCCCCCCGCGAGCAGGATCAACTGCGCGCTTTCCAGGAAGCTACGCTCATCCGCCGTGAATTCGGAGCTGATCCCGCGGCGCTCAGCCAACCCGACATTGTCCATCGCGGCTGCGAAAATCTCGTAAAACTCGGGGCGATCTCCATTCGAGGCGCCGAGATAGGCAGCCCGAAGAGGGGCTGACTCGCCCAGCCCTTCGACAATCGACTCGAGCAGACGGCGCTGGCCTTGCTTCCAGAACAGGAGCTGGCTGTCGGCGAACAGGTAGAGCGGTTGAAGCTTGGGAGGTGCCATGGCGCGTATTTTACGTCATGGAGGTGCGCGATCAGGATACGAGCGGCTTGGGAACCGGCAATGTAAAGGCCAGCGTGAGACCCCAGCCGGCGTTGGCACTGGCCCGGAGCGATCCGTTGTGGGCCTCGATAATACGGCGGCTGATGGCCAGTCCCAACCCCATGCCGCCGGACTTGGTGGTGAAGAATGGCTCAAACATGCGCGCGAGGTGTTGCGCGTCGATGCCGTTCCCGTTGTCGCGTACCCGGACCTCCAGGGTCATTGCGTCGTGGCGGGTGGAGGTGATGGCAAGGTATCTCGGGCGATCGGCCACGGGCCGCAAGGCCTCCAGGCTATTGATGACCAGGTTCAACACCACCTGTTGCAGCTCGATATGATCCGCGCTCACCGTCGGCAGACCTTCGGCGAGGTCGGTGGTGAGCGCGACCGCATCGCGTGAGATCTCGTGAGCGGTGAGCGAAATAACTTCGCGGATCACCTCGTTGATACTGACCGGCGCGCGGGAAGGCTCCGACTTGATGGAGAAGGCACGCACCCTCTGCAGGATGGCGCTCGCGCGGTTGCCGTCACGAACGATATGGTTGAGGGCCGTCCGGGCCCGATCGTATTCGGGGGGCGTGCGCTCGAGCCAGCGGCGGGCCGCATCGGCATGCGTGACGATCGCGGCCAGGGGTTGGTTGATCTCGTGGGCGAGGGATGCGGTGAGCTCACCGAGACTCAGAACGCGACTGGCGTGGGCCAGGCCGATGAAGTCGGAGCCGTTCTGGGCGATGGCGGCTGGCTCGTGCGACTCGCGATCGTGCTCTCGCGTTTCCTCCATGAGTGCCAGCATGGCCTGGCCGACCGTGGCCTGGAGGAGCAACTCGTCGTAGGGCGTTGGAAAGGTGGGACGCATTGCCCCGACGACGAGCGTAGCGGGTATAATTTTGGACCTCGAGCTGAGCGACGTGATGGTGACCGTCTCGGCGCCGATCTGCAGTTGGCTTGGTCTTAAGTCGGAAGTCGAGGCTCGTGATAGCCAGGGCTCCAGCGCCGCGGCGAGACTGGAGCGCTCGGTCCGGTCGCGGTAATGGCTGTTGATGCTGAGATGATCGCGTGGCGCGCCATGGGTCATCGGGTGCAGTCGTGCAAAGACAAAGCGCAGGTCCAACAGATGCATGAGTGTGTCACTCAGGGCACTGAGAATCCGGCTGTCGGATTGAGCGTCCGCAGACGCGCGGCGTGCCAGCAGGGCGTTCAAGCGGCTCGCAAACTGCCGGAGCCTGCGCGCCACGTACATGTCCCCGGTCTCAATTTCCTGGCTCTCACTATTCGGGTCGTTGGGTTGCATACTGCTCCAGCAGCTCGGATGAGTTCCAGTTTGATACAAGGCATGCCTCCTTAACACAAATCAGGAGCACGTGGGTGAATCCAACCCGCGACGTTCCCTCGGGCGGCGTTGGAGTCTTTCGGACGTTGACACACAAAAGGCACAGTAACAGACGAGAGCGAACCGGTATCATTGTGCGTGGGTATTCTCTCGCGCTCCGCGAGGACGATGCGTCGTGAAAGCAGCAGAGCCGACCGTTTTCGTTGTTGATGACGATGCCTCGGTCCGCGAGGCCCTGGCGAGCCTGCTCGAGTCGGTGGCCTTGCGCGTCGAGTGTTTTGCCTCGCCGGGGGAGTTCCTGGATCGTAGTCAGGGTGACAACCCCTCCTGCCTGATCCTGGATGTGCGGATGCCGGGCTTGAGTGGGCTGGAGGTCCAGCAGCGGCTCGCCTATTCCGGGCGCAAGATGCCCATCATCTTCATTTCCGCCCATGGCGACATCCCCATGGCCGTACGCGCCATGAAGGAGGGGGCCGTCGAGTTCCTTCCCAAGCCATTTCGTGACGAAGATCTCCTGGCGGCGATCCGGCAAGCACTCGATCACGATGCCGTCGCGGTGGCCCAGCGCGCCGAAATCCTCGCCCTACGTACCCGTGTCGGACGTCTCACAATGAGACAACGTCAGATTCTCGCGTTGATCGTGGAGGGGCGCTTGAACAAGCAGATCGCCGCCCAACTCGGCCTGAGTGAGAACACCGTCAAGGTTCACCGGCATCGGATCATGGAAAGAATGGCGGCCGCGAGCGTAGTGGAACTGGCTCGCATGATGGAACGATTGGCCTGAAAACGTGATCCGGGTCCGCGCATCCAACTGCTATCACCGCAGATCGTATGGGGCTGGGCGAGCAACACCGCCCGTCATAGGATCGATCCGGGATGGAGCATGGTTAGCAGGAGGCGAGGAAGTTTTGTTGCGGTTGTGGAGGATGATGTTGGAGTGCGCGGGGCGATCCTGGAGTTACTGCGCTCCTGTGACATCGAGGCCCGCGGATTTCCCAGCGCGGAGCAGTTTCTGAAATCCCGGCGACGCTCGCAGGCCGGCTGCCTGGTTCTGGATGTGAGGCTTCCGGGTATGACAGGCCTGGAGCTGTTGCAGGCGTTGCAAGACAGCGGGGTGCGGATTCCGGCGATCTGTGCCACCACGGAGGCTGACTTCGACGACTGTTTGCGTCAGCAACTGGTACAGGCGGGAGCCGTCGCCGTGCTGGGAAAGCCGTTCGATCCCGAGCTTTTCCTGTGCCTTGTCCATACGGCACTCACCCCGACGGCACATCCTCGCAGGTGATCCCAATAAACCAAATGGTACTGGTCGGCCTATCAGCGCCTCTCTAACTTATTGGAATCAATGGAGGAGAGCAGGGAGGTCGGGTGGATACAGCCTCGTTGGAGTCGACGCATCCGCTGGTCGAGGCCGCTTCGTGGGAACCTGCATCCGAGCCCACGTGTGAGGCATTGGAGCGCCTGGCCATCGTCTCCCGCTACGACAGCGGCCAGTTGGTTTATCGTCCCAACGAGACCGCCGAGAACTGGTTCCGGCTCGTTTCGGGCGCCGCGCGCAAGTGCACTTTGAGCAGCGACGGCCATCGGCACATCGTGGATTTCCTGTTACCGGGTGATTTCTTCGGTTTTTGCGCTTCGAGCGGTTATGCCTTCTGTGTCGAAGTCATTGTTCCCGGAACCTGTATTGCCCGCTACACCCGTGGCCATGCCGAGAAGCTGGCCGATTCCAATCCCCAGGTGGCGCGACTGGTGCGTCGGACCGCCTTTGCCTCCATTACCCGCCTGCAATGGCGTACGCTCGTTCTCGGACGTCGCAGCGCCCTGGAGAAGGTCAGCGCCTTCCTGTTGGAAATGGCCGACCGTAGTTGGGCCGGTACTCAGAGCCCTTCCTGGCCGGGTGACGCGGTGTATCTCCCCATGTCCCGATATGACATCGCTGACTATCTCGCCATGGCGGTGGAGACGTTGTGCCGCACGTTGACCTCCTTGCGGGTGTGCGGCGCCATCGCATTTCCGCATGCGCGCCAGGTGCAGATCCGCGACCGTGCGGTGTTGGAAAACGCGGTCGCCTCGAAGTGAAGCCTGACGGGCTGGAAGCCTGACTGACGGGCGACGCTAGGTATAGCGCCGCCGCCAGATGCCGGGCGACATTCCCATCCGCCGGCGAAATAATTTATTGAAATGGGGCTGGTCGGAGAACCCGCAGGCGAGGGCAATGTGGGACAGCGGCTCCCGTGTCGCCGTCATCATGCGCTTGGCCTGCTCGATCCGGCGTCCGGCGACGTACACCATGGGCGGGAAGCCGATCGCGCGGCTGAAGGAGCGCGAGAAATGGCTTTTACTCAGTGCCACCAGGCCTGCCAGTTGGCCGACGTTGAGCTTCGCTCCCAGGTTGTCTTCAATATAAGCCAATGTCCGGCGCGCCTGCCAGCGCGCCAGGCCGCCCGGTCGGAAGGTGTAGGGCGAATCCGGAGTGTCATGTTTCGGTTGCGTGTCCGTGGACAGAAGCGTTGCGGCATCCGTGAGGCAGCGCCAGGCCACATCGCGGTCCGTCTGCAGCGATGTCATGGCCTGTTTCAACAGGTATTCCGCCCGTTCCACCGAAGAGTCTTCTCTCATGTGCATCTCCCCATGTTCCGCGAAGGACAGTATTTTCCCCGCGCGGTGTACGTAAGATTGAGCAGGCGACGGAAGAGAATCCATTACACTTTTGTATTATCCCTTTTGCATGACCCATTGGAGTGAGATTTCAATCAACCGGCGGTCGAATAACATTCCTACCTGTTATGGGGCTGACTACGCCTGCGTTCGTTTGGTTGAGAAGCGCGCCGTCACCGGGTTGTCACCACGCTGTGTGTGACTGTTGGAATCGTCCTGTTGATGAAAGACTGGCGAAAGCCGAGGGGTGCGTGCAGCCGCCCTGGCGCGGTCGTTGACTGGGCTGTTCGCGGGTTGGGAGTCAATCCTCGCACGGAGGGAGGGGCGGCGGGCCTTACGGGGCTGCGGCATTGACTTCCAATTTTTGCCTAATATAATGGGCATTAAGTGAGATAGTGCCTAGTATTATGGTATTTTTAGAGCTGCCTGCCGAAGTGGGTGAGCGGATCCGGCAACTCGCCGAACGGGTCCGGATTGCGCGCAAACGCCGGGGATGGACCGTGGCCGAAACAGCGGCCAAGGCTGGCATCAACCGCAACACGCTGACCGCACTGGAGCTGGGTAAGCCCGGGGTGTCCATCAGCGCGTATCTGGCTGTGCTCTGGGTATTGGGCCTCGATCGTACCTTGGAGGGCGTGGCGGATCCGGATAAGGATTCTCACGGGAAAACCCTCGAGGCCGCCCGGCGTTCGCAGCGGGTCCGCAGGAAGCAGGGACCGAAGAACGAGTACGATTTCTGAAGTGCGAGATGTCTGAGCGCCAGGTCTACATCTATGTCCAACTGCCGGAGAGTCTGGAGGCGGTGCCGGCTGCTCTGCTGAAAGTGACCCATCAGCGGGATGGAACCTACATCGGTCGCCTCCGGTACGGTGATCGGTATCTGGAGCGAAGCGATGCCGTCGAGCTCGACCCTTTCCAACTTCCCCTGGCCAAGGAGGTCTATGAGTTCACCAAGCTGAAGGGGATTCCCGGCGCGGTTCGCGATGCCGCCCCGGATGCTTGGGGACGCCGTGTCATTGAGCATAAGTTGCAGCGTGATCCGGCCAACCTGGAGGAAATCGACTATCTCCTTCACGGGCCGCAAGACGGCGCCGGCTACTTGAGCTTTGGACTGAATCGCGACCCACCTTCGCCACTACGTCCCTACAATCGGACGCACCAGCTCGCGGACCTCATTGCCGCGGCTGAGGCTGTTGAAGAGGGGCGGCAGGTTCCTGAGCATATCCTGGAGCAGCTCGAGCCCGGCACGAGCATGGGTGGAGCGCGGCCGAAAGCCACCGTCGAGCACGACAATGCGCTTTGGCTCGCGAAGTTTCCCGAGCGAGCCGACAGATTCAACTTGCAACGGATCGAGTTCGCCACCCTGGATCTGGCGCGCAGATGTGGCTTGGGCACCTGCGCGGCCCGGCTCCAGAAAGTCGGTCATCGTGATGTGTTGATGCTCCAGCGCTTCGATCGTCATTATACCCCTGAGGGTTATTTCCGACTGGGCTTCGTGAGTGCGCTCACGGTCCTGGACGCAGAAGACAACTACCTGGGCCGCGATCGCTGGTCGTATCCCTTGTTGGCTGACGGTATTCGCCGTTGGTCCAGTCAGCCTCAAAAGGACTGCGCGGAGCTCTTTCGCCGCATGGTGTTCAATGCCGCGGTCACCAACAACGACGACCACCCGCGCAATCATGCTTTGTTGCGGCACCCGGATGGCTGGCGCCTGTCGCCCGTGTATGACGTGGTTCCAGTGCCTGCGATCAGTCTCGAGAGGCGCGATCTGGCGTTGACCGTCGGCTCCTTTGGTCGAGCGGCCAGTCTCTACAACCTGGTATCGCAGTGTGCTCGTTTCGGACTGACGGAGAACGAGGGGCGTAAGGAAATCAGCCGCATTGCCTCGATTGTGCGCAAGTGGCGGGAGCGCTTTGCTGCGTGCGGCGTCAGCGCCAAGGATATCGAGTACATTGCTCCGGCCATGCTGCCGCCATCCTTTCTGAACGAAGTGCCCCCGCGGCCGATTTAGGCTCAGGCCGCCGTTTGCCCGTGTCAGCGCCGACTGGGGCTGTCGGCGGTAGACGCGAGCATTGAAATGAAAGTAAACGAAAGGTATTTTAGGCCCTCAGCCGCATTGAGTATTTCGAATAGCTTCGAGTTGAGAGGGCCAGGGAACCTGTGAAGAAGCCACGCACCAGCAGACGCCGATTTCTGAAGATAGCCGCCGGAACCGGGGTTGCCGCCAGCACGCTGGGTTTGACCGGCCACCACCTGGCGCGCGCAGCGGTGGGCCCGCAGGGCGCAGCGGGGGCGATGGAGGGCGCGGCCGCGACCTTAGGGGACAGTCAGATTCTCCTGGAGTTTGACCTTCGGATGCGCGCCAGGGTCTGGAACATGCGGGCCGGACCGGATGGTGGCAAGGTGGCGCTGACACGTTGGGCGGCGCCCGACATGCTGCTGATCGGGATGGACTCACGCCTGGATCAGTTTGAGTTACGGGACCAGTCCAGGCAGGACATCACCGGGCCGCTGGGACGCGGAACCCGACTGCGGCTGGTTGGCGTGGCCCAGCGGCTGGATGGTGGGGGCCCAGCAGAAATCGAGAAGGCCGTGGAGGTCGAGCTTTACGCCGATTATCCGGGGTTTGCGTTTTACCGGGCCTCCTATCGGAACCTCGGTACCCAACCGGTGACGGTGGAGAGTTGGACCCAGTGTGCCCTGCATCTGTCACACGAGCGGACGGCCGGCAAAGGTGCGGCGACCGAAGCGCAGCGTAGGGAATCCCACGAAGCGCCAATGGCGCGACGTGGG
>Ga0105239_10010228_pt1 | contig 10507 bp, 13 predicted proteins | sample KBSC44metaG_FD_92761 | JGI IMG/M metagenome (GOLD analysis project Ga0105239, IMG submission 92761) | Corn rhizosphere microbial communities from Kellogg Biological Station, Michigan, USA - KBS C4-4 metaG | ecosystem: Host-associated > Plants > Roots > Rhizosphere > Soil | place: Michigan, USA...
CGGTTTCCCCGGTGCGAATGCGCATCGCATTAGGAATATCTAAAACAAAAATTTTACCGTCACCGACTTTGCCTGTGCGCGCCGCGTGCTCGATAACAGTCATCACTTTGGGGACGTCCTCATCCTGCACTACAATGTCCATGCGAACTTTAGGAATAAAGCGGATCGTATATTCTCCTCCACGGTAATGCTCGACCTGGCCTTTTTGACGTCCGAAGCCGCGAACTTCCGTCACAGTCATGCCAACGATATGTTGTTTGTCTAAGGCTTTGGTCACAATATCCAATTTTTCTGGACGAATAATACTCGATACAAGCTTCATGTCATGGTCCTTTATAAGGAAATGGCCGGGTGGCCACTTGCGTAACCACCCGGCCGATTTACCTTAATTCTCTATTAACTCCAGATGCTTTTTCCAGATTTCATTACGCCGATGATCACAAATACCACCAACGAAACAATTCCAGTAATAATAGTTCCAGTCATTATAGTCTCCTCATTTAATGCTTTGCGCCAACAGGTGTTGGCACATCCTGATTGCCATACTCGGTGATTTTAAGAACATAGTCCGGATAACAGAGAGCGCCCATTTCCGGAATGTCTAAACCGGCCAATTCTGCTTTAGCGTTTACGCGTTGGCCCACAATCATGTCTGTTAACCAATTAAACACGTAGGACAATGTGAAAATAACGCCTAAGAGCGTGGACATCCCAATGAGTTGTGCGACTAACTGACCGGCATCCCCATAGAAAAGTCCCGTGACGGAACCGGCGACGCCATTCCAGCTGCCACCATAGTTGCTTTTCCCATCGGCAAAAAGACCGACGGCCAAAACACCAAACAAACCATTCACGCCATGGACGGAAATCGCGCCTACCGGATCATCGACTTTCGCCACGCGGTCAAAGAATTCAACCGACAGACAGACTAACACGCCGGCAATCCAACCAATCACGCAAGACGCCAACGGATTAACGAATCCGCTAGGAGAGGTAATGGCGACAAGTCCGGCGAGCATTCCATTAGCGGACATCGACGCATCAGGCTTTCCATAACGCATCCACATATAAAGGAGCGCGGCGAAGGAGCCAGTGCAGCCCGCTAACATAGTGTTCACTGCCACGCTACCAATACGTAAGCACCCATTACCAGAGGCACCCAATGTACTACCGGGATTAAAGCCAAACCAGCCAAAGGCCAGAATGAAGCAACCGGCCAAGACAATGACCAAGTCATGTCCTGGAATCGTATTCGGTGAACCATCGCGGTTGAATTTTCCAATGCGCGGTCCAACAATTAATGAGCAGGCCAGAGCGGTAAGACCACCCACGGAGTGAACGACTCCGGAGCCGGCAAAGTCGCAATAGCCATGGCCAAGACCAAAGTTGACTCCCAATTGAGAAAGCCAACCACAGCCCCAGGCCCAGTTTCCAAATAAAGGATAGACAATGGCACCCAAGAAAATAGTCGACACACAGAAGGCGGAATATTTCCAGCGTTCCGCGCAGGCTCCCGTGACGATGGTCGTGGTGGTATCCATAAAGACCATTTGGAAGAGGAAAAGCACCATCACGCCGACGTCATAGGAAGTGCCGGCAAGATAGAAACCCTTCATTCCGAAAAGGCCAAATGGTTTGCCAAGGAACGTAATTACTTTTTCCGCATTTAATGGATTAACGCCACCAAGGTTAGCAACTGGCGCACAACCACCCATTTGAATGGCAAATCCGCAAACCCAATAAGCAAAAAGTCCCAAACCATAAACCATAAAGTTCATCATCATGGTATGGTTTGCGTTCTTTGCACGAATGAGTCCGGTTTCAACCATTGCAAAGCCGGCTTGCATAAACATGACCAAAAATCCGCAGATCAGCGTCCACGTAAAGTTGATCGCCACTTTGTTTTGGCCAACCTGATTCACCACATCGGCCATGGTCAACCCAATCTTGGCGTCGGAAACAGGAACATCATTGACTGTTCCCGTCAACGATACGCCAGAAGGATCGCCTTTAACGAGATCATCGGTCTTTGGGCCGGTTACGCCGCTAACATCTTTGTTTGTAAGAGCTACTGCTGCGGGCGCTGCATCCGCCGCCATCAAGGGCGCTGCCAGGCTTAATGCCCCAACAATGCCAAAGATCGCAAGGAGGATTCTGCTTCTGAATTGGTTTGCGTTCATGTATATCCTCCTCAATTATTGTTTCCAAATAACAGTCGCTAAATGCGCGCTGTTAAGGATTCCGAGACTGCCGATTAATGAGATAACAATGCCAGCGGTAGCGAATATTGCCCGCCCCGCATTTGATCCCGTGATAAATAGGCCTGCCATGGCCAACAACCACCCAGCCATTACCACTGCCAATCCTGCAATTTTCATATGTCCTCCTGGGCGCGAGCGGATTTGAATAAAAAGACCGAATAGCTAAGCATGACAGCACCTGCGATAAAACCAAGAACCCCAGCTCCGACGGTTGGCGTGAAAATCACCATAAACCCGACAAGGAACCAGAATACTGCCCAACCGGATGTTTTTGTTGTGCCCATGTAATCTCCCTTTATGTGTAGGTATAAATAAAAAAGGCGTTCCTAATGCACGCGTAACTTCCGTGATTAAGAACACCTTTGTTTAATTCTATGCGCCCTAGCGAAGGACACTGAGGTTCAAGCGCGTCTGTGCGCCAGAACGGTCTACACAGTACGAGAATCTAGCGAAAGAAGCAAGAAGCGATTCTCTGAATTTTATGGCAGCGATTAGCTGTAATTAAAATATCTATAAATCAATACAAACCATATTCTGTAGCAGTCATGAGAAACTAAAGTGGAGGTTCATCCTGATGTATCCAATGGATGGCCTGCTGTACAAGTTCAAACGTGGTATTAAGATTTAATTTCTCACGGATGCGTTCGCGATGACTTTCTGCCGTTTTAATACTGATCGTTAGTTCTTCAGCAATTTGCCGTGTGCCATAACCTTGGCCCACCAGCCTAAAAACTTCAAACTCGCGATCCGTGAGAGCACGCAACGTGTGCGTGGGATCTTCGGCGGACGACATCGTCTGAAGCATGCGGTCGCTTACGGCTTTACTGACATAAATATGGCCTTGTAATATATGACGGATCGCTTGCAGGAGAGTTTCTTTATTTTCCCCTTTCATAACGTACCCTTGAGCGCCGGCCCGCAGCGCTCGTTCTGCATGAATTAATTCTTTGTGCATCGACAAAACAAGAATTAAAAGTTTGGGCGCGAGTTTGCGCATTTGCTTGGCCAAATCTAAACCGTTAGAGCCTTCGAGAGAGATATCCACAATGGCCAAGTCCGGTTGAAGTTCCGCGAGGCACTTTAAAGCCTCCGCCGCATTCCCGGCTTCGCCACATACTTTTAAATCTTTCTCTCGATTCAATACGCGCATGAGCCCTTCGCGGACCAATAAATGATCGTCGATAATAAGAACTTTAGAGATCATGTTTTCGCTCACAGGTTTCATTGCTTTGAGGATTTCCTTGGGCCGATAATATAACATTCATAAATCGTTATTTAGAACTAAGAATGCGATAGGATGACAATTATGAACAATTCAAAATCATTAATAACAGATCCAGAAGAAATTATTAACGAATTTCAAAAACGCCAAAAAAGCGTTGTCGTCGCGATTATCAGTTGTTTTGTCGTCATGATCCCTTTGGTGATCTGGGCTAAAGATATCAATCCATTTCTTTCAATTGCTTTTTTCGTCGTATTTCTTATTCCCCTGGGGGGATTCTATTTTTGGAAATTTCGTTGTCCGGCCTGTAATGCACGCGTTCAACAACGATTTAGCGGCCTGCGCGTAAAGATGCGCTGCCGCAAATGCAGTGCTTATCTTGACCGACAATAAACAATCCAAAACAATGTGCATTGCTTGACAGAGAAAATGCTTTCTAATAGGATGGCTGGAATCTAAAAATAATAACGGGTGACAATGATGTCCTCGAGCGGCTGCTTTATCGCTCGGGGATTTTTTTTGCCCTCACGACATTCCTCAGGAGATTTTAGTGTCAGAATTGGACGTTTCAGACGTTATTCAGTTGTCCCCCCGCAAATTCTTACTGGGATGTGTGGTGATGGCCAGCACTTGTTTTATTTTAGGACGATTGCATTGGACTTCATCTGCTTGGATCGCGCTACAACTCACGCTCACTATTTTAGGTCTCTTCTTATTAGGTTCGTTTCGTTATCAATTGGATAAAAATGCTTTGACGTATGGGATGGGCGGAGTGATTATGGCCACCTTTATTCCCCTGTGGTGGCCGGGATCAGTACTCAAGGCGTCGCTGGCCGATCATGGTTTCTCCGCCGTAATAGGTTTTGTCCGAGTGCATTTATTAACGTTGCATGGACTTGAAGACTTGATTCATGCCGATACCATGCTTTTTATTCTTGGACTGACGTATTTTGTTTCTGTCATTGCCCAAACGCGACTTCTTGAGACGGCGTCTACGGCCATCTTAAAGCAACAGAGAGGTTACGTTCTTCCTACCGTCGCATTATTGGTCGGAATCGTTGCTCTTTGTTCGGGTGGGTTAGGCGGCGTTTCTATGATCGGATTGCTGATCCGCACTTTAGTCATCATCTTGACATTGGGTCGCGCAGAAACCCGCGACATTATTTTTGCCGTGGTGGTTTCAACGGTCATTACCACAGTCAGTGGAATGTTTATGGCTTATGGAGAACCACCTAATCTAATTATGAAGGCAAACCTGGAACCCAATTTAGACAATCTATTTTTTATACGTTACGGGTTGCCCATCGCCTTTGGCAGCTATTTGATCGTGGCCTGGAATCTGCGCCTACGCCTGCGCAAAAGAAAAATCGATCTCAAAACTCAGGATATCTTAGACACGCACAATGCGGATGTCCGATTTTTACAGGCCAGCCGGCATGGAGAAGTGTTTACTCCTCTAGAATTTGTCGAGAGTCAGCAAGATCTTTTAGAAAAACACTATATCCCGGTTCATGAGCGTGTTTTAGAGGGCGAACCCTTAGGCCAGGCGCTGATTCGTGAAGAAGTGCCTCTTGTGATCAGAAAGCAACTGTTAGGACATTTCGTATCAGAGGATCTTTCTCAAGTGCTCGAGGATCATTATCAAGCCGTTATTCACCGTCAGCATTCTTCAGAGCATGCGGAAACTGAAATTCGTCGAGCCATTGAAGGAATCTCCTTAGAACGGCGTCATGCGCAGATGATCGGATTAGTGGCATTCATTCCTTTCATTGTCTTATTGATCTTGCATGGATTCTTTGAGGCCATCCCACTATTTTTCACCTCCATGGTGGGATTTGTGGTGGCATACGCCGGCATTTACGGCATACCAAAAATGCGAAAACTTATATTGCGAGAAGCCTGGCAAGAATATAAAGAATATTTATTTCTTTTCCCTTTATTCATTGGAATTACATTGCTGCAGAAAACTGGTTTCTTTGATGTGATGGCACATTTGCTTAAAGAGGGAATAGCGCAATACGGAATTTCACATATGGCCTATGTGCAATATTGGGGAGCATGTATTTTATCGGCTATTCTAGATAACAACATCGTGGCTGATTTTGCCTCCCAAGCCTTACATGGTTTGAGTAAAGGAACCATTCATCTTTTCTCGATGGCCCAGATTGCCGGATATGCGGTCGGAGGTTGTTGGACGCATATTGGTTGCGCCCAGTCCGTTGTAGCGTATGCTTTTATTCGCAAAGAAATTAGCCCGCGGTATACGCCTGTCCAATGGATGAAATCCATGACGATGATCATTCTTGAAATGAGCGCGTTTATAACCGCCGTGGTTTATTTTGAAGGATGGCTGCTGGGACACTAAGTTCATCGTTGCGCGGGCTATAATGACTCGATGTCATTGCTTGGTTTTATCGTTATCCTGCTTGTTTCCGCTTCGCTACTGAGCTTTATAAACACCCGTTGGTTTCATTGGCCTCCGAATGTGAGCATGTTGACGGCAGGATTAGTGGCCTCTCTTTTTACGGTATGCCTCGGTGAATGGGGCACCGCGGCCATTCCTTATCAAGCCTTAACCCATTCCCTTCGACAGTTTAATTTTTCGACATGGCTCCTTCATGGATTGGTCCCGGTTTTGCTTTTCGCCGGTGGTCTGCAAATCGATTTTGTTCAACTTAGGCGCTACAAAAGCTCCGTAACGGCTCTCGCGGTTTTAGGAACATTCATCTCTACTTTCGTCATAGGATTAGCGACTTATGCGCTGCTGCGATTATTTCATCATCCGATTTCACTTATGGAATCTCTGCTCTTTGGGGCGTTAATTTCACCGACCGATCCCATTGCCGTTATAGGGCTATTACGGTTTTATACGGTTCCCGAACAATTAGAAATTCTAATTGCTGGAGAAAGTCTATTTAATGATGGCGTCGCTATTGTGATTTTTATGGCGCTTTTGGAATCTTTAGGAAGTACGCAACCTATCATGCAGACGATGGCGCGGTTATTTCTTGAACAAACGGCCGGAGGTCTTTGTCTGGGATTAGTCTTTGGACTCATCGCGTATCAAGCCATAAAGCGTATTGATGAAGCGAATAGTGAAATGTTAATTACGGTTGCTTTAGTCGCCGCTATTGGATGGACTTCTGTTTATCTCCATGTTTCTGCTGCCTTGGCGGCATTGGTTGCCGGACTCTTGATTGGAAACCTTGGCCGCCGATTCGGCATGTCTGCGACCACTCGTCAAGCGCTGGAAATCATTTGGTCGTTCGCTGATTATGTGCTGAATGTTTTACTTTTTTTAATTTTAGGGTTAGAGGTGCTGACGGTGCACTTTTCGCTGTCTGGACTTTCGTTATTAATGACAGGAATTTTAATCGTCCTCGTTGGTCGTATGGTATCTGTTGGAAGCATTGCGATGGTTCCAGCATGGAAACGGCAAATGCCTTTGCATGCCATACCTTTATTAATATGGGGTGGGTTACGTGGTGGAATTCCTGTGGCATTGGCTTTATCGTTGCCCGGTGATTCAGAGCGCGAGCTTTTACTTCAATTGACTTATGCGAATGTTCTTTTTTCCATTTTAGTTCAAGCCCCGACGTTTAAACTCCTGCTAACTCGACTTCAAAAAATAGATCGTCCCAATTTAGCCTAAAACTTTATGGAGCACGTCGATCGCGACATCGGCTTCTTTTCCGCTGTTTAAGGCGAAAACAGTCGTAAAACGATCCCCATCCACTGTCGTTACAAAGGCGCGGACTGTAATATTGGCATGAGCTAATGCCGCGGTCAGTTTAAAGTTCCCCCCTACTCGATTAGGCCCTTGCACTTGCACTCCGACCACGTCAGGACGGGGTCTAAAATCCGCGCGTCGTGCGACTTCTTCTTGTTCTTTGCCATTAATAGGAGAAATAAAAAGAATGGCCTTGCCTGCCTTATCGCCTTTCGGGCGACCTAAAACAAAATGAACATCGACCCCTACATCAGCCAAAACTTTAAATAAGCCTGTCGTTGCCCCGGCGACATCGTCAACATCGGTGGACCAAATCGGAAATTTCGTGATGGTAAACATGCGATTCTCCTCTCATTGTAATAGAACTCTAGAGGATTATACGCGAAGACGGTTGCTAGGCGATATCTTTGTCGTTGCAGTTGATTTCTGGAACCCAAACTTGTGGCGTGTGTAGGAATTCTACGTTGAATAACGGACGAGCAACAGGCTGACATTGACGAAAGTAATAATTAATTAAAGATTTTAGATGTGGAAGGTACTGTGTCTGCGGAATACGACGAAAGAAAACTTGATGCCACATGAGGAGTAACATGGTGTCAATAACAGCATGAGCGGCACAGCTAGCAAAAATGGGCATTTTTTCGGTTACTCCTCCTATGATTTAACTTAAGGCTTAAGTTAAAAAAAATCAATAGGAAATTGCCAAAAATAGGTCTTAAAGAAAATCTTTTTTAAAAAAACAGATGACTCGTGTTACCCCTTTTTGGCGGGAGCGAATTTTAATATTGGCATTAATCATCCGGGCCCGATAGCCCATGATTTTAAGTCCCATGCCATGTCGCGCATGATCCGCTTGAAAGCCGATTCCATCATCCGTAATGCTCAGTAATATGGCTGCACCGCGTTGGCATAAACGGATTCGGATACGCTTGGCTTTGCCGCGCTTTAACGAATTAGAAACGGCCTCTTGAGTAATTCGATAGAGATAATTAGCCATGGCGCTATTTTCAAAGAAAAGGGGTTTCCGACAGATAAATTGACAGGAACAACGGTGTACGATGGATGTTTTTTCAGCCAATTCTTGAAGCGCCGCCATAAGTCCATTTGTTTCTAATTCGACGGGGTAAAGACCGCGGCTGATGATGTCGGCTTGCATCAATGCTTCAGAAAGATGGGTTTCGATGCGAGCGATATCATCAACACGTTGCGGATTTTCAGCTTCTAAGTTTTCCTTAAGTTCTCGACTCAAAAGACGAACGCCTACTAATGTTTGGCAAAGTCCATCGTGTAAATCTTCGCCCAAACGACGCTGTTCACGGTTGCTTGTTTGCAGAATTTCTTTTTCCGCATCAAGGCGATGGACAATTTCTTCTTGGAGACGCGCGTTAGTCAACGATAAATCATGCGTGCGTTGCGCAACGCGGGCTTCCAGTTCATCGCGCGCGTTTTGAAGTTCCGATTGAACCCTGCGTAAACGCGCACTCAAGGAACTTATCAAAAAAGCGACAAACGCAAAAACCGTCAATCGAATGACATTTTCTACGCTGCAACCAAAGGCATTAATGGGCGGCAGAAAGAAATAATCAATGATGGGGATAGATAGGACAATGGCCAATACGCTGGGTCCAAACCCCACATACCAGGCAATAAAGAAAATGGCCCCGATGAAAAGATCAAAAACATGCTGCACCATTAATTCAGGGATTAAATCTGTGATTAGAAAGGCGGCAAAGACTAAGGTGATGGCAAGACTGTAACGAAACTCAGCGGGTTTCTTTAAATGGGATACCGCTAGGCTAAGACGCTGTTTACGGCTGTGCAGGTTGTCCAGGAGCGCTAGGGAAAGGCGTTTGTTCAAATAACGAGCGTTGATGTCGGCGCGAAGCCATGACGGTAAGTAACACCGAGGTCAGAATAAAAGTCAGCGCCATGCCCACCGTCACTTTGCGAATGAAGGCGGAACCGGAGGGAGCGGAAAACAATTGATCTCCCCCGCCACCACCAAATAAGTTTCCTAAGCCCGCGCCTTTACCCGCTTGGAAGAGAACCACCAAGATTAGTCCGACGCAAACGATTAAGTGAATGAATACAATAATTCCGTACATAGTTATCGCCCCTGTGCGGCCAGAATGCGGCCTGAACTATCGAGATCGTAGATGATTGGTGACGCTGTGGCAATATTAAGTTCTAAGACTTGCTCTTTGGTCATTTTTTCTAAGTCCATCACAATGGCGCGTAAAGAGTTTCCATGAGCGGCAACCAGCACGTTTTTGCCTGCTTCCACCAACGGTAAAATCTTTGTTTTGAAATAGGGTAGCGTTCGGGCTGCTGTGTCTTTCAGGCTTTCGCTGATGCCTTCCGGATTATCTTGCGTTTTATCTTTCGGTGGCGGTACATCATAACTTCGGCGCCAAATATGGACTTGGGTCTCCCCGTATTTTGCTGCGGTTTCTTTTTTGTCCAGCCCTTGCAAAGCGCCATAATGGCGTTCATTTAAGGCCACATCCGCGGTAATAGAAATGCTTTCTTGATTCAGCTCTTTTAAAATAAGTTTGAGTGTGTTTTGTGCGCGTTGCAGCTTTGAGGTGAAAGCGTAGTCAAATTTAAGGCTAAGACCGCGAAGCATCTGTCCTGCTTTTTGCGCTTCCTCATTTCCTAATTTGCTTAGAGGAACATCCACCCAGCCAGTAAAACGGTTTTCCAAATTCCATTGCGATTGGCCGTGACGAACTAAAACTAGTTTCCCGCCCATGTTTATTCCTTGGGAAGGGCGGCAATGCCGGGAAGTGTTTTGCCTTCGAGGAATTCTAAAGAAGCGCCGCCGCCGGTCGAGATGTGCGAGAGTTTATCCGCTAGTCCCGCTTGCTTAACCGCCGCCACAGAATCGCCACCGCCCACAATCGTCGTAGCGCCATTTCTAGTGGCTTGGACTAAAGCTTCAGCGACGGCGAACGTGCCGGAAGAAAAAGGCTGCATCTCAAAAATGCCCATTGGGCCATTCCAAATGACAGTTTTTGATTTTTCCAGCAGCGAAGCAATGGCTTTAGCCGATTGCGGTCCAATATCGACGCCAATCCAGCCTACGGGAATGGAACGATCCGTAGTCGCTTTGAAAGCCGCTTTCGCATCCACTTTTTCAACGATCACGTGATCCTGAGGCAAAATAATTTGCACGTGCAAATCCTTTGCTTTTTTAAGCAAGGTCTTCGCCAAATCCAACTTGTCATCTTCGACGCGCGATTTGCCTATTTCTACGCCTTGGGCTTTTAGAAACGTGTAAGCCATTGCGCCGCC
>Ga0105239_10010230_pt1 | contig 10504 bp, 8 predicted proteins | sample KBSC44metaG_FD_92761 | JGI IMG/M metagenome (GOLD analysis project Ga0105239, IMG submission 92761) | Corn rhizosphere microbial communities from Kellogg Biological Station, Michigan, USA - KBS C4-4 metaG | ecosystem: Host-associated > Plants > Roots > Rhizosphere > Soil | place: Michigan, USA...
CCAGCGATCGCCATAGAATGCCGTCCCGATCGCCAGCTTCGATGCCGGTATCCCCGCGCTGATATACGACTGGATCGCCGAGGTACAGGACGGCATCGGGTTCCCGGTGCTCGGCATGAAGTTGCCGCCGTTGGTCAGCGGGGAGTTATGCCAGGAGCACCAGCCGGCCCAGTTACCACTCAGATCGTAGCTCATGACATTGATCTGATTGAAGCTCGACTGAATGGGCGCGAAGATGCTGGGGAAGCCCGACGGCTCTACGGCGGCAGTGAGCAGCAGGTTCGAATTCGCGTTGTTCAGGGCAGTGCGCAGCGCCTGGATGAACGCCTGATAGTTGGGGCCATCGGCGGAGGCCATCGGCTCCATGTCGATATCGACCCCATCATAGCCATTCGTCTGCACCCAGTTAACGATGTTCGCTACGAAGGTCGCTCGGTTCGCGGCGCTGATCGCTCCGACAAACTGCGGCTCTGTCCCACCCCCGCCGATACAGATCAGCACCTTCTTGCCGGCGTTATGCGCCGCCGTCCGCACCGCCGCCGCATTGGCGGCGACCGTGCCTCCGGTATCGGTCAGGGTCCCGGTCGTGGTCGGTGTCAGGGCAAAAAAGACCAGGTGGGTAATCGCCCGCATATCGATATTCGACGGTGTCGGACTGGTGAGGGTCCATGTCGGATAGTACGCCGTTACCCACGGCGCTGCATGAACCGACTTCTGATTGGCAATACTATCAATACTAACAAAAGCCGTGATAGCGGCGCCCACCCGAAATAGATGCTTCACGAGATACCTCCACGATAGTTCGATATGAAACACGCCACGCGCCAGCGCTCCCTGCCGACCGGTCCGGTCGGCAGGGAGCATCACCAGAGCCGCGCGGTTTAGTGGGATGCGGCAGGAGCGGCGGAGTGATTTGCTGCCGCCATCCGGCTACCCATCCGATCTGCGGTCGCCTTTTGCTGCGAGATAGCCTGCTCGATAGCCGCCCTGCGCTCCGGGGGGATGCGGCTGTCCGTCAGCGCCCCGGGGACGGGCGGCGGCGCACCGGCCGCCTGCCCCTCACCAGGACCCGAGCTACTCCGCGAGCAGCCGCTGCTGAGCAACGCGAGCGTGCTCAGACCGATCATTATGAGAGCGCAGGGAAGCTTCGTCTTCATGCGAACAGATCCTCTCCCAACTACCTTTCCCTTAGTAGGCCCCGCCGTAGAAGCCCGGGCCGCCGGTCGGAATGGTGTCGTACAGCTTAGGAATGTAGATATTGGTCGCCCAGCTCAACTGCCCGCGGGCGATAGACTTGGCGTGACCGTCGATAAACAGGACGTTGCAATGCTGCTGATGGCGGAAGCGCGGCATGACTCCCGGGCTGGGATAGGTCGGTGTGGCGGACGCTGCCTGGTCAAAGTCCCATTGCAGCTCCATATGCAACTCCGGCACGGAGCCGTCGGTGACGCCGCCGAGGTAACCCGCCCAGTTCCACTGACCGACCTCGAAGTTCGGGAAGCTGTGATCGTACCCGACGGCCGAGGCCGTCCCCTTCTCGACGATTGCAACGCGGCTGCTGGCATTATCGACCTGGGCGAGTGTCGCGATCTGCGCCGGCTGATTGCTGTAGTACGGCCGAGAGATACACAGGCTTATGCCATACATATCGATCTCGTCGCGTGGAAACGAGGGGCAGTTGAAGATACCGCCCTGGCCGTTATACAGCGTGACGGTTGGCGAGTAAGAGACGCCCTGACCGTTCTTAATGTAAGGGTAGATAGCGTTTTGCCAGTCATGCGGGTAGCCGGCCGAATCGAAGTACTGGGACATCGGGAACGATTCGTCATAGTCCTGCACATACATAAGCATGGCAAGCCCGAGTTGCTTTTCGTTCGAGATACAGGAGGCCTGCCGCGCCTTCTCCCGTGCCTGGGAGAAGACAGGAAAAAGGATGGCGGCTAGGATCGCGATGATGGCTATCACCACGAGGAGTTCGATCAATGTAAAAGCCGAATTGCGACGAGTGGAGTACATTGCTTTTTTTTATCCTTCCACATGGTGCGGCGAAGCCGCTCCTATGATGCCGTTGGAACCCTGAGGTGGCGCATCAGCGATGATGATAGTGATAGAGACAGTACCGATCGATCGGCGGTCTGACGGACCTGTACTGGTCCGTCCCTACAGGTTTGCTGCAGATGCAGCCATTCGCTCGCCTTCCGCGATGAGCGGCGCTGTCGAATCCCGGAGGATCAGTTCGGCGGTCAGGACGATATCGGCGATATCCTCTCCATTGGCGATCTGGATCAGCGCCTCAGCCGCTGTCCGCCCGAGCGCGATGCGCGACTGGCGCACGGTCGTCAGCCGTGGCACGATGTAGTCCGATACCGAGAAATCGCCAAAGCCCACCACCGAAAGATCCTGGGGCACCGAAAGCCCGAGCTCGCGCGCGGCCTTGATCGCGCCGAGGGCAGAAAGGTCGCTCGCGCTGACCAGGGCGGTCGGCCGATTCGCGGCGGCTAATAGAGTCTGCGCTGCGCCATAACCACAGAACTCTTCGAACCCGTCCCCGACCTCAACGGCGGTCTTACGCAGACCATGCCGCTTGATCGCGCTTCGAAACCCTCGCAGACGGTCTGCGGCATCCAGGTTTCCCGGATTGCCGAGAAGAAACCCGATCCGCTGATGGCCGAGTCCGACCAGATGATCTACCGCCTGCTCGACGCCGGCGGCATCATCGATCCGCACGCTGGGAATGGAGCGGCGACCAGTATAGTGGTTGATCGCGAGCACGTAATGCCCGCTATCTCGCAGTCTCTCAACCAGTTCCTGATGCGGCTCCTCCAGAAGCAGGCAGGCCACCGCCGAGCCGGGCTCCAGCGCCTCCGGATCTTCGGCGACATCATAGTTGTAGCGCGATGTATGGTGACCGGACGCCTCCGTCCACTGCTGAAAACCTTCCAGCAGCTCCGGGAAGTAGAGTGGGTCGATCCGTTGCCAGTTTGCCGGAAACAGCAGCGCCATAGGGCGCCGGGTAGCGCGCATCGGCTTCGGTCGATCGGTCTCCGCGACAAAGGTCCCCTTGCCGCGCACCCGGACCAGTACCCCGATCTCTACCAGATTGGCGATCGCCTGCCGGATGGTCAGATAGGCGACGCCATATCGCTCCGCCAGAATATACTCGCCCGGCAGTCGCTCCCCCGCCTTCCACTGGCCGCTGGCAATCTCCTCACGCAGATCCTTCTCGATCTCGCGGTACTTGAGCTGCGCGCCTGGTTTTCTCGTGGTTACTGCGACCATTTTAGACAACCTCTATATATATGACGATTGTTCCACGGGTTGTGTTTTTTTGTCAACCTCTATAGAGATCTTTTCTTGGGAATATTGTGGGAGAATACGGCGGCGATAGTTTCTACCGCCTGCTCCGGGGCAAAGCCCCGGAGCAGATGCAACCGAGGTGCGCTCCGTAGATGGTCGTGCGCGGTGGCACGGCTCAGGACCGCCTGCCTTCTATCAAGCCCGCTAAAGCAGGCTACTGTCCGCTTTCCTTGAGTCTTATTGAGGGCGAATGTGTCACCTGCGTGTCGATGGGGCGGGCGTTGTATTTTGACGGTCCTTCTTCTGGTAGCGCTGGATGTCGCCGGACATGGGCAGCACACCACGCCCCGGAGTGGAATGCTGGATGTGATGCGTGACGATTCCCCGCCGCGGCGTGTCCGCCTGACGCGGCCAGGTCGGATCGCCTGGGTCCACTGGGGTGCGACTACCCTTAGATCAGCGCGCTCCAGGACTATACGGGCCAGCCTTCCAGAAGATCGGCGGGCAGGCGTCGGTCTTACGGTCTTTGCCTGGAGCGATGGGAAGACCGCCGCGAATGGCAGTACGACTTCGTGCCTACGCTCCCCCTCTGGGTTTCGCCTTACGGCGCCCGCCGACACCGGGACGCGGACGCTTACCCTCTATGTGGGTGCGGACCATGGTGAGGGGGCGATAACGGCGCACCTGTCTGATGGCTCGGCGCCGGACTATACAGATATCTCGCTGACGGATAAAGAAGGCGCTATCTACGGTGTCTACTGGTTGACCTATCGCGCCGGAGCGCCGCGGCAGATGCTTATCGTTGAATGGAAGAGTACCAGCGCCTATGGGGCAGGCGGCGCCTCTGTTGTTCTGCAGGCGGCGACGCTCGATCGGACGATATCTGCAAAGCAGGAATCACGTCCGTACCGGCGTATTAAACGCTAACGCCTACTACTATCTCTTATCTCTCCTACAGATCCCGGACAACCTCATGCCGCTACCAGTTCCTCCCGACGATCCAAACGGCAAGCCCCTCCCCGTCTTCCGCAGCAGTTATCCGGGTGAGCGGTTGCTTGCCCTGCAGCGTGATCCGATCGGGTTTCTCCGTCGGCTTGCGCGGGAGAAGGGGGATGCGGTCCGATTCCGGCTGGGCACCAACCGTGTCGTGTTGCTCAGCCATCCGGAGCAGGTGCGTGAGGTGTTGGTCGAAGCGCGTGAGAACTTTATCCGTGATGGACGCGTGCGCCATACGGAATACCTGATCGGTAACGGACTGATCAATAGCGAGGGGAACTTTCACCTGCGGCAACGCCGCATGATTCAGCCGGCGTTTCAGGCGCGCCGGATGGCGCTCTACTCCGGTGCGATGGCCCGCCAGACGGCGACACTCGATGCGGAATGGCGGGCGCTGTCGCCGGAGGCGCGGCGCTCGGTCGATATCGGCGGCGCTATGGCACGGCTAACGCTGACGATTGCCAGCGAGACGCTGTTCGGTCATGAGTTGCACAACGAAGCCGGCGCCGTGAGCGAGGCGCTGACCGTGGCTCTGGAACGGTTCGGCATGGTAATGATCCCCTTCTCGCGACTGCTGCTCAAACTTCCGCTACCGGGCGCTTTAGAGTTGAATGAGGCGCGGGAGCGGTTGGACATGGTCCTCTATGCGATGATCGCGGCGCGGCGTTCGGAGAGCGCAACCCTGCTGGAAAAGCGGGTCGATCTGCTCTCGCTGCTTCTGGCCGCCCGGGATGCCGAGGGCGACGGCGAGGGGATGAGCGATCAGCAGGTACATGACGAAGCCATGACTCTGTTTCTCGCCGGCCACGAGACGACCGCGAACGCGTTGACCTGGGCGCTGTACCTGCTGGCTCGCCATCCGCAGGCCGCGCTCCCAATGCGCGAGGAGCTGAACACCACCTTTCCCGATGACCGACTGCCGACGATCGAGGATATCGGGCGCCTGCCGGCGACACGACGGTTTGTCAGCGAAACGCTGCGTCTGTATCCTCCGATCTGGATCAGCGCCCGCGGCGCCGTCCACGATTACCGCCTAAAACACGGCGGCTACCGCATCCCCAGCGGCGCTCTGGTGATCTTCTCGCAGTGCGTCCTGCACACGGACCCGCGCTGGTGGCCGGGTTCCGATCCCTTCGCCTTCGATCCGGAGCGTTTTCTGCCGGAGCGGGAGGCGGACCGGCCGCGCTATGCGTTCCTGCCGTTCGGGACGGGACCGCACGCCTGTATCGGCGAACCGTTTGCCTGGACGGAGATGCTTCTGGCGATGGCGTTTCTGGTGCGCCGCTGGGAGTTCGCACAGATCGCCGATGAGATTGTGGATCCGGCGCCACTGCTGACGCTACGGCCAAAGACGGTGGTGCGTCTCAAGATATCGCTTCGCTAGATCGGTACCTCGATCGGAAACACCGCCTTAATGAGGACATCGGAGCGCTGGGCGAGGGCGTTGGGATCACCAAAGATCACATAGAATTCGGCGCCGCGGTTGCCGCTCCGGCGGTAGGCTAGGTAGGTGTTGGTATCGTGCTGCTGGCGGACGGCGCGGCCAGTGACCGACTGATCCCGGCCGAGATCGTAGTCGAAGCCGAGAATCGACTGATCCTGACGGCCGCCGTAGCTCACGGTCTGGTGCGTGACATTGAGCTGCAGCCGCGACAGGGGACGGTAGGAGATCGTGCTGGCGACGCTGGTGTAGTAGAAGCCCTCCAGCCTTCCCGTGTTGACATCCACCTGGATATGGCGGTAGACATTACCGCGAGGATAGCCCAGGCTGCCGGTATAGAGGTAATCGTTATAGGTCTCGAACCGCTCCGACAGACCGGTAAAGCTGGCGACCAGCCCGTTGCGAAGAGCGCCCAGGGCATCCACGGCGACGTTATGACGGTACGAGGCGCCGTCGATGCGGTCGTAGTAGAGGCCGTGGATATCCGCCTGAAACTCCGACCAGGTCCCCTTCTCATAGGGGTGATCCAGGAATGCGCTCCAGTCGACGCCCTTGAAATCGACTTCGGGAAAGAAGCCGAGCCGCGGCAGGAAATTCGGTGAGACGCGCTGATAGTCGATGCTGGCGCCGTTACCGTTTCGGCTGTAGTTGAGCAGGACGATCGCGTTGTTCCCGCGAGATTGCAGCGAGTCCTGCGAGCCCATCTGGCGGACGAAGACGTTGAGAGGCCCTAGCTGGCGGCTGTACCGCAGGAGATAGGCATCATTGCTCTCATGCGACCGTTGCAGGGATGTCAGACTCATCCGACAGCTATCATTCGGGGTCGGATCGTAGGTGAAGTTCCCGACCAGATCCGTCTCATGCCCGAAGTCGGCCGTACCAAGCGCCCCAAAGCTGAGCTTGTTGTTCAGCTTGCCGTAACTGTTCAATCCGGCATCGAACTGTCCGATCCGCTGGCTGGCAAAGAGCGCAGAGTTATAGTATTGTGCGCCCTCCTGAAAGAACGGCCGGCTCTCCCCGGCAAGGCGTTCAAAGCGGCTGAAGTCGAGCGAGAGGATCTGGTTCTCGATATTGCGGAAGTCCGGATTGATCGTCCCGACTAGCGGCACTTTGTCCGTGAGCATCGTCTTCATATCGAGGCCAGAGTTTATTACGCCGCTGTGTTTGTCCGATTCATAACCAGCAAAGGTATAGGGCAGCAGACGGAGGGTCCGGTCAAGCTTCTGGGCGGGCAACGTCACCGCCTGCCAGACGGGGTAGTCACCGTGGTTCGCGCCCGAATCGTAGAAGAAGACATAGTCTCGGGCCAGCCGCTGGAGATGGCGATCGACGTTGAATCGGATATCGTGCGGTCCGGCGCCGGGCAACACCAGAATCTGCCAGGGAATGCGCGCCTCCATCTCCCACCCGCTGGCCGTGACTCGCCCCTGGGCGACAAACTCTCCCGTCCACTCCCGCTTCAATGCCCGGCCGCCGGCGAGCTGGACATCGGTCGCGCCGCGCGGGTTGATACGAAAGACGTTGAAATCAGCCAGGGAGCCGGAGAGATCGAGGTCCAGCTCGACGAAGTCATCGCTTCCCAGGCCGGTATTGGTACGATACTCGGTCTCCTGGATCCCGCCCGGCTGGCTGTCGCCGAGTCGGGCGGCGAAGTAGAGGTACTTGTCGTCGCTGGCCAACCAGAACTTCAGCGGCTCAGCGGCACGCTGTCCGCTGGTACGATCGAAGGCGCCTTCGCCGACACTCGCCTGCGCCCACTCTTCGTCGCCGATGACGCCGTCAATGACCGGCGGCGCGATGTGGCGCGCCGGGAGAACCTGCTTCTGGGCGAAAGCCGTCGTGGCTACGAAGAGGAGCGCGGCTATACCGGCTATGCGAAGAGCGACACGACGGTGCGTACCGACAGAAAAGGGCAGTAGAGATTCGGGCACGATAGCGCTAGTCCGTCTCGCCGATCGGGACAGCGCCGAGATTCGCTCGCTGCAGAGGGCGTGGTATGACGAGCCCCCGTGTCTACGGGCTGCTCGTCTGTCGCCTATTTTACGCGAGGTGTACCGTTTCCGGCAAGATCTGTTCTCTACGCGCCCTACCGCAGCCGCCGCTTCAACTCCGCGTAATCCACCTTCGCATTATGCCGACGGTCCATGGGGATCTCGGGCCAAACACGGACCTCATCCAGCTGCGCCCAGACAAGGGCGGTCTGAACGCGGGCGAGGTCGGGGCCGGGACGTTCGGAGGGTTCTAGAAGGAGGATACGGCAGCCGTCGTGCTGGACGAGGGCGGCGCGGCGGATGCCGGGGATCTGGCGGGCGGCGCATTCGACGGCGAAAGGGTAGAGCTCGCCGCGGCTGTCGGCGATGCGGGCGCTGGCGCGGCCGAGGAGCCAGAGACGGCCGGCGGGATCGAGGTAGCCGCTATCGCCGGTACGGTGCCAGATGCGGCCGTCGACGCGGAACTTGGTCTCGGCATCGCCCTGCCCCTGCCAGTAGCCGGGGAGGACGTGGTCGCCGCTGACGACGATCTCGCCGGACTGGCCGGCAGGACGGCAGGCGGCCTCGAAGGTGGCGGCGGTAAAGGGGCCGACGGGTTTCCCCCACTGGTCGGCGAGGATACGCAGGGTGACGCAGGGTTCGGGCGGGCCGGCGAGCAGGCCCTTACCGGCGACCATCGCGGCGATCTGCTCATCGGTGATGGTGTCGCGGGCGATATGGGCGATCGGTTCGGCCTCGGTCGAGCCGTAGACGGCGACCACTCGGGCGTTCGGGGCGGAGGCGCTCAGACGGTTCAGCAAGGAAGGAAAGACCGGGGCGCCGCCAGTGTAGAGCAGGGTGAACTCGGGGAAGGGTTCGCCGGCGGTGAGGAGCTGTTCAAAGAAAGCCGGGGAGGCGCCGCTGCGGGAGGGATGGAGGCGGCGGATCTGTCGTACGATCGGCGCGGGATCGACGGCGCCGGGACGGCGGAGGTCCCCCTCCGGGATGACGGTGGTCACGCCCGAGGCAAGGTTGGCGAGGGCAAAGATCGGCAGGGTGGTCAGGTCGATCTGGCCGGGTCCCAGATGGATGCTTTCGGCAAGGGCGGCGTGCTGGGCGGCGAGCAGGCCGTGTGTGCGGACGGCGGCCTTTGGCTGGCCGGTACTGCCGGAGGTGAAGGTGAGCAGGGCGGCGGTATCCGTGTCGCAGGGCTGAATGGCCGTGTCCGCGGTGGCGCGCTCCAGAGCGGCTGTCCAGCGGGTGGCGAACGGGACCGGGGTTTTGCCGAACGACCAGTGGCGCGGGATGCACCGAACGGCGGGTGAGAGGAGACGCAGCAGATGCGCCTTCGGGCGGCCGAGGTAGGCATCGGGGGGGCGCATCGCGCAGCAGCGGGCGATGTGATCGTGACCGGCGGAGGGATCCAGGAACATCGCGACGATGCCAGCCCGAAAGAGTGCGGTCAGGGCGACGTAGAGATCGATCGACATCGGCTCCAGTACCAGCGCGGTCGCGCCGGCGCGTAGCCCGGCGGCGCGCAAGACGGCGGCGCCACGGGCGGAGAGGGAGTCGAGCTCGCCGAAGGTCAGGATACGGTCCGTACCGGCGTGTGTCTCGATGATCGCGGCGGCATCGGGGCGGAGGCGCGCCTGCGCGAGCAGCAGATCGGCGGTGTTCATACGAAGTCGCTCAATGGCGGGCGCAGGCGACGGGAGTAGAGGGTGTAGCGGCGGATCGGGCGTCCGGCGTAGACGCCGCTGACGTTGCGGGAGACGTTGCTATCGTGCATCAGGGCATGGATGGCGCGCTTGTAGCCCAGCGCGGCGGCGGCGCGCTGGCAGCGCCCGACCAGCAGCATACCAAGCCCTGCCCACTCTTTTCCCGGCAGAACGGCGACGGTTTTGAGGATCACGGTTCGGATCGGCTCACCGCGCTGCAGCTCGTTCAGATTGGGAAGGGCGAAAAGGAAGCCGCCGAGACGCCCGGTGGAATCGTGCGCGAGAACGGTCAGTTCGGGGCGGACGTAAGAGAGGACACGACGGTATTGATCGATGAACTCCTCCTGCGCAAGCGGCGTGTAGAGGTAGTTGTCGGCGAAGCTGACCAGGGAGAGGGTGTGAATAGCGCGCAGGTCCTCCTCGGCACGGGTGATATCGAACGGACGGAGAGTCAGCCCGGCGGCGGTCAGCCGGTCGGCGACGCGCTGCTCGCGGGGATCGACCACCATGAGATCCTCGCTGAGCGCGGAGCTGTAGCCAGCGAGGGGGGTGAAGCCGGCAGCGGTCCAGTGCGCCGGGTAATCGGGGGCGTTGACCGGCTCCATGAAGAACGGCGGCTCGGCGGTGTCACCGTCGGTAACGAACCGGTAGCGCCGCCAGGTGTTGCCGTCCATCGGGCCGATGACCAGGGTGCAGCCGGTATGGTCACGGAGGTAGGTGCAGGCGGCATCGATGACGGCGCCTCCGGCCTCGGCGGAGGTCGCCTCATAGCGGCCGAGAATGCTGATACGCTCCCCGGGAAGCGAGGGGATCTCGCCACGCCACCAGACAGCGCATTCTGCGCCGTCTGCGGTCACGAGGGCATTCTCCCCCTGTGCGGCGCCGGGAGCGGGCAATATAGAGACGTTCGCGGAGATCATACCACACTCCTCTCGGCAGCGAGAACGACGAGCGGCAGGGCGGAGCCGGCGAGCACGCCGGCCTGCCGGAGCCAGCGGTAGCGTCTTGTCCCCTCCATTCCTCCGACCACCAGCTCCGTGGCGATCGCCAGCAGGATACCGGCCGGGCCGCAAAGCAGGGCG
>Ga0105239_10010232_pt1 | contig 10504 bp, 6 predicted proteins | sample KBSC44metaG_FD_92761 | JGI IMG/M metagenome (GOLD analysis project Ga0105239, IMG submission 92761) | Corn rhizosphere microbial communities from Kellogg Biological Station, Michigan, USA - KBS C4-4 metaG | ecosystem: Host-associated > Plants > Roots > Rhizosphere > Soil | place: Michigan, USA...
GGACATCACGCCGCAGGTCGCGCGCATCGACGCGCACCTGCTGAACCGCCAGGGCGTCACGCGCCTTTGCTATGCGGGGCATGTGATGCATACGCGTCCGCGCGGCCTGCACGCGACGCGCGAACAGATCCAGATCGGCGCCGAAATCTACGGGCATGCCGGGCTGGAAGCCGATCTCGAGATCCAGCAGCTGATGCTCGACGCGCTGCACCTCGCGGGGCTGTCGCGAATCCGTCTGGACCTGTGCCATGCAGGCGTGCTCGCGGCGCTGCTCGCGCGCGACCCGCAGGCCGCCGAGCGCGGAGAGTCGCTGTACGACGCGCTGTCGGGCAAGGACGTGCCGCTGCTGAACGAACTCACCGACGATCTCGGCGCCGACACGCGCGCGGCGCTGCGTGCGCTGCCGCATCTGTACGGCGACGCGAGCGTGCTCGACGAGGCGCGCGCACGGCTGCCGGTGCTGCCCGAGATCACGCGCGCGCTCGACGATCTCGCGCAGCTCGCGGCCCAGGCGAAGGGCGTCGAGGTGGCGATCGATCTGGCCGACCTGCGTGGCTACGCGTACCACAGCGGCGCGATGTTTACGGCGTACATCGACGGCGTGCCGAACGCGATCGCGCGCGGCGGCCGTTATGACCACGTCGGGCAGGCTTACGGTCGCGCCCGTCCGGCGACGGGCTTCTCGCTCGACCTGCGCGAGCTTGCGCGGATCTCGCCGATCGAGGCGCGCGGCACCGCGATTCTCGCGCCGTGGGCGCAGGACGATGCGCTGGGCGCTGCCGTCGCGGCGCTGCGCGATGCGGGCGAGGTCGTGATCCAGGCATTGCCGGGGCACGACCACGTGCTCGACGAATTCGCGTGCGACCGTTCGCTCGTCGAGCGCAACGGCGCATGGGTGGTCGAACCCCGTTAAAGAGGTGTTCGCGGGTCGTCGTTCGGCGTGCATATCGTTGAAGCGAAACGGAAAAATTCGGAATCGCCCGCGAACCTAGGTAGAATACGTTTTTAACCAGCTAACGAATCAACATGTCTGCCAGCGCAGTGAACGTGACTCCCGGGCGCAATGTCGTCGTCGTGGGAACGCAATGGGGTGATGAAGGCAAGGGCAAGATCGTCGACTGGCTGACGGACCACGCTCAGGGCGTCGTGCGTTTCCAGGGCGGTCACAACGCCGGCCACACCCTCATCATCGGCGGCAAGAAAACCATCTTGCGCCTCATTCCGTCGGGCATCATGCGTGAAGGCGTCGCCTGCTACATCGGCAACGGCGTCGTCCTGTCCCCCGAGGCACTGTTCAAGGAAATCGGCGAGCTGGAAGAAGCCGGCGTGAACGTTCGCGATCGCCTGTTCATTTCCGAAGCCACGACGCTGATCCTGCCGTACCACATCGCGATCGACCAGGCGCGCGAAGCGCGCAAGGGCGCGGGCAAGATCGGTACGACCGGCCGCGGCATCGGCCCCGCGTATGAAGACAAGGTCGGCCGCCGCGCGCTGCGCGTGCAGGACCTGTTCGACGCGAAGACCTTCGCCGACCGCCTGCGCGAAAACCTCGATTTCCACAACTTCGTGCTGACCCAGTACCTGGGCGGCGCAGCCGTCGATTTCCAGGCCACGCTCGACACGATGCTCGGCTATGCCGATCGCCTGAAGCCGATGGTGGCCGACGTGTCGCGCCGCCTGTACGACGCGAACAACGCCGGTCAGAACCTGCTGTTCGAAGGCGCGCAAGGCACGCTGCTCGACATCGACCACGGCACTTATCCGTTCGTCACGTCGAGCAACTGCGTCGCGGGTGCGGCATCGGCCGGCGCCGGCGTCGGTCCGCAGCAGCTGAACTACATCCTCGGCATCACGAAGGCGTATTGCACGCGCGTCGGCGCGGGCCCGTTCCCGAGCGAGCTGTACGATGCGGACAACCCGCAGCGTCAGGACCAGGTCGGCGTCACGCTGGCCAACGTCGGCAAGGAATTCGGCTCGGTCACCGGCCGTCCGCGCCGCACCGGCTGGCTCGACGCAGCCGCACTGCGCCGCTCGATCCAGATCAACGGCGTGTCGGGCCTCTGCATGACGAAGCTCGACGTCCTCGACGGCCTCGATGAAGTCAAGCTGTGCGTCGGCTACAAGATCGACGGCAAGGACGTGGACATCCTGCCGCGCGGTGCGGCCGATGTCGCGCGTTGCGAGCCCGTGTACGAAACCTTCGCCGGCTGGAAGGAAAGCACCGTCGGCATCAAGACGTGGGACGCGCTGCCCGCGAATGCACAGGCCTACCTGACCCGTGTCCAGGAAGTGGCCGGCGTGCCGGTCGACATGGTTTCGACCGGCCCCGATCGCGACGAAACGATCCTGCTCCGCCATCCGTTCAAGGTGTAATTGTCAGCATGACGCAGCAAATCACGATGACGGCGGCAGACTTGATGACCGATCCGCGCAACGACGACAAGAACCTGTGGGTAGGCTGGGACGAATACCATCGTCTGATCGAGCTGCTCGCGCTCCAGGTGCATGCATCGGGCTGGAAGTTCGACCAGATCCTGTGCCTCGCGCGCGGCGGTCTGCGTGTCGGCGATCAGCTCTCGCGCATCTATGACGTCCCGCTCGCGATCCTCGCGACCAGTTCGTACCGCGAAGCGGCCGGCACCGAGCAGGGTGAGCTCGACATCGCGCAGTACATCACGATGACGCGCGGCCAGCTCGCGGGCAACGTGCTGCTGGTCGACGATCTCGTCGATTCGGGCGTCACGCTCGCGCGCGTGCAGGAGCATCTCAAGGAGCGCTATCCGGCCGTCACGGCCGTGCGTTCGGCTGTGCTCTGGTACAAGGGTTGCTCGAAGGTGAAGCCCGACTATCACACGCAGTATCTGCCGACGAACCCGTGGATTCATCAGCCGTTCGAAGAGTGGGACACCGTTCGTCCGCACAACCTCGAGGCGTGGATCAAGCGTGGTCGCGCGCAGCGCGACGGTTCGGGCGCGTAAGCGCCCGGCCGATCGAACGAAAGCCTTGTACGGCGCCGCTTGCGGCGCCGTTTTTCATTGGGGCGGAAGGCGGGCGGCCGCGGCGATCGGGCGTTCGCGGTAGGCAGACGGCGCGGGCCCGGCTATGATGGCAGCCCTGCCACAGCTTGCGCGGGATTGCATGCGCGGCGTGGATCACGTGGTGTCAGGGCAACACGGCAGGGCGGTGTTTCAGGGGGGCGCGAGTAGAATAGCGCTCGTTTTGTCCGAACCGGACCCGATTATTACGCTTCATATGAACGACACGATCCAGGCGACCGACGCAGCCCATGCGCATTCGACGCACCAACACTCGATGCGGGCGCTTGCGATAGCGGCCATCGGCGTCGTGTTCGGCGACATCGGCACGAGCCCGCTGTATGCGCTGAAGGAGGCGTTCAGCCCCGCACACGGCATCCCGCTGACCGAAAGCTCGATCCTGGGGGTGATCTCGCTGCTGTTCTGGGCGATCATCCTCGTGGTCGGTATCAAATATCTGCTGTTCGTGATGCGGGCCGACAACAACGGCGAGGGCGGCGTGCTCGCGCTGATGGCCCTGTCGCTGCGGCCGCTCGACTCGAAAACCCGTGTCGCGGGCGCGCTGATGGCGCTCGGGATATTCGGCGCGTGCATGTTCTACGGGGATGCGGTGATCACGCCGGCGATCTCGGTGATGTCGGCGGTCGAAGGTCTCGAAATCGCGACGCCGCACCTATCCCACCTTGTGCTGCCGATCACGATCGTGATCCTGATCGCGCTGTTCTGGATCCAGCGCCACGGCACCGCATTGGTCGGCAAGCTGTTCGGCCCGATCATGGTCGTGTGGTTCGTCGTGATCGCGGCACTCGGCGTGTACCACATCGCGCGCGTGCCGGGCATCATCGCGGCGATCAATCCGTACTACGCAGCATCGTTCATGGCCGACCACCTGCTGCAGGCCTATGTCGTGCTGGGTTCGGTCGTGCTGGTGCTGACCGGTGCGGAAGCGCTTTACGCGGACATGGGGCACTTTGGCGCGAAGCCGATCCGCCTCGCCGCGTACGGGCTCGTGATGCCGTCGCTCGTGCTGAACTACTTCGGCCAGGGCGCGCTGCTGATCCAGAACCCGAAAGCGATCGAAAACCCGTTCTTCCTGCTGGCGCCCGAGTGGGCATTGCTGCCGCTCGTCGTGCTGTCGACGGTCGCGACCGTGATCGCGTCGCAGGCCGTGATTTCGGGCGCGTATTCGCTGACGTCGCAGGCGATCCAGCTCGGTTATGTGCCGCGCATGAAGGTGCTGCATACGTCCGAGCTGGCGATCGGCCAGATCTACGTGCCGGTCGTGAACTGGCTGCTGCTGTTCGTGATCCTCTGCATCGTGATCGGCTTCAAGAGCTCCGACAACCTGGCGGCGGCGTACGGTATCGCGGTGACCGCGACGATGGTCATCACCACCGTGCTGGCGTGCGTCGTGATGGTGAAGGTGTGGAACTGGAACCGGCTGCTCGTCGGCGCGATCATCGCGGTGTTCCTCGCGATCGACCTCGGCTTCTTCGGCGCGAACCTGCTGAAGGTCGCGCAGGGCGGCTGGCTGCCGCTCGGCATCGGCGCGCTGCTGTTCTTCCTGCTGATGACCTGGTACAAGGGCCGCCACATCGTCAAGGAGCGCACGGCCGCGGACGGTATCCCGCTCGAGCCGTTCCTGCAAGGGCTGCTCGCGCATCCGCCGCACCGCGTGTCGGGCACCGCGATCTACCTGACCGGCAACGACAAGCTCGTGCCCGTGAGCCTGCTGCACAACCTGAAGCACAACAAGGTGCTCCACGAGCGGACCATCTTCCTGACGTTCGTCACGCGCGACATTCCGTACGTGCGCGACGACACACGGCTGAGCTCGCGCGATGCGGGTGGCGGCCTGTACATCGTCAAGGCCCAGTACGGCTTCAACGAGACGCCGGACGTGAAGGCCGTGCTCGAGGAATTCGGCCGCTCGCACGACATGACGTTCGAGCTGATGGACACGTCGTTCTTCCTCGCGCGCGAAACGGTCGTGCCGACGCATCTGCCCGGCATGTCGATCTGGCGCGAGCGCGTGTTTGCGTGGATGCATCAGAACGCCGCGAAGCCGACCGACTTCTTCTCGATCCCGGCGAATCGCGTCGTCGAGCTCGGCACCAAGATCGAGATCTGAACGACGCGCGGGCCGCGGATGCGGCCCACTCCGGCGGTGCGCTTGCCGCGCCATGAAAAAGCCCGCCTGTCGGCGGGCTTTTTTCGTGCGTCGAAAACCTTCGCGCGTTCAGCGCTTCAGCTTCGCGAACGCCGCGGCCATCGCACCGGCCGGTTCCGGCTCGCGCGAACGCTGCGGGCGGGCCGCGCCGCGGCCGGCATTGCCGCGATCCTGGCTGCCGCGCGGCGCCATGCCGGGCGCGGCCGCTTCGTCGTCGAGGCGCATCGTCAGCGCAATGCGCTGGCGCTTCACGTCGACGTCGAGCACCTTGACCTTGACGACCTGGCCGGCCTTCACGACTTCGTGCGGATCCTTGATGAACTTCGTCGACATCGCGGACACGTGGACGAGGCCGTCCTGGTGCACGCCGATATCCACGAACGCACCGAACGCCGCGACGTTCGTCACGACCCCTTCGAGGAGCATGCCGGGCATCAGGTCGGACACCTTCTCGACGCCGTCGCGGAACGTTGCGGTCTTGAATTCGGGCCGCGGGTCGCGACCCGGTTTTTCGAGCTCGGACAGGATGTCGCGCACGGTCGGCAGGCCGAAACGTTCGTCAACAAATTCCGTCGGCGACAGGCCGGACAGCGCGTCGCGGCTGCCGAGCACGTCGTCGATGCGCTTGTTGATCTTCGCGAGGATCCGTTCGACAACCGGATAGGCCTCCGGGTGGACCGACGAGCGGTCGAGCGGATTCTCGCCGCCGTTGATGCGCAGGAAGCCGGCCGCCTGTTCGAAGGTCTTGTCGCCGAGACGCGGCACCTTGCGCAGATGGTCGCGCGACGGGAACGGCCCGTTCGCGTCGCGATAGTCGACGATGTTGCGCGCGAGCGTCGCGTTCAGGCCCGATACGCGTGCGAGCAGCGCGACCGACGCGGTATTCGCGTCGACGCCGACCGCGTTCACGCAATCCTCGACGACCGCGTCGAGCGAGCGGGCGAGTTCGCGCTGGTTCACGTCGTGCTGGTACTGGCCGACGCCGATCGCCTTCGGCTCGATCTTCACGAGCTCGGCGAGCGGATCCTGCAGACGGCGCGCGATCGACACGGCGCCGCGCAGCGACACGTCGAGTTCCGGGAATTCCTTCGCGGCCAGCTCCGACGCCGAGTAGACGGACGCGCCGGCTTCCGACACGACGATCTTCTGCAGCCGCAGTTCTGGGTGCTTCGAGATCAGCTCGCTCGCGAGCTTGTCGGTTTCACGGGACGCGGTGCCGTTGCCGATGCTGATCAGCTCGGCCTGCGTCTGCGCGGCGATGCGCGCGAGCTTCGCGAGCGAGCCGTCCCAGTCGCGGCGCGGCTCGTGCGGGTAGATCGTGTCGGTCGCGAGCAGCTTGCCGGTGCGGTCGACCACGGCGACCTTCACGCCCGTGCGCAAGCCGGGGTCGAGACCGATCACGGCCTTCGGGCCGGCCGGCGCGGCCAGCAGCAGATCCTTCAGGTTGCGCGCGAACACGCGGATCGCCTCGGCTTCCGCCGTTTCACGCAGTTGCGTGAGCAGTTCGTTCTCGATGTGCGGCTGCACCTTCACGCGCCAGCACCAGCGGCACACGTCCGACAGCCACTTGTCGGCGGGACGGTTCTGGTTCGCGATCCCGAAATGGCGCGCGATCATCGCTTCGCCGGGATGCGGAACCTGCGCGTCGAGCTCCTCGCCGAGGCCGAGCTTGACGGTCAGCACGCCGGCGTTGCGGCCGCGGAACAGCGCGAGCGCGCGGTGCGACGGCACGGTCCGGATCGTCTCCGCGTAGTCGTAGTAGTCGCGGAACTTCTCGCCTTCCTCGTTTTCCTTGCCCTCGACCACGGCCGACGACACGACGCCCTGGCTGTGCAGATAGTCGCGCAGCTTGCCGAGCAGTTCGGCCGTTTCGCCGAACTGTTCGGACAGGATGTCGCGCGCGCCGTCGAGCGCGGCCTTCACGTCGGCGACACCCTTGTCGGCGTCGACGTACGCGGCGGCTTCCGCCTGCGGGTCGAGCAGCGGATTCGCGAGCAGCGCCTGCGCGAGCGGCTCGAGGCCGGCTTCGCGGGCGATCTGCGCGCGCGTGCGGCGCTTCGGCTTGTACGGCAGATAAAGGTCTTCGAGCACCTGCTTGCTGTCGGCCGCGTCGATCGCGGCGCGCAGTTCGTCGGTCAGCTTGCCCTGTTCGTCGATGCTCGACAGGATCGTCGCGCGGCGATCCTCCAGTTCGCGCAGATACAGGAGGCGCTCCTCGAGCTGGCGCAGCTGCGTGTCGTCCAGGTTGCCCGTCACTTCCTTGCGGTACCGGGCAATGAACGGAACGGTCGAGCCTTCGTCGAGGAGTTGCACGGCCGCCGCGACCTGGCGCGGCTGGACGGACAGTTCGGTGGCGATGCGCTGTACGATCTTGAGTGCTACGGTTTCCGTCATGTCGTGGATGATGTGCCTGCTGAAATCGCGGCGCGGGCCGGCAGACCGCGCGGCGGGCTGCGAGACGGGCCCGCCGGACCAGATGCCGCGGGTGAGTGAAGCGGGGCATTTTGCCATAAATGGCGGAGCGTCCAGCCGGGGGTGATAGAATTTGACACATGTCCCGCAGCTTTCCTACGACGTTGCCAACTTCCCGCATTTCTCTCGTCGCGCTCGGCGCAGCGCTTGCCGCGGCTTTGTCCGCCGGGTCCACCGTCGCGTACGCACAGGCATCGGGCGCAAGCGCGCCTGACGCCGCTGCCGCCGTGCCCGTCGCAGCCTCCGCCACGCAGGATTTTGACGCCCGGCAAAAAGTGCTCAATCAACGTTCCGCGGAAAACGATTATCGTTATGCGGTGGCGGAGCACGATTGCTACAGCAAGTTCTTCGTCAATCACTGTCTCGGCAATGCGCGCGACCGGATGCGCGAGGAGCGGGCGAGTATCCGCCAGGAGCAGCTCGCGCTCGACGACGAGCAGCGTGCGGTGCGGGCGCAGCAGCGCGACCAGCAGCAGGCGCTGAAGCAGGCGCAGAATGCGGCGGAAGCGCCGCGGCGCGCGGCGAACGATGCGGCCAACGCGGCTGCGTTCCGCGACAAGCAGGAGCAGAATGCACTGAAGCGGGCGCAGCGCGGCGCGGAAGGGCCGCAGCATGCCGCGAGCAAGCAGGCCTACGATCAGAAGCAGGCCGACTTCCAGCGCAAGCTCGACCAGGCGCACCAGCAGGCCGCGCAGAAGGCGCAGGAGCGGGCGGACAACGCCACGCGCTACGAGCAGAAGCAGAAGGAAGCCGCGCAGCACAAGGCCGATGTCGAGCGGCGTCAGCAGGAAGCGGCCCAAAAGGCCAAGCAGCAGCAACAGCAGGGGCAGTAACGTATCGGATTGATCCGGACTCAGTCTCGTGCGTGCCGGCACGCCAGTCGGCGCGCTGCTTCGATGAGGAGGCGCATATGCAAAACCGTCCCACGGAACAGCAGCAGGAATTGCACAACCGTTTGGCAGCATTGCAGGAGCAGCACCAGCAGCTCGCTCGAGAGATCGAGCTGAAGGAAGGACACTCCGACATCGACGACATCACGCTGCACCGGCTGAAGAAGGAAAAGCTGGCAGCCAAGGACAAAATCATTTTGCTGCAATCGCAGCTGGAACCGGATAAGCGCGCCTGAGCGCGGCCTGGCAAGCGCCGGCGCCGCCTCGGCGCTGGACACAGGAACGCTTGCCTTGAATTCACCGCTTGAAGCCAACCCCGATGCCCGGCCTGACGCGTCGTCTGCCGGGCGCGTTCGTGCGCCCGAAGGCACCTTCGAGCTGAGCCGCAAGCGCGTCGACGAACTCGACACGATCTTCGGCGAAGGCGGACTGCTTGCGCGCGCGCTCGACGGCTATCATCCGCGTCAGTCGCAGATCGAGATGGCGCGCGCGGTCGCGTCCGCGATGGAGGCGTCCGCGCGCCGGCTGCCGGAACCGGAAATCTTCGAAACCCGCAAGCGGCCCGCGCGCCGCCTCGGCGAAGGCGACAAGGCGGCTGAACCCGCCGCTGACGGAGCGGCGGCCGACGCCGACAGCGACGCCGGCGACAACACGCTGATCGTCGAGGCAGGCACCGGTACCGGCAAGACCTATGCGTACCTGGTGCCCGCGATGCTATGGGGCGGCAAGGTGATCGTGTCGACCGGCACGAAGCACCTGCAGGACCAGCTGTTCCAGCGCGACATCCCGACCGTGCGCAACGCGCTCGCGGTGCCGGTGACGGTCGCGATGCTCAAGGGCCGCTCGAACTACCTGTGCCATTACTATCTGCAGCGCACGGCCGACAACGGCCGCCTGCCGTCGCGGCAGGACACCGCCTACCTGCAGGAAATCGTGCGGTTCGCGAAGATCACGAAAAGCGGCGACAAGGCCGAGCTCGCGAGCGTGCCGGAGACGGCGCCGGTGTGGTCGATGGTCACGTCGACGCGCGACAACTGCCTCGGTCAGGAGTGCCCGCATTACAAGGAGTGCTTCGTGATGCAGGCGCGGCGCGAGGCGCAGCAGGCCGACGTCGTCGTCGTCAACCATCACCTGTTCTTCGCGGACATCATGCTGCGCGACACCGGGATGGCCGAGCTGCTGCCGAACGCGAACACGGTGATCTTCGACGAAGCGCACCAGCTGCCGGAGACGGCGACGCTGTTCTTCGGCGAGACGCTGTCGACCACGCAGATCCTCGAACTCGCACGCGACACGGTCGCCGAAGGCCTGAGCCATGCGCGCGATGCGGTCGAGTGGGTGAAGCTCGGCGGCGATCTCGAACGCGCGGCGCGCGACCTGCGCCTCGCATTCGCGAATGACCAGATCGTGCGCATGTCGCTCGCGCAACTGGGCGACGATCACCCGATGTTCGGCGCGCTCGACGCGCTCGAGGCGGCGCTCGATGCGCTCGCATCGGCGCTCGCGAGCCAGGCCGAGCGGGCGGAATCCCTCGGTGCGTGCCTGCGGCGCGCGCGCGAGCTGCAGGACCTGCTCGCGGGCTGGGTCACGCCCGGGGCGGCGCAAGCGGCCGCGCAGGCCGATGCCGCGGCAGCCGGCGACAAGGCGGGTGCCGACGATCCGAACGAGAAGGTGCGCTGGGTCGAAGTGTTCGCGCATACCGTCCAGCTGCACGAGACGCCGTTGTCGGTCGCGCCGATCTTCGCGAAGCAGCGCGCCGGCGTGCCGCGCGCGTGGGTCTTCACGTCGGCGACGCTGTCGGTGCGCGGTGACTTCACGCACTACGCGGCCCAGATGGGCCTCAGCTCGCGGCGCTCGATGACGCTCGCGAGCCCGTTCGACTATCAGACGCAGGGCCTGCTGTACGTGCCGCGCAACCTGCCGCAGCCGTCGTCGCC
>Ga0105239_10010233_pt1 | contig 10504 bp, 12 predicted proteins | sample KBSC44metaG_FD_92761 | JGI IMG/M metagenome (GOLD analysis project Ga0105239, IMG submission 92761) | Corn rhizosphere microbial communities from Kellogg Biological Station, Michigan, USA - KBS C4-4 metaG | ecosystem: Host-associated > Plants > Roots > Rhizosphere > Soil | place: Michigan, USA...
TGGACATGCGCGACTATCTCTACGGACTGCGTGATTATATGAAGTTGGCCGAGGCCGATCGCATCAAAGTCCTGCAAAGTCCGAAGGGCGAATTAACAGAGAAGATTGACGTGAATGACACAACAAAGCTGGTGAAACTGTACGAGAAGCTTCTACCGTACGCCATGCTCTTTGGTATCGAGCGCGAGTGGGCCAAGCAATTCGCTGATATGTACCACGAGCAAACACCCGATTGGTATGTCGGCTCTGGCACATTCAACGCTGTATATTTTGCCGGCGCGCTGCATAGCTTCTCGACCACGAGCAATGCGACATTCACGCCACCAAGTAGTAGCTCGAGCAGCGGCATGGGCGGTGGTGGCTTCGCAGGCGGTGGTGGAGGCGGTGGCGGCGGTGGCGGCTGGTAACGCTATCGCTTTTTGTGCGTATTTATGATATAGTCTTGCGGTTAGACCAAACATCGAGTGACTTGGAGAAGCCATGAAGGTCATCGTGCGTCTGTTCGGTGTCGTGCCGGACGAGAAAGCTCCGGTTCAGCACTTCATCTGCGCGAGCAAGGACGGCAAGACCGTGGCCGATTTCCAGTTGGCGTTGAAAAGCCTGCAGGCGTCGCTCACGGTCAAGGGCCTGAGGTGGGAGATCACCGGCGTCGGAAACATCACACTCTTCGCCGACAACGACCAGCTGACACCTGACGTGGTGCTACCCATCAAGTCCATCGCCGAAAAGGTCCTCGCCGAGATCTGACGCGCTGACTGCGTGGCGCCCATGAAAGTGTGGGTGCCACGCGGTCGCGGTGTACAATCAAACATGAACTTATAAACAAGGAGGGGAATATGGCACAGACACAAACGGCATTGCTGGCAGGCGGATGCTTCTGGGGAGTGCAAGCGTACTTTGACGAGCTGCCCGGTGTCGTGAAGACCGAGGTCGGCTACAGTGGTGGCCACGTCGAGAATCCAACATACGAACAAGTGACGTCGCACACGACTGGGCACGCCGAGACGACAAAGATCGAGTTCGATCCCGAGAAGATTAGTTATCACGACATCCTCGAGAATTTCTTTAGGATGCATGACCCAACTACGCCGAACCAGGACGGGCCAAACATTGGCGAGAATTATCGGTCGGCGATCTTTTATCTGAATGATGAGCAGAAGGCGATGGCCGAACAGATCATTCGTGAGCTGACGGACAAGAAAAAGTTCAAAGCGCCGATTATTACTGAGGTGACAAAAGCCGGGCCATTTTATCCCGCTGAGGAATATCATCAGAAGTTTTTCCAGAAGACGGGCTATGGGGCGTGTCATATTTGGCCGAGTGAGGTGGATATAAAGAAGTAGGATAGAGTAGGTCGCCGACTCTATTCGCGCCGGAAAGGCGATGTTTTTGGCCTGACAGAGTTGCCGATTGGCTGAGGAGCTCGGTGCCTATTTCAATTTATAGGGGTGGCTGTATAATAAAAGCTATGTTAGACATCCGTTACATCCGGGAGAATGCTGCCCGTGTCCAAGAGGGAAGCGAGCAAAAAGGCTACAAGGTAGACATTGCTCACTTACTCCAGCTCGACGAGGAGCGTCGTGAACTCCTCGGGAAGGTCGAAGAGTTGCGTAAAGAGCGCAACGATTTGTCCTCGAGTATGAAAGGGCAGAAGCCAAGTGACGAGCAGCTGGCGCACGGCCGCGAGCTGAAAACCAATATTGCCGAAATGGAAGATCGTCTTAGCGTGGTTGAGGGCGAGTTTACAACTGCGCTGAAGAAAGTCCCGAATATGCCGCTGGATTTCGTGCCGGTCGGCGCCAGCGAGGATGATAATGTCGTGGCCAAGACGGTCGGCGAGCTACCGACATTTGACTTCAAGCCCAAAAATCACTGGGAAATCGCTCAGGAGCGCGATTGGATCGACAAAGAACGCGCTGCCAAAGTGGCTGGCTCTCGTTTTGCATACGTGAAGGGCGAGCTGGCGCGACTGCACTTTGCACTAATGAGCTACGGCATGGACATCGTGACCGACGAGGCCAAGATCAAGGAGATCATCGACGGCGCTGAATTGAAAGTCTCGACCAAACCATTCACGCTCGTCATGCCGCCAGCCGTTGCTCGCACCGAAGTCTACGACGCTACCGGGCGCCTGAACAAAGAAGAGCAAACATACAAGCTCGCCGACGATGACCTCTGGCTGAACGCGAGCGCCGAGCACGTTATGGCGCCGATGTATATGGGCGAGATCCTGGACGAAGCGCAACTGCCAATCCGCCTGGTCGGTTACACGACCGCCTTCCGCCGTGAAGCCGGGACCTACGGCAAGGACATGGAAGGCATCCTGCGCATGCATCAGTTCGACAAGCTCGAGATGGAAAGCTTCACGACTGCCGATACGGGTCTAGAAGAGCACAAATTGATGGTGGCGATTCAGGAGTATCTGATGAGCAGCCTCGGCATTCCGTATCGCGTCCTTCAGAAATGTACGGCCGACATTGGCGGTCCGAACGCCGCTGGCGTGGACATTGACGCCTGGTTGCCTGGGCAGGACAAGTACCGCGAAACGCACACGGCAGATTACATTACTGATTACCAGGCTCGTCGTATGCACACACGCGTCCGTCGCAGCAATGGCGAGCTCGAGCTGGTGCACACCAACGACGCGACAGCATTCTCGCAGCGGCCGTTGGTTGCGATTATTGAGAATTTTCAACAAGCCGATGGTACGATTATCGTGCCTGAAGTGCTTCGTCCGTACCTTGGTGGCCGCGAAGTATTGTAGGCTCTGCCTCTGATATGCGAAAACCCCAGGCGGGCCTGGGGCCTCGCATGGGGTTGTGATGTGGTCGTTCGCTTTCACTAGCCGTTCTTCATCGGCGATTCTGCTGGTTCGCGACGAGTCGGCCGATGATGCATCCGCCGGCGAGAGAGCCCAGTGCCACCAGGAACGTCACGAACGTTGGCGGGTTCTCGACCGCGATGGCCACCGCGCCGAGCAGGAGCGCGAGGGATGCCCAGAGCCCCCAGCGCTTGATTGACGCTCCCAGCACCAGGCCGGAAAGCCCACACAGGATTACCATCAGGATTGTCTGGAGCACGTCTCCTCCTACAACTAGGTTTCGGACTTGCTGATTATTGCAGGTGTATACTTTGTTTGTCAAATTTTTTATACCTCCAGAAATGAGAACACCCCGAGCGGGCCGAAGGCCACACTCGGGGGTAAAACGGGTCGGGACTACTCTTTATCGCGGGTGAGCGACCGGATGAAGGCTCCGATGAATCCGCCGACCACGAAGCCGCCGGCGAAGCAGAGTCCCGTGAGAGACCACTGATCGTCGCTGAGCGTCACCGGCAGGAGGATTGCTACCCCCACTGCAATGACCGCGACAAATGCCACGATCGAGATGAGGTTGTTGCGTATGCCGATGAGCACCAGAGCAGCGATGGCAGTGATGGCGAACACCGCCCACGGAACAGCCTCCGGCGGAACGATACCCATGATTTCTCCTTCTTGCGAGTCATGCAGGATACTATCTTTATAATATAAATTCTTGTGATTTGCAATACTTTGAGTTGGGAACACCCCGGGCGGGCCGAGGCGGCCACGCTCGAGGTGTATGGTCGGGCTGGTTCCGTCGGATCACTCCTGTTCACGGCGCTTGGAGTGATGCTTCAGAGTTTTTCCGATGATCACGCCGGCCGCGCTGCCGATGAAAAAGAAGAGCACGGTCTGCCAGAGGTGGTCGTCATTCGGCATCTGGATGAGCAGCAGAATGAACGATGCCTTGATGAGGATCCCGATCAGGATAATCGAAAGCTTCCGAGTCCCCCACATCAGTATTCCGCCTCCAACCGACGCAATGAGCGCCAGCAGCGGGCCATTGTTCAACAGAAAGTCGATCACGTCGTCACCTCTGTGGTCGTTTTTTGTGAGACTTTGTATTTATAGTATACGTGTGTATGACTTGTCAAAACATTCAGAAGCATAATTCACCCTCGCAGACTCGCCGAGGGGTTGCTATAATAAAAGAGCCAAATCAAGGGAAGAGAGGTGTAGCGAGTATGATTGCTCGGATTGACAAATCAGGAATCAACCTTGAACTAGATGACGATGTCGTGAAGTACATCGATCGCAAAATTGGCCGGCTGGACCGCTATGTGCCGCGCACTGCCCGTTCGTCCGTGCATGCCACGGTCACCATTCGTGACACGGGCAACCAGGCGGGGAGCAAGTATGAATGTGAAGTCATTCTGCACGTCCCGGGTGGAAAAAACGTCACGGCCAAGGACTCGACCATGAACAAGTTTGCTGCAATTGATATCGTGGAGGCAAAACTCCGTAACCAGCTGCACAAATACAAGTCCACCTACAGTGGTGGCAAAGTGCGTCGAGGCATTTTGCGAAGAGTCCGCGAGCGATTGTTTGCAGCCACAAGCGAAGAGACTGACACCTAAAACTTTTAACAGAGCTACCGCAAGCAGAGAGAGGATAGACCACGTGAGACAGTTTTTAACCAAGGTTTTCGGTGACCCACAAGCCAAGATTCTGAAGCGACTACGAAAGCGCGTCGTTGCTGTTAATAATCTTGCCGAACAGTACAAGGCCATGACCATTCCAGAGCTCAAGAAGCAGACTGGTGTATTGAAGGAGCGCTTGGCAGACGGCAAGACAACGCTTGACGATATTCTGCCAGATGCCTTCGCGGTGATGCGCGAGGCGAGTGACCGAGTACTGAAAATGCGTCATTTCGATGTCCAGCTCATCGGTGGCATGGTTCTGCATGAAGGCAACGTCGCCGAACTGAGGACTGGTGAAGGCAAAACGCTGATGGCCACGCTGCCAGCGTATCTCAACGCGTTGAGCGGCAAAGATGTGCACATCGTAACCGTGAACGATTATCTGGCTCAGCGCGATGCTGGCTGGAATGGTCCGGTGTTTCACTTCTTGGGGATGACCGTCGGCGTTGTTATTGGTGACAAGTCATTCATCTTTGACCCGAAGTTCGAGAACGAAGAGCACGACGACCCACGCATGAAGAAGCTCAAGCCGTGCACTCGCAAGGAAGCCTACGCCGCGGACGTCACGTACGGAACGAACAACGAGTTTGGGTTTGACTATCTGCGCGACAATATGGTGGACCAAGTTGATCTGTTGCGCCAACGCGAGCTAAACTTCGCAATTGTGGACGAGGTTGACTCGATCTTGATTGACGAAGCTCGTACGCCTCTTATTATTAGCGCACCTGCCAGCGATAGCGGTCAGAACTACGGTACATTTGCGGGCATTGCTCGCAAGCTTGTCCCAGAAGATTACATTCTAGACGAAAAGCGCAAAGCAGTCAGTCTGACCGATGACGGTGTGGAGAAAGTCCAGAAGATGCTCGGCATCAAGAACCTTTACGCGCCGGAGCATGTTCGTTCTGTCTATCACATGGACCAAGCGCTGCGCGCCGAGACGCTGTTCAAGCGCGACCGCGACTACGTCGTCACCACTGATAAAGAGGTTATTATTGTCGATGAATTTACTGGCCGTCTGATGCATGGCCGCCGCTACAACGAAGGCTTGCACCAGGCCATCAAAGCAAGGAAGGTGTGCCGGTTCTGCAGGAGAGCATGACGCTGGCGACTATTTCGTTTCAGAACTACTTCCGCCTGTACAACAAGCTGAGCGGTATGACCGGTACGGCATTTACCGAGGCGGAAGAGTTCCAGCAGATTTACGGTCTGGATGTCATTCAGGTGCCGCCGAACAAACCCGTTATTCGCGAAGACCGATCGGACATGATCTTTAAGAGCGAAGCGGGCAAGATTCGCGCCATTGTTCGCGATGTCGGCGAATTCCAGAAGGCTGGCCGACCAGTGTTGATCGGTAGCGCCTCGATCGAGAAGAACGAGTTAATCAGCCGTGCGCTGACCAAGGCCGGCATCAAGCATCAACTGCTGAACGCCAAAAACAACGAGCGTGAAGCGACGATCGTGGCTGAGGCTGGCCAGAAGGGCGCGGTCACGCTGGCGACGAACATCGCCGGACGCGGCACCGACATCGTGCTGGGCGAAGGTGTTCGTGAGCTTGGCGGTTTGGTTGTGATCGGCTCTGAGCGGCACGAAGCACGTCGCATCGACAACCAGCTACGGGGTCGTGGTGGCCGCCAGGGCGATCCAGGTTTGACGCAATTCTATGTGTCGACAGAGGACGATCTGATGCGTATCTTCCAGGGCGATCGAATCCGCGGGCTGATGGAGCGTCTGGGTGTGGACGAAGAAACGCCGATCCAGAATCGCGCTGTCAGCCGCACATTGGAAAGCGCGCAAAAGAAAGTTGAAGGATACAATTTCGATACGCGCAAAAATGTTGTTCAATATGACAATGTTATGAATCGCCACCGCAAGGCCGTGTACAGCATGCGCCGACAGATTTTGGAACAAGACGATATTAGCTCTGAGGTAAGAGAGCTTGTCGAGGAAGCTGTTCGCCAGTTGACCGTCTTTGCACCTGGTGATTCGGCGAAGTTTATTGAATCATTTGAAACTGTCGTGCCGCTCAAGAAAGATACTCTCAAGAAGCTTGCCGACGAACCGAAAGAGAAAGAGCGGTTTGCCGGGGCGCTGAAGGCGACCACGAAGCTCTACAAAGAGCGAGAAAAAGATTTCGGCAGCGAGATCACTCGTAAGCTTGAGCGCGAGATTTATCTCCAAGTTTTGGATACGCTCTGGATGCAACACCTCGAGAACATGCAACATTTGCGTGATGGCATCCACTGGCGCAGTATTGGTCAGCGAGACCCCCTCGTCGAATATCGTCAGGAGTCGCAGCGTTTGTTCGAGCAGCTCCAGGCGACACTCCGCGAGGAAGTCGTACGAGCTATCTTCCACGTAACTCGCCACGATGTAGCCCATGCCAGTGAGGAGTTTGATACCGAACTGACGCGAGCCGCGGAACAGTCTGTCGAGCAGGGCGTTAACGAAATCGCAGAAGTGACGCGCGAGGCCAACTTCCAGAAAAAGGACGAGAATCTGGTCAAGAAGAAAAAGGCCGAGGCCAAGAAAAAGCGCAAGCAGCAGCGCCAGAATCGCAAGAAAAGTAAATAAAAAACTGGCGCGGGCCAGGGCACGTGAAGTGCCGCAGGCCCGCGCCGTCGATCAGCCGAACAGATTCTCGAGCGTCACCTGTCCAGGCTTCGGTGTGTCGTCGTCGGGAAGCTGCGCCCAGAATGTCAGGTTGGTGCAGCCGCGGTCGGCCGTGTTGCGCAGCACCATGCCGAGCGTCCCCCTGTTGACGATCACCAGCGATTTGCTGTCGTCTCCGGACTGGCGCTTGGCCCAGGTCGCCACGACATGGACGGTGGCGGAGAAGCCGAAGAGCTGTCGACCCTCCCGTAAGAGCTCACCGAATATGTAGGTCAGTGCGTAGTGGTCGCCCGCGTACGCAGCTTTCCAGTCGCCGGCATTGATGTGCGACATCACGAGCCTTACGGGACCGGTCGGCCTCTTAGGGCCCATTACTCACTCCACTCTCCAGTAGATCGATTGACTTTGAAATTATACTTTTTATTGCATGAATGTCAACTGACCATTCTCGATAAAAACTTCGGCGAAGTAGTCTATAATAGAAGAAATATCTGATAAAGCAGACAGGTTTTTCGAATGAAGCATTCAGTTGAGGAGGTGGTCCTCCAAAATGGCAGCCGAGGATTACTCATCCACGTGCCAAACGCCACCGTTATGAGTTTTGATTTTGAGTTTCGCGCTGGCTACGAGTACGCGCTGAGCGAAGATATTTACGAGACGCCACATATTATGGAGCACATGGTTTTGGGCGCGAACGAGCAGTTTCCCAACGCACGACAGTTCAATGCCGAGCTCGAGAAGAATGGCGCCTACAGCAACGCCAGCACAAGTACGGTCAGCTTGAAGTATGTCGCGGACTGCGCTGACTTTGAATGGGACCGTGTACTCGATCTGCTGAAGTTGGCCGTGACCAAGCCATTATTCCTGCAAGCAGAATTCAAGGCCGAGTACGGCAACGTCAAAGAAGAGCTGACTGGCTACCTCAACAGCCATGGCCGCGTGCTGTGGCAACGCATTGGCCGCGAAAGTGGTGAGCGTTTCCTGAGTGACGACATGCGCATGCAGACTATGCCGGCCATCAAGCTCAAAGATATCAAGGAGCATTATGAGCGCACACACACCAGTGACAATTTGCGTTTTGTGATCGCTGGCAATCTCAGCAGTGGCCGTCGCGATACGATCGTCGAGAAGCTCGAGAAGTGGTCACTGCCACGTGGCGACCGCTTTGCCGTCAAGCGCGAAGAGCTCGTCGGCGCGCCTGAGCCCATCCATATCGTACGTCAAGACGTCGAGAATCTCATCTTTGGCCTGGCTATCGAAGCCAATTGGCGCTTCAGTGACGCCGAGCATGACGCCATGAAGGCGCTCAATCACATCCTCACTGGCACGCTGCATTCGCTGATCCTCGGTCGCGCGCGCGAACAAGGTCTGGTGTATGGCATGTGGTCGGACTTTCTGGTCAGCGACAGTACCAGTGAGTGGGATTTTGGCGGTCAGGTGAGTCTGAAGAACGCGCCAAAACTGTTTGAAATCGTGAACGAAGAAGTGGCGAAGGTCTTGAGCGGCGATATCAAAGCCAAAGATCTCGAAGCGTCAAAGCAGTTCGCGCTCGGCAAGCACCAAATGGGCTGTCAGACGGTGGGCTCCATCGCGCACTGGTACGGCGATCGCTATTTCTTTGACGGCTACATTGATGACTACGCTAAACGGCCAAAAGCTATCGAGGCTATCACCAAAGAGACGATCATTACTGCCGCTAATAATATCGTGAATGGCAAGCGCTGGGCCTTCGGTGCACTGGGGCAGAGCAAGAAAGAAGACCTCGAGAAGCTTCATCAACAGCTGAAAGAAATATTCCAGTGAACAAAAAGGTAGCGATCATCGGCTATGGTGTCGAAGGCCAGTCAGCGTATCGCTACTTTGCTGCCCAAGGTGCTGACATCACTGTCTTTCACAAGGAGCGCCCAGCTGACTTGCCTCAGGACGTAAAAGTTGTACAGGAAGCCCAGGCCCGCGAGTTGACCGGCTACGACGTCGTGGTTCGTTCGCCAGCGGTGCGTCCCGATAGCTTGTACACGGACGGCCGAATTACCACAGTTGTAAAAGAGTTCTTTTCGGTCTTTGGCCCGACGCGTATTATTGGCGTTACTGGAAGTAAAGGTAAGGGAACAACAGCTTCGCTCATCTACGAAATACTGAAGGCCGCAGGGAAGCGTGTTCATCTGGCGGGAAATATTGGCGTCCCCGCACTGGACTTGCTGCCAGACCTTAAAGATGGCGATTATGTTGTATTGGAGTTATCGAGTTTTCAGCTCTGGGATCTTGAGGTAAGCCCGCACATCGCAGTGTTGCTGATGATGGAACCCGAACATCTGGACGTGCACGCTTCTGTCGAAGAGTACATCGAAGCTAAATCGCATATCGCCGCGTACCAGAAACCCGAAGACTTGCTTATCTATTTGCCAACCAATCCGCTCACTCTGCAAGCTGCTGCAAAGGCGACTGGCCAAAAGATGCCGTACATGCAAGCTCCGGGCGCTCATGTCGAAGATGATTTTATCATCATCGAGGAACAGAAGATTATCAAAACGAGTGAGCTTGGCTTGGTTGGGAGGCATAACATCGACAACGCCTGTGCCGCCGTTACTGCTGCTTGGCAGGTGACGCAGGACATTCCCGCGATGCGCGAAGGGCTGATAAACTTCAGGGGCCTCCCACACCGATTGCAGTTTGTGAAGGAGGTGGACGGCGTGAGTTACTATGATGACAGCATCGCGACAACTCCGGGGTCGGCTATTGCCGCTCTGCGTGATTTCGAACGACCAAAGGTTATTATCCTTGGCGGCTCAGATAAGGGTGCGACCTTCGCCGGTCTCGCCGAGGAAATAGCAGCACAAGGCGACGGCGTACGTGGCATTGTGCTTATTGGGCAGATGGCCCAGAAGATTTTGGCGGCACTCCATGCTGCTGGCGTGAGCGACCTTAAAATTTTTTGGTTTCAGAACAAGCCAACTATGGATGAGATCGTCGCTAAAGCCCGCGAACACGTCCAGCCTGGTGATGCCGTCATCATGTCGCCGGCCTGCGCCAGCTTTGATATGTTCAAAGATTACAAAGATCGTGGCGATCAATTCAAGGAGGCAGTGCGCGCATTATGAGCACATTCGATCCGGCTCGTATCAAAAGTTTCGAGCTCAATGGGTATGATTTTGACCCTCAGTCTGGGCAACTCTTGCTCCATTATGCGCTGTTGGGCGGTGGCGAGCCGATCACCTTCGCCGAGCGCATAACAGTTCCGGTGAGCGATACCGATCCGCAGGCGCTGAGCGTTGCCGACCTGCTGGCGAGGCTCGTCTTTCTTGCGGCGTGTGTGAGCTACTACAAGATTGCTGCGCCGTCGACTGTGAGCGTCACGATCCCGATAACCGCGCCAGAGAAACATTTCTTGACCGAA
>Ga0105239_10010235_pt1 | contig 10502 bp, 14 predicted proteins | sample KBSC44metaG_FD_92761 | JGI IMG/M metagenome (GOLD analysis project Ga0105239, IMG submission 92761) | Corn rhizosphere microbial communities from Kellogg Biological Station, Michigan, USA - KBS C4-4 metaG | ecosystem: Host-associated > Plants > Roots > Rhizosphere > Soil | place: Michigan, USA...
ATGATTGGTCACAATCGTTACGCTACAGTTGGTAAGGTTATTGCAGCTAACGCTCATCCTTATCGTCATGGCCCTATTCTTGGTTGTCACAATGGCACATTGAGTAAGTGGCATCTTGATCAACTCGAAGACTATAAAGACTTCGATGTAGATAGCGAAGCAATCTTCCATACAATCGAAAAGGTTGGTTGGGAAGAAACCATGAAACGTCTTCATGGAGCGTGGGCACTTTGCTGGTACAATCAAGACGAACAGAAGATGTACTTCACTCGCAATACTGAGCGTGATTTGTATTACGCATGGTCAAAAGATCATAAAGTATTGTTTTGGGCGTCTGAGGCTTGGGAAATTATCATTGCAGCTAGCAAGAATAACCTTCCAATAGAAGAACCTCAGATGTTTGAAGCATATCATATGTATACACTCGATATGTCTGACGCTAACAAGCTTAATACGAAAGGACTGGTAAAGTCAGAGAAACTCTACAAGGGTTTTACGTTCCCATCCTTCCAGCCGGTAAAGACGACCATAAAGGATTGGATGGGTGGGAAGACTGGTTCAACGAACTCAGCACATACGGGTACTACAACTGATACTGTCCCGTTTGATGGGTATCATGGTGGGTATATGACCCACAATGTAGCTGAAAAGAAGCGGCTACATGATTTGGTTAGTAAGGAAGTTAGGTTCTACATTGGCAATCCTCAGATGTCTGAGGAAGGTTTGAAGTATTTGTTGTGCCATTTTGCTGATCCTAAGCTTTCTGCTATTGCTCCTATTCGTTTGTTCTGTGATAAACACAAACGTCAGAAAGAGTGGATGAATGCTACTGGTGATTTCATGGGTAAGGTAAGGAAACTTCAGTTTAGTCCGAAGGGTCATCCTTATTACTTACTTGACATGAGAACCATTAGCAATGAAATCCACACCCCGTTTTCCAAAGCTATGGCGAGGGCCGATAAGGAAGATGGGATATTGGCTAAAGGCTTTATGGACAAGCCACTCACTAAGGATCGTTTTCTTCATCTTGTTAGCAATGGCTGTTCCTATTGTAGCTCAGATTTGTCATGGGATGACAGAGACTCAATCATCTGGTGTGACGTAACTACACCGATAGGACCATGTTGTGCAACTGATCCTTCTCGTATTGAAGATATTCAACTCATGTATGGTATGGCAGGTAAGGTAAAATGAAACTATTAATTGGCGCTGATCCTGAGTTCTTTGTACGTGATCCTACTACATCGACCATTGTATCAGCATATGGACTTATTGAAGGGACTAAGCAGGCTCCATTGCCTGTGAATAAAGGTGCTGCTCAAGTAGATGGTATGGCTCTTGAGTTTAATATCCATCCAGCAGACAATCCATTCGATTTTAATAATAATATTCAAACAGTAATTGGCGAAATGCATAGGCTCGTGCCTAATCATGAGTTTGTGTTTGAGTCTGTTGCTGATTTCTCTGCTGAATATATGAAAGACCAGACAGAAGAAGCCAAGAAGCTTGGTTGTGAACCTGACTTTGATGCTTATACATTGAAGCCAATGGAACGGCCGACTGGTGATGAAGTTAATTTCCGTACGGCTTCTGGTCACATCCATCTTGGTTGGACTGAGAACGAAGACCCGACTAATCCTGAACATATTGAAGCTTGTTCAATGATGGTCAAACAACTTGATCAAATTTTAGGTGTGGCTTCTGTTGTTTGGGACCCCAATCCTCGTCGTCGTGAATTGTATGGGAAGGCCGGTGCATTCCGTCCTAAGCCATATGGCGTAGAATATAGGGTGATGAGTAACGCATGGGTCAATGATGAAGGACTTCGTATACTTGTATTTGAAGCAGCTAAATATGCTTTCGATAGGCTAATGGCTGGTGAGAATTGGTATGAGAAATTCGGTTCAGATAGATTAATTGACATCATCAATAGCTCAAATCATAGGCAAGCGTATTTGTATGCTACAGATATGCTTCATCCTCTTGGTTATTCTTCTGTTATGAATAGCTTGTATAAGAAGAATAAGACTGATAAAGACAAAATTATTGATGATGGGTTATCTCTTACAACTGCTCAATTATATCCTGATAAAGAACATTTGCAGAAAGCTATTGATTTCTTAGCTAAGCAAAATAAGAAGCCTTGGGCTATGAAAAATGATTTTATGCTAGCCAAGCAAATGGCTCAAGCACCTGTTCAACCACCACCTAAACCTGCTGTCCCTGTAAATCAATGGTTTGCTGAACAGATGGATTTAGAAGCGGCATTGTTTGAGCAAGAAAACAATCCATTAGAGGACAATTTCTAAATGCTTGTATATAAGAACGCTGAGTATGCAGCTAATCGTTTGGCTGGTACGATTGTCAGACGTATTATTGGCAATCAACATATCCCTATTGCTATTGCAAACATTGCTAATAGCAAGGTTGCTTATACAACATTGGCGGATAATATCCCTGATGTGTGTGATTTAAAAGAACTCGATCTTGATCCTGTTCCTCTTGGCTACATCAACAACCAGAAGGTTGCAACTTATTGGGCTCGTAAACCTATGAGGCAGGATTGGCGTCAGGGATTACGAGCAGCTAACGTTGTCTGTCTATCTCATCCTCATGCTGAGTGGGGTGGGAATAATCTCAAGCAGATTGCTGCATGTATTGATGGTGTATATCCTACATTCAAGCAATGCTTGGGTAAGGTTAAACGCAATCCAGAAGCTAAAGGTTCTATAGCATTCAGTCGTGACTTTGCTATAGATAGCGCAGGTGTACTTTTCTACAAATCAATTACTGTAGGTGGTATTGATGACAATGGTGAGCCCGACTATCTTCCGTCATTTGAATGGGCTAGTGACGCATTCATTGAGGCTGTGAACTAAAGTGAAAAATAATATCCTGAACACAATTAAAACCATTCATCCAACTAATGGTATGATTGGTGTAGAGATTGAGGTTGAAGGTAGTAAACTCCCTCAAATTCTACCTAGTTGGCGAATTGATGTTGACCCCAGCGTTAAGAACTGGAGTAAACACGAGAACTATGAATATGTAATTCCTAAGCCAACCGATCTTATTGGTGTTAAGGCAGCATTGGATGAGCTTGAGTTGGCATATAAGATGAACAATTCAAAGGTTGTTGAAGGTGAACTCTGTGGAGTTCATGTTCATCTTAATGTCCAAGAGTGGAGCTTGAAGAAGTTCTACACATTCCTTATCTGTTACTATATCATTGAGGAAGTGTTAACCACATACTGTGGTCCCGCTCGTGAGGGCAATCATTTCTGTCTACGTGCTCAGGATGCTGAGTTTATTCTCTTCCAGATTAGGAAGACTATTTGTGAGAAGAACTTCAAGTATCTGAACAATGAGAACATCAGGTATGCAACCTGCAATCTGTATTCGTTGTTCAAGTATGGCTCACTTGAGTTTAGAGCTATGCGTTCTACTCGTGATTTAGCAGCTATCTATACGTGGTGTGAAATTCTAACCACACTCGCAGCCAATACAGGTAAGTTCAACTCTCCACTTGAAGCCATCAGTCAATTCAGTGGTGATGGTGAACTTTTATTCCTCAAGACTTTGCTTGGTAAGCATGCTCCATTATTCACCAAGGTTCCTGATTTAGAGAAGAAGATTAGGAACGGTGCTCGTAGGGCACAAATCATTGCATATGCAACCGACTGGAACACTTACAAGGACGAAAAGGTTAATCCGTTCAAATGAAACTCTGGCTTATATCTCAAGACTCAAATAACGGTTATGACACATATGATAGTGCTGTGGTAGCAGCAAATTCAGAAGATGAAGCTCGCCTTATCAATCCAGATGGTGATTGGGAAAGTCGATGGAGTGCTTGGTGTGATCGACCAGATCAAGTAACTGTTGAGTATATTGGTGATGCCAAGATTAATACTGAAGCTGGTATCATTCTATCTTCATTTAACGCAGGATAAAGCAAATGATCAAGGGCGATAAGATTTATCTACTGTATGGTGAGTATGGTTTCAATACCTATTATATCAGCGACAACTTCCCAGCGGTAATCCGTACAAAGGAAGTGGCTGATATTAAGGACGCCAAGTATGTTATTCGTTGGGGTAACGGTGTTCATATTGATAATGGTCCACTCATTATCAACAAGAAGAAGGCTATGACTGAAACCAAGAACAAGGGACAGTTCAGGGCTAAGGTCTCTCGTGCTGGATTAGCGCCTCGTACATGGCTCAATGTTCAAGAGTTTGTCAACTACGTTGAGGATACAGAAGACACAACTCCTGTTATTGTACGACCTCAACAGCATAGCCGTAGTGAGAACCTTTTCTTCTGTAAAGATAAAAAAGATTTGGATAAGGCTCTTGACAAATGTGGTCCTAATTACTATATCAGTCAGTTCATTCCCAAAGATCAAGAGTTCAGAGTGTTCGTAGCCAATGGCCGAGCATTCATTGTGGCCGAAAAGAACCACAAGAACAAGAAGGATGTGTCATGGGGTTGTGTCGATGAAGGTACACTCGACTATATCAACTGGGAAGACTGGCCGCTTGCTGTTGTTCAGAACGCTATTAGTTCTTTCAATCTTAGTGGTCTTGATTTTGCTGCTGTAGATATTATGGTGAAGGACGGTCAGCCGTATTTTCTTGAGTGCAACACAGCACCTGAAGTATGGGAATACTATGGTAAGTCTTTTGCTAAAGTGTTCAAATATATGACTTCATCTGATACTGGCCGTGATCGTTTACCTATCAAAAATGATAAGAAACTTTCTTGGAAGAATTACATTCACCCTGCAATGACGGAGCATGCAATTGTTTAACAAAGGAGCCACTTACAGTGGCGAACAATCTATGCCTTATGAACTTGGCTATCAGGCTTACAGCGACGGATTGAACTACTCATCCAATCCTTATGGTCAGACATCATTCTCTGCAATCGAATGGCAGCAGGGATGGAATGACGCAGCAGAGTTCTACGACTTCAGTGAATATGACTTTCCTGTCTTGAGTGAAGAAGCTGATGAGTATTATCGATGAGATATTTAGTTAGGTATGCATGTTTAGATGGAGGGCACGGTTGGGGTGAAACTGGGGCCACAAGAACAATCATATTTAATGAGTTTGATAAAGATAAGTTCAATGGGGTAAAACCCGGAGGATGGATTATTCATTCAATCTCTGAATTTAAATGTCATGCTCAAGATTTAGGTGACCCAATTCCTCCTCAGTGCGAAGGTATTTCAGATGGTGGATGTTGTTGTCAGCATTGTTGCTCGTGCGGTTAAATAGTCAAGAAGTCAAAATTTTGTAAAGAATATTCGCAATGAAATTAACAATCGAATGGGCTAAAGGTGCAACTACTGCTATCGAGAACCAGCAGTATCGCATCACAGATAGTATGTGGCAGATGGTTCAAGATGGTAAGCAGCATGAACTTATCATGTCTATAATGGAAATGGAACGCTTACTTAAGCAAGTTAAGAAGGAAGTTTTAAGTGTTGAATAAAGAAACAGTTAAAAAGAATGGAAAGTTGGATAAGCGGGCTACTAACGATAATAAGTCACCAAAGATCAAATCAGATGACGATAATAGTTTCACTGGTAGTGCTATTATCGATGGTATTGTTGGTATCCCTTCTAGCCCAACCGCTTTAATTTGGGATATTGCTACACACGATGGTAGCTTGTTTTAATGGGGACATGCCTAGTTAAACTCCCACACGAATGTGGAAGTAGCGACGGGCTACAAGTCTTCGCTAGAGACGAGGATGGTACAGTAGATGGTTATTGCTTTGCATGTTCAACCTACGTCCGTGATCCCTTTGGTGAACGAAAGGGTGCAGATACACTACCCCAACCCAAAGTTAAGACAGAAGCTGAAATCCAAGCGGAGATAGCAGGTGTTGAAACATATCAGTTTCTTCCTCTCGATCATAAGAAGCTTTCAGCAGCAACCCTTAAAGAGTTTGGTGTTCGTGTTGCCGTTTCTGAAGTGGATGGTATCACACCCGAGACGGTTTACTATCCTTACCTACGACAAGGAAAACTGGTTGGCTATAAAGTCAAGGTCATCCCCAAGTCTGGCGAACGTAAGATTATGTGGTCGATTGGGGACCTTAAGGGTTGTGACTTCTTTAACTGGGACAAAGCTATTGGTTCTGGAAGTAAGAAGCTAATAATCACGGAAGGTGAAGATGACTGCATTGCTCTTACAGCTATCATTAATCGCTATACTAAGTCTGAGTACAAGGATGCCACCCCCGGCGTAATTAGTCTTCCTCATGGAGCAGGTAATGCACAGCGAGATATCGAACGATTTAAAATAGAGTTACGACGATTTAGTGAAATTATCCTCTGTTTTGACCAAGATACCGCAGGACGAAAAGCTGTTGAAGATGTTATCGCCATCCTGCCTAACGCTGTATCAGCAACTCTACCAAGCAAAGATGCAAACCAATCACTTATTGATGGGCATAGTAAGGCTGCGTTCAATGCTGTAATGTTCAATGCCGAGAAGCCTAAAAATACTAGGCTCGTATTCGGTGAGACATTACATGAAGAAGCTAGGCATCAAGCAACGTATGGTGAATTAACATGGCCTTGGAAGAAACTTAATGATAAAACACGTGGGATTAGGTATGGAGAAACCATATACATTGGAGCAGGTGTTAAGATGGGAAAGAGTGATCTCCTCAACGCCTTGGCTGCTCACTTCATTAAGGAACATAGTATTAAGGTTTTTATGGCGAAGCCAGAGGAAGCTAATAAGAAAACGTATAAGTTATTGGCAGGCAAGATTGTAGGATACAACTTCAATGATCCAGATATTCCCTTCGATACCGCACAATATGATGTGGCGGGGAAAATTCTTCAAGGTAAATTGGCAATGGTCAACTTATATCAACACCTTGGATGGTCTTCACTCCGTTCTGACATTATATCAGCTATTGGGTGGGGAGCCAAAGCTATATTTATTGATCCAATTACGAACCTTACCAATGGTGAAGATGCTGGTGATGCGAACTCCAAACTCCAAGAAATCGCACAAGATTTGGCAGCTATCGCACTTGACCATCAGGTGGTAATCTTTCTGTTCTGCCACCTGAAATCTCCACCTGAGAACATATCTAAAGAACGTCGTCAGAAATATTATCATGACGGTAAGTATATCGGCCTTGGTAATTGTCCTCATGAATTAGGTGGTGATGTATCTAGCTTTCAATTCGCTGGCAGCCGTGCTATGATGAGAAGTTGTAATATGATGCTTGGACTTGAAGGTAATAAGGATGCTGATCTGGAAGATGCTATCCGTAACATCCGTCATCTAGTTCTACTTGAAGACCGAGAGTTTGGCGAGACAGGTAGATTTGGATTATTCTGGTCAAAGCAAACAACCTTATTTAAGGAAATCGATGTATGAAAGTTTATGTTGTAACTTTTGATACTATAGATTATGATGATAGCAAGGAAACTACTATTTCAGGCGTTTTCTCTTCAAAAGAAAAAGCTAAAGAAAGGGAAAAACTTCTTATCAAAGAAGGCCATAAATATTATATGATAGATATCGAAGAATTTATTGTGGATGAGTAAGCGTAATAAACTTATAGAAGAACACTACAGGCAGAATTACAAACAGTTTGTTAAGCTTGCCACCAATCGTGTTCCTAATAAGTCTGTTGCATTAGCTGAGGAAGCTGTGCAAGAGGCATATACCCTAGCTATTAAGTATTTCCGCACTTACGATCCAGCCAAAGGTAATTTCCAGAACTGGTTCTACTACATTCTACGTAATGCCATTAAGGCAACTATGAACCGAGAAGGTTCAGTCACAATCGTAGAGCTAGATGAAACCAGTATGTCGGCTACTGATCTAGATCGTAAGTATATAGCTTGGATACTTCAACATATAGATCAGAGTAAAGAACCTGAACAAACTGTACTCAGAATGTTCTTCTATCATGGGTTCAAGACAATTGAAATTGCCGAATTTCTCAACAAGAAACATGACGCCATTCGTCAAACCATATATAAATGGAGGGTCAATAGCGGACTGAATGCTCTTATTGAAACTAACACTTGAGTATATTTTACGTAATTTTGCTTGGATAGGAGTTGTGATATTGCTGTTTTTGATATTGAAACAGACGGGCTGAATGCCACAAAGATACATTGTCTTGTATATGAACGAGAAGGTGAGTATACCTCACTAACCGACTACGACGATATGCGTAAATTCCTATTAACTGAAAAGGTGTTAATTGGACACAACATCACCCTCTTTGATATTCCTGTATTGCAGCGTTTGCTTCATATTCGGATTGGGGCTAGGCTTATCGACACTCTTTCGCTCTCGTGGTATCTCGAACCAGATGGTGTCAACAAGAAAGAAGTCCACGGACTTGAAGCGTGGGGAGATTATTTTGGTGTTCCAAAACCTCCAATTGGAGATTGGCAGAATTTATCGGTAGAAGAATACATTCATCGTTGTACTGAAGACGTAAAGATTAACACTCTACTATGGCAACGCTTTAGAAAACAGTTATTAGAACTATATGGTAGTCATAAGGAAGCTGATAAGCTTCTCAATTATCTTTCATTCAAAATGGACTGTGCTCATGAACAAGAACGTAGTAGATGGAAGCTTGATGTCCCACGTGCTAAGAATGCAGAGGCAGAACTACTATCAGCGAAGACTGAGAAACTTGAAAGTCTTTCACGCATTATGCCTAAAGTTGCCGTCAAGATACTCCGAAGATATCCGTCTAAGCCTTTCAAAAAGGATGGTACGCTCAGTACGACTGGAGCCAGATGGCAAGCGCTTTTACAACGCAGTGGTTTGGGACAAGATTTTCGAGGGGTCGTTGAAGAAATTGTTGGTGAGAAAGAACCAAATCCGGCGAGCCCTAGTCAAATTAAAGCATGGCTATATAGTTTAGGATGGAAACCTCAAACATTCAAGTACAAGCGTGATAAAGCTACAGGCGAAACAAAGAAAATCCCTCAAGTTAATTTGGAAAACAACGGAGGTATTTGTCCTAGCGTCAAGCTTCTTTATATTCGTGAGCCTAATCTCCAGATACTTGATGGACTTTCAGTTATCAATCATAGGCTCGGCCTTATTCAAGGTTTTCTAACTAATGAGGAAGATGGTTATGTTAAGGCCCAAATTTCTGGACTCACAAATACGTTGCGCTTTAAGCACAAGACAGTTGTTAACTTACCCAAGATTACCAAACCTTGGGGAAGCATTATTCGTGGATGTCTTATTTGTGATGATGGTTACGAACTTTGTGGCTCTGATATGTCTTCTTTGGAAGATAGGTTAAAACAACACTTTATCTATCCATATGATCCTAAGTATGTAGAGGAAATGAATGTCCCCGATTATGACCCACATCTATCTCTCGCCTTATTGGCAAAAAGAGTGGATGAAGTACAGGTCTCAGCTTACAAAAGTGGGAAAGATCAATCAATTGCTCCGATTAGGTCTATCTTTAAGAACGGCAACTACGCTTGCCAATATGGAGCAGGACCTCCACGATTAGCGCTAACTGCAAACATTAGTTTGAAGGAAGCGAAGATGGTGTGGGAAACGTATTGGGAAAAGAATTGGGCTATTAAGGAAGTTGCTAAACATCAGAAAGTTAAAACATTAGATGGACAGATGTGGCTCTACAACCCCATATCAAACTTATGGTATAGTTTACGTTACGAGAAAGACATATTCTCAACCCTCGTGCAAGGAAGCGCTGCCTATGTGTTTGATCGATGGGTACAAATCTTCAGAGAAACAAGACCTCAACTTACAGCACAATTCCATGATGAGGTTGTCCTTACAATCAGAACAGGCCACCGCAGACAGGCTGAATGCCTCTTGGTGGAGTCAATTAACAAGCTCAATTCTGAGCTTCATTTAAATAGAGAGTTAGCAATTGGAACACAATTCGGACAACGATATTCCGACATCCATTGATGAAGATGAAATTGCTCAATCCCATGAAGATACATTTGAAGATGTGATCATGGAGTTTGGTAACATCATCGAACAATATTATAAGCTTGATAAGTCTATGACTATTGACGAATTAGAAGAAGCATTTGGTTATGCAATTGGTTATTACACACAAAGGAAATCAGCATGAGTTTGAACGCTAAAGAACAGCCACGTGGTGGTAAGCCTATCGATCCTGTAGACGCTGGTAGTTATCCTGCACGTCTTGTTCAGGTAATCGATATGGGTGTACAGGAACAGTCTTACAACGGTGAGGCTAAGGCTCCTAAGCAGGAAATCAATACAACGTATGAAGCTCTCGACGAGTTTCTGAAGAATGAAGACGGTAGTGATAATGAAGAAAAGCCTTATTGGTTTTCTGAGAATTTTGCTCTTAACCATCTGTCTTCTGATCGTGCTAAGTCTACCGAGCGTTATTACGCTCTTGATCCTAAAGGCAAATGGGATGGAGATTGGACTAAGCTTGTTAACACACCATGTGTCATCACCGTAATCCA
>Ga0105239_10010236_pt1 | contig 10502 bp, 1 predicted proteins | sample KBSC44metaG_FD_92761 | JGI IMG/M metagenome (GOLD analysis project Ga0105239, IMG submission 92761) | Corn rhizosphere microbial communities from Kellogg Biological Station, Michigan, USA - KBS C4-4 metaG | ecosystem: Host-associated > Plants > Roots > Rhizosphere > Soil | place: Michigan, USA...
AAGCCGCGGGAGAAAAACTATAATGAAATTACAAGATTATATTTTACAGGAATTGACTGCAAAACGAATTAGTGCGGCACAAGCGGCACAACTGCTGGAACAAACCAAACCTGTAGCCGAGCAACATGAATGCGTTATCACTGGATATAGCTGCATGTTACCTGATGCAGACGAGCCTGAAGAATACTGGCAAAACTTGCTTGATAAAAAGGATTCCATTAAATCTTTTCCACAACAAAGAATTGATGATGTGGTTTATTTAAATGAAAAATCCTATAAAAAATATAATGGTTTCAATCATCGCGTAGGGGGTTATTTAGATAGAATTGACATGTTTGATCCGGATTTTTTTGGCATCAGCATGCGTGACGCAGAAATCATGGATCCGGCACAACGATTATTTCTCATGACTGCTTATAAGGCATTTGAACATGCTGGCATGACGTTTAACCAATTGCGACAATCACGTACTGGTATATTTATAGGTTATTCTGTCAGTGAGGAAAACTTTTTTGGAATCATAGACAGAGCTGATTCCAATGCCATTTTAGCCAATCAACCTGCATTAATGGCGTATCGTCTGGCATATTTGTATGATTTGACAGGCCCTACCATGTTAATTGATACAACATGCTCCTCATCATTAGTCGCATTTCATATGGCCTGCCAGTCAGTCATGCAAGGTGATTGTGATCAAGCTATTGTTGCAGGAGTGAATATACATTTATTTCCCGCTATACGCGAAATCAGCAACCTGGGAATTGAAGCTTATGATGGCCGCTGCAAAACCTTTGATGCCAGGGCAAACGGTACGAATATTGGAGATGGTATTGCTGTTGTCATTATTAAGCGTAAAGATTTGGCGCTTAAACATCATGACTGGATTCATGCTGAAATAAAAGGCAGTGCCGTCAATAGCGATGGTCATTCAAATGGCATCACTTCACCTAATCCTAAAGCACAAGCGGATGTTATTCTGCAAGCCTGGAAAAAAGCAAAATTGAATCCTGAACATTTGAGTTTTATAGAATCTCATGGCACAGGAACCAAGCTGGGTGATTCAGTAGAAGTCAATGGATTATCCCACGCATTTCGCCAACATACTTCCGCAAAGAAAATATGCCCGCTTGGCGCAGCCAAAACAAACATTGGACATTTGGAAGCAACCGCAGGACTCGCAGGTTTGATTAAAGTGTTACTTTGCTTGAGAAATCGCAAGCTTCCTCCAAACTTACATTTTGAATCCTGCAATCCATACATAGATTTCAACAATACAGCGGTGAAACCTTGTAATGAATTGATAGACTGGACAGATACTCAGGATAAATTATCTGCTGGTCTCAGTTCCTTTGGTATAAGTGGAACAAACTGCCACGTAGTTTTGGAGCAAGCCGAGAATAAAAATATATCAACAAACACAAATAATGAGCTGGAAATAATTTATATAAGTGCGCGTCATCCCGAATCATTGCATGTATTAATTAAAAAATATAGCGATCTCATCAGCAGTGATGTCAGTTTTTCCCTGCATGATTTTTCCTATGCGACCTTACATACAAGAAATCATTTCCAACACAGGCTTGTTTGTGTTGCTCGCAATCTGGCTGAATTAAAAGATCAATTGACTGGCATATTACTCAAGCATCGAGAGAATAATTCACTCGATATCGGCGGAATAAAGAATGTATTTATGTCTGATGTGAATACTATTAATTCTTTGTCTGGCTGCGTGTTCCCAACTGAATTAACCGCCTTACAAATGCATTCCTTGCAATGCTATCTATCTGGTGACCAACCTGATGAAGCAGGTGACATACATGAAGCGAATACAAAAATACCATTGCCGACATACCCATTCCATTTGAAACGATGCTGGCCGAATTTGACAGTAGTAAGACAATCACTGGAAGAACGTGTCAATAATTTATTTTATGAATTACGTTGGGAACATGAACCGTATTCTTCTGCACCAGTGAATCTCCTTGCGCTCGATAATGCTTGCGTAATTGCATTTAACGAAGAAGGAAAAAACCCTGCCATTCTGGATTACATCTCGAACAAAGGGATGCGCATTATTAATGTGATTGCTGGTTCACAATACTCAGAAATTGAACCTGATTGTTTCACTATCAACATTAATAATGAAAGTGATTATCACTCATTATTCAATGCATTATCACAACGTCAAATTGAAATTAAAGCTATATTGCATTTACTGGATAAAGTGGATGCGAAAGATAATTTTTCAGACATGGATAACTTAATATTATCACAAGCATCAGGTGCATTTAGCGCATTTCATATCGTTAGAGCGATGATGAAATATTATGGCGAGAAATATGTGAAATGGATAGCGATGACATCGCATGCTTGCTCTATTAATGATGCAGATGCCATGAATCTGGATCCAACACGCTCACCTGCGATAGGAATACATAAAGTCATTTCTCAGGAATTTCCAAAAGTACAATCCATTATTGTTGATATGGATAATGCACCGCTTGATTCAAATGTATTCGAGCATTTATATCAGGAAATCTTTTTGCAGGATAATTACAAGGAACATCTGATTGCATATCGTCATGGCAAACGGTATGTACAAGTCACACATAGCATGGATACTTCTCATTTAACAAAATCTTCACCATTAATTGTAGAAAATGGTGTGTATTTAATTATGGGAGGAACCGGCTATCTGGGTATGGAAACAGCATTATATTTAGCGAAGCAGGCGAAAGTTCATATCATTATCACGGGCAGACAAAATGCTGCATTTTTAAATCAGCCCGACCTGCAGATTAATGAAACCCTGAGTAAACGCCAAAAACGCCAATTAGAAATTGCTGATCAAATCAGGTTATTGGGTTCCAGACTGACATTTTTAATGACAGATGCCACGTCTGCAGATACTTATGACATTGTTAAAAATCAGCTGCAGTTACTTGATGGAAAACTGAATGGTGTCTTTCTTGCGATTAAAAATATCAGCCATCAACGCCTGGATGTAGTTTCAACACAGGATTTCACAAATAATATTCTTGCCAAATTAAAAGCTACCTGGGTTGCTGACAGATTAAGAAATGATTTTAATGCTGATTTTATCGCTTTATTTTCTTCCATATCATCACTGACCGGCGGACCGACAGGCGCAGATTGTTGTGCATCTAATATCTTTCTTGATGCATTCGAGCAATACAGAAACCGTTCTGGCGCACTGACTCTCACCATGAATTACACATTAATTGATGCTGATGATGGCAGTCTCTTGTCAGACAGAATGAGTATGATTCCACCTTTATCCAAAGAAGAGTTTATTGGCTGTCTGGAAAAGTGCCTGAATCACAAAATTCATTTTGCCATGATGGTGAATTTTAATAGCCAGGTCATGAATATGGTTTTGCCATTCATGAAAATCAGATTTTCACCGCAGTTACTGAAACATTTTAAATCGGGTAAAGACGCAGGAGTGATAGAAGCTGCTAATGATAAACGTCATACGCCTTCAGCAACACCTGTTACCAATGTCAACAATGCATTTACACTGGATGAAATCAACTTATGCATGAATGATATCTGGGAAGAAGTGCTAGGTAATAAAAATCTGAAAGCTGGCGATAATTTCTTTGATTTAGGCGGTGATTCCATTTCGGCAGTCAAACTCATGCATTTAATCACCACACGATTAAAGATAGAACTGGATGTATCAACTTTATATTCCTACCCAACCATGAATGCGCTAAGTCAGTTTTTATTTAATCAAATAAACCCTGATTTAATCACCAGTAATGAAAAAAATGATAAAAGCGATACTTACCTGGATGATGTGTTAGATAGCATAAATAATAAAGAATTAGATCTTGATCAAGCTATTGCGATGTTGAGTGGAAAAAAATAACCTGGATTGCCACGCCCAACACGTTGGGCTCGCAATGACGGCGAGTAGTAACAAAATAACAAGAAAGAATGACATATGGATAAGTTGTATTTAAAGAAAATATTGGTGTTATATGAAAAAGGCGAATTGTCTAAACAAGCGGTACATGAATTGATTAATCATCAGAATATGTTGCCGAACTCTCATGCGCAGTCATTATCTGATAGCTATGCAATAGTTGGTTTAAGTTGCAACATGCCTGACGCTAACAACAGACATGAATTCATGCATAATCTCTATCATGCCAAAAATTGCATTAGGGAATTCCCACAATCTAGACGTCATGATATAGACCCGTTATTGGCACAACTGCATCCTGACAGCCTGATTGCTGGTAAAAAATATTGGCGCGGCGGTTTTCTGGATCAAGTCGCTTACTTCGATAATGATTTTTTCAATATATTACCTGCAGAAGCCAGAATCATGGATCCACAAATCCGTTTGTTCATGCAAACGGCTTACCATGCTTTTGAAGATGCAGGTTATACACGCAAGCGTCTCGCAAAATATCAGACTGGTGTTTTCATCAGCGATGTGAATAATGAATATCGTGACATTATCAAAGATGTGAATGCCAGTAGTGTAGTAGGTAATATCTCTCCTTTTATTGGTGCAAGGGTAGCAAGATTTTATGATTTTCACGGGCCGGTTGTTAACATCAGTACAACTTGCTCATCATCACTGGTAACCATGCATTACGCATTACTTTCACTCAGCCATGGCGAATGTGATATCGCTTTGGTAGGCGCTTCCAATCTGCGTCTTTTCCCATTTAATTTAAAAGATGATCCAGTTGCCGCTTTAGGTATTTTATCGCCTGATGAAAAATGCCGTACTTTTGACGATCATGCAAATGGCATAGTCAGAGGAGAAGGAATAGTGGCATTCGTGGTGAAGCGCATGCAGGATGCTGTCAGAGATAAGGATTATATCTATGCCACCATGGTAACGAGTCTTGTCAATAATGACGGGCTTTCATCCAGCGTAGGTGCTCCAAATCCGGTGACACAACAACGTTTACTCGTTAATGCCTGGAAAAAAGCTGGCATTTATCCTGGCGATATTCAATATCTCGAAGCACATGGAACAGGAACAAAGATAGGCGATCCCATTGAAATTCAGGCAATTACTAATGCATTTCGAGAATTTACCCAGGCCAGACAATTTTGCGGCATAGGTTCTGTTAAAACGAATATTGGACATTTAACTGGAGGCGGAGCTGGTCTTGCCGGATTATTTAAAGTTGCGAATGGCCTCGACAGAAGGAAAATACCGTCATCACTGCATTTCACTACACCAAATACCCTGATTGATTTTACTAATAGTCCATTATTTGTCGTTGATAATACATTGGCATTTTCACAACAATCGCCAGTACTCGCAGGAGTTAGTGCATTCGGATTTAATGGCACGAATTGTCATATTTTGCTGAAATCATATGAAAAAAATCATGCGCAACCAGCTGCAGGCTCAGCGTTGCCATTTGTATTTTCTGCGCGTCAGCCCAGTGCGCTTAAAGCATTATTAATATCACATCTCAAGGCGATTGAAGCTGGAAGATATGATGATTATTCACTTGGTTGTATCAGTTATACCTTGTTAACAGGTAGAGAATGTTTTAATCACAGAATTTGTTTGCTTGCAAAATCATTGAAGGATCTTGAAACCAACATCAGGCGCATGATCACTAATTGGGAAAAATATGATATGCAGCAAGGAGAAATGCGCATCTTCATTGATGATGAAAATACATGCTCATCGTCAATGAAAAATGAAGCAGAGACATGGCTGCATCATGATGTTACTCCTGAGACATGGCTGCAATCTGATAATATGCACATTGTTCCTTTAGCGCTTTATCCATTTCAAGGCAAACACTACTGGCCTGAAACACCTGTATTAAAAAATTTCCCAACAAAAACATCAGATTCTGTTGCTGCAGTTTCAGCAGTGATGAGTAAGACAGTCAAAGATCATATACACGATATCTGGGAAGAATTATTAGGCATAGAAGCTATTCAGGATAATGTAAGCTTTTTTAGTCTGGGTGGGGATTCCCTCCTGGCGGTGCAATTGATTTCCATGATCAAGGCACGTCTTGAAAAAGATATCACTTATGAGGAATTTGCCTATCATAACACGATAGCGCAACTGACGGAGCTGGTGAATTCACATGCAACAACTTCCATACCAAAAATAACACCTGCGACATCTCATACAGCAGCATTGTCACACGCACAATATCGAATGTGGTTTATGCGTTATAATCAACCGCATGGTAATGCATATAATATGCCGCAGTTATTTACGGTAAAATCAGAACTTGATTTATCTGCATTACAAAGTTCAATAAGAGCCATTATTAATAAATATGAAATATTGAGAACGCGATTTATCGTCCAGGAAGGGCAACCCATTCAAAAAATAGAACCTTATCAGGACGATTTTACAATTAATATAGTTGATCTCACAGAAGTTGAATCTGGCAAAGCTGCCTTGTTAAACCAGTGTCATATACTGACTCAGCAGGCTTTTGCACTGGATAAACTCTATTTGTTTAGTTGTTCCGTTTTCAAATTAAATCCTGATGAATACACGATTTTCTTCGTCATCGATCATATGATTTGTGACGGGTGGTCTTTACATATATTAATGCAGGAAATCTTTGAAAATTATCTGTCAAAATCCAGATTAAATGAAACGACTGCATTGACTGATAATCTCGAAATTCAATTTAAGGATTACGCTGTTTGGGAGCAAGAATATCTCAAGTCTGATCATGCAAAATGCAGCGAATCATTCTGGCATAACAAATTGCAAAATTATGGGAATAATTCTGAAATCAAAGGAGATTTGATCAGGCCAGCCACTTTTGATTATCAGGGCAAAGATTTCCTCTATGCAATCGATTCAGAAACATATAGTGAAATACAGGCATTTTTAAAAAACAGGCAAGTTACTTTATATGAATTACTATTGTCATCAGTTTTTTTATTAACTCATTTATATTCAAACGAAAATGACATTATATTAGGTAGTGTCAGCTCAGGGCGAATTCTAAAAGAATTAGACACACAAATAGGTTGTTTTACCAATATATTACCTGTTAGACAATATATTGATGAAGCGTATTCATTTAATCTGTTAATCAACGAAGTAAAATTGTATTTACAGCAAGCCCTGGAATTTCAAAATTATCCATTTGATAAAATGGTTGAATCATTGAAAATACCAAGAGATTTCTCGCGTCATCCCTTGTTTTCAATTCATGTATCATTACAGGATTATAAATACCTTGAACGTATGCATGACAAACTGAAAGCGTTAAATATAGAGCATATATACTTGCCTAATGATTCAGCAAAATGGGATTTACAATTTGAATTCACGGATAAAGGCGGATATTTAGAAGCAAGACTTGAATATGCAAGCAGCATATATAGCAGCGAGTTTGCACAAGAAATATCTCATCATCATTCCAGAATATTAAAAGCCTTGATGTCTCAATCAAATGAGACACTTTCTGCGCTGAAAAAAGATTTCAACCCCAAAAAACAATCCAATAAACTGGCTTTTGCATGGAATTAACGATGGAAATAATCAACAGACTCTCACCAAACTATTCCCAAAGAGAATCATTATTCATTGAAAACTTATTCCCTCGACTGGGTTTGCAATATTATTTTGTTTGTCTCGATGGTGATGTTACACATTTGTCTTCCTTGAAATCTGTTCTTGTTGATACGGTGAAAAACACTGATATATTACATTATCGTTATGTTCCATCTGGCATTCATCAATATCAACTGATAAGACACTCTCATACTGAATTGGCTATCTCTGATCAGGTTTATCATCATCCTGTTGTCAAAAAAGATATTATAGAAAAATCAATAGAAGATAGATTGCATCAAGTAATAGATTTCGCCGAGGAATTACCGCTCACTGCATCCGTTTTTATTTGGCATGATAATACATTTAGCTTATTAATTTCATTTCATGAGATAGCATTTGATTCATATTCAATAGCCTTGTTTTTAAAAACACTGAATAACAATTTTATAAATGCTAATGAAGTGGGGAATGCCACGCTATCCGCGCAAGATGTCATATATAAAGAAAATCAAGTATTGACTGGCGATATAGTCAAATCACAAATTGAATACTGGAAAAAACAACTTGCCGCATCACCATTCAAATTAAATATTCCCTATGATATGCATGTAAAAGAGGGGCGCCAATTCAGACATCAGACAGATGTCATTGATATGACACAAGACGAATTAAAAACATTGCAAAATGTTTCAAATCAATTAGAAATACCGCTGCCCATATTATTAAAGGGAATAACTCAGCTATACCTGCATAAATTATGTAATCAATTGCATATCATTACTGGCACAAATGCGAGGCATCATCATGATGATGTGATTGGTCCATTTACCAATCGTGTCTGTTTGAATACCAATATAGATGACGTGATTTTATCAGAATGGCTTCAGGCATTTCATCGCTTGCATGAAGCTGCCCTTGATAATGACGACGTTCCATTTGGTATGCTGGTTGATGAATTGCATATTGATAAAAGCATACATAGTCATCCACTGTTTCAAGCGTATTCTTGTGTTCAGCAATCTGACTTGTGCAATATAGGCGAACATCATGAGATTGATATTCTTCATCTATCAAAACCTGTCTATCATTATGACCTGGTCATCAACTGGAATTTAGGAAAAGAAACCCATATTGAATACTCTTATGCCAGAGAATTAATCAGTGCTCCGCTAGCAGAGTTATTTCAGAAATATTTTCATGTATTAATAAATAATATTTCAGCAGTACTGTCAGTGCCTGTTACCCGTATAAAACTCACTGATTCCTGCTTGCCTGCACATGCATCAACTACAACATCACAACCAGTCAATGTAAACGACTTAAAATCATTTATTCTGCAATTCGAAAATCAGGCAACAATATATCCTGATAAACTTGCCAGTGTATTCAAGAATGCAAGTCTTAGCTATTCAGAATTGAATGCTATCGCGAATCAGATTGCACATTATTTAATTGCAAATCTGCATATAAAAGCTGAATCATTGATTGCAATATCATGTGACAACCCACAAACCACGTTGGCATTAATATTAGCCATTTATAAAGCCGGTGCTGCTTATGTCTTTATAGAACCAGACTTACCTTTAAACAGAAAATCCTATGTGGTTCATGATGCCATGGTTTGCTGCATTATTACGGATGAAAAATTCATACATCAATATGATCAAAAATTATTTAATGTATTGGGATCGCATGCAGTAAAAGAAGCTTGCAAAATATATGCGACTGATAATCTGTCTATCTATGCCAATTACAATGACCTTGCATACATCATTTATACCTCTGGTTCTTCTGGTAAACCTAAAGGTGTGTGTGTTGAATATCGTGCATTGGCAACCCTGGCTGATAATGCAACATTACTACGCATCAATCAAAATAGTAATTGTATGCAAATTTCATCGTTTAGCTTTGATGCTGCTATTTTGGAATATGTTTTGTCATTATCTACAGGCGCAACTTTGTATCATATAATGCGTCAGTCCAGTAATATACACGAAGAAATCATAGAGATGGCATCGCGTCATCCCATCACTGAATTATATCTGACGCCAAGTCTGTTGAAATTTTTCAATCCAGCGCAATTACCTGACATGAAAAACATCATCATTTATGGTGAAATTTGCCCTGATGCCTTGCTAAAGAAATGGCTGTCACATTGTCATGTGATTAATGCTTATGGGCCTACAGAAATCGGTATTATGTGCAGTTGCTTCATTTTCCCTGGCCATGCACAACTCATGTATCCTCCCACCACTATAGGAAAGGCAATCCATAACACGCAATTATTTGTCATGGATGAGCAACTAAACATTTTGCCGCCAGGAATCATTGGTGAATTATTTGTTGGAAGCGCGGGGATTGCCCGAGGCTATCTTGGCAATGACGAATTAACGAAAAAGAAATTTATACGTTATGTTGATGACAATAATAACGAAATTTCTTTATATCAAACAGGTGATCTGGTTCGTGCGTTACCCGATGGTAATTTTGTATTTATCGGACGCAAAGATTATCAAGTCAAACTAGGGGGTTATCGTGTCGAGCTGGAAGAGGTAGATCGTTTACTGGAAAATCACGATCACGTTAAACAAGCCTGCACCGTATGTAAAACATCAAAAGCGGGTGACAGCATATTAGTCTCATATGCAGAATTAACGACATTAAATACTTCTTCGCAAAACAATATTAATGAGCGCAACGTTCATCGTTGGCAGCAAATCTTTACTGAAGGTTTGGATTATCAATCAGAAGAACAGGAATATGGATTTAATATTACAGGATGGAATAGCCACTACACAAATATGCCATTATCACGCGCTGAAATGCGCGAATGGCTGCACCATACCATCATGCGAATTAAAAGCTTAAAACCGGAATCCGTATTGGAAATTGGTTGTGGTACAGGTATGATCTTATTCAATCTCGCACCTTCAACCAAAAAATATTATGGAAT